>Ga0068855_100008262_pt1 | contig 12583 bp, 7 predicted proteins | sample KBSCornC52_FD_66592 | JGI IMG/M metagenome (GOLD analysis project Ga0068855, IMG submission 66592) | Corn rhizosphere microbial communities from Kellogg Biological Station, Michigan, USA - KBS Corn C5-2 | ecosystem: Host-associated > Plants > Roots > Rhizosphere > Soil ...
GCCCGGATCAGACGCCAACGTGGATTCAGGATAAAAGTCGGGGACCACCTTTTGCAGGTCGCGTTCCACTTCTTCGGCGAGGAGGGCAATGCCTTTGAAGGAGCCCATCTTGCCCGCGCCATCTGCATCGGTGAGCACGGCCTTGATCCCCGCTGTCTCCACGCGATAGGCGATGTCTTTCGAAGTGAGCAGGACGGTGCTCGGGATGGGCACCGCTCCGAGTCGTATGAGACCGAGCATGCCGATCCACCACATCGGGATGCGCGGCAGCATCACGAGGACCCGGTCGCCACGACGAATGCCGGCTTGATGGAACAAGTGGGTGGCGCGTCGGAACTGATCGGTGAGTTCGGCAAAGCTGTATTTCCGCCCGGCGCCTTCCTCATCCACGCACCACAACGCCATATCGCGCGGACGCAACTGCGCCCAGTGCCTGACGATGTCGTGAGCGAAATTAAATGCGGGCTCAGCTTGCGCGCCCATAGGGTGCAACCTAAGTTCGAAAGCGGATATTCGCAATGGACACTCTCGCACAACGTCTTGCGGAATACGCTGCCGGGCTGGAGTTTTCCCAGCTTCCACCCGCCGTGGTGCACGAGGCGAAAAGGCGCGTCATCGATTCGATCGGCTGCGCGCTGGGTGCCTGGGATGCGGAACCCTGTGCCATCGCGCGCCGGGTGGCTTCGCGCTACGGCGCAGAGCGCGGCGCGGCGTTGTGGGGCACAATCCATCGCGTTCCACCCGATTGGGCGGCCTTCGCGAATGGCTGTCTCGTGCGCTATCTCGACTTTAACGATACCTATCTTTCCAAGGAACCGGCGCACCCGAGTGATAACATCCCTCCCATGTTCGCGATGGCCGAAGAGATCGGGGCGAGCGGGAGTGATTTGATCGTGGCCATGGTGCTCGGTTATGAAATTCAGTGCCGCTTGTGCGATACGGCGAGTTTGCGGGCGCGCGGTTGGGACCATGTCACCTATGTCGCTTTTTCCAGTGCGCTCGGGGCGGCGCGTCTCCTTCGCCTGGATACGGAAAAGACCAGGCAGGCGGTGAACATGGCGGGTGTTTCGGCGGGATCGTTGCGGCAATCCCGAGTCGGCGAACTTTCGCACTGGAAGGCGGCGACCGTGGCCCACGCTGGACGGCGTGGAGTTTTTGCCGCCCTGCTCGCGGGGGAGGGGATGACTGGTCCCGCGCCGATCTTTGAAGGGACGATGGGGTTTGAAAAATTGGTGAGCCAAACGCCGTTGGCCGGAATCATTCTCGAACCGGGCGATTTCATGATCACCAAAACGAGCATCAAGGCCTGGCCCGCGGAGTATCACAGCCAGAGCGCGATTACCGCGGCGCTACGCCTCCGGCCGTTGATCGAGGATCTCGATCAGATCGAATCCATCCTGGTCCAAAGTCATGACGCGGCGGTGGACATCATTGGCAGCGAACCGGAAAAGTGGCGTCCGCAGTCGCGCGAAACCGCCGACCACAGCCTCCCCTATATCGTCGCGGCCGCGCTGGCCGATGGCGAGATCACCGATCGACAATTCTCCGCCGCGCGATTCAACGACCCGAAACTGATTGCCCTGGTTCAGCGGGTGAAAGTCGAGCGGGATGTAGAACTCAGCCGGCGTTATCCGGAAGTGGTGGCCAATCGCGTCATCGTGCATTTGCGGGACGGTCGCGTGCTGCGCGAGCAAGTCGACTACGCGCTCGGACACGCGCGCAATCCGCTCGACGATGGGCAGCTGGAAGCAAAGTTTCACGCGTTGGCGGACCACCGCCTGGGAGCAGAGCGCGCCTCGGCAGTGCTGCAAGAGGTGTGGAATCTCGATGCGCTGGCCGACGTCCGGACCCTCACCCAAGCGCTCGTCCCGCCGTGAAACGACTTCGCAAAACCACCGCCCTTCGCCGGGCCATTCGTGCCGGGTGCGTCGCCATGCCCGGGGCTTTCAATGGCGCCGCTGCGCGCCTCGTTGAGCGAGCGGGGTTCGAGGCGGTGTATGTCAGCGGCGCCGGCCTGGCGAACGCGACCGCCGGCGTGCCGGACATCGGTCTCCTCAGCCTCGCGGAGGTCGCACAACTTGCCGGATACATCGCCCGAGCCGTGCGCATTCCCGCGTTGGTCGACGCCGACACCGGCTTTGGTGGCCCCGCGCATACCGGCAAGGCGGTCCGGGCGTTTGAACGTGTGGGACTTGCCGGGATGCACCTCGAGGACCAGGTGTTCCCGAAGCGCTGCGGCCACCTGGCGGGAAAGGAGGTCGTTTCCGTTGACGAGATGACGACGAAACTCCGCGCCGCGGTCGAGGCGCGAACTGATCCGGACTTTTTGATCATCGCGCGGACTGATGCCCGTGCGGTGGAAGGATTCGACCAGACGGTCAAGAGGGCGAAAGCCTATCTCGATGCCGGCGCCGACGGCATTTTTCCCGAGGCGCTGGAAACGCCGCGCGAGTTCCGCGAGTTTGCCAAAAAAGTCCGCGCACCGCTCATGGCCAACATCACGGAATTCGGCCGCAGTCCCTTGCTCAGCGTGCGGCAACTGGCGAAGATGGGATACCGGATGGTGCTCTTTCCGCTCACCGCCTTTCGCGTGTCAATGCACGCCGCCGAGGAATGTCTGCGCGATCTCCGCCGTCGTGGCACGCAACGTTCCTGGATCGATCGCATGCAGACGCGCGCGGAGCTGTACGAATTACTTGGCTATGACCCAGTTTCGGGCGACTTTGCCCGTGGAGACTAAAACGATGAGCACGGAAGACAAACCTGCTTACAGTCCCGGCCTGGCGGGCGTCATTGCCGGCGAATCCGCCATTTGCTGGGTCGACCCCAACGCCGGGCTGCTTTATCGCGGTTACGATATTCACGAGCTGGCGGTGAAATCGAGTTTTGAGGATATCGTCTGGCTGCTGCTCCACGGCGAATTGCCGGATATGGCGCAATTGGGGAAAATCACCTGGGAGCTTTCCGAGGAGCGTTCCCTGCCGGCCGCGGTGGTGTCGATGCTGCGCACGCTGCCCCACGACACTCATCCGATGGATGCATTGCGCACGGGAGTGTCGATGCTCGCGCCGTTTGACGCGGACCTGAACGACCACTCGCACGCTGCCAATCTGCGCAAGGCCGTTCGCCTCATCGCGAAAGTCTGCCAACTCATCGCCGATGGCTGGCGTATTCGCCAGGGGGAGGATCCTTGTGTCGCACCGCATGATTTGACGCACGCGGGCGCGTTTCTTTTCTCGCTCAACGGCACGCTCCCGGAGCCATGGCTGGTGGAGATGCTCGATACCGTGCTCGTGCTCTATGCCGATCACGAGTTCAACGCCTCCACTTTCTCTGCCCGCGTCACGGCCTCGACGTTATCCGATATTTATTCCGCGGTGACCTCCGCCATCGGCACTCTCAAGGGGCCGCTCCACGGGGGCGCCAATGAAGAGGCGCTCGGCGTGCTGGAAGGCATCGGGTCCGCCGACCGAGTGGAGTCGTGGGTGAAAGAGCGCCTCGAGCGAAAAGAGAAGATCATGGGTTTCGGCCACCGCGTTTACAAAACGGGCGACTCGCGTGTGCCGGTCATGCGGGAGTTGGCGCGCAACCTCGGAGAACGAACCGGTCAAACGCATTGGGTCCCGATCTGCGAAAAGCTCGAGGAAATCATGACGCGGGAAAAGAACCTCTGCGCCAATGTCGATCTCTACGCCGCCGTAGTTTTTCGGCTGATGGGATTCGCGGGCGCGTTGAACCCGGCGATTTTCGCGCTGTCCCGCGTTGCCGGTTGGTGCGCGCATGTCATCGAACAGCAGGACCACAATCGCTTGATTCGTCCGCGCTCACTCTACACCGGTCCCGCTGCGCGGAAGATCAAGGAGTGAGCGGTGCTCAATCCCGGCGACGCGGCCGGCGCTGCAGACCGAGGAGCAGCCCCACGCCACCGAGCAGCGAAACGAGGCTGCCGGGTTCAGGGATGACGCTGAAGGAGAGATCGTAGTTGTCGCCCACTTGCGTGATGTTGGCTTTCCAATTCGTCGTGTCGTAGCCGGTGATGCCGGCGAAGGCGAACCCCGGCGTGCTCACGTTTTGGAAGACCACATACGTGCTCGAGTAATCGATTGTCCCGTTGAGGGCCAGAGTCACATTGCCCGAACCGGACAGCCAGTCCGAGGCGGTGCCGTCGAAGATCACGCTGTCGGAACTCCCGGCGGATGCGACATCGAGCCGAAGCGTGGACCCGCTTTCAAAGTTCAATTTGGTACCGACAGCGAGGGCCAGGTGAATCGGCGCGATGTTGGTATCACCCGGGGACAGGATACCGGCAACATCGATCGCGGTGCCGGAAGTGGCGCCGGTGGTGATCGATCCGCCGCTGGCTCCCGAGGCGAGCGTCGCGCCACTGGCTACTTCGACATTGGTGGTTCCATTCAAAGAACCACTGACGATCACCTTGCCGCTGTTCACGTTGGTCGCCCCGGTGTAGGTGCTCGGGCCGGAGAGAACCAGAGTGCCCGCACCCGCCTTGGTAAGCGCGAAAGCGCCACTAATCTGGTTACTGGCCGTCAGCGTGGAAGAGGCATCGGTCACCGTCCAGGTCTGGTCGGCACCCAGCGCGATTTTGGTGCTCAGGGTATAATTGCCGGAGCCGGAAGCCGCCGTGATACCATTGCCGGCCGTGTTGCCGTTGGCGTTGCTGGCTTCGATGGTCAGCGTGTTGTTGCCGCCGATTCCAACTGGACTGGTCGCCGTGCCGTTGAAGGTGAGGCTATTGATCGTCGTGTCAGCTCCGAGAGTCGTATTGGTAAAGTTCGTGGCACCGGTGGCCGTGAAGACTACGTTTGTCGTGCTGGCCAGTGCTCCATTCGCGTTCGTCGCGCCTCCGGCGTCCGTGGCGAAGTTGCTGATGTCCGCATTGCCACCCGTAAACGAACTCCAGACGCCATCACCATTCGTGCCTTTCCAATAGGCCGTCGTCGGGGCCGCATTGGCCACTTCGTCTAAAAATAAGTGTTTTCCAGTTGTGGCGCTATCACTGGAAAGTGAAACGACATAGCCGCTGAAATTTCCGCTCGTGTTGAGGGTGAAATTGGTGACGGCAAAACTGGCGTTACTGGCGATATTCGAAGACATCAAGGTCTGCTGAACTCCATTCAACCCGCCTATGCCTGTGATGTTGAGCGTTACATTTCCATTGACTCTGAGTCGGTCGGAGCTGATGACGATGCTATCTGCTGTGGAGCCGACTTCCATGTCCAGAACGCTGCTGGTGCCCGCTGTAGCGTTGCCGATGGTGAGTCCCGTCGTCGACAGGGTGAGCGTATTGCTGGTGCCGTCTACTAAGCTGAGCGTGCCCTGACCAGTGGTGACGCCATCACCGCCTCGGATGCTTAGCGGAGCACCGATGGTGCTATTGCCAACGATTAGTAGAGTGGCATTGCCCGCCGTGCTGGTGACCGTTGCGCTGCCTATCGTGAGTGTGTTGTTGAGAGAACTGTTGGCGGGAATGGAACCGTTATTCAGCGCGAGAGTTCCAAGATTGACGGCCGTCAGTCCCGTGTAGCTGTTGTTAGCGGAGAGCGTCAGGACACCCGCGCCATTTTTGGTCAACCCACCTGTACCGCTGATGCCGTTGGTCGATATGGTGACGTTGCCCGAACCGGTGAAGGTAAGCGTTGTGCCACCATTGCTAATCCCGCCTGCCAGAGTCAATATGCCGGAATCCGAGGACACAGTCGTGGCCGCGGTAGCGGTGACTCCTCCAGCATAGCTATTATTGCCGCTCACATTCTCCAAGGCACCCGTGGCATTGCTGGCGCCTGTGCCGGCAACGGTCAAAAGGAGGTTGCCACCAGCGATCCCTCCTTGGATCTGGACTGTATCGCCGCTAGCGACGGTGATCGCACTGTTTGTTCCAAAGGCGGTGCCGTTCTGATAGTTGATGATACCGCCGGTGCCCGTAAATGAGGTGGTGCCGGTAAAGGTATTCGCTCCGGTGAAGATCAAGGTGCCTGCCCCCCCCTTGATGAAATTCGCCGAACCACTGACTACGCCCCCTTCAGTCAGGTTGATTCCCGCAGTATTGGTGATGAGGGTAAACCGATTTCCTGTGCCGCCCGGCATCGACACCGGCCCGGTGCCGAGATTGAGGTCATTGGAGCCGATAAAGGTCGAAGTGAAGGAACCGGTAGCCACGCCCCAAGACTGCGCGTTGTTGGTCGTCAGGGTCAGCGGAGCCCCAGTGACGTTATCAAAAACGGACCCGTTTTTGAGTGTGAGCAGTCCGGTTCCCAACGCTGTGGCGCTGCCGATTTTGAGCGTGGCGCCGCTGATCGTAATGCCGCCAGTCATGCCGGTGTTGTTGCCCGAGAGAACCGTGGTCCCGGCATTGAGTGAGGTGAGGCCCGAGTAGGTATTGTTGCCGGAAAGCGTCCAGACACTGTTCGTGGTAGCCCTGGTCACGTTGGTCACTCCACCCGCTGTGCCGTCCGTGATCGCCGCGCTGACGACGTTGTTTCCGGCATTGGCACCACCCAAGGTGAGCGTGATCGCGTTGCTCGTCCCGTTGGAAACGGTGCCCCCGAAATTAAGTATATTCGTCGCATCCGCGTTGGAGTTGGTGAAGGAGTAGTTGCCTTCGAGAATGAGGGGCGCGTTGATTGCCTCGGTGGTTGCTGTCGGCGTGGCATCGACCGCGAGGGTGATCGATCCGCCACTGCTTAGAAAGAGGGAGTTTCCGCTGGTCGTCCCGATAGTGTATGCGGAGAGCGCCGTGGCGGTTCCGCCGAAAGTGATGCTCAGCACATTTAACGATGCGCTGTTGATGTTGATTGTCGTGATACTGCTCGAGTCAAAGGTCGCGACGTCCGTGCTGTTCAACAGCGTGGTCGAACCGGGAAACAAAGCGGTGCCGGTGGTCCAGTTATTTTCGCTGCCAGTGGCCACCCAATTGCCGTCGGTGGGATTGAGATTCCAGGTGGCGCTGGCCGCTTGGGTCGAAGGCAGGGCGAGGAGTGCGGTAATGGAGCCCGCAAGGACGAGGTGAAGAGTACCGTGGCGCAGAAGGCTGGAGAGGATCGGACGAAGGGCTTTCATGGGGCAAATGTCTGGCGGGGTCACGCGCAGGCTGGCGCTGAAATATAGGCAGCAGCTTATTCGTGTAATCACTCCTCTCGCTATTGTCCGAATGGCCAATAGCTGCGATGCTCGGATACTGCTCTGTTGGCTGCGTAATGACCGCTCCCAATTCCATTCGCCTTCTTTTGGTAGACGACCATTTTGTGGTGCGTTCCGGATTGGCGATGCTGCTCGCCCAGCAGGACGACTTCGAGGTGGTCGCGGAAGCCGATGACGCCGAGCAGGCGGTGGCTCATTACCGCCAGCACCGTCCCGATGTGACGCTTATGGACGTGCGCATGCCTGGGGCCAGCGGTATCGAAGCGCTGCAGCGCATTCGTGCGGAATTTCCCGAGGCGCGAGTGATCATGCTCACTACCTACGATCTTGACGAAGACGTCTTCCGTGCGCTCGAAGCCGGCGCCGTCGGTTATCTCCTGAAATCCGTCCGGCATGCCGAGCTTTTTAACGCGGTGCGCAAGGTGCATGCGGGAGAGCGCTGCGTCCCACAATCGTTGGAAACGCGTTGCAAAAACGGAGCGCTGCGTTCGCGATTGTCCCCACGCGAAGTGGAGACGCTCGATTTGCTGGCCCGCGGATTTTCCAACCGCGAGATCGGTTCCGCGTTGGGCGTGACCGAACGCACCGCCAAGGCGCATGTGCAGGCGATTCTCGTGAAGTTGGAAGCCGCCGATCGCGCGGAAGCGGTCGACGCCGCCTACAAGCGCGGACTGCTGCGCGCGGATTACAAGTAACCGGCCGGCATCCTTAAGCGCCCGCCATCACCGAGTCCGCGACCTCGATCGGGACGGTCACTGAAATGCGCGTGCCCTTGCCGGGCGCGCTGGAGACTTCGAAAATGCCGCCGAGCCGTTTCACGCGCTCGCGCATGCCTTGAATGCCGAAGTGGCCTTCCCGCGGCGTGGCCATCTGCGCGGTATCGAATCCGCGGCCGTCGTCTTCCACGGTGAGCCGCAAGGTGTCCCCGGCGAAGACCAATCGCAAAAAAATGGAACGCGGTTCGCCGTGCTTAAGTGCGTTGGTCATGGCTTCCTGGGCGAGGAGCAGCAGGTTTCCGGCGATGAGATCGGGCAGGTCTCGCGAGGTGCCATCTGACTCGACTGCGACGATGAGATTGCTCTGCCCGGAGAGGCGATCGGCGCTGGCTTGCAGCGCTTCCGCCAGGGTGTGGCCCTCGAGCGCATCGGCGCGAAGATTCCAGACCGAGCGCCGCACGTCCTCGCGCACGCCGGAGAGGAGATGGCGGACCCGCTCCAGATTCTCCGAGTTGTCCTGCGCCTTGGTGTGCTGCACGACCATGGTTTCCACGCGGAAAGCGATGCCGGTCAGCCCTTGTTCGAGCGTGTCGTGCAGGTCCGCGGCCAATCGCTGGCGCTCGCGAAGGGTCGCCTCGAACTCGACCGCTGCTTCGCGCCGCGCGCGCATCTCGTCCGCGAGTTGCACGCTGCGCTGCTCCACCTTGCGACGGAGGAGCCAGTTCCATCCGAGAGTGATGGCCAGCACGGCGACGATGCCGCCAAGCAGTAGCCAGAGGCGTTGCGCTGTCCACCACGGAGCCGCCTCGATCACGGTAACATCGTCGGGCGTGGGAATGAGGAAATTGAAATTCACCGGGCGCGGGTGCTCGAGGGCCGGCCAGCTCGAAGCGAGATCGACGCGAATGATGCCCACGACCCGAAGGATGCTTCCCGGTTCGAAACGGGTGAGGACGTCTGGTGGCGTGGTGCGACTAAAGGAAACCGCCACCAGTCGATTCTCGCTGCTGAGCAACAGGCGCGGCGTCTCTTTGTCGCCGGTGTCGATTTTCTCCAGGCGGCCTTCCAAGGTGGCCAGCAGACCGTCCACGTCCGTGGCGTCGGTCACGCTGCGGCCTTCCACGGATCTACCCAGAACGATTCGTCGATCCACGGGAATGGGCGTGGGGAGCGTTGCCGTGCCGACTTTTCGCACCACGGCGGAATGAATCATGCCGAAGTGCTCTTTCATTTGCACGAATCCGGCGACGTCCACCCGCTCACCCGGGGCGAGCGGCGTCCGGTCGTTGGTTTCCACGAATATGCCGCGTCCGCCGTCCTGGATAAAAAAGGAGAGTCCGGGTCCCGGACCCGGCCAGACGAGGGTGACCGTGCCGGTGAAGCGGCGGCGATGGAGGGTCGAACCTTCGCGGGAAAACGGTTGGATCTCGGAGAGCTTCAGCGCCGGCACCGAGAAGGGATCTTCCGGTCCACGATCGATGACGTGAATATCGTCGAGGTTCTCGACATTGACGCGCGCGCCGACCAACTCACCGCGGCTGTTCCAGTTGACGAACATCACGCCGGTGGCTTCGACCTCCGCGTCCGCCAGACGAGCCAGGCTGGCGGAAGAATCCAGTCGGTTGATGAGCACGCGGACGCGTCCGCCGTGCGACACCAATTCGCACCAGGCTCTCTGCGATTCGGTGGGCGTTTCTTCGGTGAACTGCACAACGCCGCGCACCCGCACCCGCTGGCAATCCCACTTGCCATCGAGCAACTCGGAGATGGGCAACGGGGTCGCTTCCGGGAGAGGCGCCTTATCCACGATACGAATGTGCCGGGGATAGACGACCGGTGCATAGTCTCCCGCGCCGGTGACGCCATCCATCTCGATGACGCTGCCCGGAGGAAGCGATCCCGGCCACGACCAACCGGAGGGAATGAGTCCTTTCGAACGGGCAAACTCACCGCGCTCCACATAAGTTCCCTCACCGCCGGTCTGAACGACAAACGCAGTATTTTCTTTCGGATAACTAAATGTCACCACGCCGCGGATCTGCACCGGCAGACGCTGGGCGGCAACATCCCGTGGGAGGCTGCGGATGGCCGCGCAATCCAGCAAAGGCACTTCCTGGGCACTGGCGTAGCAGACAGCGGCGAGCGTGAGCACGAGCCACAGCTTGAATGAATGGGGGATCACGATGGAAACAATGCGCGACGGAATGGACTCTCGCAAGAGGCAGGGCAGCGCGGCGGGGCATCCATTCCAGGAAAACGGGCGCTACAGGCCGGGCCGGAAGAATTTCAAACTGCCGCTCACCGGATCGATCGCGATGGTGGTGAAGTCCGTGGGCGGTTGGGTGAGGCCATCACCCAGCACTTCATCGTGCACGGTCAAAAACCACGTGTTTGTCGGCAGGAGATCCGTGGAGCCGTCGGGACGGAAGCGAATGGCTGCGTATTGGTAATTGGTCTCGGTGCGCGGCAGAGGGATGGTGCCGCTGGCGATCGTGCGCTTCGATGAATCGAGAAGGGAAGACAACGTCGGCGAGGCATCGACGATCATCGTATTCGGCAATAACTGGACGCGATCCACGGGCGAGGTCACATGGGCATTGATGACCTCCATGACTTGCACGGCGCGATAACTCGTCGTGGAGTTGGGGATTTCGGGATCGGAAAATTTATAGAAGCGCACTTCGACGAGGCGATTCCGGCCGATGGCCGTCTGGCGCGCGATGGCGAGTTGATCACCAATGATCTGCGCCGCCTGGGAGAGCCTCGAGCCGCGGCTGACATTGACGACCGCAGGCACGGCGAATGCCGCGATGATCCCGATGATGAAGACCACCACGAGGAGTTCGATCAGGCTGAAACCGCGTTGTCTCGGGCGAATCATGGGGTAAACCGCCGCGTGCCGGTGATGCGGAATTTGTAGTATTGGTCGATGTTGAGCGCGGAATTGGAAGGATCCTGCACGGTCAACCGGGCAAAGTCGGGCAGGGAAGGATCGTTCGGATCGATGTAACGCTCCAGCGTGGTGCTGCCCCGGTATTCGCCGAGAATGGCATCGGTCTGCCCGGCCGTCGGTCCATTGGGATCGACAAACACGCCCGCGGCGGCGTGAGCGGACGATTGTTGCAGCGCCTGGACATAAACGTGAACGGTGTAGGTATTCGATTTGGTGGTCAGCCGGGGATAAAGGTCGACGTAAGGTTTCTCGCGCAAGTTATCCCCCGTGAGCTTATTGCTGTTCCAGAAGCTGGCCATGCTGGACTGGCTCTGGCCCGGCGGTATGAGGTTCAACTCGCAAATCTCCGTGGCCGATTTGTAGATATCGCTATTGGAAAATTTGGTGTCGCAGGCCTGCAGCGTGGTCGGGATATCGATCGTCTGCCGGCGGTCGGGCATGTTCGGCGCGATCTGGGAGCCGTGGTCGCGGGCACTGGGTTTGTAGGTGCCGGCGTCGCTGGTGGGAATGGCCAGGAACTTGGTCGCCTTCATCACCGCGTTCAGCCCCGTCTGGCGCTTGATGTAGGTAAAGGGAAGGATCTGGTAGTTGAGATTGATCTTTCCTGCGGTGGAGAAAGGCTGGCTGATCGCATAAGGTTCGACGACCGGCATCCAGAACAAATCGGCGATGAGATGATCCTTGGGCGAGGCATTGCCGGGGTGAGTTGTGTCCTCGGGCGTCGGATGGAAGAGCAGGGTCTGCCAGGGCTGGTTCCGCTGCACGCCGGTGGGGATCGAGCCGAACATCAGTGGCGAGGGCGCCTGCCGGTTCGGCGAGAAATAAGGCGCACCGGGCGGGGCTCCGTCGAAGATACTGCCCAGAAGATAAGGGTAGCGCGTAATGGTCTGGTCCAGGGTATGGCAGATCAACCGCGCATCGCCCTCGTCCGGCTTGTTCATGTAAGCGCCGTCCGGCATATTTCCGCTGCCGGAATCCCAGTCGCCGGGGCCCCCGTCTTTTCGGGTGACGCCATTAGTCACGCGGCTGGGAACGTAAGGTGCATTCTGAGTGGTGGCCCTCCAACCGGAGCCGGTCAGATATTGGTAATTATTGAGGGGAGCTAAATTGCCCAACGACCCTCCCGTATAATAGTTCGTGAAGCTACTCCGAACACCGGAAGTAATGAGTCCGTGGGCGAACTGGGTGGGTTTAGTGGGATCAGTACTGATGTAACCCATATGGGCTCGGTAACGAGAACTCGGCACTGTCTGTAAAGGAGCGATCATCCGGTAATCACCCGCGGTGGAGTCCGCGCCGGGCAATGGATCGGCGTTGTTACCTGCGCCCCCCGGTTGCACGCCCACCACGGTGTCATTGGCGGTGATGAGGGCGGATTTGATTCCGTTTCCCGTGCCACCGGCGACTTGCAAGGGCGAACCGGTCATACGGGCAGCGTTAAAGTCATAGGCGGCCGCGCCGCTGGTCGTCGCGTTGGGCATGAAAAAGGTGCCCATCGGAAAGTTGAGGGTAATTTTCTGCACCACCACCGACGGGGTGGGGTCGCCCGGAATCGGCTGGGTGGAGATGATGATGGTGATGTCCCCGTGCTCCGCTCTCGAGGGGTCTGACGAAAAGACGAACGAACGTGCGCCGGGGACTTTGGTTGGGGGAGTAAACGTAACATCGGCGCCGGAGAAAAAAGGGTAATTTCCCGGGACGCTTCCGCCGGAAGTGAACAGCCCCTTGATACTGGAATCATAGGGCCACGCCGAAG
>Ga0068855_100008263_pt1 | contig 12582 bp, 10 predicted proteins | sample KBSCornC52_FD_66592 | JGI IMG/M metagenome (GOLD analysis project Ga0068855, IMG submission 66592) | Corn rhizosphere microbial communities from Kellogg Biological Station, Michigan, USA - KBS Corn C5-2 | ecosystem: Host-associated > Plants > Roots > Rhizosphere > Soil ...
TGCTGGAGCTGTCGCTGCGCGAGGCGCTGCAGCTCGGCCACAACTACATCGGCACCGAGCACATCCTGCTCGGCCTGATCCGCGAGGGCGAGGGCGTCGCCGCCCAGGTGCTGGTCAAGCTCGGCGCCGACCTCAACCGGGTGCGTCAGCAGGTCATCCAGTTGCTGTCCGGTTACCAGGGCAAGCAGGAGGCGGCCGCGGGCGGTCCCGCAGAGGGGACGGCGTCCACCTCGCTGGTGCTCGACCAGTTCGGTCGCAACCTCACCCAAGCGGCCCGTGAGACCAAACTCGACCCGGTGATCGGCCGCGAGAAAGAGATCGAACGGGTGATGCAGGTGCTGAGCCGGCGCACCAAGAACAACCCGGTGCTGATCGGCGAGCCCGGCGTCGGCAAGACCGCGATCGTCGAGGGCCTGGCCCAGGCCATCGTCAAGGGCGAGGTGCCCGAGACGCTGAAGGACAAGCAGCTCTACACCCTCGATCTCGGCGCGCTGGTGGCCGGCAGCCGCTACCGCGGTGACTTCGAGGAGCGGCTCAAGAAGGTGTTGAAGGAGATCCGCACCCGTGGCGACATCATCTTGTTCATCGACGAGCTGCACACGCTCGTCGGTGCAGGTGCCGCCGAGGGCGCGATCGACGCGGCGTCCATTTTGAAGCCCATGCTGGCCCGCGGCGAGCTGCAAACCATCGGTGCCACCACGCTCGACGAGTACCGCAAGCACCTGGAAAAGGACGCCGCTCTCGAGCGCCGCTTCCAGCCGATCCAGGTGGCCGAGCCGTCGCTGGCGCACACCATTGAGATCTTGAAGGGTTTGCGCGACCGGTACGAGTCGCATCACCGGGTGTCGATCACCGACGCGGCTCTGGTGGCCGCGGCCCAGCTGGCCGACCGCTACATCAGCGACCGGTTCCTGCCCGACAAGGCGATCGACCTGATCGACGAAGCCGGCTCACGCATGCGTATCCGCCGCATGACCGCACCGCCCGACCTTCGCGAGTTCGACGAGAAGATCGCCGGCGTGCGTCGCGAGAAGGAGAGCGCGATCGACGCTCAAGACTTCGAGAAGGCGGCGTCGCTTCGCGACCACGAGAAGCAACTGCTCACTGCCAAGGCGCAGCGCGAGCGGGAGTGGAAGGCCGGCGACATGGACGTCGTCGCCGAGGTCGACGAGGAGCTGATCGCCGAAGTTTTGGCGACGGCCACCGGTATCCCGGTGTTCAAGCTGACCGAAGAAGAGACCTCTCGGCTGCTGCGCATGGAAGACGAGCTGCACAAGCGGGTCATCGGCCAGGCGCAGGCGGTCAAGGCGCTGTCGCAGACGATTCGCCGTACCCGGGCGGGCCTGAAAGACCCGAAGCGGCCGGGTGGTTCGTTCATCTTCGCCGGCCCGTCAGGTATCGGCAAGACCGAGCTTGCGAAGACGCTGGCCGAGTTCTTGTTCGGTGACGAAGACTCGCTGATCCACCTCGACATGAGCGAGTTCATGGAAAAGCACACGGTCTCGCGGCTGTTCGGCTCGCCTCCCGGCTACGTCGGATACGACGAGGGCGGCCAGCTTACCGAAAAGGTGCGGCGCAAGCCGTTCTCCGTGGTGTTGTTCGATGAAGTCGAGAAGGCCCACCCCGACATCTTCAACTCGCTGTTGCAGATTCTCGAGGATGGCCGGCTCACCGACGCGCAAGGTCGGGTCGTCGACTTCAAGAACACCGTCATCATCATGACGACCAACCTCGGCACTCGTGATATTTCCAAGGGCTTCAATATGGGATTCACGAGAGAGCACGACGCCGAGGGCACCTACGACCGCATGAAGGCGAAGGTGCAGGACGAGCTCAAGCAGCACTTCAGGCCCGAGTTCTTGAACCGTGTCGACGACGTCGTGGTCTTCCACCAGCTCACCCAGGACGAGATCGTCACGATCGTCGACCTGATGCTGGCGAAGGTCGACCTGCGCATGCGCGATCGCGACATGGGTCTCGAACTGACTCCGGCGGCCAAGGCGCTGCTGGCGAAGAAGGGCTACGACCCCGTGCTGGGCGCGCGCCCGCTGCGGCGCACGATTCAGCGCGAGGTCGAAGATGTGCTCAGCGAGAAGATCCTGTTCGGTGAACTGAAGTCTGGCCAGATCGTGGTGGTCGACGTCGAAGGCACCGGCGGCACCGACACGCCAGACGACCAGCAGCATTTCGTGTTCCGCGGTGAGCCGAAGCCGGCCATGGTTCCTGAAACGGTGCCGGTGCTCGAAGAGGCGGCACCGACGGCTCCCACGAGCGCCGATGGTGGCACGGCAGCCGAATAAGAAGTTCGGGTGTCGAAAGGCGCGCTGCTCCATCGAACGAGAGGGGCCGGGATCGTTTCGCGATCTCGGCCCTTTTTCGTCGTCCGCGCTGTCGATCAGTTGCAAATCATTGTGATGGCGCAACGCCGGCCCGGTACCGACACCAACCGTGCGTCCGCGGTGAGTAGCGAGGCGCGGGCATGGACGGCGGCGACCGGGTGCCACAGCGACGTTGGCGGCTAACGGACGACGGCGTAACCCGTCGCGTAGCTGGCACCGATTGCGGCTATGCCGGTCAGCCCAGAAACCTCGACAGGGTGGTCACTTCCCATGATGCCGGGGTAGGTGTAAGCGTCGGTTCCGTTGCCAAGTGCGCCCGCGTTGTAGGCGCCCCACGACCACACCGTGCCATCGCTTCGCAGCGCGTAAGCGTTCGTGCCGAAACTGACGATGTCGGTCACTTGTGAGAGTCCGAGTACGCGGATTGGCGTGCTCGTGCATTCTTTGCTCTGGTCGCTGTCTCCGTCGCCAAGCGCCCCAGCGGTGTTCGTTCCCCAGGCCCAGACGGTCCCGTCTGCGAGCAGTGCATATCCGGTACTTTGGCCTGCGGCGATTTTGGTCGCGTGCTGCAGGCTTGGAATCTTTTCGACGACGATCGCGACCGACGTCGGCTGCGTCCAAAACGCGCACAGGTCGACTCCGATATTCCACACCGTTCCGTCTGTCGCGAGCGCCAACTCGGTTCCATCACTGCTCGCAATTGAGGTGATTGGCGGCACACCGCTGATCCGTGAGACGCCTTGCGTGCCGATTTCCCAGGCAGAACCATCAGTCGCGATCGCGTAGCCGCCGTCCCAACCTCCCGCGACGGCCCTGATCGACGGAAGGTCCCGAACCTTCAGAGGCGTGGTCGTGCGGTAGGGGTTCTCGCCGGGCTGACCCAATGCGCCGAATCCCCATGCCCAGACAGTGCCGTCGGTGCGCAAGGCGTACGCCGCGTTATAGCCGCCAGCGACGGCGACGACGTGCGTTAGTCCGCTTACCTGCGCCGGGGTGTCATGTTCGGCCTGCTGCGGACCGGTCAGGAAAGTCCCGGTGTCGAGACCCCATTCCCAAACGGTGCCGTCGGACCGCAAAGCGTAGGCGTTTTGGCCACCGCCCGACACCGCAACGACGTTCGTCAGATCGCTTACCGGTACGGGCACGTGAGTGCTTCCGTCGAAAATGTGCGTGCCGTTACCTAGCTCTCCGTCGCCGTTGAAGCCCCACGCCCAGATACCCCCAGGCGGCGCGCTGACCAGTGGTGACGTGGACGGCGCTGGCGCAGGTGTGGGTGCCGCTTGTCGAGTGGCAGGTGGCGCCTCGGATGGCTTGGTCGAAGCGATCGGTGAAGCCGGAACCGATGGCGTTGATTCGGTCGTGGGCGCCGTCGAGGGATCGGCTGGTGCCTTTGAATCCGATGAGCCCGGCGCTACCGAAGGTTCATTCGACGCAAGCCGCGGCGGCTGTTTCGGTCCGGTCGAAGCGGACGCCGACAATTCCGGGCTCGGCGAGTGCGAGACGACCACGTCGAATGAGGGTGCCGGTGAAATGTGCGTATCGTTTCGGCCCTGCCCGGGCGTTGCACACGCGGAGACGATCACCAGAAGCCCGACGCAAACGCCACCGTGACCCGCGACCGCCCACCTTTTCACGTTGCCCCAAAACGTCGCCCGCGCCAACTCAGATGGGCTGGGTGCGGCATAGCCTACCGGCCCGCTTGACCACCAGGCCGATTATCCGAGGACGTGGCATGGCCCCAGGTTCGTCTTGCCCAGAGCCGTCATGAACTCGACGATAACGCCGGTGCCATGGGCTATTCCGCACGTCGAACGAACGTTGACGCTACGCCCCGGGCGCGCCGCGAACGGCACGCTCAGGCCTTGGTGATGGCGTGCTTTGCGGAGCGAACGTCGTTGTACCGACGGATCTCGGCAATGAGGCCGTCGCGGAGCATAAATACGTGGAAAAACTCGATGCCGCGCGGACGGTCGGCCGGGTCGGCCCAGTGGACGCGCAGACGGCAGGCGACGCCGAGTGGGCCCGTGTCGGTGTCGAGAACCTCAGCCGTGACACCATGCCCGAGCCAATCCGAGAACGTGCGCAAAACATCATCGCGACCGCGGCATCGGTTCGGGTGGGAGTCATCGCCCCAGCGTGCGTCGGCAGCGAGCAACGCGCCGAGACCGGTCAGGTCGCCAGTTGCGTACGCGGCACGGATGCGTTCGTCAACGCCCTCGGGAGCGGCGGCCATAGTTGGAGCATAGGCGCATTGCCCTACCGTGAAAACCGTGAAGCACCGTGATGCGACGATCACTTGCCCGCTCTGCGCAACGGCAGCGCGCGAGGTCATGCCGGAGAACTCCTGCCAGCACTAGCGCGATTCCTCCTACGCGTAGGCATGTTGGAACGAGGCCCCTCGGACCAGATGAGTACATCCGGTGTGCGAGGCCGCACCGCCGATTGCTGACGAAACGGGTTCGAGGGCGGCGCCGAAGGGGTTCTGCTATCGCAATCTTCGATTGGATGCTAATGCCCCATCGGCCCGTTCTTTCTTTGAAACGTCCTGGTGCCGCACTCCTTGCGTCAATCGCGGTCGTAACGTCCGCGGCGATATCGGCAATCGCGACTGAGGCGCCCGCGTTTGCGGCCGGTGGCGCGGCTACTCAGTTGGTCATCACGGTGCCGGGGCCCATGACGGCAGGGGTCCCGATCACAATTACGTTCTTCGCCGAGGACGCAGGCGGCAACGTCGATCCGAACTTCAACGGTATGGTGACCGTTTCCGGCACCGGAGGCTCGTCGTAACTATCCCGGCTACAGCCAGGTCACGTTGTCCGCAGGCATTGGCACGCTCGACCTCGCCCTATTTGCCGCAGGCCCACAAACGCTTACGCCCGCCGACATGAGCGGCTCTGGGCTGGTCGCAGTCGCAATTCCTGAGATGGTGAATCCCGCTCAGACGAGGTACGTCGAGGTGTCTGCTCCGACGCGGGTCGGAGTCAACCAGGATTTCAGCATCGGGGTGACCCAACTCGACGCGTTTGGAAACGTGGTAACTGACGGCGATGATTTGACGATTACAACCGGAGTTTCTTCGACGTTTCCGACGACCTTCGATACCTCCGGCCGGTTGAGCGGCCAGGTCGGCGTGCAAGGCTCCACCGACATAGCCGTCGATGATCTCGCTAACGGCAGCCTGGATCAGGACGTTCTTTTGAGCGTCGGGCCGCCCGTCATCGCGACTCATCTGAAACTCAGCTACGACCAGAACACGAGTTCGGCCGGTGCGACGCGCCAGCTCACGGTTCAGGCACTCGACGACAGCAGCATCGTCGAGACTGTCGGTGAATCGATCGCGCTCACGAGCACAGACGCGCACGCGGTAATCAACGGAGGCAACACCGTTGACCTGGTGAACGGTACGGCGACGGTGCCGGTCGTGTTCGTCACCGCAGCCGATCAAAGCCGCTGCTGTCGGGGACGGACTCGCTGGTGACGCCCGCGACCACCTATCTGGCCTCAACTGTGGACTCGACGCGCGCGGCGTACACGTTTGGTGATGTTGCTTCGATCGAAGACGAAACCACGGCCAAGCTCACCGCTGCGCTCAGGTAGCCGCGGCCACCGGTTGCTCCTTAGGGTTCGTCGGAAATCGGCGGCCCGAGCGCACGGTTCGCTGCGCTGGTTCCGGCGCGTTGACGGCTATGCCGACTGGGCGCCGCCGTACCGGGTGGCGGCGCGGGCGCGGGCCTTAGTTGCCTCGACCGCGCGGTCTTTCTTGGCGGCGCTGGTCGTCAGCGAGCCGAGCAGTTGCGCGGTGACACGGGCGATTTTTTCGACTGCCTCGTCGAAAGCAACCTGGTTGACCACTGACGGCTTCGTCGTGCCGCTGACCTTGCGGACGTACTGCACGGCTGCGGCACGTATCTCGTCGTCCGTCGCGGGCGGCTCAAAGTTGTGCAGGACGCGAATGTTTCGACACATGCGTCCAGCGTGCCAGACGGAGGGAGTCAGGCGGGCCTCGATCCGTATCCCGTTGGTGGGCTCAGCGGGCGGGCACCGGCCCGGACGGCGGCTGCCACTCTCGCCTGATCAACCCGAACACCCACGAGTCGGATACCGTGCCGTCAACGATGCAGTTTTCCCGCAACGTTCCCTCGCGCGAGAAGCCGACCTTCTCCAAGACCCGGGCAGATGCCGCGTTGCGCGTATCCGTCTCAGCCTGCACTCGATTCAGATCGAGGGTGTCGAATGCCCACTGCACCAAAGCGCGCGCGGCTTCCGTCGCGTAGCCCTGACCCCACGCCACGTCGTCGAGGCAGTAGCCCAACGACGCGCTGCGGTAGTCGGGGTTCCAATTGGTCAGACTGCACCAGCCGATAAATGGCCCGTCGGAAATACGGTCCATGGCCAGCCTTACCCCGCTGCCTTCGTTTGCCATCTGCTGGCTAGCCGCGATGAAGCGGTTAGCCCGCGCGCGTTCCTTCCACGGCGGCGCGTCCCAATACCGCAGCACGTAGGCACTGCTGTGCAGTGCGAAGAGGGCGTCCGTGTCCGCGTCGGTAAAGGGCCGCAGTCGTAGCCGAGCGGTGTGCAGCGTTGGGGTGTGCAGGGACATGTCTGCCATCCTGCCTCGTCGCGAGGGCATGGTCAGTTCACTTGCCGACCAGCCGGGGTTGCGTTTCCGAGTACTTGGCCGGCTTTCAAACGCTCCAGCGATAGCGGACGACGATGCTCGGTGCCTCCGGTGCAAGCCCATTGAACACGCGGGCCAGCCGGGTCGGCCGGCGGTCGTTATCCGACGTGCCGACACCGAGTGTGTGGCCTTCACCGGTGATGCGCCTGGCCGCTGGACTCGTCGGCGCGCACGGGTCAAGCACAACGGTGCTACGCCGCCCGTATCGAGGGGTATCGCGCGCGTCAGTGCCCTTGATCTGGTGCCTGACCGATGAGAGGTGCCGCTGGGTGTCGTCTACCTGGGTGAGAACTGTTTGAATCGGCTCGGCTGGCCGCGCAGAGAGGAACTACTCATGGCGCTCGTGGTGTGCGACATGTCCAGCTCCCTCGACGGGTATGTCACGGGCCCGAATGACAGCAGGGAGAACCCGTTCGGCGACGGTGCCGGGATGCTGCACGACTGGATGTTCGCCGCGGCGACCGACGAAGACCGGGCCATCTTGCATGAGGCGCTCGACGGCATTGGCGCGGTCGTGATGGGTCGCAAGTCATTCGACAAGAACGAGGGCGACGGTGGTTGGGGCGACAAAGGCCCTGTCGGCGACGTTCCATGCTTCGTCGTCACCCACAACCAGCCGGCCAGGTCGTACCCACCGGTGTTCACGTTCGTCACTGATGGCGTGGTCAGCGCGATTGAGCAGGCCAAGATCGTGGCGGGTGACAAGGTCGTCGGCCTGCACGGCGCGACCGTCATGCAGCAGGCACTTCCGCTCGGCCTGGTCGATGAGATCCGCGTGCACGTTATCCCGGTCCTGCTCGGGGGCGGCACGCCCCTCTTTGCCAGGCTCGACTCGGCGATTCGCCTCGAACGCACCGACGTGCTGGTCACCCCAGCTGCGACGCATCTGAGACTTCGGGTGTTGCGGTAAAGCCACAGCCAGCTGTCGTGACCTTCGGAAGGTCTACGCCTGACTCGGTCGGCTGCCGAACCTAGCGATTGATGTGTGCTCGGACCCACGTCGACCTCTGCCCACTAGACCGACGGATCGGGAGCGCGCTAATCGCGGCAGATCAGCGCGTGTATTCGAGGGCGCCGGATAATGAGGCCCACAGTCCAACGTAGGTTTGGATACGTTCCGTGCTGAGCCAATAAGCGCGCTCGACTCGTCCCTACACTTGCCGCATGGCGGTTCAACGCATGGACAACGTCGGCATTGTCGTAGAGGACCTCGCGGTAACGATTGAGTTCTTTCGCGCCCTCGGCCTGGAGCTCGAAGGTCAAGCGACGGCGGAGGGAGAGTGGGCGGGCCGCGTTACCGGACTTGGCGAGCAGCGTGTCGAGGTCGCCATGATGCGCACGCCGGACGGTCACAGTCGTCTTGAACTCTCGCGATTTCTTACTCCGCCTGTGGTCGCCGATCACAGGACCGCTCCAGTCAACTCCCTTGGCTATCTGCGGGTAATGTTCGCCGTGGACGACCTTGACGAGACGCTCGTCCGGGTCCGCGACCTCGGCGCAGAGCTCGTCAGCCATGAAGTCGTTCAGTACGAAGACGTGTATCGGCTTTGCTACATCCGCGGGCCCGAAGGGCTTCTGATTGGGCTCGCCCAAGAGCTCCGTTGAGCCCTGGCAGCCGCCGCTTCTGCGGCGGCGACTGGCGGGTGCCGGTGACCTGCAGAGTGACGACAGCTGCGACGACCGTATCTCGGCAGGTTGGCACGTGCGTCATCGCGGCACGAGCGGACGTTGCCACTCTCCGACATCGAGACCCCGACAGCGGCATCCAGCCGAGGCTGGAGCTCGTTTCACCTGTGCCCCCGTACACGGGCGCGGGCACAGCCGAACAAGTCACCGGTGGAGCTCCGCACTGAGTTGTTCCGCCAGACGCACCGCCATTTCGATTTCGACTCGCCGGATCGACACGCTCTCGACGTTGATGCCGAACGGAACGCCGAGATCGCGGCAGTAGGTGATGAGGTCGGTAGCCGTGGCGAGGGCCAACCGGTAGGACGCGTCGAGCGCGTCCGCCGCGTGTCTGAGGTCGTTCTCGATCCAGCGCGGAACGTCAACACCCAGCCAGCGCAGGAACTCGAGAGTGCGCATCGACCCGCAAACCGAAAATGTGAAAACGATGGGTGCGACGACCGTCCCGCGCTCGGCGCAGGCGTAGTGGTAGTCGGAGACGAGGTTCTTCGCTGCATTGATGTCGTAGACGACCTGGGTCACGAAGAAGCGGTTGCCCGCATCTTGCTTCGCCAGAAGTCGAAGATGTTCGTCGTCCCGCCGACTGTGCCGCTCGGGTATCGCTACACCGCCTACGAACAACGCCGGGTTCGCTTCGCGGCTCAGTGCCTGCGCCTCAGTCAAGGACGTCCCTGACCGGCTTCCGCTGCTGGCCGCGCCGACCAGCACTGTCATCACCTGCGAAGGATCTTGCTCCTCGAACCATGTCCGCAGCTCCGCACGTGAGTACTTGTCCACGGTGCGGTAGACGATGACTGGGGCTGCCCAGCTAGCGAGGTTATCCGCGAGGAAGGCCGCCGGGTCGAGGGTCGGCATGAACGGGAAGGGACGCTCCGCCGGGTTGCGCACCGCTTCGTCAGCGATGTCGTAGAGGATCAACCCATCGACGTCGAAGGGCCGGAGGCGAGCGAGGGTGGCGTCGGCGATCTCTTGCGCCCGGTCACCAGCGCTGCTCGCGCGCGGCGGTGTCAGGGCAAACAGGAGGAACTCTCCCGATCTGCTGGCAATCCGGTCGATCAAACTCATGATCGGCAATGTAGCGGCTCGCCAGAAGCCGCGAGACACCCTCATATCGAGCAGATGTGCCGTTCTGCCCGTCCTGGGCAGTGGCGCGCAGCCCATGGCCCGGCGACCGCATAACCTGACCATCAGACGAACCATGTGCAACGGGCTGCGGGGCTGAGGCTGGGACTGGCCGCGATTGCCGCTGCTGTCGGCTCGCGGCCCGCTCATCTGCTGGAGGTCGGCAGCAGCGCCGGGCTGGTGGTGCGGCAATCGCTGTACGGCTACCAGCTCGGCGGGGAATCGTTTGGTGACCGTAACTCCCCGATCCAGCTCATCACGGAGTGGCGCAGCGACCGTCCTGTCCCTGCCTTGGACAATGTCCCGCTGCTGGCCTCCATCGCCGGAATCGATCTGAACCCGCTGAACCCCGAAGACGACGACGACCGACGCTGGCTAGAGGCACTCGTGTGGCCGGAGGACCGCGCGAAGGCACAACTCATGCGGCCGCGCTCAAACTCGCCGCTCAGGTGCCCATCACCGTCCTCAAAGGCGATGCTGTCGACCGCTGCCCCGAATGGGTACACACCATCCCGCCTGGGGCAACTCGGATTGTGTTCCATTGCGCGACCCGGATGCATGTGCCGATCGAACGGCGCACGCTGTTCGACAACGCGATCAACAACATTGGCAAAGACGGGCCGCTATACCTCATCGCGATCGACGGTGACGGACTCACCATCACTAACCCGGACGGACGAACCCCACATCGCATTCGACGTCGACGGCCACCTCGACTGGGCCCAACCCGCCGACCGCTAACCGGTTCCCAGCCAGCGTTCACCACCCAACACGGCATCAACGAAAGCGCGTCATTGCGGCAGATGCGTGAAAGCTTCGCGCCATCGAGTGGTGACGCCCAAATAAAGGATGGAGCACTGGCTCGCCTCGGCAACATGCCTGAGGGACGTCTACAGGTGGTCGCTAGGGGATGCAGTCCCAGGGCGAGTGAATCCCGACTCGTAGGCGTAGACGATGGCTTGTGCGCGATCGCGCAGGCCGAGTTTGCTGAGCAGGCTCGCTACGTGTGTCTTGATAGTTGCCTCGGACAGGAACAACGTTTTGCCGATTTCGGCGTTCGACCGGCCCTTAGTGAGTTCCGTGAGGACGTCCTTCTCCCGCATTGACAGCTGGTTGAGCGCCGGCGCGGGCGTGCTCGGGCGATGGGAGGCCACGAACCTCTCGATGAGCCTGCGCGTCACAGTGGGCGCTAGCAAAGCCTCCCCGTTGGCCACGGTCCGGATCGCCGTGAGCAGCTGGTCGCGGGGCGCGTTCTTGAGCAAGAAGCCACTGGCTCCGGCTTTGAGCGCACCGAAGATGTAGTCGTCGTGGTCGAAGGTGGTGAGAACGAGCACCCTCGGCGGGTTGTCGAGCGCTGTGACTTTCTCGGTGGCGCTGATTCCATCGGTGCCAGGCATACGGATGTCCATAAGGACGACATCGGGTGCGCTACTGCGCGCGGCAGCCACGGCGGCTTGGCCATCACCGGCCTCACCGACGACAGTCATGTCCGGCTGGGTTTCCAAGATGGCGCGGAAGCCGGCGCGGATCAGGTCCTGGTCGTCCGCGATCAGAACGCGGATCACGCGGGCACTGTCAGCGGAAGATGGGCCTCGACGCGGTAGCCGCCGTCGGGTCCGGCGCCGATGTGCGCGTGGCCGCCGAACATCGCGACGCGTTCGCGGATGCTGACCAGTCCGTGACCGCCGGGGCGTACGTCGCCAACACCGCGGCCGTCGTCGGTGACGCTGACCGTCACCGCGTCGCCGGCAACCGCGACGTCGACTGAAGCTGTCTGGGCCGCCGCGTGTTTGAGGGTGTTGGTCAGTGCCTCCTGCACGATGCGGAACACCGTCAGGTCATGCGCTTCGGGAAGCGCCGCGTCGTGGGGATGGATCTGCAACTGCACCTCTACGCCGGACGCGCTGACTGCAGAGGCCAGCGCAGGCAGATCACGCAGACCGGGTGGGGGCCCGAGCTCGGCGCCGGAGCTTTCGTCGGCGCGCAGGATCGCCAGCAGCCGGCGCATGTCATCCAGCGCTCGCCGCCCAGTGCGACCGATCGTGTCGAACGCGCCGCGCGCCCGTTCGGGGTCGGTGTCGGTGAGCAGCTCGCCGGCATCTGCTTGGACGACCATGACGGACAGCGTGTGGGAGACGATGTCGTGCAGCTCGCGGGCGATCCGCGCCCGCTCGGCGGCGACGGCCGCTGTCGCCTCCGCGTCCCGGGTGGCCTCCGCACGAGCCATGGCAACGGCGAGCGCGGTGGCGTCGCGGTGACGGTGTACTGCAACGCCGATCAGCCAGGCTGCAACGGACATCAACCAGAAGAATGCGTTCGCCCACACGTCGGCTTGGGTGGAAGTGCTCGTGTCGTAGAAACCGTGGACGATCCCGGCGGTCGTGGCCAGCGCGCCGCCAACGAAGGCCCGGCTCAGTGGTGCGTACGCGCCGACTGCGTACAGCGGGATGAGGAAGATTGCGAACCCACCGGGGTCCTCGGCCGCTCGGCCGCTGTAGACCGCCTGGAACGTGACCGCAGCCATCGCCAGCGCCACCACGACCAGCGGCCGGCTGCGTCGCCAGAGGAACGACACGGTCGCTGCGAGCAGCAGCAGTGCCATCAGCGCTCGCGGTCCCGGCACCTGGCCGACGACCCAGACGTCGTACTGCGAAAGCACGGTCGCGGCCACAAACAGCAGCGCGTCCAGCGGCCGTACAACAGACAACAAACGCCCGACCGATCCGCTCCCCGACGCCCGGACGGGAGCATCGACCC
>Ga0068855_100008264_pt1 | contig 12582 bp, 12 predicted proteins | sample KBSCornC52_FD_66592 | JGI IMG/M metagenome (GOLD analysis project Ga0068855, IMG submission 66592) | Corn rhizosphere microbial communities from Kellogg Biological Station, Michigan, USA - KBS Corn C5-2 | ecosystem: Host-associated > Plants > Roots > Rhizosphere > Soil ...
GAGGACTTCCGCAGCTGCAGGGAGGAGACAGGCTGCGATCACTTCATGCTCGGCCGCGGCGCGCTGGCCAATCCGCTGCTGCCTCTCCAGGCTGCCGCCGAGCTGGGCCTGCGCCTGCCGACCTCTACGCTCGAATCCGAGGCGGAGATCGATTGGCTAGCACTGCTAGGCCGGCTCGTTTACTACACAGAACAGTTCGAAGGTCCGACTCTCGCCCGCAAGCCACACCGCATCAAGCAGTGGCTCAAGCTCGCGGCCAACTTCGGCGAATTCAGGGATTTCGACTCCGTGAAGTGCGCGGAGACGGCGCATGAGCTGCTTGAATCCCTGTCAAAGCCGGTAAGCCTGGCAGCATAAGCTTGCATATGCGAACCAGTCAAATGGAGTTCAAAGCAAACACCGGTCTGGAAGTACGCGTTGACCCGCTCGGCTCGACCGATCTAGGTGAATCGTGCCATTAGCAGAACGGAGCGCTAATCAGGAAGCGCAGCGGCGATCGCTTGTTCGAGAAGAGCAGAAAGGCCTAGCGTCTCCGCCCATGACCGCATGTATCTGAGGTCGATTTTCGACCCCTGTAGCGAAAGTACCCCCAGAATGTCGCTCCACTGCCTGTCGGATACGCCGCCGCCCATTTGAAACCACCGGAGCTTCTGCAGGACGACATCCTCGGGGCTGGGCAGGTATGCTTGCAGCGAGCCGTCGGCGGAGACGGTCTCAAGTCTTCTCCTGGTCCATACTTCCTCTGTCCAGGCATCGGCGGATTTCAGAAACACATCGATCTTGACCATGTAACTAAGGTGTATGACCGAGAAACTCGACTTCGACGCTACGCCATCTCGGATCATCTCCTCATCAGCATAATAGCCTATCAGGGTCGTCACAAGGTCCGCGACCTTTTCCTCAGGGATGTCTGCCGCCACATCTATGTCGTTCGTGTATCGATAGATCCCATGGACGCCGCTCGCTACCGATCCCCCGATCAGGTACGGAATACTGAGCGAATCGAATACTTGCGTTATGGATTCGATCACTAGTTCGACTTCGGTCAGCACTAATAACCCTTTTTCTTCACGTCCCACCCAAAGGCCTTGAGCATCAACTCCGGCCCGATCGAGCGAGATACCACCCGCATCATATTATCATGGTCGCTGTCGTTCGGATGGCGCCGCTTGGTCTCGGCGAACGCCGCGCTCTTCATGAAACGCCCCATGTCGCTAATCTTGGCAATCTTTTGCGCAGGGGTCAGCGTTCGAATTAGCTCGATCATGATGCGCTCGATCTTAGGATGGGTATCGGAGAAGACCTTTGTGCCGTCGAATTTTAGTTCCGGGTCTAGCATCTGGCATTTCCTCCTTTGGGAAGTCTCATCCCCACGTAGCTCGCGCTTTCATTGCTGTGGGAACCAAGGGACTTATGAGACGGATGGGACAGATAGGACGCATGATTTCGCTCGCTCGACCTCTCACACTCTTGCCCTGATCACGTTGTTTGCCGCACGGTTGCCACCGCCCACGCAGCCATTCCTTCTCGCCTGCCAACGAAGCCCAGCCTCTCCGAAGTGGTCGCCTTTACGCTCACCCGGTCGGCGCTGATGCCGAGGGCTTCGGCGATGCGGCGCTGCATCTCCAGGCGGTGCGGCATGAGCTTGGGCGCTTCGGCGACTACCGTGGCATCTACATTCACCGTGGTCCAGCCGGCCTCCTTAACGCGCTCGCCGACGATCTCCAGCAGTTTCAGGCTTGAGATCCCGCGATAAGCTTCGTCCGTGTTCGGGAAGAGGATGCCGATGTCGCCGAGGCTCAGTGCGCCGAGCAGTGCGTCGCAGATAGCGTGCAGGAGCACGTCGGCGTCGGAGTGGCCCTCCAGGCCGCGATCGTGAGGGATCTCCACACCGCCGAGCATCAGCTTGCGGCCCACTTCCGGCGCGGCGAAGGCGTGGACGTCGTAGCCGAAGCCGGTGCGGGACTCGCGGATGATGAGGTGATGAGGTGATGAGGTGATGGGATGAGAGGGCGAGAAGGTGAGAGGGTGAGAGGGTGATGGGTCCACATTGTCCACTGCGCCCACTCGGTCCACATCGCTCGTAATTGACTGGGCGAGGTGGGATTCGGTGTTCTGGTGTTGAGCGCTTAGAATTCCTAACAGGCGCTCTGCCAGCTCGATGTCTTCCGGGCGGGTGATTTTGATATTGGCGGGGTCGCCCTGAGCGATCTCGACTTCGCCACCCATGGCTTCGATCAGGGAGGCCTCGTCGGTGGGTTCAGAGGCGGTGAAGTCGTATTCAGCGTAGGCGCGGCGTAAATTGGAGGTGAGCGCACCCTGCGGGGTTTGCACAGCAGTCAGGCCGGTGAGTGTCTGCCCGGCGATCTCAGCAGCGCGTGGGATGGTGGCTCGTACGAGATGGCGTTCATCCATGCGCTTCACGGTGTCGGAGAGCGGGCGACCGGGAACTGCGGCGCCAGTGCGCAGGGTCGCCCCGATGACGCGGTCGATCAGGTCTTGCGAGACGAGCGGCCTGGCTGCGTCGTGCACCAGAACCACGTCCTCGTCTGTTAGGAGGTCGAGACCGTTTCGCACGGAGGCTGAACGTGTCTCGCCGCCCGCGACAACGTCCATCGAAATCGAGCGCTCCAGTCTGAGTGCACGAACGGTATCGCCAACTCTCCCGATCTCATCCTCTCCGGCTACTATGATGATCCGGGAAATGGCAGGATGCATGGAAAAGGCGGTCAGCGTCCGGTGCAGAACGCTCAGACCGCCTACCATTGCCCAGATCTTGTTTTCCGCGCTACCGAATCTTCTTCCCCGTCCCGCGGCGGGTATAACCACTGCTATTCGGCGCCTCGCTGTGTCCATTCGATCCTCTCGAATCCCGGGGCTCACCCCGGTTGCCGGTATAGTCAAAGCCTTCGCCATCTTCGTCCGTTCGGATACGCGCGAAGATCATCTTGCCTGCGACCGTCTGCAGGACGCTCGTCACGATGACGCTGAGCGTGCTGCCCATGTAGCGGCGGCCGTCTTCCACGACGATCATGGTGCCGTCATCGAGGTAGGCCACGCCCTGGTTGGGCTCCTTGCCATCCTTCACGATCGCGACGGTCATCGCCTCTCCGGGCAGAACTACGGGCTTGAGCGCGTTCGCGAGCTCATTTACGTTGAGCACCTGCACTCCTTGAAGCGCCGCGACCTTGTTCAGATTGAAGTCGTTGGTGACGATGATGCCTTCCAGCGCCTTCGCCAACTTGACCAGCCTGGTGTCCACTTCGTCCGATTGGGCCGACTTGTCCAGCGCTTTGTCCCATGTCCTCACAACGAGCGGCAGCTCTTTCTGCATGTTGTTGAGGATGTCCAGGCCGCGTCTGCCACGTGCGCGCTTAAGACTGTCGCCGGAGTCGGCGATATGCTGAAGCTCCTCCAGGACAAATCCTGGCACGTAGAGCGTTCCTTCGAGGAATCCGGTCCGGCATACGTCCGCAATACGGCCGTCGATGATGACGTTTGTATCCAGAATCTTGCAGTTGAGCGTCGGACTAATCTCGGGACCGTCCGCAGGTGCATTTACGGAGCCGCCCCGCGCCAGGATGAGCACTAGCTCGTTCTTCATGCTCATCATGGCGACGATGCCAAGGTAGACCAGAACCGCACTCAGTAGGATATAACTGCCGACTCGAACGGGAAGTAAAGGAATCTGGAATAATAGCTGGTTAAGCAGCACCATGACTATGGCGCCGAGCGCAGTGCCTGCGCCGATCGCGATCTTGTCCGCAGCAGACATCTGCTCGAGGGCTTTGCCGGCGCTGATAATCAAATCAGCAACGCGCGGGCCTATCCACAGACCCAATAACAGCCCGACTGCGGCGAGCGCCACGGTCGCCTGAACAGTATAGTTCGGGATACTCCGCATCTGGTCAATAAGCCAGACGTGCTGAATCTCGAGCAAGTGCAGCCCGGTATAGATACCGGTGCCACACAGTGTCAGCATAAGCAAAAGAGCAAAGATCTGTCGGAATGTGTGCAATCGCATCGCGGCAACTCACCTCCTTTCATTTATGACATTAACCTGCGCAAAACATGACGAGTTTATCGTGTCACGCTCCCTGCCTCGGCCCCGGGCTGGGCTGCACCGGTATCGGTATCGACGATATGGATTTTCAGCCTGCCGACAATCGAGACGACCTCAAACATCTGCGTCACATCGCCCTGTGCGAACTTGATATGCGTAGCATCTACAAAGTCCGCATCGTGCGCATCGTAAAGCGTGGGGTCGAAGGCAATCCATTTGCCTACGTAACTCTCAGCCCATGCGTGGTAGAAGAACTTTCCATCGGCATAGACGATTCCCGCGCATAGCCGGGTCGGGACGCCAGCTGCGCGCGCTAACGCCGTGTAGAGCGTTGCGTAATCGCGGCAGACGCCTCGCCTACGGTTGAATACGTCCTTCGCGGAGCGTACTACGCCGATACTCGCATCCGGAGTCATCACGGAGTGGACCCAATCCCTGATGTGAGAAGCGATCTGGTAGAGATTTGTGTCTTTGCCACGCAGCTTCAGCGCCGTCTGCTGAATCGGGACGTCATTGGTTTCCAGATAGGCCGCCTTCGCCAGAAAAGGAGCGAAAGCAGGGTCTCTCAATGGCAGTTGCGACGCATTCTCCAGCCCGAATCGTTCGGCTCGCACAGTATATTCTGCAGTCACTCCGCTGCCCGCTCCATGGGTAGCGGCGCGCGTGCACGATTGGCGCGAGTCGGCCGGCAGAAGGTTCTGTTCGGGGATACCGGAGATCGTCGCCTTCAGGTATCGCATCGTGCGCGGGCGCGGCAATTCACGGTCAGGCTTAAGAGCGGTTGCTTCCGCAAAATCAATGGGAGGAGCTGGCGCTCCTGCAACCGCCGGCGCGAGCGCGGGGGACACATAAGCCATATCGAGCGCATGCGCTCGGGTCTCGGTTACGGTGGTCATCGAGAGCACGCCAAGCTGCAGCTCGCTCTTGATCAAACTGCCGTCAGCGCCTGCCCATGCGATTATCTTGCCTTCCGGCATATCGGCGTGCACTTCAAATGCGGATACCTGCGCGCCCGAGTCGGATCGCACGGAGGCTTTACCCGTCACTTCAAGGGTAGCAGGATGCAATTCAACGGAGAGAGGCTCCAGGTAGTAAAACTTCATCTTCTTGCCGATCGTGAGATCCTGCCCCTCGGTGAGCGTCGAAGTATCCGTAGTAAGATTTGCGCCCGTGGGAATAGTCAGCGTTTTTTTAGTCGCCCCGGCGCCGCTGCCAACCACGCAAAACACCTTGTGGGAGCTATAGTCAAAGAGCGCTTCGACGTGCAGCACGCTGCCATTGGATTTGACGTCAAGCAGCTGCTTCAGCGGTCGATGCTTCAAATCGGTAATGGCTTCTGAGTTCTCGTCCGTTTCGACACTCGCCCCGAGCATCACGAATCGAGTCACGCTGTGGCTGCTCTCGCGTACGGCTGGCATGTTATGATAGGACGTCTGGGTGGTGCGACTGGAGCTAAATCCGACCTTCTTCTGGCCCAGATAAACGCCGGTCCATTCGTCCGAAACGATCGCAGACTTTTGGACAGCCGAAGCACGAGGAACGACCCGAGTCTGTGAAGGAGCAATGCACGGAGTCGCGAGCAGAACTATTGTCAGGCATAACCCTGACATCGGGCGCAGGCGAGCCAACCACAATGCCGATTGGAGCAGCCTCATCGATGCAGACCTCCGGAAAACATCTGGCGCGCCGGCGATATCGGTAAAAATGGGACCGGCTGCATAGCCATCCTCCGGGAACGCACACTCCTACACGCCCAGCTTACAGTATACCATGCGAACGGAGGGCTGGGGACTTTAACAGCATATTGGTATTGTATTGCGATAGATGCGCGGAAGCCGGGAGGTTAGTGAGGTTGTGATCTCGTGCTCGGTCGTTTGAGTTGTTTGTGCGATCGATTCTGCAGTGATCGATTCCGTGCCTGCAGCGCCGATACAGACGCACTCGTCACCGGCCGCTACCATTGACGGAAGATCGGTGATATCGACGACCATTTGATCCATACAGACGCGCCCGATAATGGGCGCCCGCCTGCCTTGAATAAGCACTTCGCCTCGATTGGAGAGGCGGCGCGGATAGCCATCGCCGTATCCGATCAGGACTGTGGCCACGCGAGAAGGACGTGTTAGACGGTACGTTGCGCCATAACTGATCGTGTGGCCAGCCGGCAGCTCGCGCACGGCTCCGATGCGCGCTTTCAGGCTAAGGACCGGCTTAAGGCGGTCTAGGAGGACCCCCGGCCCGGCTTCGCCCCATAATCCCACTCCTTGCCCTAACCCTGGTTCGCCCCCCGACCCCCAATTCTGGGGGAGTCTACTGGCTTTGACCGAGTCGTCTGTCCCCGCGCTCTTGGACGCTGTTGCGAATATTGGCCGGATGCCGTAGAGCAGGAGGCCGGGGCGGATGAGATTGCAGCCGCCTGCGCCGAATCTCAGAGATGCGGCGCTATTGCCTGCGTGGACCCATCGGGGGCGAGCGCCCGCTTGCTGCAAGAGCGATCGCGCGAGATCGAAGCGTCGCCATTGCTGGCCGGTCATCTTCGGGTCGTCGCCGTCTGCGTCAGCAAAGTGGGTGCAGACACCGGTGACGTGCAGGCCGTCGCGGAGGCAACGTTCGTACAAATCGGCTGCACGATCCGGCAATACTCCGGATCGTCCCATGCCGGTGTCGATATCCAGGTGCACCGCGATGTTTGCGCTGCGTCTTACGCGGGACAGCGCCGCGCTTAGCTCAGCATTACCCACCACCGCTGTGAGCCCGCGCTCGACGATCTCGCCTACTTCTTGGGGTGTAGGTGTGCAGAGAAGTGCAATGGGCGCGCTGATACCTGCCTCACGAAGTTCGGCGCCCTCTGCGACCGTCGCCACGCCGAGCCAATCGATCCCCGCGGCAACCGCGGCTTGTGCTGTGGGTACAAGACCATGGCCGTACGCATCGGCCTTCAGGACCGCCATCACGGCCAGCTCCGGCCCAAAATGGTCGATTAGCGCACGGGCGTTGGATTGCAGGGCGTCCAGATCGACTTCGACCCAGGCGCGCGAGCAAGAATTCCGGGCAACAATTTGTTTCAATTCGTGTAACTTTCGATCAAGCAACCAAGTCTATTAATTAGCAGCTCGATTAGGGGTAACCCTTTTGCTCTCTTGTGGATTGGGAGGCGTAATGCGCAGCCTGCACCCAGGATGGGCGCCGTTGGAGACGACAAACTTTTGTCGGTCGTCTCCGGCGGCATTTTTTTGCGTCAGACGATCTGGGACCGGCACGGCTTTCCAGATGCCCCAATGAAAAACCCGGAAGTATTGGCGACAGGGTCCACTACCAAAGCAACCTGCCAATCGTGAGGGAACACTTCGGCCTGAGTGTGCAGATCGGTTGAGGATAGAAACACGCCCATTCCCGGATGCGAGTGGTACGATCCCACGATCGTTCGATCCTTGCTCATCTGCTGCAAAGCGGGGAACATCGCCTCCCAGGCGGCGGGAGTATACGAAAATGTTGTGGACGTGCCATCGCCATTGAGAGCGGGCAGAGCCGTCTCGATGACCACGATGAAAGTATCTGCCTCTCGATCGTAGAGAGCTTCTCCGCAGAGCAGACCGCCCAGCTCGATGGTGACATCGGACTTCAGATGCCCGCACAGTAACTGATAGGCATCCTTGCGAACGAGAGCGAACGACTGACCAGGCTGTACGTGGACTGACCTGAGCAGCGCAATCGAGGCGAGATATGCGCGCGCGTTGATTGGCCGCGGGCGATACACATCTTCCTGCTCCGTCCAGGCTATTTCTTCTTCCTCCGGCGGGTCCGGCGATCGGACCGGCGCGCGGTTCGCCTCGGTAAGACGCGCGTCTGCACGCGCGCGCGCCGCCTTTACGGAAGCCGCGAACTCAGCCTCCTCGCTGGCAGCTAAGAGATCCTGGTCCTCTCCAGAAGTCACGATAAATCTTCCCACAAGATGGCCTCGGCGTCAAGCGAGGAGGCGATGCGGTGATCCTCGCTTTGTGGCTCGGGCTCTGAAGGCACGATGTTCATCGGCATCAGGGCCTGGAATCCGGCTGTGCCGGCGGCTCGGTTCGGAGGATCGCTGTGGAAAGTGCAGCTATCCGTCGGAAAGAGCAGCAGGTTGCGCCTTGCCCAGTCGATGGCCTCCTCGTTCGCCGGATCGCGGATATCGAAAAACTCTTTCTCGAACTGCAGCAGCGCGCCGAGCCGAAGCGCGAAGGCGTCCAGGTATTCGCTGGTAGTCCAATCGCCCATGCACACGACCAGGTTTTTATAGACGTGGGGATGCCATAAGGGCGTCAGCATGCGCACCTTCGGCGCGTCAAACGGCGCAGGGTACCTGGCGGGCAGCTTGATTTCGACGCGATTCGAATTTCGATAGACCGGCTTCCCGTTCTCCAGCCGCTCGATCGTACGACAGTTGTAGACCAGGATGTACTGATCGGGAGGGTCGCCTTTTGCCTGTTCGATGACGAGCGTGCCACCACTGTTGTTGGCCAGCGAGCGCACATGCAAATAGTCGGATTGGAGTCTTAGATCACGAGCGTTGCGCATTCCTACCTAATATTTCCTGATTGCAGTGATTGAAGCGCCATGCGTGGGAAAGGGCTGAATCACCAGAACGTCGCCATTGTGAACCCGTTCCGGGAGCAGCTGCTCGTTTGAGAGCAGAACAGTCCCCGTCGTTGAATTGGCGACCTGATAATCGATATGACGCGACATAAACCACCGGTGCGCGCTCGTCCTTACAACATCCCGGACGCGCATCGAGCGTGGGAAGGTGACCTGGGCCTTGCGGGTGCGGTCGGCCGTCTGTAGATAGAATGTTACTTTGTTTACTGGCACGGGCGCGCTCCTTTCGGCGGATGGTATTTTGATGAGGTGATACGGAGAAGAGGTGATGAAGTGATCTCTTCTCTCCTCCCTGCTTTTGACTGCACGCTATACGCCCTCCTGCGGCCATATCGGTCGTCCGCTGAGTTGAAAGTGCGTGCGGGCTCCGTCTTTCTTTATGCCTAGAACGGCGTGTTCTGGGATGCACAATTCGGCGAGCGGAACACGCGACAATGGATGATCAGAGTCCAGCCAGCTTACTGTTTCCGGATGGCGGCTATCGCGCAGGCACTTCTCGCAGTACAGTAGATTCTCGTCGCATGCATCCAGTGGCCGAATGAACGGTTCTCGATGACCGCAATGGACGCATGCCAACTCTGTGATCAAATCGAAACCTAGCTCTACGATGCCGTTCGGCCTTCCCGCCAACGAAAGCAGATCCAGGACGGTCACCTCGGATGGCGTTTCAGTCCTAACATGAATCGCGTTGATCGGTTCATGGGCGAGGCACTCCGGGTTGCGCGGCAGCGCATAGGTCCCTGTATCGTAGGGCTGAACACTGATGGTGATTTTCTCGCTGAAGCGCAGCCCTTCCTTCTCGGCTGGACTACCTGCATGTAACAGAGAAAGAGCTTCCTGTACGAGATACGCCGCGGCCACGCTCGCCATCACGGCGGTCGTTGGCATCTTGGCGTCGGGAAGGCTTGTTTGCAGACCGGTGCAGGAGAATCTCCGGGCGCGCCGTTCCCACATTTCAGGCGACATTCCGCATTCGAAGCAGGCGCCCTCTCCTGCGCCGAACAGCGCAACCTCCGCCACTGTCACTTCGATGCCGCCGTTCAGCCAGGGGGTACCAGCACGCAGGCAGGCGCGATTCAGCGCGAGGCGAGCGTCCAGACTATCGAGGCAGCCGATCACCAGATCCATCGATCGATAGACGCCCAGCCCGAGATCGAACCTCAGATCGCCCTGAAGCGCGGCTACGGCGACGTCCGGATTGATTTCTCGGGCTCGTTCCGCGGCGACAATGGCTTTCGGCCGCCCGAAGTCCTTGTCGCGAAACAGGGCGCTGCGGGTCAGGTTCGTGATCTCGATCTGGTCGAAATCGACGATCAGGATATGCCCGAATCCCATCATCGCGAGCAGCTTGATGACTTCGTTGCCGATTGCTCCGGCGCCTGCTACCATTACCTTCGCGGCGGCAAGGCGCTCCTGATCCCAGCCTTCGATCAATCGGTGTCTCGCGTACCGGTCTTCGACATGACGGAATTCTTCTTGCATCAGTCGAGGGGGAACACGGTCTTGCGCGATCGGCAGGCACAGCATCGTCCACGATCGACGTCGCGCAGAAACTGCCAGCCCGCGGCGCTGTAAGTCGTTCGGCAGACACGGCATTGAAACAGCTTGTCGGCGCGCCTCAGCTCCTGCCGGGTGACCGGACAGCGTAGAGGCTCAGCGCCCGCTTCTGACTGCGAGCCAGGATCAAGAGAGCGAAAGTCGATCTCAGCAAGCTCCGCTGCCGGCATCGGCATCGGCGATTCCTGGATTGCTTCCGTTTCTGCGCGCCCCACAGCGGTTGCGAGTGCGGCCTTTAACCGGTTAAACATAGAACCTCTTACGAAGCTAAATATCTACGAGTCTGTACGTTCGCCCGGTGTGGTGAAGTTCTTTGGCAGTAGCTTTTTGAGCGCATGTGCCATTGGACTTCCGCTCTCATCCTCTGGATCCGTGGTTGACGATTCTGCGAACTCGCGCCAGGCTTCGCGTTCCGGGTCTTCCATGGGGCCTTCTCTGGACTCGGGTTCGAGCCAGTTAGCGGGCAGCTCGATGCCGAGTTCCGTCGCCGCCTCGACAACCGAAGCCGGAGGCGCCCAGATAACGCCGATCTCCGCGTACTCGTCGTTGGGCTCCAGCTCCGGTAATCCTTCCAGGACTTCTACCTTTTCTTCGGCAACGTAGACCAGCCGCTTCAGGATGTATTTGTATTTGGACGACGCAAACAAGGTCTCGCTCGACGCCTCTAACTGGCGCAGGCCGACGCCTCGCTCCATGTTTTCCGCAAATGTCAGCTTCATTTCGTAGAGGCAGAGCGATTCGTCGTCGATGTGCCATACTGCGTCGATTTCGCGGTAGAGCGTTGAGTTGCGGCCGTTTCGCTGCCTCTGATCCCACACGAGAATTCGCTCGTCTGAGAGCGGAAGGGCCTTGCCAAGCCAGTGGCGCACGGCGCGCTCAACGAGCCCGCCCAGATACTCTCCCGCCGCACGCGGGCCTCCGCGAGGGAATCTGCGGTCGGCCATCCGACGCATGTAGGCGATGTAATCGGCGTCCTCGGGCGCCACAAGCCGGACATTCCAGAAAGGGTTATCTAAAGCCAACGGTCTGCCGCTCCGGCCGTTTGTCTACCAGGGCCAGGGTCAGCCCCATAAACGACCCGGCTCACATAGCGGTTCGCGACGAGCGCCCTCCGAGCGCAAATGCAAATACCAAAGCCCGCTATGTAGAGTCGTGTAATTCGATACATGTTACGCTCACTTGCCCTCTTCGAGCCACTGAATTCCTCGATGAAGCGCCTTGTCCAGACTATCTCCTGTCGTCCGGCCCGCAGAATCCTCGTCAAACGGCTCAAGAACGACGGCGGCGCCCTTCTGCTTTAACAGGGTCTCGGCTGCCTCTGCCAGGACGAGGGGCGCGGTCTTGCTGCTGCGCGGATGGACAAGGAAGTACCTTCGCGACTTCGCTGAGGTAAGCGGGGGAAGCTGAGCTGATTTGAACGGGGACGCCACTACTAGAAATCCATGAAACGGCGTCTTTGGTTCGAGGGAGCAGGCGTACACGTCCATTCCACCGCTGCCCTCACCGTAAATGTAGACGCGCCTGGGATCGATCGGAGTGCGGTTTTCGGCATCACTGACAATGTCCGCGACGAGCTCCGGAAGGCCGGGCTCCCGTGACGAGCCTGCTTCCGATTTGCGGACTACGAGCGCAACGAGGTACTTACCATCCCAGAGCCTGCCTGCCAGCTCCTGCCAGCGCCGGGCGACCCCGGGCGAGTAGGGCTGATCGGCGAGCACGACCATCAGGCCCGGCTTGCTCGACTCGGAAGGCGCCGTGATAATTCCCGGCGAAATCAGCCAGTATTCTCGCTGTGCAGTGGCGCCGATTGTACGCCTTTCCGAATGCCGTCGGAGCGAGTACCCGGCCGGCCGGTTTACGCCGGCAATCGTTGGGAATGGCATATTGCGAGCGTCTTCCGGGAGGCTGGATTTGTGCTCCTGCCACCAGTCGCGCCACCAATCGCCGTCGTGATTGTTGTTAAACGCATAGGGCACGCCTGTCAATTGTCCGAGCCCTCGCTCGATGACCTGCGCCAGGAAGTCTCCCGGCGTGGCCGTATCGTAGAGTGCGATCAAGGCAGGGATCGCTCTGGGATCGCCCGTATTGCCAAGCGCGACCGCGGGAGCCCAGGTCTGATTGGCGCGACCGCCGTCGGGCGCTTGTATGCGCTTGATCAGCAAGTCCGTAACCCACGGAGACTTTAGCTCGGCAAGCAACTCGTAGATCTCACTGGTGTCCTGGCCGAGCAGGAACGGCGGGACCTCGCGCTGAATATCTGCTTCTATGGGCCGAAGCGCGGGCAGGTCCGGTGCAAAGTGCGCGATCAGCCTCACCGCGAGTTCGCGAAT
>Ga0068855_100008270_pt1 | contig 12578 bp, 9 predicted proteins | sample KBSCornC52_FD_66592 | JGI IMG/M metagenome (GOLD analysis project Ga0068855, IMG submission 66592) | Corn rhizosphere microbial communities from Kellogg Biological Station, Michigan, USA - KBS Corn C5-2 | ecosystem: Host-associated > Plants > Roots > Rhizosphere > Soil ...
GCCCAAGCACGACGTAAGGTCGGCGGCGGCGACAGAGTCCTGGTCGCGGACTGGCTGCAACTTTTCCCGCTCACTTGTCGCGGAAGAGGCGTTCACCCAGGTTCCGCCAGCCACCCGCGCCCGGAGAGTAAAGTCGCCCAGGTGATAATAACCGTCGCCGATTCGGCCCGCGAGGCGGTCGCCCGGCGTAAAATCGAACGCGGCGCCCCTGGGTGAGAGGCTTGCTGCTGTTTGAGTGGCCCGGAGCAGCGAAAGGGTGAACGGGCCCACATCCACTTTCTCGACACCCTGCGCAAGTACGCGTGAGCGCACCGCGCCGTACCGTGCGGCTTCCGCGTCAAAATTGCGGCCGATCTCTTCCGGTGACATCGCCCGGGCACATATCTGCACGGACGCGATGGCGAGCGATCCGGCCTGCTGCGTGCCATCGAACTCGTTGACGAACTGGATTTCTCCGTTCGCCCGATTTTGCGCAGCGAGATTGATGTGAAATCCGGCAGCCGTTTGGAGGGCGACGGTACGCGAGCTCTTCTCCAGCGTATCCTCGTAGAGCCGGGCCACCTTGCCGTCGTAGGTGTACACCAGGTAGTGCCAGCGACCCGGCTTTGGCACACCGTTCCAGCCCAGGTCCGCCGCCCAATGTGTCGCGCCGCCATAAGCCGTGCTGCTGCCCCAGTTCAGGCTGAGCAATGTACCGTCCGGGCCGCCGCGTCGCCCCCAGGAAACGACCGTCTCTTCGGGAGAATTAATTGTTGGGTTCCACGCCCAGACCGCGATCGTGCGCGGCGTGCTCCCTTCGGTGGCAGCAACGGTGACTGGCCCGCGATACGCATCCTTCTTTCCGTCGAACATTACGGCCTTTACACCGCCCAGCGTAGCGATGCTTGGCGCGCCCACACGGACAAACGCGCCAAGTGTGCCGAGATTACGCCAGGACTCCGTACCAGCGCTCGGGTCGCTCGCGTCCAGATTCACCAGCAGATCGCCCTGCCCGGCAATCTGCGCTTTCACACGCCCACAAAGCGCCAGCACAACCAGCAGCAAGTATAGCAATTTAGATCCGCCTCGCATCTTCCACTCCTGACCCGGAACGCGCATCGCTCCTTCCCGTTGGATACCTGAATGCTCGGTAAGGGCGCTGCTTCGGTTCGAGCTGAGATTACTCGTTCACCACGTCCTGGTCGGCAACGAGACCATCGGCTGTCAGATACACGAACACATACCGCGTCTCGCGACCAGCGGGCCATTGGTAGTAGAGAACGCGGCTGACCTTTTCGCCATGCCGTTCGATAGTTTTAGCCGCCACCTGCTGAGTGGCGATATAAGAAATTGCATTGATTCCGGCAAGCTCTGTGGCCGGGCCATGGGAGTAGTCTCTTCGCGCGCCAGGTGAGAGTTGGGGCACGGCCTGTAGCTCCATATCTCCCCGTGAGAGCGCCTTCAAAACAACTTCGATCTTCTTTGTCAAAGTTGGATCTGGATCGGATTGCGGCGTCAGCTTGCGCGCAAGCGGTCCGATCCGTTGGACAGCAATATCATCTTTTCCAAGACGTAGAGTGGCCCGCGCCAAGCTGCCATCGGCGTCTCTGGTCACAGTGAACCCACGGTCAGACTCCTCAGCCGTAAATTCGGTATCCGATAAGGGCATGAAATCGTTGTTTACCCCACCGCCGTCATCAAGCAGTAGGCTGGACTTCTCGCGAGTTACTTTAAGTAGCTGAGAGCCATAGGCATTGTAGTAGCCGGTGCAGGAATCTAACTGGATGGGGTTTAGACGGACGCTCGCTTTTCTCATGAGGCCAGGAATGTAGCGCCGCGCGACTCCGAGGTCAAGAGCCTGCATGAACGCGTTTTCGCAATTTGCCAGCAAGATTACAGTAAGGCCATCGTCCGGGTACCTTGAGAGAATCGCACCCGTTCCAGGCGCGCCGCCCGGATGTGAGATCTGCCTGTGTCCGTTGAACGACTTGATGAACCACCCCAACCCATATTCGGCTTTGTAGGTGGAACCGATGTTACATTCAACAACGGGCGTCCACATCGCTGACTTGCTTGCGGGTGTCAGGAGATCGGTTCCAGAGAGCGCGGCATCCCATTTCGCCAAATCGCGCACGGTGGAAAGAATTCCCCGGTCGCCGTGATTGGTCATCATGTATTTGAGGAAATCGCCATTGTGAAATGCGCCCCCAAACCATAGATACCCGACGGCGCGCGTCAGAACCATTTCATCAGGTGTGTCGCGCCTGGTTTGCATCATGCCGTATGGTCGGAAGACACGCTCCTGCAGCATGGTGTCGTATGTCACTCCGCTGATCTTCTTGACGATCATTCCAAGCAGGACGAAGCCTGTGTTGCTATAAGCCCATTTCGATCCAGGGGCAAATTTGAGGGGCGAATCCATTGCGAATTTGACGATTTGTTCCGGACCAGTATCATGTGGAAAGTCCTTCTGGAGGTCGCTGAGATAGTCCTTTATTCCGGAGGTGTGTGAAAGCAGGTGACGAACGGTTATGTCTTTCCAGGCATCGGGGGTGTTTTCGACGTACTTGCTGATCCTATCGTCGAGTGCGAGCTTGCCATCCTGTACAAGCAGCATGACGGCTGTGGCCATCATTGGTTTGGTGGTGGAAGCCAGTTCGTAGACTGTCTCCGGACGAGCAGGGACCTTGAGTTCCAGACTGGCATAGCCGTATCCCCTCTGCTTGATTATCTTGCCATTGCGGAGGACCGCCAGCGAAAGCCCGGGGATATGCTCCCTCTGCATGCGCGTCTGGACGTAGTCGTCTACTGCGTCAGCGCGAACTCGAGGAGCGGAAACTGCCAATAATAGTAATCCGAGGCCGCAGCTGACAATTCTGCATCTGGTGAGGTTGGAACATGAAGGTTGCATTTGCCGATCTTTCTCCTTAGACGCCGTCAGTGGCGCGTTCTTGGGGGAATTCTACCCACCGAGATTGGAGACATCTTGCTTCAGAAATGCATCTTTTGTCTGGAACTTGCAGGCGACGTTTCGCTTTGAAACTCCCTGGGACTCATGCCCATTTGTTTCTTAAACGTGCGGCTGAAGTGACTCTGATCCGAGAACCCAGCATCGAGCGCGATCTGCCCAAGAGAATCGCAAGAGGCGGATAGTAGATGGCAGGCGTATTCAACTCTAAGCCTGCGCACATATTCTCCAATAGTGGTCTTGTGATGCCGCCTAAAGGTGCGCATTAGATGTGCAGGGTGGACGCCAATCGCTGAGGCAATCATCTCCGTGGAGAGAGGCTGCGTCAAGTGTGCGCGCAGATAATCCGTCGCCAATCCGAGCCAGGGAGGAAGCTTGTTTTCAACGAAACTCTCTGCGTCTCGCGCCATCTCCGCCAATAGCTCGAGAAGCATTCCTTCTAATGAAAGGACGGTGAGGTCATCTCGGCGCTGGAATTCCCGATACATGCGCGCGGCAATCCACGTCGGACGACCAGATGAGCAGCAACGAGGTGAGCACAAAAAGGGAGTCATCTGGCTGAATCGCTCAAGCCATTCTGATTTCATTACAACGAGAAACGTTCGGACACTCTCAGGGAAACAGTTGGCGTGGGGAACCCCTCTCGGCATGAGCGACAGACTGGAAGGTCCCAGCACAAATGCATTTCGATCCCGGAATACTTCCAAAGTACCGTCGAGGCAAAAATCCAGGCTTGCCGCGTCATCATGTGAATGCAGAGGCATCCTCAACTCTGAAGTATATTCCAACTTTGCGAATCGAAGGCCTCGGGAACCGTCCAGACTATCAATGGTCGGGTTAGCAGAGCTCATTATTCTTCCAATTAAGCCGTTTCAGCGCTAAGTCACATTGTTTTTGATGGCGCAACGAGGGTTGCCCGCACGGTCCCGTATTGTACACTATTTCTGCGAGCGGGGACGTTCTAGCTTCGTCTCGTGTAACGCCCCAGCAGCGGCCTCGATCCGTTCACGTTGTTCCAGCTTCGCCAGCTTGTCTTGTGGCAGTCCGGCGCTTCCGTTCGCCGCGCCCCAGATCGCACCGGACATTGCCCCGATCGTGTCGACATCTCCCATGCATGCTGCAACAAAGTGAAGCATCTCTAAGAACGGGCTGTCCCTAAACCGCAGGGCGATGTATACGGCGGTGACGCAGGACTCGGCCGCCGCGATGCCGTTTCCAAGCTTGTCACTCACATCTTTCGGCGTCAGCGGCACTTTCGAGTGCAGCCACATGCGCGCGGTCTCTAACTTCGTCCTGAACTCCGGCTGTCCGCACATCGCAGACGCACCTTGAAGAGTATCCGATGGGCTGCCTCCCTTGAGGGCAAGCGCCGTCGCCGCAGCCACGAGCACCGCGCCCTCCAACCCCAGCGGATGCGCGTGCGTAACGCTCGCCGACAGCCTGGCGGCATCCGCGAGCTCGTCGAAGCGATCCGCGTAAAACAATCCCACGACCGGCGCGCGCATCGCGCCGCCGTTGCCGTACGATCCGCCAGCGTAGACAGAGCGATTTGCGTCACGCCAGTCCGCTCCCCGCGCAACGCGTTTCAGCAGCTTAGCCGCGCCGGGGCCATAACCGCGGCTCCAATGGTAGCTGCGCGCGAATCGCCTGGCGAGATCGTCGGCGTCAACGGCGCTGGTCGCAGCTAGCGATTCAGCGACGTCCAGCGACATTTGCGTGTCGTCCGTCCAGCGCATTTCACCCTTTCGCGTCCTCCCTATGAGCCGCCACAGCAGGCGTTCGAGCGGTCCACCCTCGTTAGGCGCCCCGAGCGCGTCGCCCAACGCCAATCCGAGCAGGCAGCCCTGGTAGCGATCAAGCTTAGTTTCTTTGGAACCATCGGAATTAGCCATAGCTGCTCACAAGCACTGTCATGGACTGTGTTTTAGAGCGGAAATCCTATACTCTGCTCGCTCTTCCAGTATGAGCTGTTCGCGAACGATCTCGGCGCGCAGCTGATCTTCGGAGCGCAGAACGAGTTTGTACTTTGTCGCGAAGAGGTGCTCATTGCCGTTGAGGATCGAATAGTGCACGACTGATTGGTCTTTCTGCGCGCAAAGGATGACACCGACGGTCGGATTGTCATCGGGCCTGCGGCGGAGGTCATCATACATTCGGACGTACATATCCATTTGTCCGATGTCCTGATGGGCGAGACTACCGGTCTTAAGGTCGAACAACACAAAGCACTTGAGCAGGTAATTATAGAACACAAGGTCAAGGTAGAAATCAGAGGATTCTGTGCTGATGCGCTGTTGGCGCGCAACGAAAGCAAAGCCTTTACCGAGTTCTAACAGGAACTGCTGGAGGTTTCCTATGAGGGCTTCCTCGAGTGTCGATTCAAGCAGCCTGCCGGAATTAGGCAGCCCAAGGAATTCGAGCAGGACAGGATCACGAATGAACTGACGCGGCTCCGCCGGGAGGGCAGCAATTTGTGCCTCCCCTTCCTCTCGTACAGGCATGCGATCTTTGCTTGCCAGCAGACGTTCATAATAGAGTGTGCGGATCTGCCGACTTAGGGCTCGGGTGCTCCAATTCTGTGTGGCCGCTTCGTTCGCGTACCATGAACGCGCTGAGGAATCCTCGATGCGGAGCAGAGATCGGTAGTGCGTCCAACTCAATTCGTGACGCAGCGCGTCGCGAATCGGAAACACCTGATAGAATAGCCGCATATTCCGTAGGTTAGACTCATCAAACCCCTTTAACGCAGTCAGTAAGTCGGAGATATCATGCGGCTGATCAGGTTTTGCGTGCTCAGGATCGCCGGCCCGAACTTCATCCTTCATAGCACTCCTATAGCCTTATAGTGGCTGACTGCTTGTCTGCGTTCTGGAACGTTGTAACGTGCGCGAGAGAGCAGCATTCTTCAGCGAGCCTCAGCAGGTCCGTTTCCGTTATCTGATCCGGACCCGCGATTACACGGTAGCAGACCGCCATGATGCCACACACTGAGTCGGTGTCCGCGTATGTCATAGGTCGACTGGCGACCATTTGCCCATTCCTACTCATCAGCGTCCGGCAGTGCGGAGTCCCACACCATTTGGACGATAAAGGAGTCAGCGTCGATTTGCCAGCCGTCAGGAGATGGGCCCGACTAGCCGCCGCAATACATGTGCTCACCGGATTCGCAAAACGGAGCCAACGCGACGAAATCCGGTCACTCTGCGTTTGCGAAGCCGACGATCGGCGAGAAGCCCCGAGCGTAGCGTCGCGCCTCGCCGGCCCCGATGGCGAAGTTGCTGTGCGGTCCGTTGAGCACATGCCATATGATGTTGTCTAATCTGTGCAATGGTCTACCTGCTCGCAAGGGGAGCTAAGAAGCAATAATGCGCGTCGCACGGCCAGTGCGCACGCATTTGCTTAAAGTGGAGCGATAACTCCGCTCGAAATCCCGTTGTTCACGGGTTACCGTCATGCGCGGTGCGCAGCTCCCGCATCTTGGTGATCTGCCCGATCACGACTGCTTCACATATTATCAAACGCGTGGAGCAGTGTCAAATCGAAAATGCCAGTCGTTTGCATCAATCGATTCGAAGGATCGCGGTTGCGTCACGGCAGCCGCGCTCCTGTCATCTGAGACCGCCTGCCACGCGTATGAGCTCGCCTGTCAGCCACGCCGACGCTGGGGACGCCAGGAACAGCGCGACAGGCGCTATATCGCCCGGCTGCCCCAATCGCCCCAGTGGCGTCTGAGCGACCATCTGACGCTCGAACTCGCTGCCGACCATGCCTATCTGCTGCGCGCCCTCGGTGTTTACGCCACCAGGATTGATGGCGTTAACCCGAATATTGCGCGGTCCCAACTCTTTCGCGAGAACCTGCGTGATCGCGTCGACCGCGCCCTTGGTACCGGTATAGATCGCGGTGCTCGGCGGCGTCACGGTGGTCACGGCAGAGCCGATGTTGATAACACTGCCGCCCTCCGGACCGAAACGACTCACCGCCTCCTGAGTCGCCAGCAGTAGTCCAAGCACATTGGTGTTGAATTGCCGATGGAACTCCTCTTCGGTGACTGACTCTATCGGATCGAACTGGTACACCGCGGCGTTGTTGACCAGCACGTCCACACGGCCGAACGCCTCGATGGTTCGCTCAAACAGCCGCGTCACGTCGGCTGCTATGGACACGTTGCCCTGGACGGCGATGGCCCTGCCTTCTCGCCGGGTTATCTCTTCAACCACCCGGTCAGCGCCCTCTTTACTTGAAGCGTAGTTGACCACGACCGAGGCGCCCGCCGCCCCGAACTCTTTTGCAATCGCCGCACCAATGCCCTTGGAAGCGCCCGTTACGATCGCCACTTTGCCCGCTAATTCGTTCATTGTCTTCTCCTTCTCTCGCCATCATCATTTCGATGATTGTATAACTGTCTTAACATTACGGACGGCGGATTGTGAGTTACTGCATGTTCGAACGATTTTATTCCAGGCAATTCAAAGAGGATTCGCGCAGAGCTCCTGCAGACGCTCGAGGTAGGCCCGAAGGACGTCGCGCTTCAAGATGAAGTTGGCAAACTTACCCTCGCGGCGGATCTCGATCAGGCCCGCGGTCTCGAGCTCTTTGATGTGGTGCGAAAGAGTAGCGGCGCTGATGGGATGGGATTGTTGGAGCACGGCACAGGGCGTTGCGGCGGGGCATGCTCCAATTTCTTTCAGAATCTGGTAGCGGCGAGGCTCGGCAAGGGCGCGCGAGATTCGTTCAAACTCACGGTCTGTCAGCGTAATGACGGGAAGCGGTTCCATATCGAGATTATACCGGCGCATCGGCCAAATTGCCACTCCTCGCGCCGGGAGCAGCTGCCCGATGTCCGCCGCCCGTTTATTAGCTGCGCGTCACCTGCAGGCCCGTTTCCGATACGGCGAAATCGACGAATCTGGCGCGATCATTCGGGGGATTGCTCAGCAGAATCTGCCGAATGCGCGCCGCAGCCGGCTGGTCCTTGGCCAGCATCAGACAGTACCCTCCGCCGCCCGCGCCGAGCAGCTTCAATCCCGCAACGTAGTCTTTGATCGGCGACAGCGCTTGCTCCACCGCGGCAGGGCAAGTTCCCGCATCCAGCCGCCGGTTGAGCTCCCAGCTTCGCGCAACGCTCTTGCACAGAGCCTCGTAGCTGCCGGATTGGATCGCCTGGAAGGCAGCGTCGGCGTTGTGGCCAATGGCGGCCACTGTCTCCAGCACGGCACCGCGATTCAAGAACATCCCGCGCACGATCTCTTGCAGCAGGTTCTTGGCCAACCGCGTGATGCCTGTGTAGTAGAGAAGCATGGATCGGCCGGACTCCTGGCGCGAGAATAGATGGTCGGGCAGCCAGCGCACGGAAACGCTCTGGTCGAATCCAGGCGAGGTAGAAAGCAGTTTAACGCCTCGAAACACGGCCCCGGCCTGGTCCTGCCATCCCCCACCCGTAGTCAGCATCTGCTCGAGCACGAGCGACCGCCGAATCAAGTCCTGAGTATCCCATTTCAGCCCGCACGCATTAGAAAGTGCGGCAAGCAGCGTCAGGGCGAGAATGCTGCTCGTCCCCAGCCCCGAGCCTTTCGGAACGGCCGCGAGCAGCGTCACCTCCAGCCCGCCGCCGAGCGACTTCAGCTGCGCTTCCAGCGAGTTGAATTGCCGACCGGAGCAGAACCTTGGGACGAATCCCGCGAGCGCGAACGCCGCTCGCGCGAGCGCAAACTCGCTGCCGGGAAGCGCGTAGGCATCCAGCTGCTCGTAAGTGAACAGATGCTCTTCGACGCCCAGATCGATCGAGCGCACCACCAGCTCCGGCCGCTCGCATGGCTTCACGAACACCTGGACCGGCGGCTGGCCGTTCAGATTGACGCCCATGTTCACAACCTGCCCGCCATGCTCAAGGCAGTAGGGCGGGGTATCGGTCCAGCCGCCCGCGAGATCCAGGCGCGCAGGACTCCTCGCCCAGACGATCTGGTCGTCCATCATCGCCCGCTCAGGCGCGGCCCCGAGCGTCTCCGGCTTCACCAGCGAGGCGGCCAGTCGCTCGAAGGCGAGCCGCTCCGCCTGCTCCCAGCGGGCGTCGCTGCGCTTTCGCAGAATTGCCGCCTCGAACATGGCGGACTTTGCGCTCTCGATTGGCATGAGGCTATCCGAAAGCTCGATCGTCGGGATTGGAAGGGTGGCATCTTGAGCTACTAGATCCGCGGCCCGGGCGAGGTCCATTCGAAAGAAGGGGCTGTACGCGTGGTTCACGGCCATCGCTGCGATCGCTTGCCGATGATTGGCGACGCGCTGTTGATTCAGCCGCTCCACATTTGCGAGCCGGGCCAGATCTCGCGCCGAAAGTCTCCGCACCGTTTGCCAGCGCGCAGCGAAATCCCTGGAGGGCTGCGGGCTCGGCGAGAGCAGCCACTGCACAAAGTCCGATTTAAACGCGTCCATAGCCGCGACAGGAAACAGCGCGCACTGCTGAATGTCGCAATCGGGATCGATGCCGGCGTCGAGCAGACTGAGGCCCCGCTCCTCGAACCATTGGACGGCTGGCCTCCCGAGCCAGGTCGTTCCCGGCGCGCCGATCGGCCCGGCAAATCGGTCGTCGATCCCATACGCTCTCAGGCAAAGAGCGCTGTCGCCAATCGGCACAACGTCCAGGCAGACACCCGCGGTCAAATCGATCTCCCAGTCGTTGCTGGGAACTCCGGTAATGAGGTGTTCGCTCGACAGTTGCCATGAATCGGGTATGGTCGAGTTCTCGATCCAGATCGTGTGGTTTTCTTTATCGCTGAGGCTGCAATCCACGGAGGAGCTCAGGACAAAGCGCTCAGGATGAGCGCGCGACCGTCGAAACTCCGGAGCGTCCGAGCCACGGTTCTGAACGTGCGTCAGCGATTCGATGAGCTGGCGGCTTGTGCCAAGATGGTAGAACTCCGGCCGTTCCAGAGAGCGTGCCCGGCTCGTGAGAGCCTCGACCGACGGCATCTGCACGCTCGGGTGCGTCCCCAGCCCCGTGCCGAACTTCGCGTAGAGCTCGTACTCACCCGGCCCGCCGGACGCAAATTGGGCCTTGTCTGCATTCCACCCGCATTGCTCCATCAGCAGCAGCACGGCCCGTTCGCTCAGCAGCCACAGCCCTGTATCCACGAGGAAGGGGTTCGATTTGGCGCGCTGGATTATCTCGGTGGGAGCAGGCTTTTGAAGGAAGTATGCGATCTCATCCTGGGCGTTTCCCATGAAGATCACGCCGAAGTCCTTCGCAGTCTCGGGGTCGGCTCTCATACCGAAGATGAGAACGTCGCCCACCGGCAGATCGTCACCGATGGGCGTCGATCGGAGGAGAACATCGCCGCTCGCGATCGCCAGGCAATAACAGGGCGGTGCGCTGGAGAGCGCCTGCTCGATAAATGGAATCTGAGCGTCGATGAGATACTGGTCGAGCGCCTGACCGTACGAGTGACGATCGATAGGCAGAGGGATAAATGGCTTGCCGACAGGCGCGTAGGCAGGCAGTCGGCGGCTCTGTCCTCCACCGTGTAGGATGATCTTGCTTGAGTCGCGCAGCCAATCCGTGAAGGAGAGGTCGCCGCCTGTCGACTTCCATGCCTCCGCAAGCAGGTGCGCGGTCGCGCCCCCGGAGCCGAGGTAGCCGCCCTCGGGGTCGGCTGCGATAAACCACTCGGGGCCGCTCCTGCCCTCGGCCGCGTGGAAGCTCGAAACCATTGCGGGAGGCAGCGAGAGTAGGCGCTGCATATGGGTGCTCTGTTGTGAGGCGCTAGGCATTTAGCTCGGAACGGTACCAATCGATCGTTCGGCGCAGGCCCTCGTGAAAGTCGGTTTCGGCCCGGAAGCAGAACGCCTCTGCCGCGCGATCCGTGGCGATGCAGCGGCGCGGCTGTCCGTTCGGCTGGCTGGTATCCCACACGATCTCGCCCTTGAACCCGACCTCTTTTACGATGATGGCCGCCAAATCCCGGATCGCGATCTCCCGGCCGGTCCCGAGATTCACAGGCTCCGCGCCATTATACCGCTCTGTGGCCAGGATCACTCCTTCGGCCGCATCCTCGACATACAGGAATTCGCGGGTCGGCGAACCGTCGCCCCACAGCACGATCTTATCATCGCCGCGCTTCTGCGCATCCACGCACTTGCGGATGAGCGCCGGGATCACGTGGGACGTGTGCAGGTCGAAGTTGTCGCGAGGGCCATACAGGTTCACCGGAAGCAGGAAGATCGCGTCGAAGCCATACTGCGCGCGGTACGCTTGCGCCTGTACGAGCATCATCTTCTTCGCCAGGCCGTATGGCGCGTTCGTCTCCTCCGGGTAGCCGTTCCATAGGTCGTCCTCATGAAAGGGCACGGGCGTGAACTTGGGATAGGCGCAGATGGTGCCGGTCGCGACGAACTTCTCCACGTCGTAACGCCGCGCGTACTCCATCAGCTCGATGCCCATGATCGCGTTATCGTAGAAGAACCGGCCAGGATTGGCGCGGTTCGCTCCGATCCCACCGACGACCGCCGCGAGATGAATGATCACCTGCGGCCGCTCCTGCTCGAACAGACGGATGATCGCATCCCGATCGCGCAGATCGAACTCGCTGGAGCGCGGCACGAACACGCGAGAACAGCCCCGCTCGGCCAGGCTCTCCACGATGAACGAGCCTAGAAAGCCCGCACCTCCGGTGACAACAATCCGTTTATTCTGTAAAACACTGGTGTATGAATTCAATAGGGTGTCTGTCCCGTAGTCCTGGTTCTGAACTCTTGTCGTTATAAGCGCTGGTATTCGACGTGCTGAACCAGGCAATCTTATCAGGTCTGCACAGGTTAGTCTGCAAAATCCGGGCCAATTCGCTCTGCCGAGAATAGAATCACCTGTGGCGAGGCTCGCTACACCCGCTGCCAACGATTTATGCTCAGACTCGCCAGACTCTGACAACTCGTCCTGAGAGTGATGCGTGCGGCGCCAGCGGGCCGATTACAGACCTGTAATTATCGGCTGTACGCAAGCGGATATTGAGCCAGCGAGGATGTGTTAGCGCTGCAGAGAGGCCGTTTCATAGGTGACGGAGACCATCTCGGGGTCCGTGTCGGCGTGGATCGAGTAGCTGAAGGGCAGGCGCGTGATCTCGGTCTTCTTGCTCATCTCACGGCCATTCTCGCGCCACCGGTGCGTCACGGTGAAGGGCTGAACAAAGAACGCGGCGATCGGGTCCATATAGTCTGCGTCAACGCGAAAGCTGAAGATCCCGATCGTATTGTTCCCGGTCAGCTCATAACGAAGCAGCGCCTTGCGGACATGTGCCGGGATGCTCGAAGCCTTGAAGTACCGGGTAACGCCGGGAGTCGGGCCTTCAATCCGCGCGGCCTCCGTCCAGCTCTTGCCACCGTCGTAGCTCAACGACATCCTGATCAAATCCTTGTCGCTGTAGCCGTTCAGTATGCGGCCTCGCGCCTCGCGGCCGTCCAGGCGGTTCAGCGACTCAATCAGAGACGATGCGCAGCAGCACATGCAGTAGCCATAGACGTTGAAAATCTTGACCGGGTCGTGCGCCTCCCAGTCGCCCGAGATCTCCTCCGTCGGCGGCGCGCATTGATGCCGGTACTTGATGGCAGCTGTCCAGAGCGCCTTCGCCCGCTCGGCATC
>Ga0068855_100008271_pt1 | contig 12578 bp, 15 predicted proteins | sample KBSCornC52_FD_66592 | JGI IMG/M metagenome (GOLD analysis project Ga0068855, IMG submission 66592) | Corn rhizosphere microbial communities from Kellogg Biological Station, Michigan, USA - KBS Corn C5-2 | ecosystem: Host-associated > Plants > Roots > Rhizosphere > Soil ...
ACCTGGCACTTGGAGGTGAGGTTCACCGTCACGTTGAAGGTCGGGGCGATCGAGCCGGCCTGGGCGGCGGGAATCGCGGCGAAGGCGGCGGCGAGGGCAACGGCGAGAGCGAGGCGCTTGTTCATTTGGTTCTCCCTGAAGGTTGGGTGGGTCCGGGTTGCGTTGCTTGTGACGGACGCATCTTCGCGCTCAGGAGCCTCGTAACCGTATGACGGGCTTCACAAAATCGCCCTCCGCGGCATTACAGCCGCAAGCCGGGTGACGGCTGTAACCCTTCGCGGGCCGATCCTGTGAACGCCGTCACAGGAATCGCGACCCGAGCCGAAAAATCGCAAAAAAAAACCGGCGAAGACCGTGTCCGGTCTCGCCGGGTGGATGCAACAGGGAAAGGTCTAGCGCGCCGCGACGTTCGGATTGCCGCCGAGCGCCGCCACCGTGCCGCGGAGCATGTGCGAGCGGCCGTTGCCGAGCTCCACCTCGCCTCCGATCAGCGCGGCCTGGATCTGCTCCGCGGTGGGCTGGCGCACGCCCAGGCGCGCGAGCGACGTGCGGGCGGAGGCGAGCGCGTCCTGCACCTCGTCGTAGCTCATCGGCGCGCTCGGCGTGAATCCGGCGAGGCTCACGTTGCGCCGGGGGTCGGTGGTGGCAAGCGTGATGGAGGTGCCGTTGTGCAGTCCCGCCACGAGCGCATCGGCGTTCTGGCGGCCGCCGGCCCAGGCGGCGAAGTCGGAAGCCAGGCGCGACGAAGGCGCCGCGGCCTGGGTCGCCGCCATCGCGGTCGAGGCGAGCATGAGGGAAGCGGCGAGCGACACGGCAAGCTTGCGATGGTCCATGGGGCACCTCCTGAAAGTGCCTCCACTATGCTCATCCGGCCGACGCCACCGCAGTCGGCGGCGTCCGAGACTGCGGTGGGCCGCGCGGCGTCGGACCGGTCGGCCGCCTCCTACCGCCGAGGAGCGCCGTGCCAGAATGCCGCTATGCGCATCGCTCCCGTGGACTTCGCCATCGTGGCCACCATCGTCCTGGGGCTCCTCGTGGACCAGGCATGGACGGCGCACGGCCAGCTCGCCGTGGACGTCGCGGCATGGCTCGCCTGCGCATGGCTCTGGAAGGGCAGCGACGCCGCCACGCGCTTCTCGCTCGCCGCCTGCCTCGTGATCGCGACGGCGGGCGAGGCGTTCCTCTCGCTCGCGTGGGGCCTCTACCGGTACCGGCTGGGCAACCTCCCGCTTTTCGTGCCGCCCGGACACGTGCTCCTCTTCTTCCTCGGAACGCGGATCGCGGCGCGGCTGCCCGAGCGCGCTTCACTCGCCGTGGCGCTCGCGGCCCTTCCCTGCGTGGCGATCCTCGCCGCGACCGGGCGCGACACGCTGGGGCCTTTCCTCCTCGCGCTCTTCCTCGCGTGCCTGTGGCTCTCGCCCTCGCGCCGGCTCTACGCGACGATGTTCGTCCTCTCGCTCGCGATGGAGCTCTACGGGACGTGGATGGGGAACTGGGCGTGGCGCGCGGAGGTTCCGTGGCTGGGCCTCGCCGCCACGAATCCCCCGATCGCGGCGGGGGCCTTCTACTGCGTGCTGGACCTGCTGGTGGTGGCTTCGGCCGCGGTATTCGGCGCTCAGCCGCCCGCGAGGCCCATCTGGAACCCGAGCGTCGCCTCGCACCAGGCCGCGACGCGAAGCGCGTGCTCGTCCAGGCGGTAGCGGCCGACCACCTGGAAGCCCAGCGGCAGGCCCCGCGGCCCGCGCCCGGAGGGAATCGTGACGGCGGGCATGCCCGCCTGGGTCCAGAGCGAGCAGAACGTCGCATCACCGGTGCTCGCGAGCCCTTCCGGCGCCTCGCCGGGCGCGGGGATCGTGGCGATGGCCTCGTGCTGCGAGAAGACGCCGTCCAGCCAGCGGCGGTAGTCTTCGCGCCGCGCGAGCGCCCGGGCGTACTGATCCGGCGTCACCGCCCGGCCGCGATCGAGGATGTCGGCGAGATGCGGCGAGAGGCGGATCCGGTGGCGCGACTCGATGGGAGCGAAGCTCTTCACCGCCTCGTGGCAGAGGATCGCCATCACGTTCTCCCACGCCGGCTCGAAGAGCTTCGGGAGGTTCACCTCGCGCACCTTCGCGCCCGCGGCCTGCAGCTTCATGATGCACTCGACGAAGTGCGTGCGCTGCACCTCGCTCGCGAGCGGCCATTTCGCGGTCTTCACGACGGCGATGCGCGGCGGCCCGGGGAGCGGCTCGAGCGGCACCGAGAGGAGCCGCGGCTCCGCGCGGATCACGGTCGCCTCGTCGCGGGAATCCTCGCCCATGAGGCACGCGCCGAACCATGCCGCGTCCGCCACGGACCGGGCGAAGACGCCGACCGTGTCCAGCGTGGGCGCGAAGGGCATGATCCCCGTGCGCGAGATGGCCCCGTGGCTGGGCTTGTAGCCGACGACCCCGCAGAAGGCCGCGGGACGGATCACCGAGCCCAGCGTCTGCGTGCCGATCGCGGCCGGCACGTACCCGGCCGCCACCGCCGCCGCCGAGCCGCTCGAGGAGCCGCCGGGCGTGTGCGACGGGTTCCAGGGATTCCGGGTCTTGCCCGGCGAGCGGTAGGCGAACTCGGTGGTGACCGTCTTCCCCATCACCAGGCCGCCCAGGGCCTCCAGCCGCCGGACGACCCAGGCGGAAGTGGTGGGAACCTGGTTCGCGAAGATGACCGAGCCCATCCGCGTCGGGATGCCCCGGGTATTGATGATGTCCTTCACGCCCACGGGGATGCCGTACAGCGGGAGGTCCGCGAGGATGCCGCCGGCGCGCTCCTCCGCGTCCGCCATGGCCCGGGAGGCGTCGAACCACTCGAAGGCCTGGATGCGGGGCTCGAGCGCCGCGATCCGGCCCGAGCAGGAGGTCACGTAATCCTGGACGGTGGCGCGGCCTTCGCGGTAGGCGCGAAGGGTTTCCAGGAGCCCGAGGGGGTAAAGGTCCATTATTTTAGTTAGTTGGCGACGGCCGGCGGTAGCCGCCCGCGTCAGGACCGCTATTTTGCCGTCCCGGACAGGGGATTACTAGCCGAGCGCCGCCTTGAGGGCGTTCACGCCCGCCAGCGCGACCAGCTCGTCGTCCGACGCCTTGACCCCGGAAACCCCGATCGCCCCCAGGAACACCCCGCCCACCTCGACCGGCACCCCCCCCTGCAGGATGCCCATACCGTCGGCGATGGAGAGGAACGCCGTGCGGCCGTTGTTCACCATCTCCTCCAGAAGGCGGGTGGGCCGCTTCCAGGCGATGGCCGCCCGGGCCTTCTCGATGGCGGTCTGGACGCTCGACCACTGGGTGCCGTCCTGGCGGGAAAGGACGATGGCGTGGCCGCCGTCGTCCACCACGGCGATCGCGACCGCCCACTTGTTGCGGACCGCTTCGGCCTCGCACGCCGCGAGGGCGAGGCGCGCGGCTTCGAGCGTGAGGATCGGGCGGGCGGGGAGTGTCAGGGCCATGGCGGTTCGGTCGCGGGTCGAGCCCCCGATCATACCGTCCGGCCCTTGCGCCTCCTAGGGGGCGGCGAAGCCCGCCGCACTTGTGGGAAAATCCCGGAATGCGATCCACACGACCCTTCTTCGCCGCGCTCTTCGTCGCGTGCGCCGGCCTCCTCGCGTTCGCCATATACCTGCAGGAGGAAGTGGGCCTCGAGCCCTGTCCCATGTGCATCCTGCAGCGCTACGCGTTCACCGCGCTCGCGATCGTGGCGCTCGTGGCCGCGCTCCACGGCCCGCGCGGGACGGCGCTCAAGGCGTACGGGGGCCTCCTCACCCTCGTCGCCGTCGCGGGCGCGGGAGTGGCGATCCGCCAGTCGTACATCCAGCACTACCCGCCCAAGATCAGCTCGTGCGGGACCGACCTCGAGTTCCTGGTGAACACGTTCCCGCTCTCCCAGGCGCTTCCCAAGATCTTCGCGGGCTCCGCGGACTGCGCCATCGTGACGTGGCGCCTCCTCGGACTCTCGATCGCGGAATGGGCGCTCGTCTGGTTCGTGGTCTTCGCGATCGCCACCGCGTGGTACGCCTTCTTCCGCAAGGCGCGCTGAGCCGCCGCGCGTTCCTGCGGCGGGCGGGCGCGCTCGCCGCCGCGGGATTCCTCCAGCCGCTCGCGGGCTGCGCACCCCAACGCGTCCGCTTCGCCGCGTACCCGTTCACGCTGGGCGTGGCCTCGGGCGCCCCGCGCCCGGACGGCGTGGTGCTCTGGACGCGCCTGGCACCGCTGCCGCTCGAGGGCGGCGGCATGGAGCCGCGGCCGGTCGCCGTCCGCTGGGAAGTGGCCGCCGACGAAGGCTTCCGGCGCATCGTCCGCGCGGGCTCCGCCACCGCGCATCCCGAATCCGTGCACGCGGTCCACGTCGAGGTGGACGGCCTCGAGCCCGCGCGCGAGTACTGGTACCGCTTCCACGCCGGCGGGGAGACGAGTGCGGCCGCGCGCACGCGCACCGCGCCCGCGCCGGGCGTGGGCGACGAGCGCCTGCGCATCGCGCTCGCGAGCTGCCAGCAGTACGAGCAGGGCTGGTTCGTCGCGCACCGCCATCTCGCCGCCGAAGGCGCGGACGTGGTCGCCTTCGTGGGCGACTACATCTACGAGTCGAGCTGGGGCTCCGCGCACGTCCGCCACCACTCGACGGGCGAGCCGCACACGCTGGACGAATACCGCATCCGCTACGCGCAGTACAAGACCGATGCGGACCTGCAGCGCGCCCACGCATGCGCGCCGTGGATCGTCACGTGGGACGACCACGAGGTGGACAACGACTACGCGAACGATCGATCCGAGGACCTCGACCCGCATTTCCTCGAGCGCCGGGCCGCGGCCTACCGCGCGTTCCTGGAGCACATGCCGGTGCGCCGCGCGGAGCTCGACCGCGACGGCGGCTACCGGATCTACGGGCGCCACGACTGGGGCTCGCTCGCGGCGCTCCACGTGCTGGACGACCGCCAGTATCGCTCCCACGAGGTCTGCCCGAAGCCGTTGCGCGGCGGCTCGAACGTCGTGGGGCCGGAATGCCGCGACCGGCTCGACCCCGCGCTCACCCTCCTCGGCCGCGCGCAGGAGCGCTGGCTCGCCGACGACCTCGCGAAGCCCGGCGCGCGATGGAACGTGATCGTCCAGCAGACGCTCATGGCGCCCGCGGGGCGGCCCTCCGGGCGCGGGCTCCTCCACTGGACGGACGGCTGGGACGGCTACCCGGAAGCGCGCGCGCGGCTGCTGCGCACGATCGCGGAGCGTCGCGTGCGAAACGCCGTGGTGCTGGGCGGCGACGTGCACGCGAACTACGTGGCGGACCTCCATCTCGACCCGGAGCGGCCGGAAACGCCGATCGTCGCGACCGAGTTCTGCGGGACCTCGATCACCTCGCAGGGCATCCGCCCGGACATCGTGAAGGCGATCGCGGAGGCGAACCCGCACATCCACTTCGCCGAGTCGACGCGCCGGGGCTACGTGGTGCTCGATTTCGCGCGCGACGGGGCCCGGGCCCGGCTGCGCGTGGTGGAGAGCGTGAAGAAGGAAAGCTCGCCCATCTCGACCCGGGCGAGCTTTTCCGTCGAGGAAGGCCGCCCAGGGGTGCAGGCCTGAGGTCGCGGCGCGGGAGCCCGCGCCGCGGTGCCGCGATTACTTGAGGCCGAGGATCTGCTTCGCCTTCGCGAGGTCGTCCACGGAGGCCTGGTGCTGGCCGGCCTTGTGCTCGACTTCGCCTTTCGCGCGCAGCTCCTTCACTTCCTTCATCTGTTCCGCCGAGAGCTTCGGATGCTTGGCGAGCGCGGCGTCGATCTGCGCCATGTCCTTCGGGCAGTGGAAGGCGAAGGCGGCGCCGCAGGCGAGGAGCAGGCCGGCGGCGAGGGTGAGCGTGCGTTTCATGGTTTTTCCTCGTTGTGGGCAGGTTGTTGGGGTGCTACGCGCGTGAAACAGCGCGCATCATGCCCTTATTCCTGCGCCGGAATCCAGCTCCCGGAGGTCGGCGACCGGCTCGGCCGCGAGCCGCCCGGCCGCTTCCAGCCGCAGGATGTCCGCGGCGACATCGGCGGGTGGCCTGAGCGTTCCCTCGGCCTTCATGCGCCGGAACCGCTCCACGTCCGCGAACTCCTCGGGCGATGCGCCGCGCACCGCGCCCTGCATGCCGGTGTCGATGACGCCGGGCGCGAGGCTCACCACCTCGACCGCCCGGCCGCGCGCGCCCGCCTCGAAGGCCGCCACCCGCGAGGCCATGTCGAGCCCCGCCTTCGCCGCGCAATAGGCGCTCCAGCCGCGCACCGGACGCCGGCCCGCGCCGGACGAGATGTTGATCACCCGGCGCAGGGGCACGTCCTCGGTCATGCGCAGGAACCGGCGCATGAGCAGCATGGGTGCCACGAGGTTCACCGCGATGTTTCGCGCGAGGAGCACCGGCTCCGCCGCGTCGAGCGGCGCCACGGGAGCCACCACGCCGGCGTTGTTCACGAGCACCGCCTTCTCGTAGCGCTTGCCGCGGATGCGCGCCTCGATGCGGTCGCAGGCGCGCTCGAGCGCCGCCGCGTCGGCGAGGTCGGCCTGGAACCGCGCGCCGCCGGGAATCGGCCCGTCGGCGGCACGGGCGAGGGCCACGAGCTCGTTCGCCGCGTCGTGGGCGATCAGCTCGGCCAGCGCGCGGCCGAGCCCCTGGGTGGTGCCGGTCACGATGTAGAGGTTCACGAGGCCCTCCCCCGGCCGCGGTTATCATCGGGAATTCGCCATATTAGCGGGAGGAGCGCTTGGCCGAATCCTCGAGGAAGCCCCGCGGCGCGCTGATCGTCACGGGCGGAAGCCGCGGCATCGGCGCCGCGCGCGGCTACGCGGTGTGCGTGAACTACCGCGAGAACCGGGCCGCGGCCGATGCGGTGGTCGCGGCGATCGCGAAGGACGGCGGCACGGCCGTCGCGGTCGCGGCCGACGTCGCGAAGGAAGCGGAGGTGCTCCGCCTCTTCGAGGAGTCCGCGGCGCGCCTGGGGGAGCTCACCGCGCTCGTGAACAACGCCGGCATCCTCGAGCACCACATGCGGGTCGACGAGATGAGCGCGGAGCGCCTCGCGCGCGTCTTCGCGACCAACGTCGTGGGCGCCTTCCTCTGCGCGCGCGAGGCGGTGCGGCGCATGTCGACCCGGCACGGCGGCGCGGGGGGCGCGATCGTGAACGTCTCCTCGGTCGCGGCGACCCTGGGCTCGCCCAACGAATACGTGGACTACGCGGCGTCGAAGGGCGCGATCGACACGCTCACCGTGGGCCTCGCGAAGGAGGTGGCCCTCGAGGGCGTGCGCGTGAACGGGGTGCGGCCGGGCGTGATCGCGACGCAGATCCACGCGAGCGGCGGCGAGCCGGGCCGCGTGGAACGGGTGAAGGCGGCGGTCCCGATGCGCCGGGGCGGGACGCCGGAGGAGGTCGCGCGGGCGATCCTCTGGCTCCTGTCGGAAGAATCTTCCTATTGCACCGGCACCTCGATCGACGTCTCGGGCGGAAGGTGATCGACTGCGCCGCCCGGTCGTTGCTATCATGGGTCGTCACCCGATTCGTCCCTTCCGTTGACTCCCGATCCCGACCGCGGCGCGATCGCGGACGACGTCCGCCGCTTCATCCTCACGAGCATCCCGTCCGTTCCGTTCATGGAGGCGATGCTCCTCTTCAAGGCGCTGCCCGGCCAGCCGGTCGAGACGCGCAGCATCGCCGAGCGCCTCTACATCGGGGAGAAGCAGGCCGCGGCGCTCGTGGACCAGCTGTGCGAGGCGGGCGTCGTGGCGCCGGTCGAGGGCTCGCCCTCCACGCACCGCTACGCGCCGCCCGCGGATCTCGCCGCCATGCTCGACCGCGCCGCGCACGCGTACGTGGACAACCTCATCGGCGTCACACGCCTCATCCACTCGCGCACCGGGCGCATGGCGCACCAGTTCGCCGACGCGTTCAAGCTGCGCAAGGACTGACATGGCCGCCATCATCTATTCGCTCTGCGCCCTCACCTGCATCGCCTGCGCGGTGCTCCTGCTGCGAAGCTACGGGCGCACGCGCTTCCGGATGCTCTTCTGGGCGGGCCTTTGCTTCTCGATGCTCGCGGTGAGCAACGTCCTCAACATGCTCGACCGCTACATCTTCCGCGACGTGGACCTGGCACCCGCGCGCCTCGCGACGGCGCTGGTCGCCGTCCTCCTCATCGTCTTCGGCCTGATCTGGGAAGGGGAGTGAGGCGATGAACGAGATGATGATCGGGGCGATCGCCGCGGCGTCCTTCGCGGCGGGGCTCTTCTTCTTCCGGTTCTGGCGGTCCACCCACGACCGCTTCTTCCTCCTCTTCGCGCTCTCGTTCTGGATCGAGGGCGTGAACCGGGTCATGCTCTACGAGACGGTGGGACTCAACGAGGAGGCGCCCGTGTACTACCTCATCCGGCTGGTGGCCTACGGCTTGATCCTCGCCGCGATCGTCGACAAGAACCGCGCGCCGCGGCGGCGCAAGTGACGGCCATGGAGCAGGTCCGCGTCCACCGCCGCGGCGCCGTCTGCGCGATCGAGATCGCCCGCCCCGAGAAGAGGAACGCCATCACCGGCGGGATGTACGAGGCGCTGGGCGAGGCGCTCGGCGCCGCCGAGGCGGACGCGGGCGTGCGCGTCGTGCTCTTCCACGGCCAGCGCGAGGTCTTCACCGCGGGGAACGACCTGGGCGATTTCCTGCGGCGCCCGCCCGAGGGCGAGGACACGCCGGTCTTCCGGTTCCTGCGGCGCGTGACCGCGGCGGCGAAGCCGCTCGTCGCCGCGGTCGAGGGGCCGGCCGTGGGCATCGGCACGACGCTCCTCCTGCATTGCGACCTCGTCTTCGCGGGGTCGGACGCGCGCTTCCAGCTCCCGTTCACGAAGCTGGGCCTCGTGCCCGAGTTCGCGTCGAGCTACCTGCTGCCGCTCTCGGCGGGATGGCAGCGCGCGGCCGAGCTCCTCCTCCTGGGCGAGCCCTTCGACACCGCGACCGCGCGCGAGGCGGGCATCGTCACGCGGATCGTGGAGCCGGGTGCGGCGATCGCGGCCGGCTGGCAGGCCGCGGAGAAGCTCGCCGCCCTCCCGCCCGCGTCGGTGCGCGAGACGAAGGCGCTCATGAAGGACGGGCACCGGGAAGCGATCGGGGCGCGCCTCTCGATGGAGGGCGAGCGCTTCCGCCGCATGCTGCGCGAGCCCGCCGCCCGCGAGGCGTTCGCGGCCTTCGCCGAGAAGCGCGCGCCGGACTTCTCGAAGCTGTAGGAATCGTCCCATACGGCGCGTGGCGCAATCGCACGGAACAAATCGCGCGGCGGGCGCGCCCAACGGGATCGAGCGCGCTCGCTCGCCTTTCGGCGGAGGCTTCCGTGTCCTTCCTGCTCTACCTGATCGGCTTCATCGTGTTCATCGCGGGGCTCGCATGGCTCGCCACCACGGTGGGCATCTCGCAGACCTACGTGATGATCGGCGCGGTGATCCTGCTGGGCATCGGCATCTTCACGGCCGCGACCCGCACGCGGGCGAAGGACCCGCCCGCGGGCTGAGCCTAGAGGATGTCGAAGCGCCAGGAGCCCTTCGCGAACGCTTCCACCTGGTCGCCGTGCACCCCGGAATCCGGGATCCGCGTGCGGCTCGCGGTCATGCCCAGGTAGAGCGTCGTCCCCAGCGCCCGGTAGTGCCCGTAGACCACGGAGAGGGTCTGCGTGTTCTCGCGCGCCGCGACCGGGTCCGTCCAGAGCGACGGCGCGCGGCGCACGCCCACCGCCTGCCAGATGAGCCGCACGCTGTCGCGGGCGCTGAAGTGCCAGAGTGCCAGGAGCTGCTGCACGCGCTGGGTGATGATGCGGCGCGAGCCTTCCACGGGCTCGAGGCTGTCGATGAAATCGTTGTCGATCCGGTATTCCACCTCGGCGCGCGGGTGCGGCCGCACGCTCGCCTGGATGCTGTAGTAGGCGCCCGTGCCGATGCGGTTGTTCGCGACGTCCAGGCGATCGCCGTAGGCGACCTCGGTGAAGAGGCGCGCGAACCACGGGAAGGGATTGCTCTCGAGGCCGAAGTAGACCTGGTCGCGCTTGCGAAGGCCGCCGTCCGGGCGCACCGCGATGAGGTTCTCCGGCCGGTACTCGAGCCAGACCGTCGTCGCGCGCGCAAGCCCCAGCCGCAGGCCCATGTTGGTCTGCCGGTACTGCACGCGCCCCTCGGGGTCGGTCCTGTAGTCGGCGAAGAAGTACGGCGAGACCTCGTTGAAGGCGCCCACGTCCAGGAACTTGCGCGTGGTCTCGCTGTAGAGCCGCCGGTAGCCGCTCTGCCCCACGAACCCGTTGTCGGCGCGGAACTCGCGCCCCACGTCCTCCGCGTCGAGGTACTGGTCCCAGGCCTTCCCGTGATAGGTCCAGTCGACCGCCGCCGCGTGGCTTTGCGCGAGGTCGCCCTTCGCGATCTCGCCCCCCACCGCGCGCGCGGTGGTCCACGAGCCCAGGAACTGGCCACGCAAGCGGTTCTCGGTGTCCGGGAACCACACGGCGTCCGGCCCGGCGACGCGGTTGTACGCGCCCCCGTCGAGGGTGCGGTCGGTGAGGACGCCGCCCAGGGTGAGGCCGCCCATCTGCCAGCGGCCGCGCGCGAAGCTCGCGAGCGAGTGGAAGTCCTGGGGCGCGGACCCCGTGCCGTAGGTCCCGGGCAGCAGGACCACGCCGCCGCCCTCGTCGCGCGTCACGAGCACGGTCCCGTCGAACCGTCCGGAGCGCTGGGTCGCGCGCACGCCCCACGCCGGATCGGTCACGGTGCGGGTGTAGATCGCCTGCATGGGCGACTGCAGGATGTCCGCGCCCTCGAGGAAGAACGGCCGCTTCTCCGGGAAGAAGAGCGCGAACTGCGTGTTCCCCGCGAGCTGCGGGGTGTCCAGCTCGACCTGCGAGAAATCCGGGTTCACGGTGGCGTCCACCACCACGTCGGCACGCGGGCGCCACTTGGCGTCCAGGCTCGCGACGAAGTCGTTGTCGCGCCGGGTGGGCTCGCCCGCGGCGCGGGTGGCGACGCTGCGCACGGTCACGTTGGGCGTGACGGCGAGGTGCGTCGTCGCGGGCAGGGTCGCCAGGCCCGTGAGCGGCTCGTCCAGGCAGAGGAAGCACGTCTGCTCGCGCGGCAGCTCGCTCGAGGCCATGCGATAGCGCTGGTCCCGGGGATAGTTGCGGAAGACGAGGAAGCTCCACTGCGGGGACGGCGGATCGGCGTAGCGCAGCGACGAGAACGGGATGCGGAATTCCGCGGTCCATCCGCCGGCGAAGCGGCCGGTCACGACCTCGAACTCCAGGTCCGGCGAGAAGTCCTCGTTGGCGGTGTCCTCGTTGTAGAGGCCGTCGCCGATGGAGCCGCGCGGATTCACCCGGAAGAAATGGGCGAACTTGCGGTTCCCCACCGGATCGATGAAGAGCACCACCATGTCCTGGTCCGAGAGGACGTTGTCGCGCCGGGCGAAGGGCGCGCGCAGCTCGCCCACGTCCGGATCGTGCGCCCACACCGCCACGTAGAGGGAGTCGCGATCGTGCGCGAAACGGACCTCGGTCTTCACCCGCGCGGGCCGGTGGTCCGTGGGCGAGACGTCCCAGAAGCGGTCGAAGACCGGCGCTTCGCCCCACGCGGGCTCGTCGAGGCGGCCGTCCAGCATGATCCGTTCGCCCGGAGCCAGCGGGTAGACCTCGAGCGCGGCGGCCGGCGGTGCGGACATCGTGGTCAACGCCGCGAAGGCGGCGAGGGGCAGTGCTTTTTTCATTTTTTTCAGGGGTTTGCCGACACCGCGCACGGTAAGGGGAGAGCGAGCCGGGCGCAAGGCCCCGCCGACGGAATGCGGAATCGGGGGAGCGAAGCCCCCGCGGCAGCCGGGCGGAGCCCGGGCCGCGTCTCATTGTGCGGCGCAACAAACGGGCGTATAGTCCGCGCCCTGTCCGGCCCGGCGCGCACGCGGCCACGGCCGGAGACGAAAACATGAACGACACGACCGCCCCCCCGGTCCGCCGGCCCCTCGGGTCCGGAGCTCCGCATCGCAAGGCCACCGCCGGCTTGGTCCTCGGGGCGATCGGCGTCGTATTCGGCGACATCGGCACGAGCCCGCTCTACGCGCTGCAGACGGCGTTCGGCCCGGAGCACGGCATCCCGATGAACGCGGACAACGTGATGGGCATCCTCTCGCTCATCGTCTGGTCGATGACGTGGGTCATCACGCTCAAGTACCTCTTCGTGATGATGCGGGCGGACAACAACGGCGAGGGCGGCATCCTGGCACTCCTCGCGCTCGCCCTGCGCGAGACGCGCCGCTTCCCGCGCCTGCGCTGGACCATCATCGGCATCGGCATCTTCGGCGCGGCCATGTTCTACGGCGACAGCATGATCACGCCGTCGATCACGGTCCTCTCGGCGGTGGAGGGGCTCGAGATCGCCGCGCCCGGCGTGAGCCACTTCGTGATCCCCATCGCGTTGGGCGTCCTCGCGTTCCTCTTCCTCATCCAGAGCCACGGCACCACGAAGGTGGGCACCTTCTTCGGGCCGGTGATGGTCGTCTGGTTCCTCGCGATCGGCGCGTTGGGCGCGTGGCGCCTCTCG
>Ga0068855_100008274_pt1 | contig 12578 bp, 13 predicted proteins | sample KBSCornC52_FD_66592 | JGI IMG/M metagenome (GOLD analysis project Ga0068855, IMG submission 66592) | Corn rhizosphere microbial communities from Kellogg Biological Station, Michigan, USA - KBS Corn C5-2 | ecosystem: Host-associated > Plants > Roots > Rhizosphere > Soil ...
GCCGACGAGCCCTTCTGGCCGGGCGAGAAGTATTCCTCGGCCTCGAGCACTTCGGTGCGCTGGAGGTGGCGGATCTCGGTGGCGAGGCGCTCGATCGAGCTGGCGATGACGCCCAGCGTGGCGAAGAACATCGCGTGGCGATCGCGCGGGATCACCTGGGTGGAGACGGGCTCCGGCGTCAGGCCGAGCTTTTCGGCGACATATTCCTCCACCGAGGGATCGATGTTGGCGAAGGTACCGACCGCGCCGGAAATGGCGCAGGTGGCGATCTCGGCGCGGGCATGCTCGAGGCGCACCTTGCAGCGCGAGAACTCGGCATAGGCCTCGGCCAGCTTCTTGCCGAAGGTGGTCGGCTCGGCGTGGATCCCGTGGCTGCGGCCGATGGTCGGCGTGAACTTGTGCTCATAGGCGCGGCGCTTGATTGCGGCGAGGAGGGCGTCGAGGTCTTCGAGGAGGAGGTCGGAGGCGCGGGCGAGCTGGACCGCGAGGGTGGTGTCGAGCACGTCGGAGCTGGTCATGCCCTGGTGCATGAAGCGCGCCTCGGGGCCGACCTGCTGGGCGACCCAGTCGAGGAAGGCGATGACGTCGTGCTTGGTGACGGCCTCGATCGCGTCGATCGCGGCGACGTCGATCGTGGGATTGGTCGCCCACCAGTCCCACAGCGCCTTGGCGCCGCTGGCCGGGACCACGCCGAGCTCGCCCAGCTTCTCGGTCGCATGGGCCTCGATCTCGAACCAGATGCGATAGCGCGCTTCCGGCTCCCAGATCGCGGTCATCGCGGGGCGGGCGTAGCGGGGGACCATCGGGGAATACTCCTGGACGAGGGGCGACCGTTCGCCATGGGGCGCGCGGGCGGGGGGAATTCGCCTGCGCCGCTATGCGGCCTCGCCGCGATTGGCAAGGGCGGGATTTCTGGCACCTGTCCCTGCGGGCAGAATCTGTGAATAGATTCAACCATCTATTGCAGAACGACAGGTTCTCCGCCAGACCGGTGGCTGAAAGCCGACGCCAAGGACGGGGGCAGTCGGGAACAGGGTCGACTATGGGCTCAGCCCGGTATGGAGCATCCACGGCTGCCGGTGGCGGCGCGGAGGAGCTGATTCCGGTCCTGCTGGTGGAGGACGAGGTGTTCATCCGCCTCGCCAACGCCGACTGGCTGCGCGATGCCGGCTACGCGGTGATCGAGGCCGCCGGGGCGCAAGAGGCGCTTGATATCATCGCCACCGGGCAGCAACTGGCCCTGCTGGCCACCGACATCAACATGCCCGGCAAGCTCGACGGGCTGGATCTCGCCGCCCGGTTTCGCAGCGACCGCCCCGGCCTGCCGGTCGTCCTGCTCTCCGCACACGTGCCCGGTGATTATTCTGAGCTCGCCGATGCGGCCCTCTCGAAACCTTTCAGCGCTTCGCAACTTGTTGCCGTCGTGGAGGGATTGATAGGGCGGCCATGGCAGACGAAAAACCACGGAACCGGATTGAACAACGCCTGCTAGTGGCGGACAGCGACGTACTGGTCCGCCACGCCATCTCAGACTACCTCAGACGCTGCGGCTATGCCGTGATCGAGGCCGCCAGCTTCGAAGAGGCGCTCGCCGTGATCGAGGCCCCGCAGCTCGCGCCCGACCTGGTGCTGAGCGACGTCGAGCTGGCGGGTGAGGGCAATGGCTTCACTCTGCGCGCGGTGGTCACGGAAAAATGGCCCGAGGTCGAGGTTGTGCTCGCCGGAAACATCGAAGCGGCAACCAAGGCGGCGGGCGAGCTGTGCGAGCGCGGCCCGCATCTGGCGCGACCGCATGATCCGCAGCTGGTGCTGGAGCGAATCCGGCGGGCGCTGGCGAGCCGGGTGCGGTGAAATGCCGAGGCGACGAGCGGCCTATGTAAATTCTTCCTCCCCATTTTTGCGAAGCACAAATGGGGAGGTGGCCCACCGCAGGTGGGTCGGAGGGGTATCTTCTCAGCGCGATTACCCCTCCGTCACCGCTTCGCGGCGCCACCTCCCCATTTGTGCCTTCGGCAAAAATGGAGAGGAATTTTCGCGCCTAGATCAGGCCCTGCGCCCTTAAGGACACGTGGCCGGTGCGGCCGATGATCACGTGATCGTGGACCGTGATGCCGAGCAGCCGGCCGGCCTCGGCGATGCGCTGGGTGATCTGGATGTCGGCGCGGCTTGGTTCGGGCGAGCCCGAGGGGTGGTTGTGGACGAGGATCACCGCCGCCGCGCCGAGGTCCATCGCCTTGTGGACCACCTCGCGCGGATGGATCGCGGCCTCGTCGATCGTGCCGTCGGCGAAATGCTCGTCGTGGATCAGCATGTTGCGGGTGTTGAGATAGAGCACCCGGACGCGCTCCTTGGTGAGGTGCGACATGTCGATCGTCAGGTAGTCGATCAGCGCCTGCCATGAGCCGAGGACCGGCTCCTGGTAGACCGTCTGCCGCGCCAGGCGGCGGGTGGCGACGGCGACGATGCGCAGGGCCGCGGCCGTGGCCTCGCCCATGCCGGGGTGGCGGGCGAGGGTCGTCGGATCGGCGTTGAGCACCCCGGCGAGCGAGCCGAAGCGCTGGATCAGCGAGCGGGCGAGCGGCTTCATGTCGCGGCGGGGCACCGCGCCCATCAGCAGGAACTCGATGACCTCGTGATCGCCGAGCGCGTCGATCCCGCCTTCGAGCAGGCGCTTGCGCAGGCGGGCGCGGTGGCCGCTGGGGTCGTTCGCGGCATCCGGCCGGGCGGTGGCGCCGGGCGCTCCCCCGAACAGTTCGTCGTCTGCCACAACCGGTCCCCCGCAGCCCCCTTGCATGCGCGCGCAGCATTGCCTTTCGCGCCGGAGGGCGCAAGGGTGGGGCATGAGCGAGGCTTCGGACGACGGGTCCACAGATGCGGGCCCGGCCCTCTGGCCGGAACAGCAGGGACCGGAGCCCGGTGCGGCCGAGCGCCGCGCCCGCTGGCTGCGCGTCGCCGCGGTGGCAGGCGGCGTGGTCCTGCTGGGGCTTGGCGCGGTGTGGATCGCGCGTGAGCGGATCGCCGACGATGTGATCGCCGGCCAGCTGCGCGACCTCGGCCTCAAGGGCACTTACCGGATCGAATCGATCGGCCCGCGCGAGCAGGTGTTGACCAACCTCGTGATCGGCGATCCCAAGGCGCCCGACCTCACCATCGAACGCGCGGTGATCGCGATCGAGCCGCGGCTGGGCTTTCCAGCGATTGGGCGGATCACCTTGGTGCGCCCCCGGCTCTACGGGGCTTGGAATGGCGACAAGGTGAGCTTCGGCTCGCTCGACAAGGCGCTGTTCGGGGGCGAGCGCAAGGGGACGGGGCTGCCGGACCTCGACCTTGCCGTGATCGACGGGCGCGCGCGGCTGCGGGGTGATCATGGCGCCGTGGGCCTGCGGCTCGAGGGCGCGGGCAATCTTTCCGGCGGGTTTTCAGGGACGCTGGCGGCGGTGGCGCCGCAGCTCCTGCTCGCTGGTTGCCGGGCGGACAAGGCGAGCCTGTTCGGCAAAGTCAGCGTGGCCGAGGGACGGCCGCGGCTGGAGGGGCCGCTGCGCGCCGCCCTGCTCGATTGCCCCGGGCAGGCCGCGCGGTTGGGCAATGTTGCCGTGGCGCTGGATGCGACGGGGGACAAGTTGCTCGACGGCGTCGCGGCGCGGCTGGGGCTTGCCGCGGGGGCGGGCGCCTTCGGCAGCGCGCGCGGGAGCGGGGTCAATGCCACGATCGATGCGACCTGGCGCAATGCGGCGCTGACGGCGCGGGTCGATGGCCTGGTGCGCGGGCTGGACCTGCCGCAGGTGCGCGCTTCGACGCTGGGGCTCAAGGGAACGCTGCGGACGCGTGGCGACCGGGCCGAGGCCGAGGGCGATATCGATGCGGGCGGGCTGCGGCTGGGCGCATCGGCACTGGCCAGTATCACGGCGCTGGAGCGGCAAGGGCAGGGCAGTCTCGTTGCGCCGCTGCTGACGCAGTTGCGCGAGGCGCTTGAGCGGGAAGGGCGGGCGAGCCGGTTCGCCGCCTCCTTCGTCGCGCGCCGCGCTGGCGGGCAGACCAGCGTGGTCCTGCCGCAGGGCCGGCTGACCGGCGGCAGCGGGGCGACCCTGCTGGCCCTGTCGCGGCTGCACTACGCCGGCGGCGCCGGGCCGGTGCGGCTGGCGGGCAATGTCTCGACCGGCGGTCCCGGCCTGCCGCAGATCGACGCGCGCATGGAGCAGGGCGCGCGGGGTAACACCGTGGTGCGCCTCGCCATGGCCGAATACCGCGCCAGCGACGCCCGCGTGGCCATCCCCGCGCTGACCATCGCGCAGGGGCGCAGCGGGGCGCTGGAATTCACCGGCGAGGCGCGCGCCAGCGGGGCCTTGCCCGACGGGCGGGCGGAGAACCTCGTCCTGCCCATCGCCGGAACGCGCAGCGCCGCCGGGGCGCTCACGCTGTGGGCCGCCTGCACGACCCTGCGCTTCGACCATCTCGCCTATGCCAACCTCGTGCTCGACGGGCAGGCGCTGCGGCTCTGCCCGGGGCCGGGCGGGGCGATCGTCCGCAGCGACGGGCGCGGCACCCGCCTCGCCTTCGGCGCCCCGGCGCTGCAGCTTGCCGGAAGGCTGGGACAGACGCCGATCCGCATCGCCAGCGGCCCCGTCGGCTATGCCGCGCCGGGCGGGCTCTATGCCAAGGCGCTGGACGTGTCGCTGGGGCCGGCGGACACGGCGAGCCACTTCCGCCTCGCCGAACTCAAGGCGGCGGTCGGCAAGGACATCGCCGGGACCTTCGGCGGGACCGAGGTCCGCCTCGGCGCGGTGCCGCTCGACCTGCTCGATGCCGGGGGCACGTGGCGCTACGGCGGGGGCAGGCTGGAGGTGACGGGCGCGGCATTCCGTTTGGAGGATCGCGCGCAGGTCGACCGGTTCGAGCCGCTTACGGCCAGCGGCGCGACGCTGACGCTTGAGAACAATCGCATTGTCGCCAATGCCTTGCTGCGCGAACCGCAGAGCCAGCGCGAGGTCATGACCGTGGCCATCGCGCACGATCTCGCCGCCGGGCGCGGCCATGCCGAGCTCGACGTGCCCGGCATCGCGTTCGACGAGAAGCTGCGGCCCGACATGCTCACCCACGCCCTGCTCGGCGTGATCGCCAACGTCCGCGGCACGGTCAAAGGCCGGGGCGAGATCGCTTGGGATGGCGACCGGGTGCGTTCGAGCGGCAAGTTCGGCACCGATTCGCTCGACTTCGCCGCCGCCTTCGGCCCGGCGACGGGCGCGGCCGGGACGATCGAGTTCACCGACCTCGTCAACTTCGTCTCCAAGCCCCACCAGCGCCTGACCATCGCCTCGATGAATCCGGGGATCGTCGTCACCGATGGCGAGGTGCTGTTCCAGCTCAAGCCCGGCTCGATCCTCGCGGTCGAGGGCGGGACCTGGCCGCTGCTGGGCGGGCGGATGTTCCTGCGGCCCACGGACCTGCGCCTCGGCGTCGCCGAGACCCGGCGCTACCAACTCGACGTCGAGGGGATCGATGCCGCGCGCTTCGTGGCGCAGATGGACCTGCCCAACCTCGCCGCCACCGGCCGGTTCGATGGCACCCTGCCGCTGGTGTTCGACGAAAACGGCGGGCGGATCGAAGGCGGCTCGCTGACTTCGCGGGCGCCCGGGGGCAATGTCGCCTATGTCGGCGCGCTGACCTACAAGGACCTGTCGCCGGTCGCCAACTTTGCCTTCGATGCGCTGAAATCGCTGGATTACCGGCAGATGCGGATCGCCATGGACGGGGCGATCGCCGGCGATATCGTCACCCGGGTGCGGTTCGACGGGGTCAGGCAGGGGGCAGGGGCCAAGCGCAATTTCATCACCCGGCGCTTCGCGAAACTGCCGCTGCAGTTCAACGTCAACCTGCGCGCGCCGTTCTACCAGCTGATCACCTCGTTCAAGGGGCTCTACGACCCCGCCTACATCAAGGACCCGCGCACGCTCGGCCTGCTCGACGCGCGCGGGCGGCGCATTCCGCGACCGGGCGCAGCGCCTCCGCCCGCCGGCATAATCCCGCCTGCACCTCCCATTCAGTCTCCAGACAGCGAGAATAAGCGATGAACCGTGGCGAATTGACCGATCGGCTCCCGGTTGCAACAAGCCGGCCCATGGTGGGACGGAGCAGCAGGGTACCGGATCGAAGGCTCAGGCGGGCGCTCGGCGCCATGGTGCTGGTGGCCGGCTCGATGGGACTGGCGGGGTGCGTTTCGGTGAATGCGCCCGACAAGCCGATCGTCATCGAGCTGAACATCAACATCAAGCAGGAAGTGCTCTATCGCCTGGCCGACGATGCGGGGAAGACGATCGAGCAGAATTCGGGGATTTTCTGATGCGCAAGCTCATCATTCCTTTGATCGCCATGGCGCTGGTCGCTTCGCCGACGCTGGCCCAGCGCGATCCGGCCTATGCCGCGGCGCGCGCCGCCGGGCAGGTCGGCGAGAAGATGGACGGCTATCTGGGGATCGTCGGTGCGCCCACCCACGAGCTCAAGACCATGGTCGACGACATCAACATCAAGCGCAAGGCAGTCTACGCGCAGCAGGCCCAGGCCCAGCACGCGACGGTGGAGGAATATGCGCTGACCGCCGGCTGCCTTGCCATCGCCCGCACCGCGCCGGGCGAGAAGTACCAGGCGCCGGATGGCTCCTGGGCGACCCGCACTTCCGCCCCGCCGCAGCGGGACCCGCGCTGCCCCTGAGGCGCGGCTCGTCGCAAGTCTGAATTGCCAGCCCGCCGCAGTCTCCCTGCGGCGGGCTTTTTCGTGCCCCGCCGCAGGTTTTGCACAGGCCGCGGCGCGGTTGACTCACCCTAACCGCCCGCCTAAGGGGCCGGTGCCTCCGGCGGGTTGGGGGGAGTTCGCGCTGTGTCTTCACAGGGAATGCACGCATGAACGACGAACCAACCGGACGGGAACCTGGCGAGGATGCGCGGATCGACGCGCTCGAGGAGCGGCTCAAGGCCGCGCGCGAGCGGGAAGAAGCGCGCAATCAGTCGTCGGCGGGCGCGGAAGCCGATGCGAACTATCGCTTGGGCAACCGGGTGCTCGCCGAGCTGCTCGGCGGGATTGGCGGCGGGGCTTTCGTCGGGTGGGTGATCGACCAGGTCATCGCCTATACGACGGGCAAGTCCCAGCACGGAGGACTGCTGGTGGTGATGGCCCTCGGGATCATCGTCGCCTTCAGGAACATCATACGGATCGCGAACAAGCGTCCCGACTGAGCTTTCCCGAAGGGGAAAACCGGCAGGGGCGCTGTTTCGCAAGACAGGCAGGCAAGAGGCGTAATCGTGGCAGCCGAACAGGGCAAAGTCGACCCGATGCACCAGTTCTCGATCGAGCCGTTGTTCGGCACCGATCACTGGCAGATCGCGGGCTATCACATTCCCTTCACCAATTCGGCGCTGTGGATGGCGATCACCGTGGCCGCGCTGCTGCTGTTCGTCGGCGGCGGGCTGAAGCGCCAGGTGGTCCCCGGCCGCTGGCAGATGGCGGTCGAATCGCTGACCGGCTTCATCGACAACCTGCTGGCCGCCAACGTCGGCCCGGCCGGCAAGAAGTACGTTCCGTACATCTTCTCGCTGTTCAGCTTCATCCTCTTCGCCAACGTCCTCGGCCTGCTGCCGCTCGGCCTCGTCGGCGTCCATCCGTTCACCTTCACCAGCCACTTCTCGGTGACGGGCGTGCTCGCGATCATGTCGTTCACGATCGTCCTCGTCGTCGGCTTCTGGCGCCACGGGCTGCACTTCTTCTCGCTGTTCGTGCCCCATGGCACGCCGGTGTGGCTGCTCTGGCTGATCCCGGTGATCGAGCTCATTTCCTTCCTGGTGCGCCCCTTCTCCCTCGCGCTGCGACTGTTCGTGGCGATGATGGCGGGCCACGTCCTGCTGGAAGTCCTTTCCAGCTTCGTCATCACCAGCGCCAACTCGGGCGTCCTGTGGGGCTCGGTGGTCGGTCTGCCCAGCTTCCTGCTGATGATCGCCATCTGCGCGCTGGAGATCCTGGTGGCCGGCATCCAGGCCTACGTCTTCGCGCTGTTGACTTCGCTGTACCTCAACGACGCTGAGAACCTTCACTAAGTTCTTCGCCCAACATTTTCTTCAAACAGACAAATTTCGAAAAGGAGTTTTGAAATGGAACCTGCAAGCGCCAAGCTCATCGGTGCCGGTCTCGCTGCCATCGGCGCCGGCATGGCCGCCATCGGCGTGGGTAACGTCTTCGGTTCGTTCCTTGAGAGCGCCCTGCGCAACCCGGGCGCTGCCGACGGCCAGCAGGGCCGCCTGTTCATCGGCTTCGCCGCCGCGGAACTTCTCGGCCTGCTCTCGTTCGTCGTCGCGATGATCCTGATCTTCGTCGCCTGACGAAATCGGAAGACTGACCGGCCGGGCGGCAGCGCTGCCCGGCTGATCCCCGGCGTTCGCGGCTATTCGCGCGCCGGCCAGATGTACCGGACACCACGATGCCCCAAATCGCGCAGCTTTCCGAAACCATTGCGAGCCAGATCTTCTGGTCGCTGATCTTCTTCGGGATCGTCTTCTTCGTCATCGGCCGGGGCATGGTCCCCAAGGTCATGGCGACCGTCGAATCGCGTGACCGGCAGATCGCGGCCGACCTCGCCGCGGCGGAAGCCGCCCGGGCCGCCGCCGATGCCGAGCAGGCCTCGTGGTCTTCCGCTGCCGCCAAGCAGCGTGAGGAAGCCCACGGCGTGATCGCCAAGGCCAAGGCCGAGGCGGCCAAGGCCGCGGAAGCCCGCCTCGCTGCCGCCGGCTCCGCGATCGACGCCCGCGTGGCCGAAGCCGATGCCCGGATTGCGGGCGCGCGCAATGCCGCTCTCGGCGAGATCGAGGCCGTGGCCGCCGAAGCCGCCGCCGATATCGCCGCTCGCCTCGCCGGGCTGAAGGTTACGGCCAAGGCTGGCGCCGCTGCCGTCAAGGAGGCCCTCAATGGCTGACATTGCAAGCCTCGTCATTCTCGCCGCCGGTGCGGCGCATGAAGCGCCCGAGCCCGAAGCGTTCGGGGTTCTCTCGGCAGCGTGGATCGTCGCAGCCTCGATGTTCGTCCTGATCGTGGTGGCCCTGTTCCTCAAGGTGCCCAAGGCGATCACCGGCGGGCTCGACAAGGGCATTGCCGAGATCAAGCACCAGCTCGAAGAGGCCAAGGCCCTGCGCGCCGAGGCGGAAGCCCTGCGCAAGGAATATGCCGACAAGATCGCCAATGCCGAGCGTGAGGCCGCCGAAATGCTGGCGCATGCCAAGCACGAGGCCGAAGCCATCGTCGCCAAGGCCGAGGTCGACACCACCGACCTGATCGCCCGGCGCGAGAAGATGGCCTCGGAAAAGATCGCCGCGGCCGAACTCGCCGCGGTCCAGGACCTGCGCAACAAGGCCGCCGCCGCTGCCGCCGCTGCCGCCGGCACCCTGATCCGCAAGGGCCACGATGCCGCCGCGGACAAGGGGCTGGTCGACGAGGCGATTGCCGGGCTCTGAGCCCTCTGGCGATGGCCGGAACAAGGGACCCTCGCTTCGGCGGGGGTTTTTTGTTGGGGGAGTGAGGCCTGCGGTGGGTGTGCTTCAGGCGGAAGAACAAGGGGTTCACGCAGAGAACGCAGAGGAAGAAAAAGGAGACGCAGAGATGTTGTGCCGCGGAGCGGCCCTGATTCCTGAATTTTGCAACCCCGGCTGACTGAAAGCGGCTTCGCCGAAAGCGCTGCCTCTCTGCGTCTCTCTGCTTCCTCTGCGTTCTCTGCGTGAACCCCCTTCCTGAAACCCGGCAAAACCTCCTGAACCCCCGTGACCTCGGCAAATCCGTTCGCTAGAACGTCGCGCGAACATCTGCCGAGAACACTAGCGCCGAGCGATGCTGACCCGCCTTTCGATCCGCAACATCGTGCTCATCGAGGCGCTCGACCTCGAGTTCGGCCGCGGGCTGGGCGTGCTGACGGGCGAGACGGGCGCGGGCAAGTCGATCCTGCTTGATGCCCTGGGGCTGGTGCTCGGCAACCGCGCCGATAGTGGGCTGGTGCGGGCCGGGGAGGACAAGGCCAGCGTTACCGGGAGCTTCGAGTTTTCCACCCTGCCGCCGGGCATTGCCGAGGCTCTGGCGGAAGCCGAGGTCGAGGTCGAGCCGGGCGAGCCCCTGCTGATCCGGCGCCAGCTCAAGGCGGATGGCGGCTCCAAGGCTTTCATCAACGACCAGCCCGTGGGCGCGGCATTGTTGCGGGAATTGGCGCCGTTCCTGGTCGAACTTCACGGACAGCATGACGATCGCGGGCTGGTCAATCCGCGCGGGCACCGGGACCTGCTGGACCGTTACGCGCGTGCGGACGTGGCGGGCATGGAAGGGGCGTGGAAGGCGTGGCGGCAGGCGGAGGACCGGCTGACAGTCGCCCGCGCGCGAGTGGCCCAGGCGAGCGCCGACCAGGATCTGCTGCTGGCCCATCTGGCTGAACTGAACGAGCTCGCGCCCGAAGTCGGCGAGGAGGAGCAACTCGCCGGTGCACGGGCGGACATGCAGAAGGGCGAGAAGCTGGCGGACGACCTGGCCGCGCTCCAGCACTTGTGGGCGGGCTCGGATTCCGCGCTGGCTGCGTTGCGGTCGGCGGCGCGGCGGCTGGATCGGATCGCGGGCGAGCATCCGCTGCTCGCCGAAGCGCTTGAATCGCTTGACCGATCGGTGATCGAGGCGAGCGAGGCGGAAGACCGGCTGAACCGCGCCGCCGAGGCCCTGGCGCACGATCCCATGGCGCTCGACCGGATCGAGACCCGCCTGTTCGACCTGCGCGCCGCAGCCCGCAAGCACGGCTGCGCGGTGGACGACCTGCCCGACCGGATGCTGGCCATGCGCGCCCAGCTCGACGCGATAGAGGGCGGTGAGGCGGAAATCGGCGGGCTGGAGCGGGCGGCGCATGAGGCGCAGCTGGAGTACCAGGCCCGGGCGGAAGGCCTTTCCGCCCAACGGTTCGAGGCGGCGCAGCGGCTGGATGCCGCGGTAAAACAGGAACTTGCGCCGCTCAAACTGGACGCGGCGCGGTTCCGTACGGCCGTGGTGCGGCTGCCGGAGGACCGGTGGGGGCCGCGCGGGTTCGACGCGGTGGAGTTCCTCATCGCGACCAACCCGGGCGCGGACTTCGCGCCGCTCGGCAAAATTGCTTCCGGAGGCGAATTATCGCGCTTTATCCTCGCCTTGAAGGTCGCTCTTGCGGAAGAGGGTGGCGCGGCGACGGTGATTTTCGACGAGATCGATCGCGGTGTCGGCGGGGCGGTCGCGAGCGCCATCGGCGAGCGGCTGGCGCGCCTTGCGGCGGATGGGCAGTTGCTGGCGGTAACCCACAGCCCGCAGGTCGCGGCGCGCGGGAACCGGCACTACCTCATTGAAAAATCAAGCGAAGGCACGGTGACGCGGACCTCGGTGCACCTGCTCGACGCGGCCGGAAGGCAGGAAGAGATCGCGCGGATGCTGTCGGGCGCCGAGGTCACGCCCGAGGCGCGGGCCCAGGCGGACCGGTTGCTGGAAGGGGTGTGATGGCGCGTCTTCACCACCCCCCGGCCCCCTCCTCTGAAGAGGAGGGGGAGAAGTCACACCGGTTTCCGGGAGCCCCCTCCTCTTCAGAGGAGGGGGTTGGGGGTGGTGTTTCCCGCGCCACGATGCTGGCCCGGGCGGCCAGGATGCGACGGGAGCCGACTGAGCCCGAGCGGCGCTTGTGGATGGCGCTGCGGGATTCGCGCCTGGCCGGGTTCAAGTTTCGCCGGCAGGCTGTGATTGGGAGGCGCATCGCGGATTTCTTCTGTCCGGCGAACGGGTTGATTGTCGAACTGGATGGCGAATCCCATGATCGGGAGAGCGATCTGGCGCGCGATGCCGTGATCCTGCGGCAGACCGGCTTTGCGATGCTGCGGTTCACCAATCGCGATGTGATGGAGAATTTGGAGGGCGTGCTGGTCGCTGTTCTGGATGCGTTGGAACGGATGCCGGATCGTTGGGCGCGCGGGCGGCACCACCCCCCGACCCCCTCCTCTGAAGAGGATGGGGAGTGATGGCGGCCCAGCTTTCGGAGGCCGATGCGGCCAATGAACTGATGCGGCTGGCGAAGCAGATCGCCTATCACAACCGCCGCTATCATGCTGAAGATGCGCCGGAAATTTCGGACGCGGACTATGATGCGCTGGTCCGGCGCAATGCCGAGCTGGAGGCTGCCTTTCCGCACCTGATCCGGGCGGACTCGCCGAGACGGCAAGTGGGGCATGAGGTCTCGGCCTCGCCGCTGTCGAAGGTGGCGCACGAGGTTCGGATGATGAGCCTCGACAATGCCTTTTCCGATGAGGAAGTGCTTGAATTCGTTGCCCGCGTCCGACGGTTCCTGAACCTGCCGGAGGATGCGCCGGTGGCCTTGACGGCGGAGGACAAGATCGACGGTCTGTCCTGCTCGCTACGCTATGAGCAGGGGCGGCTGGTTCGGGCGGCGACCCGCGGGGATGGTTCGGTGGGTGAGGATGTGACGGCGAACGTCGCCCATATTGTCGATTTACCTCAGCAACTTGTCGGCGACACTCCAGAAGTTTTCGAGGTTCGCGGCGAAG
>Ga0068855_100008277_pt1 | contig 12574 bp, 8 predicted proteins | sample KBSCornC52_FD_66592 | JGI IMG/M metagenome (GOLD analysis project Ga0068855, IMG submission 66592) | Corn rhizosphere microbial communities from Kellogg Biological Station, Michigan, USA - KBS Corn C5-2 | ecosystem: Host-associated > Plants > Roots > Rhizosphere > Soil ...
GAGGGCACCGGCGACGAGCCAGGATTGAAATCCGTCGCAATAACGATAGCCAATCCGGCTTCAACCATCCTCCGCGCCGGCGGATATTGGGTGCGGCTGAGAGCGAAGACAGATCCGGGCAGCAGAACCGGCTGGACGCCAGCAGTTCGAAGACGCTGCAAAGTTTCATCCGTTGCAGTCTCCAAGTGATCGGCGGTCGCCGCCCCAAGTTCCGCTGCGAGATCGGCGCCGGTACCTGGCCGAAACTGCTCCGCGTGCACGCGAAGCTTTAATTCATTGCGCTGCGCCGCGCTCAGCACGTTCATTGTCTCGTCAGGCGTGAAGGCGTGATCATCGCAAAACACATCGCAATACTCCGCGAGTCCAGCCACTGCAACTTCCGGGATCAGCTCTTCGGCGACGAAGCGCACATATTCGGCCCTTCGGTTCGCGTACTCCGGCGGCACTGTGTGCGCGGCCAACAGCGTTGGAACAATGCGGACAGGCCCTTCCTCCTTCAGGCGGCGAAGCACTCGCAGCATCTTGAGCTCCGTATCACGATCCAGCCCGTAACCGGATTTGGCCTCGAGTGTCGTGGTTCCACCACGTAACATCCAATCGCGATGCCGCCGCGTTGCTTCAAGTAATTTGTCTTCGCCTGCCGCTCGCGTCAGCGCCACCGTCCGCAAGATTCCCCCGCCCGCTGCCGCGATCTCCTGGTACGTCGCACCCGCAATCCGCTGCTCAAACTCCGCCGCACGGTTCCCGGCGAATACCAGATGCGTATGCGCATCCACAAACCCGGGTGTGACGCAACGCCGTTCCGCATCGATGATCTTCGACTCGGGCAATATTTTCGATTTGACTTGAACGTACGAACCTGTGGCAACGATTCGGCCGTCTTCAATCAGCAGAGCCGCATCGTCGATCATCGCGAGGTCGCCGAGTTCTCCGCCGACGCGAGGTCTAGCAGGTCCGGCAAGCGTCACAAGCTGGCCGATGTTCACGATCGCGGTTGTACTTGCCACGCCTACTTCCCCGCCATCGGAATGTGAATGCCCTTCTCCCGCGCGGTCTCCTGAGCCAGTTCATACCCCGCATCGGCATGTCTCGCTACTCCGATGCCGGGATCGTTGTTGAGCACCCTTGCAATTTTCCGTGAAGCCATCTCCGTGCCGTCTGCAACCGTAACCTGCCCGGCATGCAACGAGAAACCCATTCCCACCCCGCCCCCATGATGGAAGCTGACCCACGTGGCGCCCGAGGCGGTGTTGAGAGCGAAATTCAGCAAAGGCCAATCTGCGACAGCGTCCGTCCCATCCAGCATCTTCTCCGTCTCTCGATAAGGACTTGCGACCGACCCAGTATCGAGATGGTCGCGGCCAATCGCAATTGGCGCGGAGATCTTCCCTTTCTTCACCAGATCATTGATCGCTTCGCCCATCCGTGCGCGATCGCCGTATCCGAGCCAGCAGATACGCGCCGGTAGACCCTGGAACGCAAACCGCCCTCGCGCCAGCCGCAGCCAGCGCGTAAGAATTTCGTTATCAGGGAAGAGCTCCAGGGCGAGTTCGTCCGTTACCTCGATGTCCCTGGGGTCGCCCGATAACGCAACCCACCGAAAGGGCCCAGCGCCCGTGCAGAACAGCGGCCGGATGTACTCCGGCACGAACCCGGGTATTAGAAACGCATCGGCGCATCCCGCATCGAACGCAAAACGCCGGATGTTGTTGCCATAGTCGAACGTCACAGCTCCAGCCCGTTGCAGCGCAAGCATTGCATCCACATGCTCCACCATGCTGGCAGTCGAGCGACGCATGTACTCATCTGTATCCCTCTTGCGCAGATCCGCTGCTTCATCGAGTGTCAGGCCCTGCGGAACATATCCATTCAGCGGATCATGCGCGCTGGTCTGGTCTGTCACCACATCCACCTGCACGCCACGCCGCACAATCTCCGGCAGCACATCGGCACAGTTGCCCACAAGCCCCACAGACAATGCACGACCCTCGCGCCTGGCCGACTCACACAACCCCAGCGCCTCCTCCAGGTCCTCGCTGATCGTGTCGCAATACCGCGTCTCGAGCCGCCGTTCGATGCGATGCCTGTCGACCTCGATGACAAGCACCACGCCGCCATTCATCGTCACCGACAGAGGCTGGGCGCCGCCCATTCCCCCCATCCCCCCAGTTACCACCAGCTTGTGTTTTAGACTCCCGCCGAAATGGCGTTCCGCCAGTGCCGCGAATGTCTGGAACGTCCCCTGCAAAATTCCCTGCGTGCCGATATAGATCCAGGATCCCGCCGTCATCTGGCCGTACATCATCAGGCCCTTGCGGTCGAGTTCGTTGAAATGCTCCCACGTCGCCCACTTCCCTACCAGATTTGAGTTCGCGATGATCACTCGCGGGGCCATGTCATGCGTTGGAAACACCGCAACTGGCTTGCCGGACTGCACCAGCAGAGTCTCCTCCGGACCAAGCTGCTCCAGCTCCCTTACGATAGCGTGAAAGCATTCCCAGTTGCGTGCTGCCCGTCCAATTCCGCCATACACAACGAGGTCTGCCGGGCGCTCAGCCACTTCAGGATCAAGATTGTTCATCAGGCAGCGCAGCGCCGCTTCCTGCTGCCAGCCTTTGCAACGAAGCTGGGTGCCGCGAGGGGCGCGAATAACGGGAGAGGTTGCCGTGGTCATGGTGAACTCCTGCTCGATTTCCAAGTAGAGGATACTACTGCCGCTCATGTCTCTGGTCGCGCGCCCAAAACGCCAACATAGGCAAACTGTACCGTGCCGAAATCAATCGCGAATGCCGCCGGAGATTTGCCTCTGATACTCGTCTGCATCAAAACTGCCCAGCGATTCATCAATCAATCCGTCGGCTCCGAAACACCAACTCTCGAACCCGCTGATCCGCACGGCACGACCGCTCCCGCCCGGACCTGTATTCGTCCCCGTGAGCGTCCAGTGATATTCGATGCGCTCCCCAGCCGGAGTGAGCCGATCCATCGTTACGCGCAAATCCGGAAAGGCAGTCATAAATGACTGGGCAGCCTGAGTGATCGCTGCAGGTCCGACGGACGGCGTGCCTCTATTGATGGCGAGGGACCCGGAAGTGGCAAAGAACGCCGCAACGCTGGCCGGATCCTGGCTGCACCAAGCGGCTGTGTACCGATCTGCAAAGTCCTGAAGCGCGGGTGATATTTCGTTCATGGACTCCCATCGTGCCATGCAATGGCTATCTGTGGAAACGCCTTTTCATCATTCCTCTGCACATACCCTGCTGATTTATCCTTCTCCTCGTGCCAAACACATTAGTAGAGTGCGTTCCCAATTTCTCTGAAGGCCGCGACAAGGCGAAAGTCGACGCCATTGTCGAGGCGATGAAAGTGCCGGGCGTGTACCTGCTCGACCGCGAAATGGATGCGGATCATAACCGCTGCGTGATTACTCTCGTGGGCGAGCGCGAAGCCATCCAGGAAGCGGCAATCCGGGGCGTCGGCAAAGCTGCGGAACTGATCGACCTCACCCAGCACCAGGGTGCACATCCGCGTATGGGCGCTGCTGATGTAGTGCCGTTCATCCCGATCGAGGGCGTGACGATCGAGGATTGCGTGGCCATGGCGAAGCATGTGGGCGCTGAGATATGGAAACGCTTCGAAATTCCCGTTTACCTCTACGAAGCAGCTGCGACGTCGCCCGAGCGCCAGAATCTGGAGAACATACGTCGCGGCCAATTCGAGGGCATTCGCTCCGAGATCGCAACTAATCCGGCGCGCCGTCCCGACTTTGGCGAACCTCGCGTCCATGCAACGGCCGGCGCCACCGTCGTCGGGGCTCGCAAATTCCTTATCGCTTACAACGTCTTTCTGAACACAACCGATATTGACGTTGCGAAGAAGATTGCAAAAGCGGTGCGCTTTTCGAGCGGCGGTATGCGCTTCGTGAAAGGCGCGGGATTCCTGGTGCGCGGCACTGCACAGGTCTCGATGAACCTCACCGATTTCGAGCAGACGCCAATTCATCGGGTGTTCGAGCTGGTAAAGCGCGAGGCCGCCCGATACGGCGTAATGCCCGTTTCCAGTGAGATTGTCGGCCTCATTCCCAAGTCAGCCCTCGAGCAGGCCGCTGAATGGTTCCTCCAGGTCGAGAACTTCGATTCTTCCCTTATCCTTGAGAACCGCCTCGCAGCCGTCACGAGTGGCAAGATGGCCATCGGCGGTCTCCGCGCCGGCGTCGAGCCATTCATTGAGCAACTCGCAGCGCCCATGGCCACGCCCGGCGGCGGAAGTGCATCGGCTGCAAGCGGAGCCATGGCTGCCGGACTGGCCGGCATGGTCGCCTCCATGTCTCGAGGCAAGAAGGCCTACCTGCAATTCGAAGCCCAGCTCAGCGAAGCCATTGCCCGCCTTGGCACATTGCGCGAGGAGTTGAAAACTGCCATCGATGCAGATGCTGAATCCTACAATGTCGTTATGAAGGCCTATCGGGCCGCTCGCGACACCGACGATGGCGGTGTCGGTGTGAATGCCGCCCTCCGGCAGGCCACCAGCGTTCCCCTCGGGGTCGCGGAACGATCTGCGGAGGTCTCTCGAATTGCAGAAGCGCTCAAGCCTGTTACAAACCCCAATATGGCCTCCGATCTCATCACCGGGGTTGCGCTCGCACAGGCAGCCTTGAAGGGAGCTCTCTCCAATGTCGATATCAACCTCGGCTCGATGAAGCCCGGGCTTTCAGCAGACGATGACGCCTTCATCCATAACACCCGCGCTGTAGCCGCAACCTTGAAGAGCTAGAGCCAATCGACTTCGGCCATACCGCTGGGTTCGCCACTCAGGCCGCAGCTTTCGCGGCTTGCGTAGGTAAGCAAGGCTCGCACTTCGGGACCAGAAAACTCAATTCTCTACTGATCTCGCGCAGCTCTTCTGCCGATAGATGGAAAGAACCGTGAGGCCGCTTTCCATGAATCGGATTTCACTTGTCCTGTCAATGCTCCTTCTCGGCAGCATGATCGCCAACGCGCAAATCACCACCCCCGGTACCGACGTTCTCGGAGCGCATCTCAACTATGGCCGGGGCTGCACGGCTTGTCACTCGCCGCACAGTGGAGCGTCGGGCAATGGAACAGCTCGGAATCTTGATGCGGCATCCACGCGCAATTCCATCCTCTGGGGTGAAGACGTCACCAGTCTCTACGGCAAGACCATCACCTCCGGCGGAGGCAAGTTCGTTGAAGTGCTTCCCGCAAGCATGTCCGCCAGCACCCCGGACGTCTCAGGCATGCTCACCTGCCTCAGTTGCCACGATGGAAATTTTGCCCCCGCTGCCATGATGAAGAACAAGGTCTATGAGACGCTGCCTTCAACGTATGGCATGCGATCGCAGATCCCAACCCTCATCGGTAGCAGCACTATCAGCGCCGGCAGCTTCGTCAGCGAGCATCCTATGGGCCTCAGCGCAAACATCAGCTGCGGCGGATCGGGTTGGGACTGTGCCGAGGTCAACGGGGCAATTGCGATGCGCGGAACCAACTCCAGTCACTTCGTCTCAAGCTACGGATTCTTCGTCAAGCCCGGCGTCTACAACAATCGCGCGGTGATTGTCTGCACCACCTGCCACGATCCCCACGTGATGAACGTCGTTAAAGTAACGCAAAACTCAAACTCGGGACTACCGCCGGGCAACTACGCCACAATGTTCTTCCTGCGTGCTCCCTACAACCCCAGCAACACGAACCCGACGTCGAACCAGACGGCCCAGTTCTGCCGTCAGTGTCACGGCGACAAATCAAATGAGATGAACGGAAGCACCGCAGGAACGGTGTTCTAAGTGAAACTCAAACTGAGTCGATTAGTTCGAACTCACAATCGTTCCCGTCGCCCCGCCCATATGCTTCACGTTATGGCAGGCCAGCGTGCAGGAGTTCGTTGCCCGAGTGTACGAGATCGGCATCCCGGAAAGCGGCGCCACCACGTTCACATCAAAGTTCACAAGCCGCTCGCCGCTGATCGTTCCGCTCGTCGCGCCCATACCGTGCGCCGTGTGGCACGTCGAGCAGCTCATCCCCGCATTGATGTGATTGGCGTGATCGTTGAAGCTCGTATTCTTCATCACCTGATTCGCCAGATCATGACACTTCCCGCATAACGCGTATGGCCCGTTCACGCTGAGATCAGGATTTGGAAATGGATTGGTGATCAGTGCACCCGGCACCGCAGCCTGGCTCATCTCGTACCGGCGTTCCAGAATGTGCGTCCACCGCGACCCATGCGGCCCGTTCGCGCCCGACCCGCCAAACTCGCGGTTGTCGTCGCTGTTGTGGCAGTCGCTACAGAGTATCTGTGTTCCCATCGCGCGACTCGCCGTGATTCCATCGAGATTCAGCATGTTCGCCAGCAGGCTCGGCTGAAGCAAAGCGCTGCTCCGCGCGTGCATCACCGGATGGCTCGACGTGGCAGTTTGTCCAAACTGCGGAATCAGGTTCAGCGGATCTCCGGGCACAACACCGCGCACCGGGAAGTACCCGTAAATCGGCAGCAACTGTTTCCCCGTACTCGTGCCGTGGCAGCGCAGGCAATTCTCGTACTGGTTCACGGCCGGTGTCAGCACCGTGGTACCGTCAGAGGCGCTCACACCTGCGATGTTCTTCTGCGACGTGCGAATCGCCGGCGGAGGCAAAAACGACGCGACCTGTTCTGACCCGTGCGCGTTGTGGCAATCCACGCACGTTGCATGCCGATTGTTATTCAGCAGCGCGCCTTCGCTGGCATCATGCGGGTTCGTCGATGCCGGGAACGGATGCCCCACCTTGGGCGTTGTGTATTCTGCAAACACATTTCCATAAGCGGGCATGGGCGAAATATTCGACCCGCCGTTATGGCACGCGATGCAGTCCTGTTCGTTCTGCCCTCGAAGCAGCCGAGCCGGCCCGCTCGCATTATGCGGCGCGTGGCACGAGTTACACGCATCGCTCGCTACTGTCGGATAACTGCCCACCATCGCGGATGGCGAAATCTTACTCTGCGAAGTGGCGTGCGCACTCGTCGCCCAGTCTGCCAGCGGATTCACCTGCCCGCCCATCGTACGCGCTGGATCGTGGCATGCAAGACAAAGCTGCCCGTTCGAGCTGTCTTTGACCAGGAAGTTTTGCGACAACGGATCCTTGGCCTGAACGTGCGGATTATGGCACGATGTGCACTCCACATTCCCATTGATCAGCGTCACTGCCCCTGCAGGGTCAGCCGTCTTTCCGCTTGCCACCAGCGACGCCGCCAGGTCGATGCTGTCCTTCAACGGCACCACGAGGCTGAACGGGTGCGACGACTGCATATTGCTGCCGAAAACATCGGACAGTTTCATCGCGCCGTGCGTGGTCACCTGACCATAGGCCACCGTAGCGCCCACCGCCACTGTACCGTCATGACAACTGAGGCACTGATTGCTCACGCCGCCCAGCGTGGGCTGCGTCGTAATGTTCTTCCCGGTATTGCTCGTGTAGGTGCTGTAACTCTGCGTCGTCAGCTTCTGGTTCCAGAGCCCCGTACTCAGCGCCGAATGAGGAGCATGACAGTAAGCACAAGCGTCCGATCGCGATCCCGTAACGGGCGAAGAACTCCCTGGCCCCAGGTTGTGCACCCCAAGCGCATCACCGGTTACTTGACCTCGTGCCGCCGCCAATACCAAAAGAAAGAAGGAGGCTAACAGTGCCTTGGACCTCACGTTATTGTCCTCCGGCAGAATTCTTCAACCCAGCATATTGAAATACCTGCACGCGCCGGTTGAACGAGTCCACGACGTAAACCCGATCATCGTGGTCAATGCAGAGTCCTGATGGCAACTGAAACTCGCCTGCATGAGTCCCTTTTGCGCCGAAGTAATACAGGAGCTGCCCTTGCCGATTGAACACCTGCACCACACCCCACAACGCATCCACAACGTAGACGTCGCCCTCCGAGTCTACGCTGACGGCCTTGGGTCTGAAGATTGCTCCCGTCGTATCGCCGATTTTGCCAATCGAGAACTGGAAGTGGCCTGCGCGGTCAAACGACTGCACCCGAAAGTTCATCGAATCCACCACCAGCAAATCCTGCCCAGTCAGCCGCAGCTCCGTCGGCAGGTTGAATTCGCCCTCGCTCTGTCCTGTTTTGCCAAATTGGTCCAGCACATTTCCTTGCAGATCGAGGATGAATATCTCATCCCTAAGCGTGTCGCTCACATAAATCCGCTGCGCCACCGAGTCCACCGCGATCCCAGTGGGACGTTTGAAGTAACCCTCCCCGCCCTTCAAGCTTCCGATCGCCCTCACATACTTACCGCCAGGCTCAAAGACGAAAATCTTCCCGGACTCGGAATCCGTGACATATATATTGTCCTGCGCATCCACCGCAACGCACTGCGGGGCCAGCATCGCGTCGCGAGCTTTCTCTCTCCGCTCTATAAACTTGTACTTCTTCTGCGCAAAATCGAAGATGTGGACTCCCGAGGCTCCGGGATCCGTCACGATGATGCGCCCCTTCGAATCGGTGATTACGCTATACGGCCGCACGAGGAACTTAAAGTCTGGGGCACCGGCAACCACATCCACCAGCTTGTTCCAGAACCCTCGGTTCGGCTTCACTTCGGACTCGGAGTTGAAGCTATGCTGCCAGGTCAGACTCCTCCCGCCATCGAGCGAAAGCTGCCAAAGCTCACCCGACTTCGCCATCTTCGGCTTGCCGCCCGCCAGTGCGGTAGCCGTCAGCAGACCAGCAAACATAGACGCTGTCAGCGCCTTTCGACAACTCATCAGCCTGCTCTTCAGAAGATATTGAACCACCGCGTAAGCCCCATATAGTACGTCGAAATGATTTCCGGCTTTCCACTCGCGCCCGTGAATCCCTGCTCCAGTCGCGAAAATCCGCTTACCACGCTCATCTTCCGTACCTGGTATTGAATCAGCGTGTTGAACTGCGTGTTTTTGTTCGCACTCGAAATACCGTTGCTCCACGTATTGCTGTTCGAATTCGCATACGTGGCCGACATGATCAGCTTTTTCACCGGAGAACTCGACAGTCCCGCCGAATAGCTCTTGCCGCCAAAGAGGTTTACCAGATCGGAAGGTAGGACCGGCACAGGTACCGGCACCCCAACCAGACCGGCCCCCGTCGCCAGTGCCTGCCCGTCTGCTCTTGAAAAGCTCCCTGTGGCTGCAATGTAACTTCCAAAGCCCATGCTGCCGTTGTAGGTTTCGCTGCTGTTCGTAGTGCCTTTCTGCTGCGTCAGTGCTGTTCGTGCCCCGCCAGCCCCCCCGCTCAGGTTGAACCTTCCCCAGTTCCGCCGAACGTTGCCGGAGTAGTTGTAGTAGGAATTCGTATACGTAACCAGTAGCGTCTGCACATTCTGCGCGTAATTGAATGACTCATTCAAGTGCCAGCCGAACAGGACATTCGAGTAAGTCTCCGTTGCCGAAAATCCAATCGTATCCTCGCCCGTCCTGTCGGCGGAGTTTGCTGTCACGCTCGCCGACGCGTTGACCGTCCCATTCAGCAGCCCATGCGTATATGTCGCATCGCCACCGTACGAAGTCACACCGTAAGTTTGGCCAAAGAATGACTGCGTCCGTCGCTCCACAAAAGCCGCCGTCTGCAGGTTCACCATCGCCGTGTAGGTTCCCACAGCCATCAAATCGAAAGAACTCGACGACTGGCTGGTGTCGAGTCCCGGTAACACGCCTCCCGCAGAGATCACCGACTGTTCCAACTGGCCCGTAAGGTTATCTGAGTAGTTCGTGCTGACAGAGAACGAAAGCCTGTTGGTCGGATGTACACCAGCCAGCGCATTCACCGTATCGATGGTTCCCGTTGAGGTATAGCCCAGGAACTCGCTGTTCCAGTTCGACCGGTTCACGCTCGCCGATGCTGATCCATGCAGTGGAATCTGATGCGACAGGTTCGCGCCATACACGTCCGTGGCCGACCTCGACGTCAGTATTTGTCCCGCCACAATCTGCGGAACCATGGAGTGCGAATTTCCATGTGTATAGAAAGAGCCCAGGCTGAATCCTTCCCACCTGTATCCCGAATGCAGATTCAAAGAATGGAACGCATTGTTGCCGTCATCATTCGATCCATATACGTTGTACTTGCTCTTGCCCATCTGATAGCCGGCGGAGAAACTCGGCTTGCCTTCGAGATTCTCATTCCAGTTGATCCCGAACGTATCACTGTTGCCATGCGTCACGAAGTTGGCAAGCCCTGGCACTGCATAGTTCCCTTCGCTGTTATAGGCCTTCGCATAATTGAGCGAGCCCGGAAACTTGCTTCCTGCAAAGATATTTGTGCTCAGGTTCAGTCCGCTCGAACTCGTAATCGACTGAAAATTGGAGTTCGCCCGTGACTGATTGAGATAGGGAGAAAAGTTGTAGGACAGAAAATTAGGGCTGTGAAACGAGCCTGAGAACGTTCCGGCGCCGCCGAAGGTCCAGCCGTGAGAGGACTGTGACGTGTTCCCATACGTGGCGCTGTACCCGGACGACAGATTTGCAGTCCCCTTGGTCGTCGTCTCGCCCCACTGCAACTGCGCATGCAGGGACAAGCCCGGCAGTAGAACTGCGCCGATCAGAATACTCGCGAATTGGATTGACCTCGCCACTGGGTACCGCCTTAATTTTTTTAGTTCTCGCCTATAACTCCTCGATCTTCGCTGTCTGATGAAGTTTCGCGTCCAGGGCCATGCGAAGCTGATTCCTTTTTCCTTCTTTCAAATCCTTCGCAAGCTGAGCCTTCACTTCCTCAAACTTCGTCCGCCCCGCCGGCGTATGCGCCTGCAGTCTCACAATTGTGTAAGCCTGGTCGATCTGGATCAGATCGCTCACGTCATTCGTGTGCATTGCCGAAAGCGCCTTCACCACCTGCGGAGCCAGTTGATCGGCCGGCATCGGTTTGTGCTGGCCCATCATCACGCGATAGTCATCATCCGAAATCTTTTCCGCCAGCAGCCCAAACTCCTCTGCCGTCTTCGTGGCTTTCGCCTGTTTCAGCGCGCTCTGTGCCCTGTTGGCCGCCTCCTTCAGTTGAGCTGCCGTGGCATTCGGCGGAGGCAGGACCGAAATCGTCTGGAACGTGTAGGTCTCCGCGTGTTGAAACTTGGCTGGATTCTTGTCGTAGAAAGCCTTCACGTCCGCGGTCGTGAAGATGCACTTGTCTTCCACTTCGGTCTTCAGCAGAGCCTCAATCAAGAGCGACCGCCGGATCTTCTCATCCAGTAATTGCTTCGACCCATTGAAATCGTTCTGGAGAAATTTACTGAACTCCTGCGGAGACGCAAACTGCTTCCTGAAATCTGACTCGGCCTTCTGCATCCTTCCAGGCGCAATCACGACCTTCCGGCGCAGCGCTTCCTGGTAGACCAGTTCTTCGAAGATGATCATCTTCAGAGCGCCGTCGCGGATCTGCTTCTCAAACTCTTTCGGAATTCCCCCGTTATGCTGCTTCGCGTACGGGAAGATCGCGTACTCCTCACGCACCAGATCGGCGCTGGTCAGAACCGCGCCATTCACACGAGCCACCGCCCCTTCGTTTGGCCGTTGCGATGTCGTTGTTGGAGCGCTCTTGAAAACTGTTGGCTTGTGGGATGTGACTTGTGCTGAAACTGAAGACACCATACCCAGGAGAAGAATGAGGAATGTAACTCTGTGTTTCATTATGCTGACCCCCCAGCTTGAAAAAGACGGGGAGGGAAAGTTCCCCCTCCCCTCATGCATAAAGAACTTAGAAAGTTGTTCCGGCCGTGCTGCCGTTCATCTCGTTCGCTTCAGCACCATGGCATTGGCGGCAGAACTGCGCCGTCTGGTTACTGCTCGATGTTCCGCTCGCCGGGTTATAAGGCCCGCGGAGGAAGAACATGGTTGCGTAGCTGCCCGCTGCCAGACCGGTGTTCGTCGCCCCAGCCTTCACATTCACCACGTTCATGACGTGCTGGTTGTGGCAGGTTGTGCACATCACGACTGGCTTGCTGGCGAATACTGCCGGACGGACAAAGAAGCCGTAATTCTGCACAAACAGCTTCGAGGCCGCGCCCGTCATCTGAACCGAGCCCGTGGCGCTGATTGTGCAATCCCAGTCATACGTACCGCCGCAACCGATATCGGCAGTCAAGCCCACCGGGTGATCGTTGAGGTAATTGCCCGTGCCGCCCTTATCGTTGCCAAGCAGCGTCGGAATATCGTTTGAGGTGCCGTACGATGCAGGCAAAGTCTCAAAGACCTTGTTCTTCATCATTGCGCCTGTTGCATAGTTACCATCGTGGCAGCTCAGGCACATCAGCACGCCCGCGACGTCGGGTGTTCCCGCCGTGATTGCTCCCGGCAGGGTTTCAACGAACGTGCCATGTTCGCTCTGTCCGGAGGTGATCACTTTCCCATAAAGACTGCTGACATCCTCGCCCCAGAGAGCGATATTGCCCGAAGTCGAATCGGCCGTCTTGGCGTTGCCGTTTCCGTATACGCCGCTGTGTGGCGCGTGACAGGCCGCGCAGCCGCGACCATAGTTGAGGTGTGCGCCGAGAACGTCAGTCGTCGGCGTTGTAATCTGAGCGGTCGCAAATCCCGCGCCTGCCAGA
>Ga0068855_100008279_pt1 | contig 12572 bp, 13 predicted proteins | sample KBSCornC52_FD_66592 | JGI IMG/M metagenome (GOLD analysis project Ga0068855, IMG submission 66592) | Corn rhizosphere microbial communities from Kellogg Biological Station, Michigan, USA - KBS Corn C5-2 | ecosystem: Host-associated > Plants > Roots > Rhizosphere > Soil ...
ATCGAGATTGCTGGAATGACGGCACTGCAAGCGTCATCAAGATGACGGCGACTGCAATGGCGACCATCATTTCGATCAATGTGAATCCCGCGGCACGCATGCTCATGTTCTCTATCGCTCGATATACCAATAGACGCGGCCTTTCGGCTGAGTCGGCACGCTGGTCGTCGGCGCTTTCGGTTCATCACCTTCGAGCGGCGAATCCGGACTGCAGCCGATGCAGAAAGGCACAGTGCGATTGTCATCGAGCGTCACCAGACCGCCCACGGGCGATGGCGGCAAGCCGATGTTCGAAGGCAGTACTTGCGAACGATCCGGCGTGCCATTGTCGCTCGCTGCATTCGAAAACAAAATGTTGTAGACACGGGCTGTGCCCAGATTCGAAGCGCACACGCCGGCCGCAGGCTGCACCGGCTGGTGAGTGCTGAATGTCACGTTGCCGTAGATAGTCAGTGCTCCGGTAACGACTTGCTCGGTCGAATGCAACACCAGATACCAGCCTTTCTTCACAGCTAAATCCGCCGGCGCAGGATTCGAACTACCGCTGATCTGCAGCAACGAATTCAAGCAAAGAATCGCGCTTCCGCAGTTCGTGGATTCGCTGGAGAGCCAAGTATTGTCGGCTGGTTTATCGCGTACCATGAAGAAATAGTTGCTCACGGGATCGGTGTAGTTTTGCGGCTTTTCTCGATCCCCGGAGCCGACGAGCAATACATACGTACCGCTATCGAGCGCCACATCGGGGGCGAACATGAACTTACGATTGTAAGTACAGGTTGCGGCCGTCGAGCACCCGAGCGAGGCGATCTTGGTCATCGTCCAGTTTGCGGCAGTGTTCGTGCCGATAGTGATGCGATAGATGTTGCCGCCCAAATCCACCACGTATGCATAAACAGCGAGTCCCGTGGTCAAGTCGGGAACGATGGCCACATCGGCGATGACAGCTCGATCGGTCGAGAAAGTATTGAGCAAATTGCCGTCGGTATCGAACACGTACACCTTGTTGCCTTTGCTCGAAGAGGTACACGTGTTCGGATTGGCGTCTTCGCAGGTGTCGTAGCCGCCACCCATGATCAACAACGGCGAAGTACTACTCGCGGCCGTCTTGAACGCTTTAGGCGAAGACCACGTTTGACCGATGCCACTCCAACCGCTCGTACACCCTGTGTCGCTCACTGTGCCGGTCGTCGGAAAATTGCTCGGACAACCGACCTTCCATTTCAAGGACACGTTCGTTGGATCGCTGACATTCACATTGAAGGAATAGAGCGCCCGCCCACCTCTGCGCATAGCTGCGAAGATCCAGGCATTACTGCTGTCCTTGTACGCCGCGATTGCGCCGTCGATTGCGTACGGCTTGGGTAACGGGCTGCCGGTAGTGATATTCGGAAAGCTGATTTGCACATTGTCATCGTGCAGCCGCTTGATGTTGCCGTAGAACTCCGGCGGAATGAATCCCCACAGCTCACCGCCGGGAGGGATCGAACTTATATTGCCGGTGCGATTGCCGTTGATCGCGCGGAACACGCCGTCGTTGCCGCCATAGAAAACGACGACCGCGGGTGCAGAAGCGGTTCCGAAGTTGAGCGCCACAGGCCGCGAGTGCACGACGTCACCGTGCGAGGACGGCCGCATCTCGCTCGTTATCAAGTTGCCGTTCTCGTCGGAAAGATCGAGACCGCGCTCCCAATTGATCAATGTATCGTGCTCGGCGCTACTCGCAGCACCGAGCAGCGTTTGCGTGATGGCGCTGTTGGACGTGTTGAAATCGGTAAGGCTGGTGCACGAAGAGAAGGTGGGCGAACAAGTCTTCAAGGTTCGCGACACAGTCGTTGCGCTTACCGAAGTATTGCGCAGCACGTAAGCCTCTGCGCCCTTCTCGACGATATTGCCGTCCGGCGAGTTGGAGTTCTTGTACGTGCCCGCAGCCAAGTTGCTCGGGGGGATACAAGCTCCTTGCGGATAGAAAGACCAATAGGAGTCCGTCGTGGACGGCGTCCAGAAACTAAGAGCGCATTCGGTGATGAAGCCGGTGAGACTGTTGATGGCTGCGGCGCCCGTCGCGTCTTCGAGCTTGAGATCGGCCCCAATGAATCCCAACTTGTATTGTTTGAGATTTCCTTCCCAACGCGGAAAGCCGTCCGAATCCGGACGGAACATACCCACATACACCTGATTGAGATAAGTGCCTTGCGTGTTGACGCTCAACGGCAAACTCACGGAGGCGAACACGCTGTTCACCGCCTGAATTTCCGAGAGATCTTTATTGATCGCGTCGCTGATCTGCTGGCCGCTGCCGGTGCTAGAGCTCACGGCCGCATACTTGCCGTCACTCACATTCGACATGCTCTTGAGCAACGCGGTCCAGCCCGGACCTTGGCCGTTCGTCGCCGGATCGACGTCGATCGTGTACGTCACCACGCCCAGACTGTTCTGGCGCATGAAACGAGCCCACTCATCGGATGGATTGGACGCCGAGCCGCTGGGCGAAATCGCGATTTGTGTCGAGCTGCCGCCGGCATTGGTAAGGAACGTGTTCGCCAGCGTGTCGGTGCTGTTGTTTTCTTGATTGGGTCCGTTGCTAACATAGATGATGTAGTTGCGCGTGCAACCGGACTGCGTAGGTGCGGTGTACTTGGTAGCGGCAATCGCGCTCAGCGCATTGCTGCCTAATGCATAGATAGCTTTGGATTGGCTCGTGCCAGAGGTATTACCCGTGTAATCCGCCTTTACTTTGGAATTGCCGGCATAAGGCGTTCCGCTGCTGAAGTAGTAGTACGCTTCCGCCATCGTGATCGCCGAATAGCCACCGTCGCCCTTGTCACTGAGCTTATTCAAGCTGCTGATCAGATTTGCATACAACGTTTTGTTCTGCGTGGTCATCGGACGCATTGCCGCGCGCACGTAGCCACCCTTCACGTTGTTGTTGGGCGAGCCGGTCTCCGTCGAGAACATGATACCCACGTTGAATTTTGCGCTGCCGTCGCTGTTGACCGGCAGATTCTGAAATGTATTGGCAAGGGCGCTCATTTCATTGCTGAACGCCGTGTTCCAATTCGCCGTGTTATCTACGATGAAAAGAACGTTGGGCAAATCTGTGCCGCTCGTCGGAGCGCCCACGAACAAGTCGATGTCTTCCGCGTGCGATGTCCACGCGACTACCGCGAGCGCCATTGCGACAGCGAGCTTTGCTATGCGACTACTCATATTCAACTCCACCATCATGTGCAGACTGCGTTGTATTGGACTTGGCTTAACAACACGCGCACGCCTTCGTGCACATGAAAGTAGGTGCTGCTCGAGACCGGCGTCACTCTTGCGTCCAAATCCCAAACCGTCTGATAGCTATCGCTGGTCGCGGTAGAAAAGCTACTACCGAGCGACAGGCTGCTGGGCGGTATGGTCGCGGCTGCGATGCGCGTAGCGCTAACGCATGCCGGTGCGGCGAACACGACGTGATAGTCCACAGTGCCATCGTTGTCGATGTCGACGTCGATGGTTTCGCCCGCCGGCGAATTCGTGAAAGGAGAGCTCAGGACCTGCTCGATGGCTTTGTTGGCCGCAGCCAGCGCTTCCTGCCGGAATTGCATGTTGCCGACCGATTTCAAGTTGCCGCTGCTCATCGTGAAGGCACTGGTCACCATGACCGTGATGAGCACGAGCATGATGAGCCCGACCACGAGCGTCGCACCCTTCTGCGAGTGCGCTGAGTGAAATGCCACGATGGTCATGTCGGCGTTTCCCGCCGTCCAGAGACATTCGTCAAGCGCACACTGGTGACAAACACATGGCGCTTGTAGTGATCGTTAGCAGCGGCTATCTGATTGGCGGTGGGACACGTTCCATCTGTGTTGGGCTCGCCCAGGCAATACGTCTTCGTATCCGTATAGCCTGTTGTGGTATCGCGGCTGCGAGCCAGCACGTATATTTTCACAGCGACTACATTCATCAACTGCGCAACTGTGCAAGGACTCGCGGTCGTGCAGCGAACAAACGTGTCAGGTGAGCCATCGCCGCGGTTCGTGGGTTGCGTCTTTGTAGTCGAATCTACCCACGCGACCGCCTGAGTGAAGTCGACAGCTGCACCCGTCTTGCTGACGTTATCCACGCCCAGCTCGTAGCGCACCGCTTCAATGTCCTCGATCAACTTGGCAGGCACGAGCTGTTTGAGCGTACCGCTCGACAGATCGAGATCGAGCTGCGAACGCATCAGCGTCGGCACAATTGCTCCATCCGGCTGCGCGACGTCGCTTACGTAGTAAATGTCCGAAATCAACCGGCGTTTTTCTGCCGCCGTGCCCGAAGTGAGCGGCAACGTTGCCGGCGATCCCGTGCCCACGCAATCGTGTTTATGCATAGGAAAAGCGCTCGTCCCCAAGGCATATTCGAATGCATATGTCGTGGTGCTGTCGGGGATAGTTGTCCAAGCCGTGCTGACGGTGGCGACTTGCGTGCTGCCGTTATAGGCGCTGATGGTCCGATATTGACCTGCGCCTGTACCGCTGGTCGTGTAAAGCACGGTGCCAACATACGTGCCGGTAGTCGTAGAAGCGTTGGATCCCAGCGTTATATTGTTGGACGTCGCAGTGACTGCGGTACCCGCATTGAACTCGGCAAGGCAGCGCGACGATTGCAAATAAATCCGACCCGCAGTGTCGGGGTCGCAATTGCCAACGCCGGGCACGCAGTTCTCTGCGTGTCGAACGACTAACACGTCCGTACCCGCCTTGAGATTGGCCGGAGACACGCAACCCGTCCCTGTCGGTAGTGCATCTGACGATTGCACGGCGATGCCTATCAATCCAAAACGGTAGTTGCTGTCCCAGGTGTTGTAAGGGGCACAAGGATTGGGAATCGCGGCTGGCACATCTCCCGGCACCGTTGTCGACGTCAAATCGTCGAATTGCGGCACCACTCCGCCCCAATACCCAGCATGCACGAGATCGTTTTCCAAAATCTGGATGGCAAACCTGCCGTTCTCGATCAGACCATTCGTTTTGGTCATCTCGTCATTGGTGCGAGACAGGTTCAGGTAGATGTTGCCGAGCGCAAGCACGAGCAGCAGCGAGATAGTCATCGCCACCATAAGCTCAACGAGCGACAATCCATGCACTCGGCTGCGCAGCGAAAATTCCTGGCGGACCGTGCTACGCATACGGGCTAGCTCAACGTACCGATACGTACGATCGTCGTGAGGGCTCGACGGCACAGATCGCCCGTGCACGAGCTGCCGGCCGCACCGTTGTACTGGTCCTTTCCGCAAGCCACGCTGGCGGGTGGGCTGGAGATCGGCGCCATCCCTTGCCACGCGACGGTGATCAAGTATTCATTGTTAGGCAGTTGTTCTACGCAACCGCGAGCGCCGATCATCGCACCAGCGTTGCTACCACCAGATGTTTCCGCCACACCCTGCAATGCCCTACACCACTGGAGCACATCGATCTGCTCACGTGTAGTTGCGGTCGTGGGACATGTCACGCCCACTCCGAGGGGATTCGTCGTGCCGGTAACGTAGCTGGCGGCCGCAGCTCGATTGGTCGTGATGCGACTCGCCATGTCGTCCAGCAGTGTCAATGCTTGAGACCGTTGATAGCTCTCCATTTCGGAAATCTGCAAACGCGATTGCAGTCCGGCGAGGCCGAGCAGACCTACGCCAAGAATGAACGCCGTCACGAGTACTTCTATCAAGCTCGTTCCCGCTTGAAGACGCGGCAGTGGAAGGGCGGCGCACATTACTTCCACTTCTCCAACGGTGTCTTGTTGCCTTGATTGTCCAAGGTCAATGTAACGTCGCTAGCTTGAGCACCGGCAGGCGTGAATGTGATCACGAACGAGGGCTCGGTTCCGGTCCCTGGCACTGCATTCCAGGTGTAGTTCTGACTCACTTGACTGTCGAGCGCATAGCCATTGGCGATGAGCGTGGTTTTGTCCGCATACACGCGATTGGCGAGCAAATATTGTTGCTCGCGATTCGCGATATCCATCATCTGCGCTTCGGCTGCTGAGCGATTGCCATGAATGATGTGTTGCCGGTAACTCGGAAGCGCAACGGCCGCGAGAATTGCGACCACCGCCACGGTGATCATCAATTCAATGAGCGTGAAACCCTCTTGTCGAATACGAAACATGATCTTTCCAAATACGCGTGCCCACATCAGGCGTTAACAAGCGTATTGGAAACACGACGCGAGAAACGAGCGCAGCAGATCACAGTTTCTTGTGATACAGGGCTTCTCTCATGGAGTAAAACATTGGAAACATAGGTGTTTCGCGCAGTGTCTGCAAATGAAGAGAGACGCTTGCACCATCAAGTCCTTGCGGCGATACAAACGTCAGCGTGTCGACAGCGATCAGATCGTCTTTGCTGAATGTGAGAGCGGCAGGGCAAGACTGTTCCCTGTAAGAACGTTCGAGGCGTGCTATTTCAGTCGTTGCGCATCGAGATGCATTTCTCAAATCTGCTCGCTGATACCACGCACTCGACACGTGCCCAAGATGTGGGAAGCGGTACAGCGAGCCAGCCCCGGAAGGGTGCCTGATGACCATTGGGTATTGATGGCTTTTCGTGCCGATTGCGCGCAGACTGCCGGGCGCGCATGCTCATTCTCCACTTTGAAAGCGCGCTATTCGATCGCAACGTTCGCGTCTCGAACGTTCAGAAGTACTCCGACTTATATCATTCAACGCGAAGGAGAATGTCTTTTGGCAAAGCCCAATTATCGTCAGCAAAAAAAGCAGCGCGAGCAAGCCAAGAAAAAGAAGAACGACGAAAAGTTGCAGCGCCGCGGCAGAACGGCACCTCCCAGTGTCAATGAGCAGGAGAGATCTCCATGAGCAAAGGAATGGATCAAAAACGCGAAGGTAAGAAGAAGGCAGCCAAAACGCTACAAGAAAAGCGCGCGCTAAAGAAAGCAAAGAAGCAGGAGCGTACCGCTAACCAACGCATCTAAACGCATCTAAGTGCGTACCGAGAGTGCAGGTAGTTCCTTATCTGACCGCCTGGAGAGCGAATAGCTGCGTAGCGCCAAGGCAAACTCCTGCAGCGCGGTAATGCCGCTCGCCTCGGCTCGAATCTTGTAAGTCGACGGATACAGACGCTAAGTTCCGCAAGGCACCATCGACGACCAATAAACCCGAGCGGAGACTGGCTGGTCCGTATATAGTACGCGCGGCTCGCGACCTTTCCCTTATCTTCTCTTGGCCCCCGCATTCCGCGCTCATAGGCCAATTCAATGTAATCGACGGCCCCGGACCACTGGAGACAGCTGTTGGAGCTGTCATGTTTCTATGGCGCCATATGTGTAGACAAGGCGCCCAATTTGAGAGTGCATTCATGAGCAAAATATACGTGGGCAACCTGCCTTTCACGGCTGACGAGACATCGGTTCGGACTTTGTTCGAACAACATGGGACCGTCGATTCAGTCTCTTTGATCAACGATCGTGAGACAGGCCGTCCCAGAGGTTTTGGCTTCGTTGAAATGCCGCGAGCAGACGCCGCGCGGGCCATTCAAAATTTAAACGGCCAGGACATGGGCGGTCGCCCGTTGCGTGTCAACGAGGCGCAAGACAAGCCTCGCGGCGGCGGTGGCGGCCAGCGTCGCTGGTAGTCGGCCACTCCGGCTTCTGCGCGCTTTGCGGCGCGCAGAGCTTGCCTTTCTCTCGGAGGATCGAGCAATGGACATTAGACAGCCACCCTTGGAATTGGCCCCGGGATTCGGGTCGGCAAACGAGCGGCGTGCTGCTGCCGAGCGCGCGCTTGCCGAGCGTGAAGAGTGGCGCACGCAACAGCTGCTGTCACAAGCTGCGTCGCATAAGAGTCCTCAAGAACGCATCAAAGTATGGGAGGAACTGCACGGCTTGGACTTGCCGCGTGCGCCAACCCACAAGTTGCTATCGGTCATTGCTGCCGAAACGCATCTTACGATGAGCGACGTGCTCGCCGAGCAATCGCGTCGTGCCGGACAGGTCGCGATGTGAAGACTTCAACGAGTACCATCGAGGCGGTGCTCGAGGCGCCGTTCACCATAGAGTCGGTCGCGCAAATAGGCCCCCCGCTCGGATGTGAGGGGCCGTGGTGCCGCTATGTGATATCACAAGGCACTAACACGATTACGGGATTGCGAGCTGGAACGCGCGCAGAAGTCGATACGCTGGTGGGAGACATGGTGGCGCGCCTCAATGAGCGCCGACGCGGCAAAGCACCGCGTTGAGTTTGTACGCCGTGTTGAAACTCGCCTCACCAGCGTATCGATTTACACGCGACACGAAGAAGCCGCCAAGTTGAATGGTTATCCACCATGATGCTGTGCTTGCGCTTCCCCCGCCACTTGCGCGCGACCGCTTTCTACTCTGTGCCCTGATGACACCCGCCCAGTCGACTCCGGCAGCGCAAAGACGTAAACGGCCGTGCCCTTGGAAGGCTGGTGGATGTCAGGGAGCAAAGGTCCGGTCAACGCTTTGAACAAGGTCATGCCTGTTGTCACTGCAACATACTGCCGGCCACCAGCGGTGTAGGTAATGGGGTAGCCCTGAACCGGCGCGGGCAGCCGAGTCTGCCAGAGCAACTTGCCGCTCTTCACGTCATAGGCGTGGAAATATCGGTCTAGATCGCCGATGAACACCATTCCGCCGGCCGTCGTCAAAGCTGCAGTGAGGAAGGGCGCACGTTGCGTCACGGTCCAACGCAGTTTCATCGAGAGCACATCGTAGGCTGACAACCTTCCGACGTTGCCATCGCTGCCCGGCATTTCATATGGTCCGCTACCCGGCCCTATGCCCAGCCCGCCGCCGCCGGGTACGAGATCGACCTTGGTTGAGGCTAGAGTCTGGCAGGCTTGTATCAAAGGCATGATCAGGAGGCCGGTTTCGGGGCTATAGGCACTGGCCTGCCAGTTGTGGCCGCCGAAGTTGCCCGGACACGAGTGCAACACGTCGCCGACTTTGGCTTCGCGGATGTCCTTGCGATAGTGCACGCGGCCGGTCTTGCGGTCGATCACGTCATAGACATCCTGATAGACCATCGGCTGCAGGTCGAGATATTGCCCCGTGCGTCGATCGAGCTTCCAAAGAATGCCGTCCTTGCCTGCAGTGAGCAACAGCTTGCGGCCATCGACATCGACCAGCACGCGCTCATAGACGGTATCCATATCCAGTGTCTCGCCTGGCACGTGCTGGTAGTGCCAGATGATTTTTCCGGAGCGCGGGTCCAGCGCCAGGGTCGACCCCGTGTATAGCGCAGCATCGTCCACCGTCATGCCACGGCTCGCCGCGACCCAAGGTTTGGGCTGGGCAACTCCGATATAAAAAAGGTCGAGGGCAGGATCGTAGGTGCCGGGGATCCAGGTATCGCCGCCACCTCGCAGCCCAGCTGGCATCGCTCCCCAGGTGTCGCCGCCTGGCTCCCCGGGTTGCGCAATAGTTTGCGTGCGCCACAGTTCGCGTCCGGTCTCGGGATCGTGCCCGGTCACAAAGCAGCCTTCCTTGTTGAAGCGGCAGCTCGTCATGCCACTAATGACCACCCCATGTGCCACAACGGGCCCACTGGTTTGCAGGTAGCCCAGCTTGGGATCGACCTTGACCGAGCGCCAAATTTCTTTGCCGGTGCGTGCATCAAGCGCGACCACAGCCATGTCGGTCGTCGACATGAACAGCTTGTCGCCATAGAGAGCAATGTTTCGCATCGCACTGCCCGGCCCCAATGAGCCCGCCTCTACCGATGCTCGATAGCCATACTCCCAGATCAGTTCACCACTGGCCGCATCAATGGCCTGCACCACATTGCCGGGGTTGATGAGATACATCACGCCGTCGTGCACCAGCGGCGTGGCTTCGTTGTTGCCTTCCTTCATCACCATCGACCACGCCAGCGTCAACGACTTCACGTTGTTCCGGCCGATCTGCGTGAGCGGACTGTGGCCCTGCCCATCCAACGTGCGCCTCCAGTTGAGCCAGTCGCCTGCTGGGGGCGCCGCCAGCATTTCATCAGTGATCGTACTGAAGGATGCGACGGCGCGATTGGAGCGGTTGCTGCTCGCGCCGAGGCCGGCCGCAAAAGGGTCCACGTTCAACGCCTTGTCCGGAGGCGGCGTCGCCGGATCGTTGGAGCGCATGATGTAGCCCGCAACCGCGGTGATTTCCGCAGCAGTCAGGGAGCCGGCTTCGCCCGGCGGCATAGTGGTGTGAATCGTCCGCGCCAGTTCATTGATGCCGCGCGTTTTCCAACGCTCTAGAAAATCCTGGCCGATCAGCGCGACACCATGGTCCCCGCCGCGCAGATTTTCGGCATGGCACACCGCGCAACGCGCACTGAACACCGCACGCCCAAGCGCGACGGAAGTCACGTCAGAATTTTCCGCCGCCACACCTGCCGCCGTTAGCGTGGCGGCCAGCGCGGCCCATCTCCATCTCTTATCGATCTTCTTCCCGGCGCGCTTTTTTATCATCAGGAGTACCAGGCAAGTAGTTCAAATAGATTCCCGCGCTCATACCGCCATCGACTGCGAACTCTGCCCCGGTGACATAGGAAGCATCGTCGCTGGCTAGAAACAGCGTGGCTCGCGCGACTTCTTCCGGTTGCCCCGCACGGGACAACGGCAGAGCACGATGCATCTCGTCAATCTCCGATGCCGGCAGTCCATTGGGGTTGGCCATCGGAGTGTTGATCGGACCGGGATGGACCGAATTGACGCGGACACCCCGGTGAGACAACTCAAGTGCTGCCGCCTTGCTCATGCCACGCACTGCCCACTTGGATGCCGCATAGGCACCGAGCCCGTTATGAGCGATCAGGCCCACTTCGGAAGAAATATTGACGATGGAGCCGCCGCCTGCGGCGATCATCCCAGGCGCCAACGTCTTGATGCCTAGAAAGCTGCCGCACACATTGATGCGGAGCACCCGTTCGAGCTCACGATAGTCCTGATGAATGACTTCGCCGTAGCAGACGATCCCCGCGTTGTTGACGAGCACGCGCGCAACGCCGAACTGCGCTCTAACCGTGGAGTCGAGCAGAGCCCAGCTCTCTTCGCTGGTCACATCCAGGTGAACGAACATGGCGCGTTCACTCCCGATCTCCTGCGCTAGCGCCTTGCCTTCTTCAAGAATGTCGGCGATCACCACCTTGGCGCCCTCGGACGCGAATAGCCGCGCCGTAGCCGCACCCATGCCGCGCGCGCCGCCGGTAATCACCGCTATCCTGTCGTTCAATTTACCCATGGTTAATTCTCTCGCGCGCTTTCACATCGACACTGTCGCGCTTGGCTGCAGTGTCGACGCGGTCAAGTGAAAGTATTCAATCAGAAGCTGTACCGAACATTGAGCCCGAACTCGCGCTGCGGACCATAGTAGGTGGATACGACGTGGAACTTCGATGTGTTCTACGTGCGGATGGGGCGATTCAACAGCTCCCAGTCCATCTTGATCCCAACCTGATCCATGTGGAAATAGTCGGCCAGGATATCGTTGGTGAACCTGGTCGAAGGTGTGATGCGCAGCGTGACACGCGCCGATTCGTGCCTAGCGTCATTCATGCGACCGGGTGTTGGGCCCGGAGAAATATTCTTCTCGAAACCCTCGCGGCGCACGGCCTCGCCGGCAATGCGCAGCTGCACCACATCGCTGAACGGAATGTTGACCATGCCTTGCACTTGTTTGCGGCTCCAGTCGCCTGCGCCGACTTCGACTGATGCGATCCCCAGTGCGAGTGAATGTATCCGGAATTGCGGCTCGCCATTTCTTGTCGTTTTCACTGAACAGCCCCTGATCTCTTGTTTAATGAGCAGAAGCTTAGTCGGGGGCTTCAGCAGTCGCTGCATCGTTCGCCTAACCGAACAATCGCTTGACGCCAGCACGCGCAGTTGAAGCAGATTCAGTGCCTCCCTACGCTGGACACTAGTCAGTCTTCGACTCGAGACGGGTAATACGGAAGTGAAACTACAGCGCGCATGGGAGGCGAAGTTCGAGTGAAGTCTTCGTTGCATTTGGCGTGAGCCGAGCAGACCGGTGACAAACAAGCATGACCGCAGCCGAACTCAAGACAATCAATCAAGCGCGTGACAATGCCGAATGCACTGTCTGCACGCCTCGGCGAGGCCGCAGCATCGTCTTCAACCGTCCGGGCGAACCACTGGTCTGCAAGGTGCGCGATGTCGCAGAGCCGTCCGACGACGAGCTACTGATTCGCATAACACATGCAGGTGTGGCAGCGACGTGCATCGGCTCGACGGCGATCTAGCCGCGCCCGCGCAACCGATCTGTTTCGGCCACGAAGGTGTGGGCATCATCGAAGCGCTGGGCCGCGGCATCACCCACGATCGAGGCGGCTCGCTGCTCGCAGTGGGCGATCGCATCTACTGGTCACCACCCACGCCCTGTGGTGCTTGCGCGCCTTGCCAACGTAGCGAGCCCACACCCGTAGGCTCATTGGGCAATCCGCTCGCTGATTTCGGCCGAAATGTCGCGATCGCCGCGACACACGGCGACGCGCTTGGTTTCGCGTCGCGATTCGGACCTGGTGCTGACAGCGACACGCCTGGCCGCACGCGCCAACATGTATTTGGGCAGCACATCTAA
>Ga0068855_100008281_pt1 | contig 12568 bp, 8 predicted proteins | sample KBSCornC52_FD_66592 | JGI IMG/M metagenome (GOLD analysis project Ga0068855, IMG submission 66592) | Corn rhizosphere microbial communities from Kellogg Biological Station, Michigan, USA - KBS Corn C5-2 | ecosystem: Host-associated > Plants > Roots > Rhizosphere > Soil ...
AGACCATTGTGCGCATCCGTGACTCGCAAGCCCGTGGTGATCCGGGTAAACACCGTAGCCGCCTTCAACAACCATCGGCGGGAGGCAGGCATACCCACAGTCTCGCCCAGGAATCTGCTACCCAAGGCGACTTGTTTCCCGTTAGCCGCGAGCGTCCCGAGCATCTTCTGCACGTCTTCGGGGCGATGCTGGCCATCGGCATCGAACGTCACCACGAAATCGACGTCTTGCCCGAGCGCATACTCGATGCCCGTCTGCAGCGCCGCCCCCTGGCCCAGGTTGATCGGATGCCTGAGCACAACGGCCCCGCCCAAGAGCGCTGCCGCTCCCGTATCGTCCGGAGAGCCGTCATCAACAACGACGATCAGCGGAAACAACCGCAATGCGTCGCGCACCACGTCAGCTATCACGCTGCCTTCGTTGTAGGCGGCGATCACGATCGCCACCCGCTTCGAATTCACTGAAACCGCGGCAGTTGTCATGTTGGGCCTTCCATCGTTTTGAGCTTGGGGCTGGATGTGAAACGTTTGGCACAAACGAAACCTTCAACGGGTGCGGGTGATCAGCAGGACGCCGAGGGAAATGAACACGATCCCCACCCACTGCCAGATACCCATGCGCTCACCATAGAAGTACATGGCGGCGAACGCCATGAGGATGTAGAACGTGGAACCGGAAATGGCGAAGGCAATCGCCAGCCGCTCGCGCGTAAGCACGAAGAACCACACGATGTAACCAAATATCTGCAGGCTGAGGGCCGTGAGCACCAGCGGGTTGAACGCCGCGGATATCACAAACGCCAACGGGCCATGCGACATGGCGGCACTCATGCCCGGTCCGTTCACAGCGCGTTTCAGCAACAGCTGCGCCGCAATCGTGCATAGCGTTGTAGTGGTAATCAGCAAAAATGTCAGAAGGTTCACTTCGAGTATCCCGCGTAGGAGCGCTGGTAGAGGCGCGCAAGTATAAATGCCAGCGGTCGCGGCCACAGTCGCTCGAAGATCATCCGATCCTCCTCATTTCGTGCGCCATCGGAAAGGCATCGGGCCGTCTCGCTCTGATCGTGGGCGCGGTGTCGCATCAGTGACCCGTGCACACGGGTGACTCCCCCGCGTCCGGCCAGCTCGATCCAGGCCAGCCAGTCCATGTTGGTACGCAGATCCTGGCGGAACCGGAACCCGTTGCTGCGTGACAGCCGAATCGTGACCGCCGGACAGGTGATCGGGTTGCCAAGCCCCAGCAACAACCTGAGCGAAACGGGGCCACGTATGGTGTCGCGCCCGGCAAACGCGATCTGGTTGATCATCCGCTTCACCGCTGTATTCCGATGTCGGGGGATGACATTTCCATCGGAGGAAATCTCGTCGGCATCCGAAAACAGCATCGCCGACCGCGGATTGCGCTCCGCGGCAGCCACCACTTCCGCACCAAACGTCGGCAGGTAAATATCATCCTGATGAGCCAGCGTAACCAGGTCCGTGTCGGCTATCGCCAAGGCCGCATTCCAGTCGGCACCGATGCCGCGGTTCGGCGTATGGGTGTGCAGCCGCGCCCCGAACTTCCGACATACTTCGTCCAGCCCGTCGAACGGCGTGGACGTACACACCACCACGGGGCTACCCAGGGACTGGCCTGCCAGCGACTCGAGGCAGTCCTCCAGATAGGGGGAGTGTCCGTAGGCGGGAATTATGAAAGAGTGGGTCATATGTACATGATAAGTAAAAAATCGAACCTATTGATCCTTTGGCGGAATCAGCTTTATCAAATACGACCCACCAACCTTAATTACAACACGGTCGGTCTTGACAAGCGACTCCAAGCCGGCGACGCAAGCCCCATTACCCTGAGACGGAATCAACACATACTCTATCTTTTCGCTCAAAAGCCAGTCGCGGTCAAACTTCTCACAGACCCTGCTCACATAATTATCTGTAGTAAACGAAGGATCAGCCTGCAGGTAATAAAATGCCACCGGAAGCGTATTAAAGAAGGGCAAAATACGCCCCGAGCCAACCGGAAACGCCCAGCGCTCCCTACCCATCTGGACCACTGCATTCGGAACGAGGATTCTCGCGCCGGACGATTTCGCCGCCAAGAATTCCGGGGAGTTCATCATCGACTGGAGCTGCTCAAGCACGGCCACATCATCAGCCGCTATGCACTGACCCTCCTCGCAGAAGCGCTCTCTCGGCTCGAACTGCATGGGCTGGGTCAACCTCATTGTCAGCCCAATAAAGCAGATGAGACAAAGCGCGACGAGAACAATCCACCCTTTTGAAATCTGCCGCGCCATCATGGAAAGTACGATCATGGCGACAAGAAATAGAACGGCCACTATTTTGTAGTAGGCCAACCCCATTACGAAATATGGATACAGGAGATAGTAGCGGCGATCATCCTGCAGCGCCCAAAAAAGACCGAGGGCCAACAAACATAAACACGCCAATACAATACCGCCAGTTATTGCGGCACCTGACAGACTCCATTTTTGTTCGCGCAGGAAATAATAGAAAAAAACAAACGACGCAAAGATCAAACCAAAGTTTGGGTAATGCTGCCAAGGCAAAAAAGACAAAAACGTAACCCATGACCAATTGGCCATGACAGTGTAAGAAGAAATCCAACCAGCTAAGATTTGCGCTTTCGATTTTAAAATAAGATCCGGAGAAACATCCAACTTATCCATCCCATGACTTGATCCAGTCACCATGGAAAGAAAATATGGATCGAGCAGAATGACGAGCACAAAACACGCAGGAATAAGGACACGCCACGGAATCTTTCTGGTGCGCATCGTCTCATATACAGCAAAGGCTGTAATCAGAGCGACGGGAAAGATTGCATTCGCTGGATTCAAAACAGCCAGTACGAAAAGAAATAAAAGAAGGAGCCAGTCCCCGCCTCTATTTTTCTCAATTTCATGAACATACAGTCTCATTAAAACGATGACAATCGCCGCTACATACGCGAACGCCATCTGCCGGCCGCCACCCTCCATATGGCTGAATGGGTCGTAAAATGAAATCAAAAAGCCGGCACCCATAACTGCCAGCAAGATTGTTTGAACTGTGATGTATTGGGAGATACCGCCTTTACGGCTGGCAATCACCGACTCTCCAATCAGCGTTGCCACTAAAAACGTCTGCAACAAAATAAGTGCTGCAAGGGAGTTCCTTACGTTCAGCCAAGAAAGCTTGGCCCATACATAGGTCAAGGCCGGGCTGCCTGCCGGATAGTTGAAACCATCCTCTCCCCAGTAACCTTGAGCCCTTGGAATCGAGCCAAACCTTTCAACCTGCTTCGCAAGGAAAGCATGGATATCAGGGTCCGTGGACAACATCATGAATCGCGGAAGTTCGCGGTCGGCCACTATCATCGATAGAGCGGCAAACAAGGCAAGCTCCACCAACAGCCAGTTGGATCCGCGCTCATACGCATCGCTCACGCTTCGTGTATCACGCCATCGCCAGCACAAATACGCGGCAGCGATCGCTACAAGGAGCGCGAAATCGAATCCAGTTATCGGTAGATTGTAAAAGTAGAAATTTTGCGCAGACCGCAAATAGACGTAGAGAACAAGAAATGCTTGACCAACAACCAGTGAGAAAAAGAACCTCGGTGTTCGTTTTTGTTCATCCGTACGGCCGCAAATCACACGCAAGAACGCAGCCCCGATACAGGCGCAAAATATTCCGGCCAAGAATATTTGGCTGCCAAACCGGAAACCGCGCACCGAGCACGCAAGATCATCGCAACCCGCGCCGGGAACAGTTAAAGCCAGATGGGCCGCCAGGAACATTAAGGCTGCCCACGCAAGCAAGCTCTTGCGTATTTCAGCCCTAGCCTCCAGCTTTGCTTGCTTTTTCCAGATCCGATAAGAAACTATCAATAAGCTGATGCCAGCCAACGAAAGCAAGACGCCAAGAGCTGTCTTATATACCAGCCATCTAAAGATTTTGAAGGGTATTTTTATCCCAAACTGAGGGTCGGCACCAACCGACTTCATACTTGCTATGCCATGTTCGACGGATAAATCTTCCAGCTGATTTAGAGGAAGTATTTTATTTGTAAGCTCCGAGGGTTGATAGACAAATAGCCCGTCCCCGGAAGTTAACTCGTACCCATAAATCCTAATTTCCCCCGGTGCAGCACCCGGGTCGAATCGCAGATGCCTCGCCCACAGATCACCTCGGATTTTTACATCATACTTATGGCGGCTTCCGTCCGGCACGAGTTGTAACCGAATCGAATGTCCTTCCGAGTAGCCGCTCTCTGTCTGGATGAAAACCTGCCCCCCGTCAACCGAGGTTGTTACCGCCATATCAAGGCTTAGCTCAACAGTGAAGGTTGGCCTCCACAACTGGCTACCTAAAGTCAACAGCAGTAGTCCGCACAACGCCAACCCGATTAATGCAGGACGTCCATGGGCCCGCCCCCCCATAGTCAGTCGCAATCGGCTGCGTTTTTCCACGATCAATCTCCAGCTCTCAATCCGAACGGTCAACAAACGTGAGACCGGTATCATTCTCTGCTACGAAATTAGTGGCTTGTAACAAGTTCATAATCAATGAGGCCCGAACGTGCCCGATGGATATATGCTTTGTTTGCGACTGAGTCCGAGGCGCGGAAATCTCGTCCTACAATGCTTTTACTCGGTCAGCGCAATCTGCCGCGCCACTTCATCGAACCCGCCTTCCCCAAGAAACGTGTGATCCTCGCTCATCAGGTTGATCGGTAACATCTGTCGCCTCTCCCACTCACCCACCTCCCGCGCAATCGCAGCGGCAATGGCCTCCGGCGTAAACTGCCCAACCGAACGGATGTTAGGTGAAAAATTATCCAGATGCTTGTTGGCGAAGCGGTTAGTCACCACGCCCATGCCAAACGCCGCCATCTCCAGCGGCGGGTAGCTCGGGTGCGGCGATATCATCAGCGTTACGCCAATGGCCGAGGTGGCCAGCAGCTGGGCATAGGCGGGCAAATCCAACTTGCCCAGCGCGTGCATCTTGAACGGGCCCAGATCCAGATCGGCGGTCAGTTCGCCGGCAGCCACCACCTCCCACTGCGCAGAGGTCGGGTCGGACCAACCCCAGTTACGCAACGCCTCGCACAACAGCTCGAAAGCGTTCCTTGGCGTCGAGGGACGCGCGTAGATCACCATGCGCCTCTGGCGCGGCCGCGATGTCGTCCGCGCCTGCACAAGCGCATGCCGCAGCCCATCATTGAGAGTAGGCTCGAACACGAATCGGTGCTTGTAGGCGAGGCCTTGCAGTTCGAAGTAGTCCGCCAGCAAACTCGTGTTGAATACACCCACATCCCGATCCGGCCGGTACGTACCCAATGCCAGGGCGGAGTGGCTGGACCACGGATAGAAGCCGGGTTCGAAATCCTGGATGAGATTGATCAGTGCACCGGCAGCACCGAACTGTTGCTGCTGCCATGCGGCCAGACGCTGCGCCGAGTAGGTGGTCCACCAAGCGGTGGTCAGCCAGCAGTCGTCCGCGCCCACCGGAAGCGTTCGGCCATAGCGATCGTTGAAGGGGACTATCTGGCGAGTCGCGGCAGAATCGGCATCACAACTTACCTTTGTGTGGTCACTGAACCGTTGCAGCGCCGCATCATCCGGCGCGCTATCCACTAGGATGATGCGAGTCGCGGGGAAGTGTTCTGCCAATGCGCGATACAGCTGTACTGCCGTGTGGATACCACCAAAGTAGTGCCGTGCATTGATCGATGGCAGCAACAAATTGAGACGACGCCCCCTCCAATCCGAGAGGCGCGCGTTGCATGGGGTGGTCTCGGCGACGGTGGTGGCGACGAGAGCTGGCATGCCGTTTACGTTGGCCGCTGCGCTGGAAGTCAGACCCAACCACCTGGCCAGGCGATACGCAGCTCCTCGGATTGCCTCCCTCATGACATATTCCGTGGCCGCGGCACCGGACTCATCGGGTCAAGATTGGGATTGAAGTAAGGATCACCAGCCGTTCTGTAAGGGCTGTAAGCCTGCTCGGAACGGACAAAGTCTGTCTCCGGAATGTTGCCCGGATCCCGCGTTTTCGACTCGTGATGCACCAGTTTCGCTTCCGGCACATAGACATTTAGCAAGCCGCGGTGGAACGCACGCAGGCAAATCTCCACATCGCTGCCACAAATGACGAACGATTCATCGAATCCGCCGATCGCATCGAACTTGGCCTTCTCGATGACCATGCAGGCGCCGGTTACCGCCAGCACATTGCGACGCATCATCGGTGAAGTGAAGCAGTCCTGTATGTGAGCGGGCGGCAGGCCCTTGAAGACATGGTCGGCCCAGCCACCCATGCCCACCACCACACCAGCATGCTGGATCGTCATGTCGCCATACAGCAGCAGTGGACCACAGACGCCAATATCCGGGCGCAATGCCACATCCACCAGGCGATCGAGCCATTCGCCATCGATGATCTCGGTGTCATTGTTCAGAAAAACCAGTACCTTGCCCTGCGCTTCCCGAGCGGCGAGGTTGTTCAGCGCAGACCAATTGAACGGAATGTCCGCCGGCAAGACCCGCACTCCGGCCTCCATCGACATTTGTGCAAACCATCGGGTGGTTTCCAATTCGACAGAACCGTTGTCGATCACCAGGATCTCATAGTTGGTATAGCGGGTTTTCTCGCGCAGGCTGCGCACGCAAGTATCGAGCAATTCCACCCGATCACGGGTGGGAATCAAGATACTGACCAAGGGTTGAGTCGCCACATGGTTGTAATGCACGTCATAACAGAAGGTGTACGCCCCATCCATGGCCTGCGCACCCGCACAGGTCCGGTCGAGATAATCCTGAATCGCCCTGCGTCCGGCAACGTGAGCGTAAGGCTTTGAGTCCGCATTGGCAGAGGTGGAACCGCTGTGCTGACGCCAGTGGTAGAGCACGCGAGGCACATGGGCAATCTTTGCGCCATCGCTCAAGCAGCGCAAAACAAGATCGTAATCCTGCGCGCCATCCATCTCCGGGCGCAGGCCGCCAAGCTGACTGACCATATCGCGGCGGAACACCACAAGATGCCCGAGGTACATCTGCGAGAGGAACAGGTCCAGGCTCCAGTCAGGCTTGAAGTAAGGCAACCGGCGGCGGCCATCTTTTCCCAGGCAGTCATGATCGGTGTAGACAATGTCCGCATTCGTCCGCGCAAACTCCGCAGCTACTGCTGCAAGTGCCTCGGGGTGAAGAAGATCATCATGATCGAGCAGAGCCACATATTCGCCCGTGGCCAGCGCCAACGCCGCATTGGTGGTACTGGCGATTCCGCTACGACGCTTGTGGCTGGTAAAGCGAATGCGCGGCTCACTCATGCTTATGTCAGCAAGATACTTGCGCACATGAGGCAGATCAGAAGCGTCATCACCTATGCACAGCTCCCAGTTCCGGTAGGTCTGTGCGAGCACGCTGGCGATCACTTCATGCAGGAACGATTCCGGCGTATTGCACGTAGGCATGACAACGCTGATCAACGGCCCATGGAGCAGCGTGTCGACCTTTGGCTCATGGTGCTGAAGCCAAGATTCATAGGCAGAGGTTTCGATGGCAGGCGATTTGTCAGTCGCGACGACACGGCGGTCATATTCGCCAATACGCGCCATTTGATCGTAGGCGATCACGTGCCGGGCGAAGCCGCGCGGCCCGCGCCGGATAGCACGTACAGTCTTGAGCATGATCTGCACCGGGCCGAGGCCCGAAGCTTTGGCGTGTCGAACGCTGCGAACAACCGCGTGTTGAAGTGCACGCATGCGCACGAGCAATCCTGGCTTCTTCATTCAAACTCCGTTACGGCCGATTCGCGGCATCAAATTGCACGAAAGCAGAACGCGGCGACTGCAACCAACAGTACGACAACGATTCCGCCACAAAGAACCCAGCGCAGTCGGCGCTCCAGTTGTTGCACGCGCGTCAGTGCCACTTCGTGACTTGCTTCCAACTCGCCTAACTGAGCCACCGCCAACTGTCGCTCGTTTGCCATGTCACGCAGTGATTCCTCGCTCTTGGCCAGCTGTTCCCTTGTCTGTCCCAACTGATCATTCGTTGTCCAGACCGTTTCGGCCGTTATCCGCCACTGCTCGGTTGCATACAGCTGCTTCGCCTCGGACGCGCGCAGCAGCTCTGCCGTTTGCTCCCACTGCTCCTGCGCGTGCCTCAGACCCTCTTCCGTAGCCTGGAACAGCTCGACGGTGGCGTGCCATTGCTCGGTCGCATGCTGCTGCTTCGCTTCGGACTCGCGCAGCAGATCTGCCGTATGCCCCCATTCGGCCTTTGCCCCCGACAGCGTCGCTTCGCTCTCAACCACTCGCTGGGCCGCCAAGCGCCACTGCTCCTCTACGGCACGGATGCGGTCCTCCAGGATCCCGATCTCGTCAAGGAATATCCCTGCGCTGACCGAATAAATCTCGCTGACCTTCCTGATCCTATCCCAGCCTTCGCCCCCGTTCGCCTTAGCGATGAAGCTTTGATACGCCTGCTGGGCCAGCTCGGGAAGCGGGGCATCGTTCTTGCCACCCAGCTTATGGTGCCGCTCCCCCGGATTCAGAAACTGTTCGACCGATAATCGTGCCTCTGAAATGGACACTGGCCACTGCAACAGCAACTCGCTCCCCATGCGCTGCACACACCCGCGCCAATCACGCAGCAGGTCGTCATAGGAAATCACGACACGGGAAAAATCACGCGAGGCCGCCTCGGCTTCAACCAGGTGCTGCAACCACAGCAATCTCGTGTGAGCGAGGGGTATTCCGTCGCGCGTCAACAGCGACTGTCCCACCTCGTCTGGATGGCGGACGACAAAGACTGCGTGCGCCCGCACATTCAAATCATCCAGGACGAGCAGCCATAGCGGCAACAGGCGGCAAAGCCGAGGGTCCTTCACGGCCCACAGCGGAGCATTCGAAAATTCGCGCAACGTATCGATCAACTTGCCCCGCGCGGTTATCGCGGCTGTCGTGGACAGCCAGCCGGCCGGCAGCGGCTGGACGCTGTGCCAGCTGCTGCCCAAGGCGTCGAGCAGTTCCTCATGGATCTTGACTATACCGCGGTGCTCCCAAAATCCGAGAGCATTATCCTCGGCCGGAGGCAACAGATCACCACCAAGATCGGCGCCAAGCAGATTGATCACCCGCGTCACGGCGGACGTTCCACTCCGATGCATCCCAAGCACCAGGATTGCATGATGGGTATGGTTGTCGGCCATCACGTTACCTCATCGACTGCGCATATGGCGATGGCAGATTCGACGTCGAAATCGATCACCCCGGTCATGATGCGGTGCATGTCCGGCATAATCCGAAACATTGCTACATCGATAAGGCGATCCAGATACGTCTCACCATCCGCATCGAGTGCCGATACACCTGCGTTCAGGAAATATGTTCCCGCTGACAGCATCGCGCGAAAACGAAAATGCACGTCGTACACTTGTCCGGGAATCACCGTACGCTCACTCATGCCGGCCGGAGCACTCGTCGCACCGCCAAGCTCAAGGCCAGTTACCGTCTTGATCATCATGCCGAAACGTACCGATGCAGCGGCGCTCTGGAATGTCACCCGGTACGCATAGACATATTCGCTCCCATGCTTGAGAACATTCACGCGTCGCCCTTGCACTGTTTCGATGCGGGCATCTTCGATACGGGCGCCGCGTGATTGATACCGCATGGTGCTCTGGGGAAACATGCCTTCGTCGAGGTGCGAGCCATCATCAACATTGGCTGGCAGTACTACCTTCTCGCCATCCTGAGCAACAACGTTGGCATGAGTCCTTCCACCGACAAAAAAATCCGTCTGCTGACGAATATTTTCACGAACTTCAGCCGCCTTGTCCGCGGACGTGTAAAGTAACTTGTGATAGCTGGAAACTACCGCTTTAGGCGTGCCTTGCATCAGCAATTCGCCACGATCGAGCAAGATGGCGCGATCGCACAACTCCAGAACCGTGCCTGCGGAATGCGACACGAAGAGAACCGTCGCCCCCGCATCGCGAATCGCATTGATCCGGGCATAACACTTGCGCTGAAAGGCCTCATCGCCTACCGATAACGCCTCATCGATGACGAGAATGTCCGGCATGACATTGATTGCGACTGCAAACGCCAGGCGGATGTACATGCCGCTCGAATAGTTCTTGACAGGCTGCTCGATGAATTCACCGATGTCCGCAAAGGCGGCGATCTCGTCGAAGCGGTCGTCGATTTCGCTCCTCGTGAGACCAAGCACCGATCCATTCAAATAGACATTCTCGCGGCCAGTGAACTCGGGATTGAAACCCGCACCGAGCTCCAGCAACGCGGCTACGCGTCCACGTACACTGACATCGCCTGTGGAGGGCGCCAAAGTTCCGCAGAGAATTTGCAGCAAGGTCGACTTGCCTGAACCGTTGCGACCAACGATGCCCATGGTTTCGCCACGATGAACGCCGAAATCAATATCGCGCAGTGCCTCGAACTCGCGGTACCAGCGCCGATTCCCACGCATCAACATTTGCAACAATCGATGGTGCGGCTTGTCATAAACGGGATAGGTCTTGCCCATCCCCTTCACTTCGATAATCAGCTCAGAGGACATCCGCAAATCCCCGTCGTGTCGCCATGAACCATGCATGCCCCAGCCAGGCCACCAGCAACCCGCCCAAGGTAGCAATTGCGAGCGCCATCCAGTTTGGCCACTCACCAGCCAACACCACTACGCGAGCCTGATCGATGAAGAAGGTCAATGGATTCAGATAGAACAACGTCTGCATACGAGGCGACAGAATACTGACCGGCACAATCGCTGAAGACAAAAACAGCATGGCCGTTACAATCACCGGCATCACCTGATTGATATCGCGAAAATAGACACCGAGTGACGCAAGCAGCCAGGACACCCCCGCCGTGAACAACAGCAGCGGGACCAGGACCAGCGGCAGGAGCAGCAGGGTCGGGTGCAGCTGGTGTTCCAGCACCAGCATCAGCAGGACCAACACGACCGCATTGAGCAGTGCATGAAACAGCGCCGAAAATATCATCGGCCACGGCAATATATCGAGTGGAAACACTACCCGCTTGACGAAATTCGAATTCCCCACCACCAAAAGTGATGCGCGCGATACGCATTCAGCAAAAAATCCATGCACGATCAAACCCACAAACAGGATCACCGCATATGAATGTTCGCCACCAACCTGTTGCGGCCAACGGCTCTTCAATACAGTGCCAAACGCGAAAGCGTAGACACCCAACATGAGAAACGGGCTGATAACGGACCATGCCATACCGAAGCTGGCTCCGCGGTAACGCCCCAACACCTCGCGCTTGGTCAACTCCCACACTAAAGACTTATTCCGAATCAATGCAGCAAACGGACTCTCCCAACGACGTAGGTCCTGTAATGCCGTGGCGTCACTGCGTCCCAATGGCCGCACTGAATTCATCGCAGCGCATCCTCTAGTTCCGCACGCAGATCTGCAATGTCTTCCACCCCGACTGACAGCCGAACCAGCCCGTCGCTGATGCCAAGCCGCTTGCGGTTGGCGGGCGGCACCGAGGCATGGGTCATGATGGCGGGGTGCTCGATCAGGCTTTCGACGCCGCCCAGCGATTCGGCCAGGGCAAACAGCTCACAGCGTTCCAGCATGCGACGGGCCTTTTTCAGGCCGCCCTTCACCTCAATGGTCACGATGCCGCCGAAGCCGTGCATCTGGCGCTTGGCCAGCGCGTGTTGCGGATGGCTTTTCAGGCCCGGGTAGATCACCCGCTCAACGGCAGGGTGCTTCTGCAGCCACGTGGCCAGTTCCAGCGCGCTGGCGCAGTGCTGGCGCATACGCAGGTGCAGGGTCTTGAGACCGCGCATGGCGAGGAAGGCGTCGAACGGGCCCGCCACCGCGCCCACCGAGTTCTGCAGAAAGGCCATGCGCTCGGCGAGCTCGTCGTCCGCCGCCACCACGATGCCACCCACGATGTCGGAGTGGCCGTTGATGTACTTGGTGGCCGAATGCAGCACCAGATCCGCACCGTATTCCAGCGGGCGCTGAATCATCGGCGAGCAGAATGTGTTGTCTACCACCAGGATCAGGCCGTGCTTCTTTGCGAACGCGGCAACCTTGGCCAGATCGACCAGCTTCAGCATCGGGTTGGTCGGCGTCTCCGCCCAGATCATCCGCGTGTTCGGCTTCAGCGCCGCCTTCAGCGCCGCCGTGTCGTTCAGGTCGATGAAGCTGAAGTCCAGCCCGGCCGAGCGCCGGCGCACCTTCTCGAACAACCGGTAGGTGCCGCCGTAGAGGTCGTCCATCGCGATCACGTGGCTGCCCGAATCCAGCAGGTCCAGCACGGTCGCCGCCGCGGCCAGGCCGGAGGCGAAGGCGAAGCCGGCCACGCCGCCCTCCAGGTCCGCCACGCAGCGTTCGTAGGCCATCCGCGTCGGGTTCTGCGTGCGCGAGTACTCGTAACCCTTGTGCTTGCCCGGGCTCTCCTGCACGTAGGTCGAGGTGGCGTAGATCGGCGTCATGATGGCGCCGGTGCTGGGATCGGGATGCTGGCCGGCATGGATGGCGCGGGTGCCCATTCC
>Ga0068855_100008285_pt1 | contig 12565 bp, 10 predicted proteins | sample KBSCornC52_FD_66592 | JGI IMG/M metagenome (GOLD analysis project Ga0068855, IMG submission 66592) | Corn rhizosphere microbial communities from Kellogg Biological Station, Michigan, USA - KBS Corn C5-2 | ecosystem: Host-associated > Plants > Roots > Rhizosphere > Soil ...
GTGGCGAGGAATTGCTCGCGCTTCTCGTCCGGCCATTCCTTGTCCATCAGGTGATCGATCGCTTCCTGCGAGGCTCGCCATGCGCCCCATCCCAGCCACAGCGCGATTGCCAGACCGAACAGCGGATCGGCACCGGCGATGCCGAGGTACCGGTCGAGCACCAGCGCCGCGATCACCCCCAGGTTGAGGAACAGGTCAGACTTGTAGTGCACGTTGTCGGTCTTGATCGCGAGGCTCGCGGTGCGGCGGATGACTTGGCGCTGCCACCACAGCAGCACAAACGTGCCGGCGATCGCGATGAGCGAGACGACGATGCCCTCGTTCGCGGCGGCGACCCTTTCCCCCGCGATGAGCTGGCTGATCCCGCGGAAGGCCAGCCCGCAAGCGGACAGCGAGATCAGCACCACCTGGAACATTGCCGAGAGCGCTTCGGCCTTGCCGTGGCCGAAGCGGTGCTCGCGGTCCGCCGGCTGGGCGGCGACCCAGACGCCGACGAGCGTAGCAATGCTCGCGATCAGGTCCAGTCCGGTGTCGGCCAGGCTGCCGAGCATCGCGGTCGAATCGGTCTTGAGCACCGCCCAGATCTTCATACCCGCCAGCAGCAGTGCCATCGCGATCGAGGCGTAGGCGGCGCCGCGGGTCAGCCGCGCGCGGGCGGCGAGATCGTCAGTCATGGATAGAGCAGCGTGCTGCTCCAGCCCTCGCCCTCGCGGGTGAAGCGGCGCCGCTCATGCAGGCGGTTAGGGCGGTCGAACCAGAACTCGATCGCTTCGGGCGCAAGGCGGAACCCGGTCCAGTGCGGCGGGCGGGGTATGTCCTCGCCCTCGTAGCGTACGGCCAGGTCCGCCACGCGGTCGAGGTAGGTCTGCCGCGAATCGAGGGGTCGCGACTGGTCGGACGCTGCCGAGCCGATCTGCGATACGCGCGGGCGCGAGTGAAAATAGGCATCGGACTCGGCCGGCGTCACCTGGGAAAGCGGCCCTTCGATCCGCACTTGCCGGCGCAGGCTCTTCCAGTGGAACAGCAGCGCGGCGCACGGGTTCTCGGCGATCTCCCCGCCCTTGCGGCTCCCGGCGTTGGTGTAGAACACGAAGCCGTCGGGGCCGTGGCCCTTGAGCAGCACCATCCGCACGGACGGCCGCCCGGCGGCCGTGGCGGTGGCGAGCGCCATCGCGTTGGCGTCGCTCGGCTCGCTCGCCTGCGCGTCGGCGAACCACGAATCGAACAGCGCGATCGGGTCCGAGTCGGGGAGGGCGTCCTGTTCAGCTTTCACGGCACCAACCTGGCGAAGTTGACAACTCTGACAGGGTCCAGAGCGAAGTGTCGCTTTCGGCGCAAGCGTGTCACTTTCCCGCAGGGCCGAGGAGCGCGCGCCATCACCATGCCCCAGCCCTAGTCTCTGAGCGCGATGTAGGAAAGCGCCGCTTGCTTACCTGGACTGTTGCACTTAGCTAACACGCCATGGCCGATCCGTACTCGACCCTGGGCGTCGCGCGCAACGCGAGCGAGAAGGACATCAAGTCTGCCTACCGCAAGCTCGCCAAGGAACTCCACCCGGACCGGAACAAGGATAATCCCAAGGCGGCTGAGCGGTTTTCGGATGTCACCAAGGCGTATGATCTGCTGTCCGACGCCGACAAGCGTGCGAAGTTCGATCGCGGGGAGATCGACGCCGATGGCAACCCGGCGATGCCCTTCGGAATGGGTGGCGGGGGCGGCTTTCGCCCCGGCGCCGGCGGCGCGCGCGGATTCTCGGCGCAGGATTTCGAAGGTTTCGGCGGCGCCGAGGGCCTCGACATCGGCGACATCTTCGAAGGGTTGTTCGGTGGCCGCCCCGGCGGCGGAATGGGCGCCGGGATGGGCGGCGGCAGGCGCCCTTCCCCGCCGCCCCCGCGTAAGGGCGCCAACGTCCAGTATCGGCTGCGCGTCCCCTTCGCCGAAGCGGCCGCGCTCAAGCCGCAGCGGATCACCTTGGCCGACGGCAAGACGATCGACCTCAAGCTGCCCGCGGGGGTCGAGGACGGCACGCAGATGCGCCTCTCGGGCAAGGGCGAGCCTGGTCCGGCGGGCAGCGGCGACGCGCTGGTGACGATCGTAGTCGAGCCCCATGCCTACTTCCGCCGCGATGGCGACGACGTCCGGCTCGAGCTTCCGATCACCCTCGACGAGGCGGTCCAGGGCGCCAAGGTAAAAGTGCCCACCGTCGACGGCGCTGTGATGCTCACCGTCGCGCCCGGCTCGGGCTCGGGGAAGGTGCTGCGCCTGAAGGGCAAGGGTTTCACCCGCAAGGGCGGCGGCCGCGGCGACCAGTTGGTCGCGCTGGAGATCGAGCTTCCCGACGATGTCACCGAGCTCGCCGGCAAGCTCGCCGGCTGGAGCGACACGCGGAACGTGCGCGCGAAGCTCGGCGTTTGAGCGGGGGCGCACCTCAAGCAACTCGACAGCCCACGCCCGGCTGGCCATAGACCGAGACGATGGAGCTTCACGGCCTTCCAGACATCGAGAAGCACGGCCCGCCGGTCGAGGACCTCTCGCCCGAAGGCCGCCGCAAGGCCGCCTTGCTCCACCAGGCCGGCTTCCAGGCCCAGGTGCGCGAGACTGTCGGCCCTGGGTCGCGGATCTTCTGCGTGGCCAAGCGGGTGCTGGTGGGGACTTACAACGACGGCTTCATCCATGCCGGCAACCTGGCCTACATGGCGGTGCTGGCGATCTTCCCGTTCTTCATCACCGGCGCAGCGATCTTCTCGGTGATCGGCGAACAGAGCCAGCGCGCCGCCTCGATCAACGCGATCCTTTTCGCCTTGCCCCCCGTGGTCGGCGACGTGATCGGCCCGGTCGCCCGCACCGTAATCCAGGAGCGCACCGGTTGGCTGCTGTGGGTCGGTGGGCTGGTCGGGCTGTGGACCGTCGGCAGCCTGATCGAGACCATCCGCGACGTACTGCGCCGGGCCTACGGTACCGAGCATACCGCGGCGTTCTGGAAGTACCGGCTGTTCTCGACCGGCATCATCATCGCCTCCGTGGTGCTGCTGATGCTGAGCCTGATCGCGCAAGTGATCATCGGCGCGGCGCAGGAGGTGATCGACGCCTATTTCCCGCAGCTCGGCGACCTGCTCGGTTCGCTGGCGCTGTCGCGTCTGGTGCCAGCGTTCGGGCTGTTCGGTTCGCTGTACCTGCTCTTCTACACACTGACGCCGCACGCCTATCGCCGTCCACGCTATCCCAAGTGGCCGGGCGCGCTGCTGGTGACAGGGTGGTGGATCCTCGTTGCCCTGGCGCTGCCGCCGCTGCTGCGCAGCGTCTTCAGCTACAACCTCACTTACGGCTCGCTCGCCGGGATCATGATCGCGCTCTTCTTTTTCTGGCTCGTCGGCCTAGGGATGGTTATGGGCGCCGAGCTCAACGCGGCGCTGGCCGAGACGCCCGAGGAAGAGCAGGACCATATCGGGCAGGCCGACAATCGTGCCCGAGCGCTCGAAGACAAGGTACAGGAGGATACTGCTGCATGACCGGGCTGATGGACGGCAAGCGCGGATTGATCATGGGCCTGGCGAACGACAAGTCGCTTGCTTGGGGCATCGCTCAGAAGCTGCGCGAGCACGGCGCGGAAATGGCCTTCTCCTACCAGGGGGAGGCGCTTGCCAAGCGGGTCATCCCGCTCGCCGAGGAGCTCGGGTCCGATTTCACCTTCGATTGCGACGTGTCCGACATGGCCTCGCTCGACGCGGCTTTCGCCACGTTGAAGCAGCGCTGGGAGACGATTGATTTCGTGGTCCACGCGATCGGCTTTTCCGACAAGAGCCAACTGCGCGGCAAATTCTACGACACCACGCTCGACAACTTCCTCATGACGATGAACGTCTCGGCCTACTCGCTGGTCGCCGTGGCGCAGCGGGCGCGGGCGATGATGCCGAACGGGGGCAGCATTCTCACCCTCACTTATTACGGCGCGGAGAAGGTGGTGCCGCACTACAACGTGATGGGCGTGGCCAAGGCCGCGCTGGAGACCAGCGTACGATACCTCGCAAACGATCTCGGCCCGGAGAACATCCGCGTCAATGCGATCAGCGCAGGCCCGATCCAGACCCTGGCCGCGCGCGGAATCGGCGACTTCAACTACATCCTCAAGTGGAACCAGCTCAACTCGCCGCTGCGCCGCAACGTGACCATCGAGGATGTCGGCGGCGCGGGGCTGTACATGCTGTCGGACCTGGCCTCGGGCGTGACGGGCGAGGTTCACTACGTCGACGGCGGCTACAACGTCATCGGCATGAAACAGGAAGACGCGCCGGATATCGCGCTGGTTTGACCAGGCGCGCACGTGCGTCAGAAGCCATCGTTGTTCGCTCGGGGGTTGTTTGTCGTGCTCCTGGAATTCATGGCTTGGAATGCCGCCACAAAGCCCTAATTTGGCGACGGCGACCTCCCGATGGGGCAGCCGATCTTGGGCCAGCATGATCAGGCCAGCGACTGGGGTCAACTAACCGCTGACTCGACAGAATATGGAATTCAGGGAGCAGCGCTGTTAACGTGAAAGGTAGCCAGCTTGCTCCCTGCATTTTCCTTCCTGACGGCTCGTTGTCGCTGTGAAGGACGACCTGACACGCCGTACCGCGATTGGCGGCCTTGCGGGTGTTGGGGTGGCGTCGCTCGCGGTCGCGGCACAACTCGGCCGGGACCGGACCGCTGAGGCAACGTCAGCGGGCAATATTTTCGTTGGTGCGACAGTTGGCTCAGCGCTCGCAGCCGCGGAAGCGGTTGTCGCGAAAGGGACCTATTTCAAGGCGGTCGGCCGGACCGATAACGCAGTCGAATGGCGGCTTCGCACGGCCGCGGGCTCCCAATTGCTATATTCGGAAATCACAGGAGCAGCGCTCGCCTCCGACCGAGGTTTCACGTTAATCAGAGGCAAACGCGGTGAACCCGGAACTTTCGCGCGCACTGCCGCGCAAATGGAAGCTGCAGGAATAACGGATCGCCAGATTTCGGTCATGCATTGGATTGACCCCGATTTCGACTCGGCAATCCGCGACAAGACGCTCGGTGAGGACATTTCTGGGATGATCCAGAGAGGCCTTGATCATGGCGCGCGCAGTTTTCCGGCGGGCCACTACTATTGCACTTCCGGCCTGAAGATACCGCATTGGGCGCATTTGATCGGCGAAGGCTATCAGCCCGGAGCGCCCCCGAGCGATTCCGCGGTCAATCTCAAGTTCAAGCTGGCCGACGGAGTGGCGCTTGCCTGCGGCTACAATCCGACCTTTGAAAATCTCTTCTTCACCAATGTCGCAGGTACGTTTGACGACGACCAGGATTTGCTGACCGGGACGAGCGCGGCCTGCATTAGCTTGCTCGACAACGTCACGCTGGTTCGCACAAGCTTTGCGTTATGGGCAACTGCGGTCCTGCTTGGTCCCTCGACCTATTACGCCAAAACCGACATGGTCGAGTTCAACCGGTGCTTCAACGGCTACAAGGTCAATGGATCTGCTCCCTACGATATCCACATCGATAAGCCGATCAGCCGCAAGACGCGTACCTTCTTCGCGGGCGCCGCCGATTATCCCGCGCGCAACATCAAGATTTATGGCGGGTCGATCGAAGGCTTCTCAAAAGTCGCGGAGAATTTTCTCGATCTGTCGGTGTTTGGAGCTTATTTTGAAACAACCGCGCCCCACGATGGCTGCGTGGCAATTCGACCAGGCGCAAGCGGTGCCAGCATCGCTCTCTATGGCAACCTTGTCTTCATGAATTTCATGTCACGCTTCGTGGACATGTCTAACCATACCAGGGCAATGCTGACCGGATCGGGAAATATTTTTGACGGTATCGGGAGGCGGGCCGGAATCTGCTATTCGCTCCCCGCCTCAGGCTCCGTCAGTTTGGCCGGAGACCGCTTCGGCGCCGGCCACCCGGACGATCTACTCTATGTCAATTCCATTGGGGCCGCGTCGGCATTCAATGGTATCACGTTCCCGGAATTGCCGACTACAAACAGGCTGGCCGCCTACAGCGGGCGGACGTTAGTCGGAACCCGCGGCTTCGTTGGTGTTGCCCTTACAGCCGAGCCTGCCAGCAAGGTCGTCGGGGTTACCGTAATGGCGGATGGCGCCCATTGGAATCCTCTTCGGCGGACGGCGGGCCGGCCATACTGGGTCATCTGGCAAGGCGACCGCTGGGCCGACGTGAGCGGAGCATGATTTGTGACCCAGGGCCGCTGGCCGCTCTGCCTTGGCGCTGCAAACCGTCGGCAGTGAACAATTGCTTCGCGGTCGATCAGCGGACCAGCAAAGCCGCCCAGCCGGCCAGAGCTGCTGTCCCGAACAGGATGACCCCCGTCTTAGTGAGCCAGACGATTTTCTGCTTACGAGCGGCGGCCTGTTGCCGCACAGATTCCTTGTTCATGATCCGGCTGCTGCAGAATTGGATCGCCAGCGTCAAGAAGCAGACGTGGCATTATTCTCGAAAATGGGAAGTCGGAATCCGCCTTGCGGCATAGGGCCGCCGGAAGCCACAGGGCGAATTAGTGCCTCTCGCCCTGCAGCCGTTGAATGCACGCGAGGGCCGTTCGACCCTGATCGAACTGGGTCGGGCTTTCTCCTTGCCGGACGTCTGCCGCCTCGGCCGACGGGCCGGCGTTCGCCCCTGGTGTTGACGACTGCGCCGCGACGCGCCGCGCGTAGATGTCTTTGGCTAGTTCGAGGCTATGTCCCATCTCTCCGCTCAAGATGCCGGTCGAACGCAATCGCTGTTCGATCGCGGTGATCGCATCGCGGCAGATCGAGGCTTCTTGATGGGCGTCGATGGCCTCACCCAGCAAGCTCTCATTGCCCAACGAGAGAGATCTCGCGATTTTCTTGTCGGCATCGCTGAACTCATGAGGCGTGGCTTCGCTCGGGGCTTGAGACCTGTCGGCACTGTTGGTGCAGGAGGCAAGGAACAAGAAGGCAATCGCCGAGCTACGAAGATGCTGCGTCAAAGGCATGGTTGGCCTCTAGAAGAAATGAACTGTTGAACCAAGCCTTGTTCCGGCTAGGAGGCGCCATGGTACGAGAACCTCGCCGAGCGTTGGACCGCGCCGACAAGTTCGTGTTCGGGCTGTTGATTTTCCTCCTGATAATGCTTTGGATCGCGGGCGGGGCTTCGCGCGCCGACGTCGCCGGCCAAGTCGTCATTCGCGCAGCTGCCTGGCTGGTTGCGATCGTCTGGATTCTGTTCGTACCTCGACTGCCAATCGGGCGTCCTCATCCCGTAGTCGTTCTGCTTTTCGCCGCCATTCTGATCGTGGCGCTCCAACTGGTGCCCTTGCCGCCGTTTCTCTGGACGGAGCTACCCGGGCGACACTTGCTGGCCGAAACGGCCACATTGATTGGCGAGAAAGAGCCCTGGCGGCCACTTTCGATCGCTCCCGGCGAAACGGTAAACGCGCTCGGCTCACTTATCGTGCCGGTGACGATCTTCTGCCTTGTCGCGAACCTCTCTCGCGAAAGCCATCGCCGCCTTATGGGGGCGCTGCTGATAATGATCCTGGCGGCGGTCGGTGTGGGCGCGGCCCAATTCTCGGGGGCACAACTTAATCATCCCCTCGTCAATGATGTTCCTGGAGATGTCAGCGCGATCTTCGCCAATCGGAATCACTTCGCGCTCTTTGTCTCGTTGGGCTGCGTGCTCGCCCCGGTCTACGCTTTGTCTGGCAACCGGCCTTCGCCCTGGGCGGCGACCATTGCGCTCGGTCTAATGATAGTCTGCCTCTTGATGATTTTGGCGATCGGCTCGCGCGCGGGGCTGCTGCTTGCACCGCTTGCCATCGTTGCAGGAGTGGCCATCACGTTTCGGAAAATCCGCGATCAACTGCGATTGATGCCCAGGCGTCTGACCCTTGTTCCGATCGTCGGTGCAGCGGCGGTGTTAGCGGCCGTGGTCGTTGCCAGTCTCATGGCAGATCGCGCGGTATCATTCGATCGATTCATGTCGGAAGGCGCCAATGCCGGGTTGCGAGCCATGATTCGGCCCACAGTCTATGAGATGATCGGCAAGTATTTCCCGTTCGGCACAGGCTTCGGAACGTTTGATCCGGCTTACAGGATAGACGAATCAACCGCCCTTTTGCGCCCGGCATATGTTAATCTCGCTCATAACGATCTACTTCAGGTCGCGCTGGATGGCGGCCTGGCGGGCGTCGCGCTTCTCGTGGCCGCGCTCGCGTGGTGGGCGTGGGCCAGCATTCGGGCATGGCGTCCGGGCCGGGAATCCCTTCCTCGCGTAGGATCAGCCATGCTTTCGCTCGTTATAGTTGCCAGCGCGCTGGACTATCCCGCGCGAACCCCCATGATCATGGCGATTACCGTAATCGGGGCGGTATGGCTGGCTCTTCCCTCTCGCAATCAGGGTTAGGAACGAATCCCTGCTTTACGGTTAGGAATGGGTTGCCTATACGCCGCGGCTCCATTCCGCGAGGGTCGCGCGTTCCTGCTATGTCAAGATTTTGGCTTGTTTTTCTGACAATTTCCCTGGCCGGATGCGGTCATCAACTGCCACTCCGATCAACCGAAAGCCTGACGGTTGTCGAAGGCTCCGGCGGGCTTCCAGCTCCAGTGCGCTCCGACCTGGTCGCGCCCGACCGTCCGGCTCTCATCGGCCCCCTGGACACTCTTGAGGTCAACGTCTTTGGAGTGCCTGACCTTAGTCGTGAATTGCAGGTAGACGCCAGCGGCCGGATTTCCATGCCTCTCCTTGGAACGCTCGACGCCGGCGGTAAGACCGCAGGTGAATTGGGCGGCGACATCGCTAATTCGCTGCGGGGCCGTTATGTTCGCAACCCAGACGTTACGGTGAACATCAAGAGCTCGGTGAGTCAGGTGGTGGCGGTCGACGGCCAGGTGGTGGAGCCGGGTCTCTATCCGGTGACCAACCAGATGACACTGCTGCGGGCAGTCGCATCCGCTAAAGGACTTTCAGAATTCGCGAAGCAGGATGACGTGGTCATCCTTCGCTCGGTTCAAGGCCGAAGGATGGCCGGGCTATATAATATAGCCGCCATCCGACGCGGTCTCTACGATGATCCGCCCATTTATGCCAATGATGTCGTCGTGGTGGGCGATTCCCCTCAACGCCGGCTGTTCCGTGACTTCGTGTCGGTGGCCCCACTGCTCGCGGCGCCTCTGGTTGCTTTTGTGGATAGTACTTCGAAATAGCTATGAACGTTCCCCTATCTCAATTTTCGGGCTCGCCTGCCCGCGCCGAACCTTCGCCTGGCTTGCCGGGCTCTGAGGAAGAGTTCTCGATTATCCGGCAATACGTTCGCATCGCCCATCGCTGGCGCTGGGTTATCATGGGCGTCGCTGCTACCTGCATCCTGTTAGGCTTGGTGATCACTTTTCTGATGACGCCAAGGTATACCGCGATTTCGACTATCGAAATTTCGCGCGAATCGGACCAGGTTACGAACTTCGAAGGGGTCGAGCGGGAAACGAGTGTCGCGGATCAAGAATTCTATCAAACGCAATACGGACTGCTTCGGACGCGGTCACTCGCCGAGCGCGTTGCGACCAATCTACGACTGGTCGACGACCCGAAATTCTTTAGCACGTTCGGCGTTTCAAGCGACAAGCCAGCATTTGAGCTTTCGAATGGGCGTTATCCCGCCTCCGGCCGCGCTACCCGCCTCCGGGTCGCAGGTGAAACGCTGCTCGCGCACCTGAGCGTGGATCCCACCCGCCTGTCTCGCTTGGTCAGCATCGGCTTCACCAGCCCTGATGCAGACCTTTCCGCGCGCGTCGCCAATGCGTGGGCACGGAATTTCATCGAGTCAAACCTCGAGCGCAAGGTCCAGGCGACTTCCTATGGCCGCGAGCAACTTCAACGCCAGCTTGCCGATTATAAGGAACGGCTCGACCAGTCCCAGCGGCAGTTGGTCGCTTATGCGTCCAATGAACAGATCATCAATCTGCCGGCGCAATCGGGCAATGGCGCGACGACCCAGGAGCGTTCGATCGTTGCCGACAACCTCGCCACGCTTAACGGAGCGTTGGCGGACGCGACGGCGGATCGCATTCAGGCGGAGGCGCGTGCACGGCAGAGCGGACGCTCGGGCGCGTCGAGCGAGTCACTCGCGAACCAGGCGATCAATGGCCTGCGCGAAAGGCGGGCGCAGCTCGCCGCCGAATACCAGCAGATGATGGTGCGCTTCGAGCCCGGCTATCCTGCTGCCCAAGCGCTCAAGTCCCAGATCGCCGAGCTGGATCAGGCAATTGCGCGCGAGGAGACGCGCATCTCCGGTTCGCTGCGGTCTGACTATCAGGCCCAGCTGCAACGCGAAAATGCTTTGCGGGCGAAGGTGAATCAGCTGAAATCGGATTACCTCGATCTTCGCCGGCGCAGCATTCAGTACAATATCTATCAGCAGGAAGTAGACACCAATCGCGCGCTGTATGACGGACTTCTGCAGCGCTTCAAGGAGATTGGCGTTGCCGGCGGGGTGGGCGTGAACAACGTCGCGATCGTCGACGCGGCTGACGTGCCGCAAATCCCATCGAGCCCGCGCCTGCTGATAAATCTTCTCGTCGCCACGCTCGCCGGTTTGGCACTTGGCGCCGGCATTGCTTTCGCCCTGGAGCAGATGGACGAAACCATCACCGACCCGACCGAGATCGAGCGTCGCCTTGGATTGCCGCTGTTAGGGTCCATACCCAGATCCGACGACCCAACGGAGGCGTTACTCGATCGCAAGTCTGAATTGGTGGACGCATATCTCGCGGTACAGACCAACCTCGCGTTTACGACCGAGCACGGTATTCCGCGCGTCTTTGCGGTGACGTCGACACGACCGAGCGAGGGCAAGTCCACCACCGCGTTGGCGCTTGCAAGCACGCTGGCGCGCGCGGGGAAGAGGGTGATCCTGATCGACGGCGACATGCGATCTCCCTCTGTGCATCAACTCGGTGGCGTTGATCACAGCCGCGGCCTGAGCAATTTCCTCGCCGGCGACGACGATCTCGCGAGCATGACATTCAAGATGACCAGCCTGGGTTTCACGGCGATGTCCGCTGGTCCCCTTCCGCCGAATGCAGCGGAGCTACTGACCGGAACCCGGTTGTCGCTAATTATCGAGCGCCTGCTCGATTCATACGATCACGTTATAATTGATTCGCCACCGGTCATGGGTTTGGCGGACGCCCCGCTGATAGCGAGCCGCGTCGAGGGAATTATTTTCGTCGTGGAATCTCACGGCATCCGTACGCACTTAGTCAAGACGGCCCTCAATCGTCTTGCCAGCGCCAATGCACGGGTCTTCGGCTCGGTTCTGACGAAATTCGACTCCCGGAAGGCGCAATATGGTTACGGTCAGGGATACGAATACGGCTACAGCTACGGACGCGACCTCGCTGCCAGCAAAGACTCGTGATAAAGATGGGCCGCAGGTCCTCCCTCCTGAGGCGTCCTGAGGCCACGCGAGTAATTCTAGCTGTCGTGGCGGTAGGTTTGGCGGGCCTCAGCCTAACTGCCACCTTGGCGAACGTTCTCGTCAATGCCAACCCCGTCGTGGCCCATTCGCTGGCCCCATGGGACGGCCAGTCGACGGCGAAACTGGCAAAGCTTGAGTTCGCCCTGGCACCAAATTCTGCCGTCGATTCGAAGCAGGCTAAACTTGCCAGGCGTGCCCTCAGGCAAGACCCGACAGCGGTCGAAGCGTTGGATCTGCTGGCTCTGCAAGCCCAACTGCGACAAGACACCGGGACGACGCGGGTATTGTTCGCCCAATCGCTCAAGCTGAGTCGGCGCGAACTGCGCCCTCGGCTTTGGGCGATCGAAGAAGCGGTTGCGCGAGGCGATCTCGAAACCGCGATGAATAACTATGACATCGCGCTACGAACCAGCGACAGCGCGCCTGCTATCCTCTTCCCTATTCTCACCTCGGCATTACGCGAACGACGAATCCGGGACGAATTGATCCGCGTGTTGCGCAAGCGGCCAGAGTGGGCGGGGGCGTTTATCGATTACGCTACCAAGAGCCAGGCCGAGCCCGGCGGAGTGGCCAGCTTGTTCAACGAGGCCAAATCCATTGAGCTGCCCGTGTCGGCGGAGGATCAAGCCGCCTTGGTCAACGGCCTCATTGCCAAAAATCTCTACACCCAAGCGTGGTCATATTATGCGACCTTCCGTCCCAACGTCCGCCGCGATACCTCGCGGGATGAGGACTTCGAGCTTGATCCAAAAGCGGGCTCAGTCCTGGACTGGTCGGTATCCGACTATGCTTCCATTCAAAGTGGTAAGGACCGAGGCGTTGTGGAGTTTTCCTTCCCTCCGACAGTCGGCGGTCTGGCGCTTCAGCAAATGGAGCTTCTTCCACCCGGAAATTATTTCTTGGAGGGCGAGAGCGCCGGGGTAGACCAGCCGACACAGTCGCGCCCCTACTGGGAGGTGCGATGTAGGGATGGGCGTGTTCTCGGCCGCGTCGTAATCGCCAGTCCCGGAGCGGGAAGAGCCAAGTTCGAGGGCGCATTTGCCGTTCCTGAGGGATGCCCAGCCCAATCCGTTACGTTGTTTATCCGTCCGACGGATGCAA
>Ga0068855_100008287_pt1 | contig 12564 bp, 12 predicted proteins | sample KBSCornC52_FD_66592 | JGI IMG/M metagenome (GOLD analysis project Ga0068855, IMG submission 66592) | Corn rhizosphere microbial communities from Kellogg Biological Station, Michigan, USA - KBS Corn C5-2 | ecosystem: Host-associated > Plants > Roots > Rhizosphere > Soil ...
TCGCGGCCGATATCGGTCTGATCGTCGACAATCGGGTATTGGCGGCCGGGCTTGCCGTCTTGGCCGATGACCACCAGGCGTGCGTCGAGTTGCGGCTCTGCGGCCTGCGCGGGACTGCCCGCGGCTGTTGCAGCGCTGCCCGCGATCGGCGGTGCGTACGCAGCACGGCCATCCTCCGGCCCTCCGACCAAGCGCGCGCCGCAAAATTGGCAAAACGACATGTGCGGCGCGTTCGGTCCGTGACAGCGGGGACAGGCGACGGTTGACGGCGAAGCCGCGGAGGGCTGGACCGCGGCGGCCGCAGGAGCCGCGCGTGCTTGGGGAGCTTGCGGTGCGGTCGCGGGCTCGGGCGGATGCTCGAGCGACATTCCACAGTTCAAACAAAAGCGACCGCTGAGCGGGTTCGCCGTGCCACAACGAGTGCAGACGCGCTCCGGAGGGCGCGGCAAGGACAAATCGAATTGCGGCGCTGCCGGGCGCATCGGCGGCGCTTGGCTCGGGCGTGAAGGGGCCGCCGGCGCTTGGCTGGCGAAGGCCGGAGGCGGCGGAAAGAATTGCGGCGGCGGTGCCGGCTCCTGCCGCGCCTTTGCGGGTGCTTCGGCAAATCCGCGAGGCGGAGTGGGCAGTGCTCCCGCGCCTTCGCCTGAGACCAAGCGATTCCCGCAGTCCTGACAGAACCTCAGAGACTCTGGGTTCTCTTTGCCGCAGCGGCTACACCTCACCAAAAATTACCCAATCTCTAGTCCAATCTCCATTACTTCAAACCGGGTGCAAAGGGCCAGCGAAGAGCCTTCTACACTGCCTCCCGCCCGATCGAACCGCAAAAAAACGGCGGCTCGCTGGGGCAGCCAGCCAGCTCTTTTCGGCCGCTGAAGCGGCGGGCGACGTCGATCGCGGCTCCCTGGCGCAAAGCCGCCGCTTTTACCAGCGCGCGAGGGGATCGCGCAGCTCGAGCGTCAGCTCGAAACCGATCATGTGAGCCAGGCCGAACCCAAGGTAACGGTCCGCCCGGTCCTGGCCGGTGCTGTCGGTCCAGGCATGCAGCAGGAAGGCGCGATAATTGAGCGAGCCGCCGATGACCGTCGATTGGGTGACCTGGAATTCCAAGCCCAGGCCGGCGCTCAGCGTCGGGCCGATGGTGCTGACATTCCACTCGTTTCCGTAAAAGACCCCACCAAAGCCTACAGCGCCATACGGCGTCAGCCGGTTCCCGGCATCCAGGTAGTAGCGAGCCTCCCCGCGTAGCTGCTGCAGGATCGCCAAGCGCAGCAGATTGGACGAGTCCTGACGAGAGAACTCGTACGCGCCGCCGAGATACCAGGGCCCGCGCGAGCGGTAGCCCATGCGAATCGCGAGCCCCCCGCCGCTACCCAAGATGCAGGGGGTGGTCGCTCGCGCCGGGCAAACATCGCCCCCTGAGGCCAATTGCTCCACCGCGAGCCCGACGCCATACTGAAAGTACTCCACGTTGTTGGGCGGCGGACGCTGCGACTCCTGGGCCGAGGCAGGATTCGCCCGCCCCAAAAAAGAAGCGAGGACGATGGCCGTGAATGCAAAGCGTGCGGCTTTCCTGCGGCGCTCGTGGGCTCTAGAAGACGCTTTGATTTTGCAGTTCGAAGCCAGTTCGACCTTTGTGCTCTGCACGGGCTTGACTGTACCCGAATCCTTCGTCTAAAGCCGGGTCGAGTCCCCAGGAAGCTATCGGAATGGAAATTCACCTCGACAAACGCGCTGTCCGCCAGATTCGACTTTCTGCGCAAGAGGCCATCGAGGAGGATGACACTGAGTCACTCAGGGAAGACATCCTCGAGGCGTTTACTGAAGATCAGGTCGAGGAAATCGAACGCCGCCTAGACAACGGCGACTTCTTCGAATTCTTGACCGACGTGATCGACGAATGGAGCGGCGACGACGTCGACGAGTTGCTCGAGCTACTCGAGACCCAACTCGGCGAGGTCGGCATCGATCTCAAAACGGAAGCAAAGAGCGAAGCGGCGGACGACGAAGACGAGCCGGACGAACCGGATGACGACTTCGACGACGAAGACGAAGACGATGAGGACGACGAAGAAGACGAAGACGAAGAGAAGGAAGAAGAGGTCGAGTGACCTCGTCGTGATGCGGGCCGGATGAGCAACGCTCTTCCGCCCACGTCACCGCTTCTCGAGTCAGCGTGTGTCTTTGGGCTCGGGGTTCGCCTCGAGCTCGCGTCGGATGTAATCGCGGCACTCGCGCTGCGCGGCCGGCAGAATTTTCGGACATATTTCGTGGGCGCACGGCGCATAGCGAGAGTCCGGTAATTCGCGGACCAAGAGCGCGAGTGGCGCGCACGCGTCCTCGCTGCTGGTGCGTCGCGCGAGCAGCGCTTCTTGCCACAGTGCATCGTCGCGCAAAGTGCTCGTCGGAAAATCGACGAACACCCCGTGGAACGCGCGGCGCGCTGCGAGCGGATCGTGAATGGCGTCGCGGTACAGCTCGGCGATCCGATACGCGGCATCGGCGAAGCGTCCACGCTCGTAGCTCCCTGACATGTGGGAGACCTCGCGTGCGGCGAGCATTTGCGTCAAAAGCTCGATCGCCCCGCGCGGATTTTCGAGGCGCGTTTCGCATTCGGCGCCGTGAAAGAGGGCATCGTCCCAATAGGCGCCGTGAGGGTAGGGGAAGCGGCGGGCTACGAGCGAGTACGCATCGCGCGCCTCGACCAGTTTGCCTTCGCTGTCCAAGCGTCGCGCTCTTTCGTACAGGAGCTGTTCTGCGAGCTCGCTCTGGTCGAGCGCGGGTTCGACCTCGGCGATGTACGCCAGGACGGCCTGGTCGCCGCCGTGCTCGGCGAGTTCGGCGAAGTATCGCCGCAACGAAAGCCCGGCCACGCCCGAGCTCGGATATTTTCGAATCGCGCGCTCGAGTGCGGCGTAGCCGCCGGCTTCGTCGCCGGCACGCAAGCGCAAATCTGCGAGCGCGAACTCGGCGCGGGGCGCGCGTTCGCTCTTGCCGGCGGCCAAGCGCTCGTACAGCCCGCGCGCTTTTTCGAGCGCGCCTGCGCGCTCGTAGCTCGCCGCAGCGCGGAAGCGCGCCTCACTGCGGTCGCGCGCGCTGCGAGCAGCGTCGGCGGCGGCGAGCCAGGCCCGCGCAGCGGCTTCGAACTGGCCCTTGCCGTACGCGCTCTCGGCAGTGTCGCGGGCATGCGCGTAGGCGGGCGGCAACGTGGGCGCACAAGCAAGCAGCACGCCGCACAGCGCAAGCCAGCGCTTCACGGCACCGGTTCCCGAGCGGCGTCGCTGGTGTCGCCCAACCGCTCGCGTTCGGCGAGCGCCGTGACGAACAGCTCGTAGGCAATGATCTGCGTCGCTTGCGCCAGGTTCACCGAAGGCTGCGGTGCCGCCATCGGGATGCGCACGTGCAACGTGGCCCAAGCGTGATCGGCCTCGGACAAACCGGACTTCTCATTGCCGAACAGAAACGCCACTTTGCCACCTCGGGCCGCGTGCTCCAGCGCGCGCTCCGCGGCTTCACGCGGCTGGATCACGCCCGAGAAGCCGCGCCGCGAGGTCGTGGCCAGCACCAGATCGGCACCGGCCACGGCGCTCTCCAGATCATCGACGCGCTGCGCTGCGTGCAGCACATCCCAAGACTTTACGGCCATTTTGAAGGCCATTTCGTGCTCCGGTACCGCGAGCCGGCCCGGCTTTACCAGCACCAACTGGCTGAAGCCCATGGTCTTGATCGCGCGCGCGGTGGCGCCCACGTTCTCCGGATAGTGCGGGCGCACGAGCACGAAACGCGTCGCGCGATGAATCGGCAGCTCTAGCTCGGGCTTGGGAATATCGAGCGGTTTTTCTAGGGTCACTCGGAGACTCGCTCGTGTTGAGAGCGTGCACAGCGAAAGCCGAGCGCTGGCCGACGCTCGTTGGGCGAGAAGGCGCCGCGCGCCGCGCCACGCAGCCAGGCGATTGGCGACTGGTAGCTTCCGCCGCGCACGACGCGCGCGCTGGTGGCCTGGGCGGCATCCGGGCCGGTAGGATCACTGACCGCTTGCTCGGGATATTCCGTCGCGTAACGGTCGAACACCCACTCTGCGACGTTGCCGGCCAAATCCAGAAAGCCGTCCGGCGTGCGGCCCGATGGAAACGAACCCACGGGCGCAAGCTCCGAGAACCCGTCACTGGCGTCACTCGTGTCGACGCCGAGCCGACCATGGTTGGCGAGATGCCCGTTGGGAAGCGCACCCCACGGGAAGCGACGCCCCGTTCGACCCCGCGCGGCGCGTTCGAACTCGGCCTCGGTGGGCAAGCGCGCGCCGCGAAAAGCGCAAAAATCACGAGCATCCTCCCAAGTCACGAGCGTCACCGGAAAATCCGGGCGATCGAAGCGCCGCGCGCCGAGGTCATAGGGCGGCGCTTTGCAGCGGCGGAGGCGCACGCAGGAGGCATAGTCGGCGACCGTGACCTCCGTGCGATCCAGAAAGAAGGCGGACAACTTCACCGGGTGGCGCGTGAGTTCGTTGGCGAAGGTTTGTTCGTCGCAAGTGGTCGCGAGCGGCTCACGCTCACACAGCACGGTCGACTCGATCACTTCGCTCTCGGTCGAGCCCATCGAAAATTCGGACGCGGGCACACGGATCATGCGCGAGCCTTTGGCGCGCAACGAGATCAGCCCGCCGCTCAACGCCTGCTCCGTTTTACTTCCGGTCAGCGGCCAGGGGACGAGCACGGCGCCTTCGTCCCGAGCGCTACTATCGGCGCGCGTATCCGGCGGAGCGAGCATCAACCCCGCGCACACGAGCAGCACGACGAAGGACGCGCGTTCCGCCAGCCGTCGCGTTGCGCTTCGGCTCACGGTTCGAGCTCCTGCGCTTTGCCGGCATCGGCACGCGTGGGGGCGCCCGCGTCGCGTGCGGCTTTGGGCGCGCCCGCGTCGCGGTGTGTGCTCGGCTTCGCCTTGGGCTTCGGCAGTTCGGCGGCCGCGGTCGGCACCGAGTTCGTCGGAATCGGCCGAGCCGACGAGCTGCCGGCATCGACGGCCTCGCTGCGTTCGGGCTCCGCGTGTTCGGAATCGCGCAGGCTCAAGCTCAGCTGAAAACCGGCAATCCCGAGCAGCGCTCCGATGGCAGCGCCGCCAATCACGAGCCGCGTGGTTCGACTTTCACGCGCCGACGGTTCGTCGGAGCGGTGGCGTTGGTCGGGCAGCGTGGGCTGCTTGCTGCGCGGGCTTTGAGACAGTGCCTCTGCCAGCGCGAGTCCGAATCCGCGCGCGTCTTCGTAGCGCTGCCGCGGGTCTTTGGCCAGGCCGCGCGCCAGCACTTCATCCACGTGGGCATCGACCCCGGCAAACTCTGCGATCGGCGGCGGCTGCTCGTTCGTAATGCGCGTGGCGACCGCGATTGCGTCCTCGCCCGGGAACGCGCGTTGACCACTGACGGCCTCGTACAGCGTTGCCGCGAGTGAAAACTGGTCGCTCAATGGCGAAAATTTCCCAGTTTCGATGCATTCCGGCGCGCTGTACGCGGGCGTACCGAGCAGGCCGCCATCGCGCGTCAATGTCGAATCGGGCACGCGCGCGATACCGAAATCGGCTACCTTGGCACCCGTCGGAGTGAGGATGATGTTCTCCGGCTTGATGTCCCGGTGCAGCACCCCGGCGCTGTGCGCGGTCGTGAGCGCATCGCCGACCTCGCGGGCCAACCTGGCCGCTGCGTCCGGCCCGAGCGGGCCGCGCAGCAATCGTTCCTTCAAGGTCAGCCCTTCGGCGTACTCGAAGACCAAACACAGCCCGAGCTCGGGATCTTCCCCCATGTCGTGCAGTGACACGATATTCGGGTGACTGACGCGCGCCGATGCGCGGGCTTCTTGGCGCATGCGATGCAAGAGCGCTTCGTGCTGTTCCGGCGGAATGGACAAGTCGTCCCGCAGCAGCTTGATGGCAACGCTGCGATCGAGCACCGGATCGTGCGCGAGCAGCACGCGCCCCATGGCCCCGCGTCCCAAGAGCCGCTCGATCCTATAGCGGCCGATCTGCGCCGGCAGGCTGCGCTCTGTGGGATCCATCGCGGAACCCGGATCTATCCTCGGGCCAGAGCGGCTTTCAATCGCTCAATCGGGGCCGGCGTCGGCTTCTGGCTTTTTTTCGGCCGGCGGGGGTTTGCGGGGCGGCGCTCCGTACTCATCGTGGAGCTTCTTTACCAGCCCATCGCGGAGCACTCGCTCATGATATTCCGGCATGGTCGGGATCTGCACGAAGAGTCGCACGTGGCCGTCGGCTTCAACGACCTCGACGGTTCCGGTCGCAGTGGCTTTTTTCTGTCCGGGCAGCTCGTAACGAAAAATCAGGTACGCGGCGTCCGGATCGCGCTCGACCACTTCATAGCCCAGATCCACGCGCAGATAGCGCAGGGCGCCGCTGTAGGTCTGGGCCTTGCTGTACTCGGACTCGCCACCGACGCGCGCGATCGCGCTCGGGCAAAGCAGCGACGCTGCCAACAGCACGCCGGCGAAGGCAAAGCAGACACGGCGCGAGCTCCGCATCGAGCTTCGGTTAGCACCCGGGGCGCGGTGCGGCCAAATTCCGAGCTATTCGGGCGCGATGCCGGCGAGCAAGCTCTCTGGCCCTTCGCGCAGCAAAAAATTCACTTCTTCGTCTCCGTAGAGCTCGCGCACCCGTTCGATGCCGCGCGCAACCTCCGCCACATCGGACGGGCGGTGCGCGTCGCTACAGGCGGCGTGATAGAGGCCACGTTCGAGTAAGTCTTCCGCGCAGGCTTGGGTTTTTCGGCCGTATTTCCCGATCAACGCCGCGACATCGAGCAGGGCGGCGATGCCCGAATCGACCATTTTTTCCAAGGTCTCGGGTGAGCGCCATAAGCATTGATAGCGCTCCGGGTGTGCGATCACGGGCAAGAGTCCACGCACCCGCAGATCGAGCAGGCGATGCTGAACCATCGGCGGAAAATCGATTTCGTAGAACTCGAGCAGCACCGCGTGGCCGCCCGGGTAGGGCAGCCCGTGGCCGTCGAGCAAACGCCGAAACACGAGCTCGTCGAAATAGTGCTCGCTGCTCAGCTCCAGCGCCGGGAGCGAAGCGCGGTCCGGAAGCGCTTGCGTGAATCGTTCGAACGCGGCGGAAATGGTCTCGCGCGTGTTGTCGAACATCCCAGGCCGCGTGTGCGGCGTGGCGACGACGCGCGAAAAGCCGAGCGACGCGAGCCCGCGCAGCATGGACAGACCGTCCTCGTCCGAACGAGCGCCGTCGTCGATCCCCGGCACGTAGTGGCAGTGCAAATCGATGAAGCCGCTCATGAGCAATTTTTAGCCTACACCGTGGCGCTGCGGCCGCGACGGGAGAGAAGGGCGGCCCCGCGATTCACGTGCGGACGCGCACGAATTGCGCCCTTTCTCGCGCGCACCGGCTCGAGCTCGCGCTCCCCGCAAAATTCGCGGAGTGAGCCGGCTGGGACCGCGCGGCGCTCGTTCGGTTAGCGGGCCGAGTGAGGTTTCTTCGCCAAAATGCGCGCGCAACCCGCGACCGCTCGGCTCAGCCCCTGACCGAGGTCGCCACCGCGCCCAGAAATGAGCACTTCTAGCCCATCGACGGCCAAACGCCGAACTTCGGTCCGCTGGCTGAGCACGTCCCAGCGCGTCGGGACGGTGTCATTGGCGGCGACGTCGAGGGGGGCGATCGCTGCCAGCTCGTCGCACAGTTCGGCGGCACCGGCACCGGCCACGAGCAGGCCGGCCTGATCGCCGACGGCGATGGCCTCGAGCTCCGCCGCGCGGCGTGCAGCCTCGAGCAGGCGAGTCAGGGCAACCAGGGTGTTTTCGCTACGGGCGACGCGGCGGTCGTATTCTGGTTCTAACATACGACCGTGATTTTCGCGGCACCGGCTGGGCTGGGCCAAGTTTAGCGTAACCGACGTGGGCAGCCGGCGTGCGCATGGTAAATGCGGGCGGTGTCCACGAGCTCGCTTCTGCCCGTCCTCGCCGGACGTCGGACCGTTGTCTGCGCCGGTGCGGGTGGTGTCGGCAAAACCACCGTGGCCGCCGCGCTCGCGCTCGGCTTCGCCGAACGAGGCAAGCGGGTGCTGTGCATCACCATCGACCCGGCCAAGCGCCTCGCCGATAGCTTGGGGCTCGGCGTAATGAGCACGGAGGAGCAACAGGTGCGGCCCGAGCTGTTCGCAAACGCGGGCCTCGAAGTGCCGGGCTCGCTCACGGTGTTGATGCTGGATACCAAGCGCACCTTCGACGATTTGGTCTCGCGTTACGCGTCGAGTCCTGAGGCGCGAGACCGCATCTTTCAGAATCGAATTTATAGTTACGTGTCGACGAGCCTCGCGGGTACGCAATCCTACATGGCAATGGAGAAGGTGCTGATCGTGCAACACGATCCGCGCTTCGACGTGATCGTGCTCGATACGCCGCCCACCAGCAACGCGCTCGACTTTTTGGACGCCCCCGAACGATTGATCGAAGCGATCGACAGCGCGGCTATGCGCTGGCTGGTGGAGACTTTCGAGAAGTCGGGGCGCTTCAGCTTGAGCTTGGTCGCACGCGGCGTGGCGTTCGTGCTGCGCGGCATCGGACGGCTCACGGGCAAGGGATTTTTGGAGCACTTGGCCGAATTCGTAGCGGAGCTGAACGAGCTATTTGGCGGCTTCCGCGAGCGAGCCGCAAAAGTGGCCAAAGCCTTCCGTTCGCAAGACATGGCCTACGTGCTCGTCACTTCGCCTGCGCCCGCGGCCATCGACGAGGTGAGCTATTTTGCCGCCCGCCTGCGCGAGCAGGGCATGCACCCGGATGCCGTGGTGGTCAATCGGCTGCAGCTCGCGCCCGCGCCCGCGGATTTCGCGGAGGTACGAGCGGCCGCGCGTGCACTCGGCGCCGAGCTGTCACGGGCGACGACCGAGGCCGTGCTGCACGCAGCCGAGGACGATCGCGCTCGCGCCCGTTTCGAAGCGACCCAGCTTGGCACGCTCGAGACCGCCTTCGATCCGGCGAAGACGGCATTGTTACGCGTTCCGGTGCTCTCCGCCGACGTTCACGACGTGCGCGGCCTAGCGCAAGTGGCGCGCGTGCTATTTGCGGTGTGAACCCCCGGGCGGTCCTCCCGGCGGATTTTCGTTGCGCTTGCGCGCGCGGTACTCGACCGAGATCGGCACCGCTCTGAAATCGAAGGCCTTCCGAATCTGGTTCGCGACGAAGCGCTTGTAAGCTTCGGTGATGTACTCGGGCGCGTTGCACATGGCGATGAATAGCGGCGGATGAGCTTGTGCCTGAGTGACATAGAAGATGCGTGGCGCGCGGCCTTTGCTCGTCGGCGGCGGATGCCGATTCAGCACGTCCTCGAAGAACCGATTGAGCTCTCCGGTGGGAATTCGGCGTTTGAACTCTTTGCTCGCGCGCGCGGCCAGATCGAGCAATTCCTTCACGCCGCGCCCGGTCTTGGCGCTGAGATGCACGATCGGCACCCAGCCCGCAAAGCGCAGCTCCTCGCGCGCCTTTTCTTCCGACGCTTCCTGCTCCTTCTTCTTCTGCAGGTCGGACTTGTTCAGTCCCACGATCACTGCGCGCCGGCGCTCCAGGCACATGCCGAGCAGGCGAGCGTCCTGCTCGGACACGCCGGTGATCGCGTCGCACATCAAGATGACGACTTGTGCGCGCTCGATCGAGCGGATCGCCTGCAGCACGCTGACCAGCTCGATGCCGCGTTCGACCCGAGCCTTCTTGCGAATCCCGGCGGTGTCCACGAGCAAGAAGCTGCGCCCCTCGGACTCGATGCGCGCGTCCACCGGGTCGCGTGTGGTACCCGGCCGATCGTCGACCAGCGAGCGCTCGCTGCCGGTGAGCCGGTTGAACATCGATGATTTGCCGGCGTTTGGTCGGCCGATGAAGGCGATGCGCGGTACGATTTCGTCGTCTGCTTCGGCTTCCTGCTCGCCCCGCGCGCTCTTCGGCAGGTGCTTGGCGATGGCTTGCGCCAGATCGGCCGTGCCGCGACCGTGCAACGCGGACACCGGCACGATCTCGGGTACGCCGAGCTCGTAGAGCTCGTTCGCGGCTGGCATCTGGCGCGCGGTGTCGACCTTGTTCGCGGCATAAATCACCGGTTTTTTCGCGCGTCGCAGCAGCTTCACGGCTTCGCGGTCCGGTCCGGTCACCGGCATCGAGCCATCGAGCAAGCACACGATCACGTCGGCCTCGGCGATGGCTGCGTTGACGTGGCGCGCGATGCCCTGCTGCATGGGGTCGTCGCTGGTCGGATCGAAACCGCCGGTGTCGACCAAGGTCACGTTGTGACCGTGAATGTGGGCTGGCGCGTAGTGCCGGTCGCGCGTCACGCCCGGCTGATCATCGACAATGGCCAGCTTCTTGCCGACCAGGCGATTGAAGAGCGTGCTCTTGCCGACGTTCGGTCGGCCGACGACCGCGACGATGGCGGTCATTTCGCCCTCGGCGCCGAGCGCTTTTTGTTCTTCGTTCGCGTTGGCTTGCGCGCGGCTTCGACTTTGCCCAAGCCGACCGGCGCCTCGTAGCCGAGCTCGGCTAGCTGCCGCGGCATGCTCTTCCATTGCGGCGTCACGCGCACGAATAGCTCCAGGTGCACTTTGTGACCCAGGAGCTGGGCAATCCGTTTTTGCGCGCCCACGCGGATGCCTTTGATCTGCAGGCCTCCGGTGCCGATGATGATCTTGCGCTGTCCGACCTTCTCCACGTGGACGGTCGCTTTGATCGTCGAAGATTTTTCACCTTCCACGAACTCGTCGATCGAAACAGCGACGGCGTGCGGGATCTCGCCGCGCATGGCGAGGAGCACTTGCTCGCGCACGTATTCGCGCGCAAAAAAGCTGGTCGGGCGATCGGTGAGCGTGTCCTCGTCGAAGCCGAGGCCACCCTCGGGCAGCGCTTCAGCCAATGCGTCGAGCACGCGCTCGACCCCGTCGTCCAACTTTACGCTGATTGGGATCAGCGCCCGAAAGTCGCGCTGCTCCTGGTAGGCGACCAGCGCGGGCAAAAGCTTGCTCTTGTCGCGCAAGGCGTCGACCTTGTTCACGACCAGGACGCACGCGGCATCTTTGGGCACGCTCTGCAAAAGCTCGTGGTCGAGCTCCTGCACGCTCTTTTCCTTGGCGTGTTTTTTCGGCGGTGTCAGCGCCGAGATGTCGGTCATGAACAGCACGACATCCGCGGTGCGCGCGGCATCGAGCGCTGCGGCATTCATGCGTCGGCCGAGCTCGGATCTCGGCTGGTGCACGCCGGGCGTGTCGAGGAAGGCAAGCTGTGCGGCTTCACGATGCACGACCCCGAGCACGTTGTCGCGCGTGGTTTGCGGCAATGGCGAAACGATGGCGAGCGGCTCGCCGAGCACGCGATTCAAAAACGTCGATTTGCCGACATTCGAACGCCCGACGATGGCGATGGTTCCAAAACGCATGAAAAGTAAAATCCGAGGTGCGGCGGGCTGGGGACCGAACGGTAGGCCCGTTTTGGCGCGCTCGCCGCGCAGACCTTCCACCGTTTCTCCCCGGTTGCAACGATAAGAAACAACAGCTACGAGGGGGCCAGGCGACGATGACCCAGGAAAACGCGGGCGGTTCCGGAGCGAGTGCCGCCGGCGACCGGGAAAAGCCAGCGAAATCGGCGCCGGCCGCGGCTAAAGGCGCAAGCCAGGGCCGGCTTCTGCTTTGGCTGACGTTGCTGGTCGCGGGGCTGAGCCTATTTGCGCCGATCGCATCGAGCGGCATCTGGGATCCGCCGGAGCGGGAGACGGCCGAGTTTGCGCGCCGGATCGCCCTGAACCTGCTCGGTGGCCACGCGCTCGCGGTCGAAGGCGCCAATAATGAGGTGCCGACGCGCACCGAGCTCGGCCGGGGCGAGTTGCCGTTCACCTCGGTCGCCGCAGGTTTCCGTGCCTTTGGCTTACATGACTGGGCCGGGCGCCTGCCGCTCGCGCTTTGGGGTCTGCTCGGACTCGCTGCGACGTACGCGCTCGTGCGGCGTCTTTCGGACCGCCGCTGCGCTTTGTTCGCGGTGCTGGTGCTCGCGACGATGCCCCTCTATTTCTTGCACGCGCGCACGATGCTCGGCGACATCGTGACCATGGCCGCGCTCGCACTCGCGGCAGCGGGGCTCGCGCTCGCCGTTTTCGAGCGCGACCTCGGCGAGGTCGCGGTTTCGCGTTATCTCGCGCTCGCGCTCGGAGTGGTGGGCGTGACGTGTGCGGTGCTGTCACGCGGGGTGCTGCTGGGCGGTGCAGTCCCGGCCTTCGCCGTCGGTGCGACCTGGTTGGTGCTGAGCGCGTCGCGCGTCACACCGCGCGAGCGCTTTGGCGACGCCGTCGGCGCGCTCAGCCTGGCTAGCGGAATCGTCCTGGGTGTGCTCGGCGGTCGCGCGCTCTATCTCGCGCCGGAGACCGCTGGCCCATTTTCGTTGTGGCTCGGGAGCGCCGTGAATCGGCCGCGTGTGCTGCCAACCTTCGACAGCGAGCTACTGCAGCTCGGTCATGCGCTGTTCCCGTGGAGCGCGCTCCTGCCGGTAGCTCTGGGCGGCATGCTTCGGGAGCCACCTGCGTCTT
>Ga0068855_100008292_pt1 | contig 12559 bp, 12 predicted proteins | sample KBSCornC52_FD_66592 | JGI IMG/M metagenome (GOLD analysis project Ga0068855, IMG submission 66592) | Corn rhizosphere microbial communities from Kellogg Biological Station, Michigan, USA - KBS Corn C5-2 | ecosystem: Host-associated > Plants > Roots > Rhizosphere > Soil ...
GGCAGGGCCGCCACCACCGGCCGTCGCCGCCGCCACCAGAGGCTCACCAGGATGATCAGGAAGGCAGCCTCGCCGAGCGATCGGTGCCACATGTGCCAGCGATCGTAGGCGGCGCTCGGGAACGGGGTCGCCTTGAGGAGCAGGCCCAACGCGCCCAACACGACGACCAGGGCCGCCATGATCCAATGAAGGGTGACGGTCAGATCGTCGAAACGGTCGCGGGGCGCCTGCGCCATCGCCAGGCCTGCGCAACCGCGTTCATCAGATGCTGCCATGCCGCGCTCGCCCGGTGGTCCACCCCTGGCAGGCTGCGGGCTGCCGGCCACGAATGCAATCCAGACGCGCTCACGGCTCGATGTGCTCCGGTTATGCGTGCGGGCCCGTCTCGGAGAGGCATAACATCGGCGAATGGAGTAATACTCCTGGCTCAATTGCAATTGTACCTTCGCACGGGCAGCGTTGGCGGACGGGTGGCGCCGCCATCCATCATGGAACAGGGTCGGTTCGCCGACCATCCCGAGGGGACTGATCACAGATGGCTCGAAGCTTGACCCTTATGGCGCGTTGCGCGCCGCTGGCCGCTGGCGCGGCCGTCCTGCTGTCGGGGGCGCCCAGCCAGGCGCACGACATCTGGCTGACCGCCCGCCCGGCGAGCGGAGGCCTGGTGGCAGAGGTGGATTTCGGTGATCTCGCGGCTCGCGAGCTCGCCGATCCGAAGCGGATCGTCGCGCTGGAGCTGGTGAGCTCCGGCGGTCGCTCCGACCTGCGCCATCCGCTGACCGCGGGGACGGCGAACGGCCATCCGGCCTGGATCAGCGCGCCCTTCGAGGCGCCGCGGAGCGGGGTGCTCGCGGTCGCCTATGACAACGGCTTCTGGCTGCAGCTCCCGGGCGACAAAGGCGAGACCAACGCCAGCAAGCTGATGGCCCCGAACGGCACGGCCGCCCACATGACGGTCAAGTACGGCAAGATGCTGCTTGGACCCGGCGCCTATTCGACGGTCCTCGGCGAGCGGCTCGAACTTGTTGCGTTGCAGGATCCCTACGCCTTGCCGCCCGGTGCGACCTTGCGGGTCCGGCTGGTGCTCGCCGGCAAGCCGATCCCCAACACCGAGATCGCCTATACCGACGGCTTGGCGCCGATCCCGGACGCCAAGCAGCCAACCGTCAAGACCGGCGCGGACGGCGTGGCCGAAATCCCGTTAAGGCGCAAGGGGCCACACCTGCTGGCGACCGACATCGAAGTTGCGCCGCTACACCCCGGCCTGGCCGATCGGGACCACATCTACGCTTCGCTCGCCTTCGACACCTCGCGGTAGACGCGCCCGGGCCGGCCTGATCGGGCCGGTTCTGTTCTCCCCAAACTGAGGATGCGAGGCCCGGCGCAAGTCGGGCGGCGCAGTTTGTCGCCTCCATGTCAGCCCGGTCGGTCCTCCCGACAGCCGGTTCCGTCCGGCCCACGAGCCTTCTTGTCGCCGGCCTCTTCGGCCTGCTGCTCTGCGCCTGCCCTCGTGTGGCCCAGGCGCAGGCGCTCGCGGCGTGGTCGTTGCGCCCCTCGTTGTCCTACACGATCGACCTGTTCGACGATCCGGATGGCGGGTTTCCCCAAGGCGCCGGCGCGGTGGCGGCTGCTGACGCCTCGCTCGGCCTCGAGTTCACCCACGCCGATGGCGACAGGACCGAAGTCCAGATCAGCGCCCATCGGATCGACGGACGTGGGTTCACCGCAGCCGCGCCACCGTCGCACCTGCTCCCGGTGAGCAGCATCGATGCGCCCTCGGGTTCTCATCTCGCCAACAGTTGGATCGAGCACGAGTTCGCCCGCGGGCGCCTCTCTGTGCGGGCCGGGCGCATGGCGCCGGACGAGGAGTTCTTCACGAGCGACACCGCGGCGACGTTCGTCAACAGCACCCATGGATGGCCGGTGATCCTGGCGGCCAATCTTCCCAACGGCGGCGGCGCCTATCCGTTCTCGGCCTCCGGGGTGCGTTTCGCCGCCCAGGCCTCGCCCGGCGTGTCTTTCGCGGTCGCGATCCTCGGCGAGGGCGCAGGACCACGCCCGGACCCGCCAACCGGCGGGGCGTTTCTGATCGCCGAGCTCGCGGCCCGCGGCGGCGCCGCCCAATCCGGACGGGTGTTCAAGCTCGGCGTCTGGCGGCACACCGGCGAGTTCCACGATCGGTTGTTCGACCATCAGGGCCGACGGCTCGCCGACCCGGCGTCAGACGGTCAGGCGGCCCGCAGGCGCGGCGACCTCGGGGGATATGTGGCCGCCGAGGCCACGCTCTGGCGCAGCCGAACGGGTCCCGGCTCCATGGCGGTGTTCGCCCGTGGCGCCGCGGGCCAGAACGACCGTGACCTCGTGTCGGCCTTCGCCGACGCAGGACTGCGGCTCCAGGGGCCTTTCGCGGAGCGGCCCTGGGATTCCCTCGGACTCAGCATCGCCTTTGCGCAGCTCGGGTCCCACGCCCGCGCGACGAATGCGGACTGGTCCAACCGCGGCGACCGCGCGGTCCGGCCCCCGGATCGGGAGATCAATATCGAGCTCACCTATCGGGCGGCGATCTCCCCCCGATGGGCGATCCAGCCCGACGTTCAGATCGTGATGCGTCACTGGAACACTGCGGGTCAGGTCGCCGCCGGACAGCCCCACGCGGCCATTGTCGGCGTACGGAACGTCTTCGCGTTCTGATGCGCGCAACCTCTGCCGATTCAGACCCCGATCCGGCCTTGGCGGAGGGCGGATAGTACTATAGGGGAGTATCCTATGACGCATCTCAATTCGAATCCTGAACTGGTGGCGCGCGTCCGCCGGATAGCGGGGCAGCTCGCCTCGGTTGAACGGGCGCTCTCCGAGGGCCCGGACTGCAGCAGTGTCCTTCAGCAGGTGGCTGCGATCCGGGGCGCCGTGAACGGGCTGATGGGCGAGATCCTGGAGGCCCACCTGCACGAGCACGTGGCCGCGCCCAACCTGGAAGCCACGGCCCGCGCCGCCGGCGTCGAGGAGGTGATCGCCGCCATCCGCCGTTACGCAAAGTAGGTCCCATGAACTTCGACGCCGAAATTGAGGTCCTTACCCACGAACACGTGTTTCTTGGCGCCGGGCACGACGCGAACGCCCGCCGCACCCTTTGGGTGGTGGCGCTGACGACCGTCATGATGCTCGGCGAGATCGTCGCCGGCGGAATCTTCAACTCCATGGCCTTGCTCGCCGAGGGCGTCCACATGGCCACCCACGCCGGCGCACTGGCCGTCGCCGCCGCCGCCTACGGCTACGCCAGGCGGCACGCCCGGACCGGCCGCTACACCTTTGGGACCGGCAAGATCGGCGATCTGTCCGGCTTCGCCTCGGCGCTTGTCCTTGGTGTTGTTGCGGTCGGTATCGCCTGGGAATCTGCAGGACGGCTGTTTGCGCCTCAGAGCGTGGCCTTTGGTCAGGCGACGGTGGTCGCGGCCATCGGCCTGGCGGTGAACCTGATCAGCGCGCTGCTGCTCGGCGGCGAGCACCATGGTCATGGGCCCGACCAGCATCATTCCGGGCGCCACGCTCATGAGCACGAGCACGAGCATGATCATGATCATGATCATGATCATGATCATCACGAACATGGGCGTCACGCCGGCCATGGCGACAACAACCTGCGGGCGGCCTTCGTCCACGTGCTGGCCGACGCCCTTACCTCGGTCCTGGCGATCGCGGCCCTCCTGGCCGGCCGATACCTGGGCTGGACTTGGCTTGATGCGGTCGTCGGCATCGTCGGAGCTGTCGTGATCGCGAGCTGGTCGTGGACCCTGATGCGCGACACGTCCGCTGTTCTCCTGGACCGGTCCGATCCGGATCTTGAGGCGGAAGTGCGTGATGAGGTCGAGGGGCCCGGCGGCGCTCGCATCACCGACCTGCACGTCTGGCGGCTGGGGCCGGGGGCGCACGGCGTCATCGTCAGTTACGCTGGGGCGGCGTCAGCCGAAGAGGTGCGAAACCGCCTCCGCCACGTCCCAGAGCTCAGTCATGTCACGGTCGAGGCGTTTGCACGGTAGTCAGCCGCGCTGGCCTCATCGCGTGTCGTTTCTCCATGGGTCCGACGCTCCTCGATATGTCCAACTGGGACGGCTGACACCCTTGTATTCAATCAATGTTTTCGTCTTTGACGGGGCGCTTGCCCTCCCAAGCCCGGTTTGAATTCCCAATGCCGACCTGAGGCTGACCCTGGACGACCAAATGATTGGGCGGCCCATATTCCTGTAGCTCATCCGCGTCGTCCTGCGCCCGTTTGCCACACGGCGCCGCGGTTAAGCTCGCGTTCGCGAGTGTCCCAGACAATGCCGGTTAGAATTGGGGGAATTGTCTATGGGGCCAATTGCCTGCGCGAAGGAATTGGCGCGATTGAGCGCGGCCGACGATCGGTGGCGCTCGGCGTTGTGGACGGCGTTCTTTGGGCTCGGGTTCCTCGGCGCCGTTTGGACCGGCGCGAACGTAGTCATCTATCCGTCCGGTGCGCCGGCGGACTGGATGGCCACCAGCTTTCTCGTGTGCCTGTTGCTGTTCGGGGCCCAGCGAGTCCGCGTGCTTGCAGGTCTGGTGTGTCTGCTCGGCGCCGGGTTCATCGGCTACGCCAAGGGAATTCCGCCGCTGAACGCCTCCATCGCGGCGGCCCTGACGGGCGCTGAGGCGGTTCTTGCGGCCGCGCTCGTGCGCCGAACGCTGCGGACCCCGCACCTCGTCAACCTGAAGCAGACGGGCGTGCTCCTCGCCTTCGTCGTCCTGCCGACGTCGATCCTCACCACGCTCGGCGCCGGGGTGGCCCTGTGGCTGATATATGGCAGGCTGCCCCTCGCCTTCATGCTGGAATGGCTCGCCGGGCATGGCTTGGGCATGGCCATGGCGCTCCCGACGCTGCTCGTCCTGCGCACGCCCAGCCGCATCCCGCCCCCGAAGCTGGGTCGCTTCGAAGCCCTGCTGTGGTGGGGCTTGATGGCAGCGCTCGCCACGGCCCCCTGGACGGTCTTCAACAACCTCGAGTGGCTGCTCATCCTGCCGGCCGCGACGGTGTTCGCCTTCCGCCTCGGCCTGAAGACGACCGTTGCGGCCATGTTGGTGATCAATGCGGCCAACGAGTTCTGGTTCTACCTGCACCCAGACCCCGCGGTCTTCGGTCCCGTGCTGTCGACGCAGATGCTGATCCTCGCGGGCCAGCTCTACTACGCGGCGATCTACTTCAACGGGCTGGTCACCGGGCTCGCGATCGCCCATCAGGTCCGCATCAAGCGGCTCCTGGAGGCCAAGGGCGAAGCCGCCCGCCGCGCCCGCCTCAAGGCCCAGGCCGCGAACAAGGCCAAGAGCGAGTTCCTGGCCAATATGAGCCACGAGCTGCGCACGCCGATGAACGGGGTGATCGGAATGAACGCCCTCCTGCTCAAGACCGGGCTGTCGCCCGAGCAGCGCAAGTACGCCGCCGCCGTGCGCGTCTCGGCCGACGGGCTCATGCATCTGCTCAATGACATCCTCGAAATCTCGAAGCTCGAGGCCGGGAAGGTCGAGATCGAGATGATCGAGTTCAGCCTGGTTGATCTCATCGAGGACGCTATCGAGCTTACGGCGGCCCGAGCCCAGGAAAAGGGGTTGGAACTGGCGGGGTACGTGGATGCGGGCGCCCGCGGCGTGCTCAAGGGCGACCCGACCCGCGTCCGACAGGTTCTGCTCAACCTGCTCTCCAACGCCGTGAAGTTCACGGAACGGGGCTACGTGTGCGTGGAGGTCCGCTCGCACCGCGAACCCGGCGGGCGCCTTGCCCTGCGGCTCGAGATTCGCGACACGGGCATCGGCCTCTCCGACGAGGTGAAGGGCAGACTCTTCGCCAAGTTCCAGCAAGCCGACGGATCAATCACCCGCAGGTACGGCGGCACGGGCCTTGGGCTCTCCATTTGCCGCCAGCTTGTGGAGCTGATGGGCGGGCAGATCGGGGTGAGCGACGCGCCGGAAGGGGGCGCCCTCTTCTGGGTTGAGCTGGAATTCCCTGGCGGCGGCGGTTCCTGCAGGCCGAACCACCAGGATTTGACGGGAGTCCGCGTGCTCGTCGTCGACGATGTCGAGCTCAACCGCACGATCTATCGCCTGCAGCTCGGCGAGGTCGGCGCGGATGTCGAGGAGGTGGACAGCGGTCCCGCCTGCATCCAGGCGGTCCAAGATGCGCTCGCCATCGGCCGACCCTTCGATCTGGTTCTGCTGGACCAGATGATGCCCGATGTGTCCGGCGCGGAAACGGCGGCCGGACTCCAGAGACTGGCGCCGGACGACCGCCCGAAGGTGGTCATGACCTCCTCCCTCGGCGAGCCGCTCACGACCCGCGAAGCGGCCGCCATCGGCCTCGCCGCCACTCTGGTCAAGCCGGTGCGCCGCGAGCATCTCGTTGCGACGCTGTGTGCTGTGCTTGGGGCCAGCGCGCACGAGGACGCCGGCTTGTTCGGGTCTGACGGCGAGGTCGCCGCGCCGGCGTTCGGCAATTCGGCCCGCGTCCTGCTTGCCGAGGACAATGAGATCAACACGCTGCTCGCCTGCACGCTCCTTGAACAGCTGGGCCTCTCGGTCACCTGTGTCGTGAACGGCCGCGATGCGGTGGAGGCGGTCGCGGCGGGCGCGTTCGACCTGGTTCTCATGGACGTGCAAATGCCCGAGATGGACGGGCTGGAGGCCACCCGCCGCATCCGCGCGCTGGGCGGTCCCAACGGTCATTTGCCGATCGTCGCCATGACCGCCAACGCCATGCGCAGCGACCGCGAAGCGTGCCTCGCCGCAGGCATGGATGATTTCGTGGCGAAGCCCATCAACGCGGAGATCTTCATCGGCGTCCTCGAGCGCGTACTCTATTCCGAGCCCACGAACCTCGCTGAGCAAGCGGCCGCCAGTTAAAGCGTGACCGCTTCAGCATGGACGGTAGCCTGAGTTGACGAGGTGGTGGCTGTCCTCGGTCGACGGCTCCGCCAGCATCACGGCATACTCCAGCAGCTCCGCCTTCAGATCCGCGTCGGGAGTCTTGTCGATCTCATCCAGCGTCTTGTTGGACGCCAGGACGTCCCAGTTGGCGCGGGCGCCGTGGTGGAAGACATGCATCGCCACACCGAACTGCCGCTGGTTCGCAAGGGCCGTCGCGGCAGAGCTGCGGCGGCGCGCCGCCGGCGAAATCACGGCGCACAATCACGACAGGTTCGATCGGATCGCAGAGTAACAAGGCGGCCTTCGCCGCCGGTCCGAGCACATGGAGAGCGAATGGCCAAATCCCCGACAAAGGCAGCCCGCCGCAAGGCCCCAGCGAAAAACGCGACATGGACGAAATTCCTGTCGGCACATCCGCAGGTCTTCACGGCTGTCTTCGGCACGAAGATCGCCCTACCGCCTCGCGTGACCCTCAACCGTCTTGTCCAGAGCAGCGTGAAGACGCTCGTCGCCGGACGGTCGGCGACCCTATCCGCGAAGCAAGGGAACGCGGCCGTGGTGTTCGTCGCCTTGGCCGATAAGGCTGATTTCGACAAGCTCAAGGCCCACCACAAGGGTAAGCCATGGACGTCAACGGTTCCTGGTTCCGTCGATGGGTTTCAGGTCTATCTGCCCTGAACAGCGGTCGCGGGATCAGGCCTGAAACCGAGGCGGCGGCCGCTTGGGCGCCTAAAGCGAGAGGTGGTGCGGGCGGCCGAGGTCGAACCGGCACGGGGTCACCCCCAACGGATTTTCGTACCACTTCGGCTTTCGCCGCCGCCCGCCCCATTTGGCCGGGAAAGGCGTTCGTGGTCTGGACTATCCCTTCGCCATAGCAGACTGGCCTTAGGCGCCGCCCGTCTAGTCTCTACACCTTCCGCGGCTGGCGCCGTGGCTTGGCTCGGGATCGCCAGTGAAGGGTTCCCCGAATTTGAGCGGTTCTACGTCCGGGGTTTCCCCCAGCGCACTCAAGTCGTTTGTCTAAGTCCGTTGCGTCTACCAGTTCCGCCACGCCCGCGTAGCCGCCTTGATTGCCACAGCCCGCGCCCCGCCACCAGCCGCGACGCCTAACTCAGGCGGCGCCGCGGGCTGGCGGTCGCCAAAGGTTGAGCGCCGAGAAGTGCGCCCGGGCCCGCTCGGCATCGATGGTGTCTGCAAATCGGACCTCGACGCGCTCGCCGTGGCCCTGACAGGCCCACAGCCCGCGGCAGTTGAGGGTCAGCCATTCGGTGACGACCGTGTTCGGCGTGTAGCCGGCCGGCACGGCCGACGGTTTGAGGATCCAGGCCCTTTCGGGCCACCCCGCCCGCCTGGCCTCAGGGAAACGCACGCGCACCGCCTAGGCTCTGGAAATCATCGGTCTCATGATCCGAGTCCAACAGCAGTTCCGAGTCCCGGCAAGCCGGGCGTAGCCAAACCAGGAGGGCGTTCGCCCAAGGCGTCTAGGCGTGCGCCGGCGCCCGGGCCTTCGACCGTGCGGTCTTCGGCTTCTGCGGCTTGCGACGGTTGATCGCCGCCGTGTCCAGCACATTCTTGATGTGCGAGGCGTAGTAGTCCTCGATCATCTTGACGCTCGTCCGGCAGTTCTTTGCGATCTGGTAGATGTCCGCGCCCTCCATGAGGCGCATACTGATGTAGGTATGGCGCAGGCTGTAGGCCGTTCGGGCCTGGCCATCGCGGTCGGTCTTCAGCCCCTGCTCCCGCAGGATGGCGTTGAACAGCTCCCGCTGGATCTTGCCCCAGACCCGGTCGGTGGATTTCAGGCTCCAGCGCTTCTTCTGCCGCAGGTAAGGCAACACCGCGCCGGGCATGCTCTTGCAATAGCCGACGCCCCGTTTGCCGCGGACCTCGATCTCCAGGATCTGCTCCCCGGTGTCCTTATCCATGACGATGCTGACGTCGCGATCCTCAAGAATCTGGCCCTCGTCGGGCCGAAGTCCGGTGTTGACCATGAACAGCACGTAGGCCTGCAGGCTCGACGAAGAGCCGATCACCGCCCGCACCTTCAAGGGTCGCGCCAGCATCCGTCGGGCCAGGTCGTGCGCCAGCTTCAAGCGCACCGCGGCGTGGCCGCCCGCCACCCGCGCCAGGTCGGCGGGCGCGGCCCCGACAACCTCGGGCAGGGAGCCGAAGGTCTGCAGCAGGGCGCGCGCCGCGGGCTCGTCCAGGCCGCAGAGCAAGGCCAGCGCCTGGCCGTCGTCCAGCACTTCGGGGCCGTGGGCCGTCGCCCGCGCCTCAAGGTCGCGCCGGTCAGATCGCGCCAGGGCTCGCTTCGGCCCGGCCGGTCCGGCCCATCCCCCGTCCTCCACGCCCCCACACTCTTCAGGTTTCACCGCGCTCACTCCGCCTCTGCGACCCACCTCGCGGGGCCGCAGACCGGGACCTCCCTCCCCCTCCCAGCCCTGACTTCGCCGGGTTCAGATCGCTTGAGGGCGGCGTTGCGGGGCGCACCCCGTAGACGGCTTAGATCGAGGCGCGGCGGCTCGAGCCCAGGGGCAGGCTTTCGCCACTTGGACCTCTCCGCTTAAGCTCACTTCCATGGACCTCTCGCCCGATCGTCAGTCCAAGGCGCCCGCCACCGAGAACCGGGTGATCGCGCGCATCATCCCGATGCTGGCGGCCCTCTGCGTCGGCTTGGCGGTGATGTGCCTGGTCCTGGCGTTCGCCTGGACCCGCGCCGACGACGCCGCCCGGCGCAACCAGACCATCATCGACTGCTACCGCGACGCGGCCGACCAGGGCCGCGTGCCGCAGGATCGCGAGTGCGCCGCGCCATGAGCGGCGGCCGGGCTTAGGGCGCGACGGCCGTCCCCGGCGCGCAGCGCCGGACCAGTTCGGCATCGGCCGCCCCGGACTTCCAGGTAGCAAGCGTCAGGGATGCGGACGCGGCGACCGACCAGGCCGGCCACGACCCCGGGGCGACTGCGTAGGCCTACCAATTGAGCGCGAAAGGACGCGACCTCTAGGGTCGATCGTCCGAGGCCGCAAATCCTCGCCGGCGTAACCTACGGAGACCGCAATGACGGATGTGCCCCGGACCAACATGGTCGAAACCGCAAAGCTGGCGCGGGGACCATCGCGGACCATCCGGCGCGAGGAGCTGCGCCGCCGGGTCCCCCTGGGTGACACCACGATCTACGAGATGGAGCAGAAGGGTGAATTTCCGCTCCGCTTCAACCTCACGCCGCGATGCGTGGTCTGGGATCTCGACGAGGTCGAAGCCTGGTTGCTGCAGCGGCGCCAGGCTTCACGGGACCGCAGCTTTGTCCGGGCGACGCCGCCGGACGTGCGGCAGCGCAAGCTCCGGCCGGTCCGGCGCCAGACGCCCGGGCGCTAGGCCTACCCGTCCAGGTCGGCGGCCTCGCCGAAGCGGGCGACCGCGCGCAGCCGGTCCTCGGGATCCGCAAACCTCACCCGCAGTTCCCGTGAGGTCGCGTGGCTGGCCCAGTCGCCTCGGCAGGTCACGGTCAGCCACTCGGTGATGAGGGTGTTTCGGGTGTAGCCGGCAGGCGCTGTCGGCGGCTTCGGAAGTCTCGCTTCCGACCAGCCGACCCCCTGACTCTCGCCCTTCTGAAATCGAACCCGCCCCACGCCAAAGGATCGCCGGGAGTCGCGCGCGCCGGCAAGCCGTAGCCTCACCGCTAAGCCAGCGCGGGCTCCAGCGGCCCGATGGCGATGGTGGTCGCACCAGCACCGGCGCGTGCTTCCGGCCTTCGATCCGGGCCTCGATCATGTCCGCCCACTCCTGCGACATGTGCCGGCGCTGCATCCCGTATGCGGCCTTGTGGTAGACGCCCCGCGTGCTGCAGGCCACTGGCTACGACCGGGCTTGCCGAGCGCCGGGCAGCAGGCATTCGGCGACATCATTTTGGCGGCCCACCCCTTGACGGTGATGCCCAGCGCCGTCTCCACCCACAGCTGGAATCTTGTGTTCGTGGCGACGGTGGCGGCCGGTCGGTACAGCGTCCTCGGCCAGGAAGCGTTTGCGCTCGACACTCGCCTTCATCGTCCACCGCCTTAGTCCTGCGCGGCTTCCCGAGTTGGAACCTCGGGCTCGCGGCTCAGGGGACCGATCGCAATCGCCGGCGGCAGCAGGACCGCGACGTGCCTGCGCCCCTCGACCCAGGCGTCGACCATATCGGCCCACTCCTGCAGCATGTGCCGGCGCTGCATCTCATATTCGGCCTTGTTGTAGACGCCCCGCGAGCTGCGGCCGCTCTCGTGGGCCAGGCACTTTTCGATCCAGTCGCCGTTGAAACCGACCTCGTTGAGCAGGGTCGAGCCGGTCCGCCTGAGGTCGTGGACAGTGAAGGGCTGCAAGGGCAGGCCCTCCGCCTTGGCGCGGTCGACCACCGCGGTCGTGACCCGGTTGAAGGTGGCCCGCGACATCGGGGCGTCGGCGTCGTAGCGGGACGGCAGGACGTAGCGGGAGTTCCCCGCGCAGGTCTTCAGCGCGATGAAGATGTCCAGCGACTGCTGCGACAGGTAGACGTTGTGCGGCTTGGACCGCTTCATTCGCGCCGCAGGGATGCTCCAGACCGCGTTCTCGAAGTCCACCTCATCCCACACCGCGTCCTGCAGTTCGCTCTTCCGGACCATGGTCAGCAGGATGAGCTTCAGCCCCAGCCGGATGGTCGGCAGGGTGGAAATATGTTCGAGCTGGCGGAACGCCACCCGGATCTCCGAAGGCGACAGGGCCCGGTCCCGGATCGTGAAGGTGGCGATGGACGCCGGCCCCACCTCGTCCGCCGGGTTGGCGATCTTCTCGCCGTGCAGGATCGCAAAGCCGTAGACCTGCTTGACGATGTCGCGGACGTGCAGGGCTGTGGCCGGGGCCCCGCGGTCTTTGACCTTGGCGCACAGGGCCCGCAGATCGCCCGGCTCGATCTCCCTCAGCAGCCTGGACTTGAAGGCCGGCGCCACGTCGCGGTCATAGACCGACCGACGCATGGCCCGCGTGCTGTCGGCCATCGGCGCTTCGTTGAACCACTTCTCCGAGAACTCCCCGAAGCTTTTGGCCTCCAGCAGCTTGCGCTTCTCCCGCTGCTTCTCGTGGGCCGGCGATACGCCCGCCTCCACCAGCCGCCGGGCATCGAGACACTTCTCGCGCGCCAGCTTCAGGGAAATGCCCGTGCGGCCGTATCGGCCGATGGTCAGCGTCTCCCTCCGCCCGTGCATTCGGTAGTCGTAGCGGAAGGTGATGGCGCCCGAGATGGCGACCGAGACGTACATCCCATCCCGGTCGGTCACCTTGTAGATCTTCGACCGGGGCCGAAGGTTTTGGAGTGCGGCGTCGGTGAGCATGGCCTCTGCCCAGACCGGAAATACCGTCAGGGGTTTTCGGGCCCTCCGAGACCCACAAACCTCAACTATTTCCGCGTCTTGGTCCCTGAAAAATACCGTCAGACGGTCGAATTCGAGTGACGGTATGGGGCAAATCAGGGTCCGGCAAGGGCTCCGTATCCGACGGTCATGCCGTCAAACCGTACCGTCAGCCACCGATAGGCGCCGATAGGTCGCGAGAGAATTCACTTTTTATTTCAAGTGGATATGACTCACCGGGCGATTATCGCCTGGCCCAGTTGATTAT
>Ga0068855_100008293_pt1 | contig 12559 bp, 10 predicted proteins | sample KBSCornC52_FD_66592 | JGI IMG/M metagenome (GOLD analysis project Ga0068855, IMG submission 66592) | Corn rhizosphere microbial communities from Kellogg Biological Station, Michigan, USA - KBS Corn C5-2 | ecosystem: Host-associated > Plants > Roots > Rhizosphere > Soil ...
AAAGACAACAGCCACGACGCCAATGTGAGAAAGGCCTATAATCTCACCGCGCAGATCGCGATGATTGTTGCGATCTACGACAGAATTCGCAAGAAGCTCGAGATCGTTCCTCCTGACCGTTCTCTTTCCCACGCAGGCAATTTTCTGTGGATGCTGAATGGCGTAAAGCCATCGGAGACGGCCGTGCGCACGCTGGACGTTGCGCTAATTCTTCATGCGGACCATGAGCTGAATGCTTCCACATTTGCAGCGCGCGTGATTGCGGCAACGCTGTCGGATATTCACTCGGCAATCACTGGTGCCATTGGCGCGCTAAAGGGGCCGCTGCATGGCGGAGCCAACGAAGGCGTAATGAAGCTGCTGCTGACCATCGATAAGGCTGGCGCCGATCCCGTGGAATACGTAAAGAACATGCTGGCCGCCAAGCAGAAGATCTCGGGCTTTGGTCATCGAGTTTACAAAACCGAAGATCCGCGAGCCACGCACCTGCGTCGCATGAGCGAGAAGCTGGGCAAGGATGCCGGGCAGCCGAAGTGGTATGAAATGTCGCGAGCCATCGAGCTGCATATCAACAAAGACAAGAAGCTCAACGCGAATGTCGATTTCTACTCGGCTTCAACCTATGCCACGCTGGGCATCGACATAGATCTCTACACTCCGATCTTCGCAATAAGCCGAATCGGCGGCTGGGCCGCGCATGTGATCGAGCAGCTTGATGACAACAGGCTGATCCGGCCGCGGGCGGACTACATCGGCCCGGTGTATCCATCGCAGTATGTTCCGATGAGCGAGCGGCCATAGCTGCTATTCATAGTTTGCAAGCTAACGGGGGCTGAAGCATGAAGCCCCCGTTTCGTTTTTGCGCAACTTTCGCGGTTTCGAAGCCAAACTTCTGTATTGCTCTTGTACCGGATTGTCCGCTTTCGGACAAATGCAGCCTTTCCGGACACTGAGTCGAGCATTATTGCGACCTAAGATCTTTGTTTTCTGGTCGGGGAATTGGCGATTGAGCTGCTCTGTTACGGCCAGTAACGAAATCTTTAGCTTCAAACGGGGCCGCCTGACGCACCAATTCCGTCCTCAGTGAGCCATCGCACAATGAACTTGCATAAACCGTAGACTGACAAACTATTTGCAAGGGGAGACAGCATGCAGACTCTTGTTCAGAACATCCGTTTCAGCCTCCGTATGCTGGCTCGAAACCCCGGTTTGACCCTCACCGTTCTGCTCACCCTCGCCATCGGGATCGGCGCCAACACTGCAATCTTTACCGTCGATTACGCAACACTCCTCGCTCCCCTTCCGTATCCGCAGCCCGAGCAACTCGTCATGGTCTGGTCGAAAATCCAGACATTCCACAACGGAGTTTCCGCCGGCGACTTCCTCGACTGGAAACAGCAGAACACCGTCTTCCAGGATCTGTGCGCCTGGTCCGGCGCCAGCTTCAACCTCGCCACCAAAGACAAGCCCGAGTACATCAACGGCGTTCGAGAAACCTACAGCATGCCTCAGATGTTAGGAGAGCCTCTCTTCATGGGCCGCTACTTCCTGCCCGAAGAAGGTGTGGAGGGCCGCAATCATGTCGTGATCATTACCCATAAGCTATGGGCCAAACTCGGTGCCGACCCCAAGATCGTCGGCACTACCCTGCGCATGGATGGTGATCCCTACACAGTGGTCGGCGTACAGCGTGCCGGCATCTTCGATCGCCAGCAGGCGGAGCTCACCGTTCCCCTGGTCTTCAAGCCGGAACAAATCAATCATGACTTCCATTGGCTGCTCGTCATGGGCCGTCTAAAACCCGGCGTCACGGTAAAACAGGCGCAGCAGAACATGGACTCGGTCACCACCCACATCGCGGAGATGTACCCAAAGAGCGATAAGGGCTGGGGCTCATATGTCGAAGGGCTCAAGAATGACTTCCTCCCCAAAGAACGCATCAAGATGCTCTGGCTGCTTCTCGGTGCCGTCGGCTTTGTGCTGCTCATTGCCTGCGTCAACGTCGCCAATCTGCTGCTGACCCGCGGCATGGCACGTCAGAAAGAACTCGCCGTTCGCAGCGCCCTCGGTGCTGGACGCCGTACCATCTTTGCCCAGCTCCTTACCGAAAGCCTGATTCTCGCCATCGCCGGCGGAGCACTTGGCGTTGGCGTCGGCTACGGCATGCTGCAGGGCCTCATCGCTGCTATGCCGCGCAACACGCTGCCCAGCGAAGCCGATCTCCGCCTCAACATCCCCATCCTCCTCTTCACTCTCCTCGCCACTACACTTGCCGGACTTCTCGCCGGCTCCGCTCCCGCCTGGTATGCATCTCGCATCGATCCCGCTGAGACTCTGAAAGAAGGCGGACGCGCTGGTACCAGCACCGCCAAGCATCTTCTCCGCCGCATTCTCGTCATCGGCGAATTCGCCCTCGCGCTTGCCCTGCTTGCCGGCGCCGGCCTCACCATTCACAGCTTCTGGAATCTTGCTCACGTCGATCTCGGCATCAAGACCGATCACGTGCTCACATTCTTCTTGCCTGTGCCCGAAGCTCGCTCCAAAGATCCTAAGGAGATGTCCGCCTACTACCGCGATATCCTCGCCCACATCGCAGCGGTCCCGGGCGTGCAACACACCGCCGCAATGACGGGCCAACCTCCCTATGGAGCCGGCTTCGGCATGCCGTTCATGCTCGATGGCGGTCCGACATACGCAGATCCATCCCAGCGTCCCGGCACCGGCTTCGGCATGGTCACACCCGACTACTTCAACGCCTTCGGCATTCAGCTGATCTCAGGGCGCGGATTCACCGATCAGGACACTGCAGCCACCGTCAAAGTGGCCATGGTCAACCAGGACTTCGTGAACAAATACCTCAAAGGAAAAGACCCGCTCCGTCAGCGTGTCCTCGTCGAAGAGCTGATTCCGGGCGTCACCAAGCTCGGGGACTACGTCTCATGGCAGATCGTCGGCACGTACCACAACGTGCACACAGCAGATCAGCGCGACGAGAATCCGGAGATGCTCATCCCCTTCTACCAGATCCCCTGGCCGCAGGCGGGCTTCGCCGTTCGCACATCCGAGAATCCCTCCGCAATGCTCAAAAGCATTTCCGCCGCAGTCCATCAGGTTGACTCCAGCGTCGCCCTGGCCGAACCCAAGACCCTCGACGATGTCGTCGACGAATCGATGGCCAACCAGCGATTCACACTCATCCTCTTCACGAGTTTTGCGGCCGTTGCCCTGTTTCTTGCAGCACTCGGCATCTATGGCGTCATGTCGTTTTCCGTCGCCCAGCGCTCACATGAGATCGCGCTCCGCATGGCTCTCGGCGCTACGCGCAACCGGGTCATCACGCTCATCATTCGTGATGGCGTGCTCCTCGCCACAATCGGGCTGGGATTGGGACTGATCGGTACTTATTTCGTCGGCCGAGCCATGCAGAGCCTGCTCTTCGGCGTAAAGGCACTCGACTTCACCGCCTTCCTGTCGGTCGCCGTCGTCCTTCTTGCCGCCGCCATCCTGGCCTGCTTCCTCCCCGCGAGGCGAGCAGCGTCCGTCTCACCCATGCGCCTCCTCAGGACAGAGTAAGCGTGAGTCGACAGTCCATTGCCGGGTGTAACAGCGTTGAAGCGCTCAACAGTCCAGCCTGACGCGCCGACAACGCAGCACACGACCATGCTTCTGCCCATTTATCCCCGCAGGACAGGCTCGGTACGGTTGAGATCGGTACCCACGTTATTTGATTACTTGCTGAGGAGCCCAAAAACAGCTACGCCGTTCGGCGTGCCCACGTAAACCTTGCCGTTAACGATGAGTGGGGTGATGAATTTGTTGCCGTTGCCGAAGGAGTCGCGCCCACTGCCGGCCTGATTGCTGTTGTAGAGTTCCTTCGCCAGGTTGGTTGCATCGTAAGCGTGCAGCACTGCTGGGGAGCCGGTGGCGGATTCAACCGCCCAGACGATTCCATCCTGCGTTCCATTGGCGGAAACAGCCGGAGAAGTGCCCGGGTATGCGAAGGAAGCAGCTGTCTGGCTCGAGGGCGACGTTGCGAGCTTTCCGCTCGTCATGGGAAATGCCCTCAGAGGGCTGCCGACCGTTCCGAGATAGAGAACTCCGTTGAAGAAAGCCGGAGTAGAGAAGACGCCTCCTACGCTAGGTAATTCTTGGTAGAGGTTGCTGTTGCTGGATCCGCCAGCGTTGAATTTGCCCAGATTGTCGCGATCGGCAATGTAGAGGTTTTGGTCTTTACCTCCGCCGACGAGGAGATGACGGGCGGCGCCGGTCGAGTCGGTCACGTCAGGCAGGAGGACGATGCCCCCAGAGCCGAGATCGAGGTCAGCGCTGGATGCGGAAACGGTGTTGTAGGGCTCGAAGTAGTCGGCGACGGCGACTTTGCCGCCCGCGGTCGTGAGCTTCAGGATGGAGTTGCCGTAATCGCCTTTTGATGGCAACTGGTTGGAATCGAGGGTGGTGTCGAACTTGCCATTGGCATCGAGAAGGAATAGATTGCCGACCGAGTCGGCGGCGATACCGTCGCCGCTCATCCAGATGGACCCATCGCCTCCGTTGGGAGTGAGGTTGAGCACGGAGGTCTGTTTGAGAGTCGACTCGCTGTAGGCCATCACCCATCCCGTATATGGCGAGAAGTCGCAGTGCGACGACCAGCCGAGATAGATGTTGCCGCCGCTGAGAAGAAGCGCAGCTCGATCCTTGTACATCTTCGGATCGAAAGTGAGAGTGCCGCCCGAAGAGCCGTCGCCGTTGCCTGGATACGTTGCGGTGATTTCAGTGGGGCTGCCGGATACTTCGCTGCCTGTGGTGATATCGAGCGTATGTAGGCGGTGGTGGTAGTTGCCGCCGGAGTCCTTGCTCATGCCGACGACGTAGATGGTTCCGTTCGTGCTCTGCTTGCGGTCGATGACCGGCGTCGCAGTGATCCCGATTTCCGGCCCGACCTGACCGCAGCTGCGATCATCGCTAGTGGTCTCGCCCGAGCCAAGGACGGACGCCTTCCAGATTTGCGCTCCGGAGTCGGCGTCGAAGGCGTAGACGCTGTCGTGTTCCGTGGCGACGTAGAGGACGTTGCGCGTTGAGCCGCCCGCATTGACGCCGGCGAGGAAGAGCGGCTCGGCGTCGACCTTTCCGTCAACCGCGTCGAAGCCGACTTTTCCGAACTGGGTTGAGTTGACGTTGCTGAGCGTGAGAGTGGTCTCCTGCGCGTTCAGTCCGTCACGGGAGTTGTTGTCGTGGAATGTGGTGATATCAGGGGCGGTGGCAGTTGGGGTGGGTGTAGGGGTGGGTGTCGGGACAGGAGAGGGATCCGACGGGGACGTTGTTGAGTGCGAACCGCCACAGGAACTTAGCAGGAGAGCACAGCAGGATATGAAGACAAAGGGATACTTTAAGGCGGAACCCATAGGGGAAAACCTCTGATAAATGTGCTTCAGCTAAGTCCAACGGTCCTTGGATGAGACTTGGTGGGGCGGGGGTTGGAATGGTCGGTGCCGACCACATCCTGAGGTTTGTCGAGAATCTGAAGTTCGTATCCGGGCCGTGGAACTGCAGCGGTCATCGCTGGATGTGCTGAGCCAGTCGGATTACAAGCGGTAATTGGTGAAATTAACCCCGCCGAAGGGACGCCGCTCGGGGTGGCCGTCGACTAATTAAGGAACATTGTCCGGTAGAGCGTATCGCGCTGGACCGGTTTGTAGCCGGCGTCGCGGATGATGCGGCGGAGTTCCTCTTCTGTTGTGCAATTCGAGGTGCCGGCAGCTCTCACTACGTTCTCTTCGAGCATCACGGAGCCTACGTCGTTGCCGCCGAAGTGGAGGCCGAGTTCGAGAACCTTGAGTCCCTGCGTTACCCACGAGGCCTGCACATTCTCGACGTTGTCGAGGTAGAGCCGCGAGATGGCCAGCACCTTGAGGTACTCGACTGAGGTAGCCTCATCCCATCCGCGCCCGCCGAGCGCGGTGTATTTAGGCTGGAAGCTCCAGGGGATAAAGGCGGTGAATCCACCGGTTTCTTCCTGAAGTTTGCGAACAACTTCGAAATGATTAATGCGCTGATCGAACGTTTCGCCAACCCCAAACATCATCGTTGCGGTGGTACGCATCCCGAGCTGGTGCGCGGTGCGATGCACGCTGACCCAATCTTCTGTGCGGCACTTAAGGCGGGCGATGCGTTTGCGGACATCGTCGTCTAGAATCTCAGCGCCGCCGCCTGGGATGGAATCGAGGCCTGCGTCGCGAAGACGCGCGATGGTACTGCGCAGGTCGAGGTCGGAGTACTCGGCGATGGCTAGAATTTCAGAAGCGCTGAGGCAGTGAAGCCATATACTCGGGAAGCGCTGCTTGATGCCCGTGAAGAGGCGTTCAAACCAGTCGATTTTGAGGTCGGGATGAAGGCCGCCCTGCATGAGGACGCCGGTGCCGCCCATTTCCTGAGTTTCGGCGATCTTCTCGTAGATCTTTTCGAAGTCGAGGATGTAGCCCTCGTCGGAGCGAGGGATGTTTTTGCCTTCCTTGGGCAGGGGACGGTAGAAGGCGCAGAAGGTGCAGTACTCCGTGCAGAAGTTGGTGTAGTTGATATTGCGATCGATGATGTACGTGACCACGTCTTCGGGATGGAGGCGGCGTCGCACGGCATCGGCCTCAAAGCCCAATCCGATCAGGTCAGGGGAATTGAAGTAATCGAGGGCTTGCTCGCGGGTCAGCGACATAAATACAGTTTACAGGGACCAGAGAACCGCAGCGAGAGAACCAGGACCGGGGACTGGGACGGAAAACTCGATTGGACTATTTAGAGCTCTTGCTGCGGAAGAGGAAGATGCCGCGGCGACGGACGGGGTCGCGGCGGGTTCGCGAGAGGTTCGAAGCGGTGGAGATTCCGCTAAACAGGACAAACCAGTCCCAGAATGCTCGCCAGCCCTTTTTGGTATCGCTGCTCATTTTCTATCTATTGGATACACGGGAGCCAAAGAAGGTGCAAGAAAGCCTGTAGTCAGGCGGTCCGGGAGCTTCACGGGCGGGGCTTTGTTCCGGTACTGGCGGGAGGCTTCTTCGCAGGGCTGGAGACACCAAAGCTCATCAGAAAAAAGCGGAGTCCTTTGCGGAGGGAGTCGAGGAGGTTCATGCGGTTTCTGCAATCAAGCATAACGCAGGTCCATGAAGGTTGATGGACGCATTGGCCCGTATGTGAGCCATTGCTGACCGTGAACGAGGATTGCCTGAATGAATGCGCTACTGTTCGTGGGAGCTTTCCTGGTGCGGTGGTTCCGAGGTGGGTGGATGGTTCGGGGCTTCGGCAGGCGGAGCGGGGGCACGATTCAGGATATCGAGGGCAGCTTGCGGCATAGGCTTATTGGCGTTGGCCAGGAATAAACTGACCTGCCACATCTCAGGGTCGCTTAACTGGGTCTTGAAGGAGGGCATCCCAGTGAGCCGGATGCCATTCTCGACCTTCCAGTATGTTTCGCCGACGGGGTCATCGCTGACCCCCACGACGGCGGGGTTGTTGTGGTGCGGTTCGAGAAGCTGGGGAGCATCGGGATACATATGCGCGCCAAAGGCAGAAGGGTGGCCGTGTATTCCGTGGCAGGCGGCGCAGCGATCGATGTAAATCCGGGCGCCGGCCGTGAGGTTTGTGGCGTTCGGTTCCATGTGGGTTCCGACGACTTCGCGCTGAATGCGCCCGTTAAGAGGCATGTGGACGAGTTGCCGCTCGTAGGGAAACGCGGGATCGGATACGGCGACGGGGACCTTGCCGTACATGAGATACGCGATGACGATCAGAGGAACCAGGACGATCCCGATGATCAGGCCAAGAATAAAGCGCATACTCTATTGCGGCCTCCTCAGAATTTCATCCTAGAGCATGAAAACGGGAGTTCGCGGCAAAAACCATTGGCCGGCGTCCAAAAGGAGTCAGTCCCCAGAAGGCTTAGTTGGATTCGGTTTGCGATAATTAACCGGGGAGTGCGCTCGGCTCGTAAGTATTCGACACCGGATCGCGATAAGCCTCGTTTGTCCGCTGAGATCCGGTGTTCCATCCGGTGGGCTGAGAACTGCATTGGGGACCCGGTTTTTGGAGGTAAGGAAAGATCGATGTTTTCTTTTCGCCGCGCTGTAGCAATTCTGGCGTTTATCTGGCTTGTTTCTTCTGGCGTGGCAGCATTCGGCCAGAACTTCAGCAGTAATCAACCAACACAGGAGCAAACACCGGCCCCGGTCCCGACCGCCCAGGCACCTGCAGCCACGCAGAATCAGGGGCAGGTCAGCGTGCGGAGTCGTATCCGGGCCCGCAGAGAGGCACGCCGCGTACAGGCGATCCACGACACGTACTCTCATCCGTACGAGATTTTTGTGGGTGCAGGATACCAGCGGTTTATTCCGGGACCTGACCGTCAGCATGCAACGATGTACGCATGGAATTTGGCGGCGACGCGTTACTGGAGCGAGAAGCTGGGACTCACCTTTGATGGTCGCGGGAACTACGGAACGGCATTTGTCGGGCTCAACCCGAGTTCGATTACGCGACCGGCGATCAGCTACTACACGGTGATGGTGGGGCCGACTTACCGGTTCAAGACGCGACCGAAGTACTCGATTGCCGGGCGGGTAGAAGGCGGCGCGGCTTTTGGCAACTTCAGCGGAGATACAAACGGATTCGGTTCGTTTTGCGGTCAACCGGGCGGCTGCCTCCTCTATCAGGATGGCACCACGTACGCTTTCAACGCGAGCGTGATTGGGGAGTGGAACCTGACTCCGAGTTTCTCGTTGCGCCTGGCCCCGGAGTACATGGCGAACGGATTTGGAACTGGGCTGCAGAACGACTTCGGCGCGACGTTTGGGTTCGTGTACCGGTTTGGGAAGCATTGAAAGGCCGTTGTCAGAGGTAAAGTGATCAGTAGAAGCGGCTCGCCCTGCGGTGAGCCGTTTGTATTTGGTGAGCCGTTGTTATTTGTGGGCGGCGTAGTTGGCGGCGCCCATCATGTGGATAGAGACGTAGGGCTCGTCGCCGAGGACCCAGCTGTCGTGGCCGGGTTCGATGTAGAAGACATCGCCGGGCTTCATTTCGATAACACGGCCATCGTCCATCGCTGCTGTGGCGCGGCCGGAGACGACCATACCCACGTGGGAGACGTCGCAACTCTTCTTGCCGAGAGCCTTACCGACATGCTCCGACCATTTCCAGCCGGGTTCGTAGGTGGCTCGGCCGATGGTCATGCCGCCGAGGTGGACGAGTTCGAATTTCCCTTTGTCGAAGGTGCGGATTTCGTCGGGGTTGTCGAAGCGCTTGAGGATGACTTCGTACACGGAGCCTCCGGGAATCAGCGGTGTGCTGTGAGGTTTGAAGTATCAGTCGATGGGGCGTTGAAGCCAGCAGACATCCCAATAGCGGCCGAATTTGAAGCCATTCTCGCTGAAGACTCCTACGATTTGGAAGCCGAACCTCTTGTGGAGTGCCGCGGATGCTGGGTTGGGCGGCACATAGCCTGCAACGGCGCGGTGGATGTCCTCGCTTTCGAGCGAATGAAAGAGCGCGGTGTACAGTCGGCTGCCCAGGCCATGGCCGGCCGATTCAGGCGCACAGTAGATCGTAGTTTCAACGATGGTGTCGTATGCCGGCTTGGGACGAAAGCGCGTGGTGCCCGCGTAGGCGGCGACCTTACCGTCGAGTTCAGCGACTACTAGGCGATATCGACCGGTTTTGGCAAACTGCTCGAACCAGGGGACGCGCTGTTCTACAGTCCACGGCCGAGTGTCGAAGGTGACGGGCGTGTGGATGATGTAGTGGTTGTAGATTTCGGTGAGACGAGGCAAGTCCGCGCGGACCGCTGGACGAATGAGCGTGTTCGTCATGCTTGCTCCCTTTGTGCTCGATGCTGCTTAACCCAATAGCGGACCGTGCCTGGTGTTAGCTCAGGATAGGAATGTTGGCTATGCGTTGTTGCCACTCGGCGGGGCCGGTCTGGTGGACGCTGGTGCCTTTAGAATCCACGGCCACCGTAACGGGCATATCTTTCACCTCGAACTCGTAGATGCCTTCCATGCCGAGATCTTCAAAAGCTAGCTGGCGCGAGGCGGTGATCGCCTTTGAGACGAGATACGCTGCTCCCCCGACAGCCATGAGATAGACAGCACCGAATTCCTTGATGGCTTCGATTGCGACCGGTCCGCGCTCCGCTTTGCCGACCATCCCGAGAAGGCCAGTTTGGGCGAGCATCTGCCGGGTGAACTTGTCCATGCGGGTGGCAGTGGTGGGGCCTGCGGGTCCGATGACTTCTTCGCGGACGGGATCGACTGGGCCGACGTAGTAGATGAAGCGGTCTTTGAAGTCGACGGGGAGTTTCTCGCCGCGATTGAGCATGTCCGTCATGCGCTTGTGTGCGGCGTCCCGTCCGGTGAGGAGCTTGCCTTTGAGCAACAGGACTTCGCCGGGTTTCCATGTGGCGGCTTCGGCGCGGGTGACGGTGTCGAGGTTGACGCGCCGGGCGCTGGAGACGTCGTAGGTGAGTTTGGGCCAGGCATCGAGCGACGGCGGGTCCAGGTAAGCGGGGCCGGAGCCGTCGAGGACTACATGCGCGTGGCGGGTCGCGGCACAGTTAGGAATCATGGCGACCGGCAGGTTAGCCGCGTGGCATGGCACGTCCAGCACCTTGACATCGAGAACGGTGGTGAGTCCACCGAGTCCCTGTGCGCCGATGCCAAGTCGATTCACTTTGTCATAAAGCTCGACACGGAGCTTTTCAGCGGTGGTTTCAGGGCCGCGCGCGATAAGGTCCTGGATATCGATCGGGTCCATCAGCGATTGCTTCGCGAGGAGCATGGCTTTTTCGGCTGTGCCGCCGATGCCGATGCCGAGCATGCCGGGCGGGCACCATCCGGCGCCCATGGTTGGAACGGTTTTGAGAACCCAATCGACGATGGAGTCGGACGGGTTGAGCATGACGAACTTACTCTTTGCTTCGGAGCCTCCGCCCTTGGCGGCGACGGTGATTTCGACGGTGTTGCCGCGGACGAGTTCGACATTGACGACAGAAGGCGTGTTGTCCCGGGTGTTTTTGCGTGCTCCGGCGGGGTCGGCGAGCATGGAAGCGCGGAGAGTGTTGTCGGGATCGGTATAGGCGCGGCGAACGCCTTCGTCAACCATGCCCTGGATGTCGAGCGTGGGAGTGCAGCCGTCGGGGCCTTCGAAGCGGACGTCCATGCCTACCTTGACGAACGCGTTGACGACGCCGGTGTCCTGGCAGATGGGGCGGTGGCCTTCGGCACACATCCGGCTGTTGATGAGGATCTGCGCGATGGCATCTTTGGCGGCAGCAGACTGCTCCCGCTCGTAGGCGCGGGCGAGGTTCTCAATGTAGTCAGTGGGGTGGTAGAAGCTAATGTATTGCAGCGCGCCGTAGACGCTGGCGATGAAATCTTCCTGCTTGATGACGGTCATCGGAACTCCCCGGGAATTGCCCAACTCTTTAGGGTAAAGGAAGCATGCGCTTCGCGCACAAGCGGAGTTAGCGTCCGCGGTGCGGACGTGTTAGCAGCGATTCAGGTAAGTCAACGCAGGTTGAAGAGGGAAGCTGATTCGTTTGGGTCGGGGTAGGTAGGCTGGCCGTTGATGGCGACGAGGAATGGTGTGAGCTTGTGTTCTGCTGCGGGCGCGGTGGAGAGGATGTCGCGGACTTGCCAGCCCTTGAGCATGAGCGCGTCGGCGATGAGAGAACGATGGCAACGCCAGGGAACAGCTTCGGCGCACATGATGGCGGTGGGAGTCGCGCGGGCGATTTTCATCAGGGTGTTGAGGCCTTCACCGAATTCCGGGGTGGCCATATAGTCGGCATATCCTCGGAATGACGCATTACGCCAGCCCGTATTGACCGAGTTCTTGCCGCTATGACGGCGTCCACCCAGAGCTTTTAGATGCCTACAACCAAGCCCAGCAGCCTGAAGTGAAGCTGCGAGCGCTTCAGAGTTGAACTGCGGAACGTGGCGCGACTTGGGTATGGAACGAACATCAACCAGGTGTCGGACACCGTGGACACTGAGCAGTGCGATGAACTCGTCGATAGAGTGTGTCGAGTGGCCGATGGTGAATATAACAGTATTCGCCACAACTCAATCGTAATGCCAAAGACGTGCGGCGCGGAATGACAGCAGTTGCCTGCTCGTGATTGAGTAAGAGGACGACAGCCGATGACTTCCCCAATGATCGACAAGAGGCCCATCAACACGCCCCGCCAGGTTCTGTTTGCCAGCTTGGTTGGAACGGCGGTTGAGTTTTTCGATTTCTACATTTATGCGACCGCGGCGGTGCTGGTGTTTCCGAAGCTGTTCTTTCCGGGGAGCGATCCGGCGTCTTCGGTGCTGGCTTCGCTGGCCACGTTTGCGATCGCGTTTGTGGCGAGGCCGATCGGGTCGGCGTTGTTCGGGCACTTCGGAGATCGGATCGGTCGCAAGCGGACGCTGGTGGAGGCCCTGCTTACGATGGGCATCTCAACCTTCGTGATCGGAACCCTGCCTTCCTACCAGACGATCGGACTGGCGGCGCCGATCCTACTGGCGCTCTGTCGGTT
>Ga0068855_100008295_pt1 | contig 12557 bp, 9 predicted proteins | sample KBSCornC52_FD_66592 | JGI IMG/M metagenome (GOLD analysis project Ga0068855, IMG submission 66592) | Corn rhizosphere microbial communities from Kellogg Biological Station, Michigan, USA - KBS Corn C5-2 | ecosystem: Host-associated > Plants > Roots > Rhizosphere > Soil ...
GCGCGGCGACTTTCGGGTATCCAGAACCGAGCACTCCTCGAACACAGAGCAGTAACAAGCACGAAATTCCAGGTGCTGAGTTGCGCCGCTGATCCGCGAGTAGTCGCTTGGATCGTAGCTTTTGGCGTCAAGATCGACGAAATTCACCCACTCTCGAGCCGAAAGCACGCTGTTGACCACATCGGATGTCTGGACGCGGAAGTGATGCGCAGGATCGGGAGGCCGGAGGATGGATTTGAGGAGCGCCTGCGGACCTGTCTGCGCGGTGTCCTGATAGAACACCTCGAGGCTGTCCAGGCGCGCCGGACCCACACCTTTGTTGACGACCCACAGAGTGATATGGGGCGTGCCATCCGCGTTGAAGTTCGAATACCCGACCAACACGTATGGCCACGTGCTCGCTTCCACCATCCGTTCCATCACGCGCCCGTGTTGAATGGCGAGGAAAAGCGAGATCAAGGAAATGATCACGGCCGAGACGGCCAGAACCGCGTCGAGCCATCTGTGACCCGTATGGTGATGATGATGGTGCTCAGTCTCAGGGCCCATATCCGCCACCATCGCGCACCTGACCCCTTCGCCTGCCCGAGATTAGAGGCGCATCGGCATCACAACGTAGCGCGTGTGAGTGACGCCGGGTGCGTGAATCAGGCAACTGCTGTTCGCATCGGTCAGTCCGAGCTCGACTTTCTCTGTATCGATCGCGCTGAGCGCATCGAGCAGATAGTTCACATTGAAGCCGATCTCGACGTCTTCGCCCTTGTAGCTCACTTCGACTTGATCCTCCGCCTCCTCCTGCTCCGGGTTGTGCGCCTGGATGACCAGCAGGTCTTGCCGCGCCGTAAGGCGGATCCCACGATATTTCTCGTTCGACAGAATCGCGGTCCGCTGCAAGGCCGCGCGCAGGCTCTCCCGATCCGCCTCGACCTTGCGTGCGGGACTCGCGGGAATCACACGCCCATATTCGGGGAAACGTCCATCGATGAGCTTCGAAGTGAAGCGAATTTCGCCGATCTGCGCACGAACGTGATTTGTCCCGATAGCGAGCTCGATGCTCGCATCGGTACCAAGGATGCGCTGCAGCTCCAGCACACCCTTGCGAGGCACAATGACCTGGTGCTGGCCGGCCTTGCCATGTTCCTTCAACTCCATCTCGCAAATGGCCAGGCGATGCCCATCGGTCGCAACCGCCCGCAGCGACTTCCCATCGGTTTCCAGGAGCAAGCCGTTCAGGTAATAACGCACGTCCTGCTGTGCCATCGAGAAATGAGTCTTGTCGATGAGCCGACGGAACTCACCTTGCGCGACAGTCAGCGTCTGCTGCGCATTGATCTCCTCGATGACCGGAAAGTCGGTGGCCGGCAGACTCGATAACGTAAAACGGCTGCGGCCGCCGCGTATGGAGACGCGCTCACCCTCGGTGCTGAGTGTCACGCTGGTCTTCTCGGGCAGCGACTTGAATATGTCGAGAAGCTTGCGGCCCGGGATCGTGATATCGCCGGCCTGCTGAACGCTCACTTCCTTGGTCGCAACGAGCTCCACCTCGAGATCGGTGCCCGTGATGCTCAATCGATTGTCCCGTGCCGAAAGCAGCACGTTCGCGAGCACAGGCATCGTCTGCCTCCGCTCGACGACGCCAATTACGCTCTGCAGGGGAGCGAGAAATTCTTCGCGTGCCGCCGTTAGCTTCATAAGTCTTATCTCTTGGGGTCGCTATCTTAATCTTAGAGTGTTTTAAGAAAATCAGTTGTAGCAGTTACAGAGGGCCGTGATAACGGTGATAAAAAAACTAATCCAGATCGATCAAGAGATTGCGTCGCAAATTTTGCCACACAACCCGAGGGATCACCTGACCAACACCTGTGTGCTGCCTGTGTGTAACTTTATCCCCGATCCTGCCCACAAGTAATCCACAGCCTGGTGCACATCAACCTGCCAGGGTTCTCAACAGGTTCGAGTAGTCCTCGCTCATGCGCTGCTCACTGTCGCGCAGCTCCTTGATGCGCTTGCACGCATGCAGCACTGTCGTATGGTCACGGCCGCCGAACGCGTCACCGATCTCCGGCAGGCTGTGGCTGGTGAGCTCCTTCGAGAGTGCCATCGCAACCTGGCGGGGGCGCGCGACCGAGCGGCTGCGCCGCTTCGAAAGCAGATCGGCCATGCGCACTTTGTAGTAATCCGCTACGGTCTTCTGAATATTCTCGATGGTCACCAGCTTCGCTTGCAGTGACAGCAGATCCTTCAATGCTTCCTTCGTGAATTCGACCGTGATCGGGTGACCCGTGAAACGGGAATTCGCGATCACCCGCCGCAGCGCGCCTTCGAGCTCGCGCACGTTCGAGCGAATCCGCTTCGCGATGAAGAATGCGACTTCCTCGGGCAACACGGTATTCGACATCTGCGCCTTGGTCATCAGGATGGCCACGCAGGTCTCGAGCTCCGGCGGCTCGATGGCGACCGTCAGTCCCCAGCCGAACCGCGACTTCAGGCGCTCCTCGAGCCCGTCGACTTCCTTGGGGTAACGATCGCAGGTGAGAATCACCTGGTGCTGTCCCTCGAGGAGCTCGTTGAACGTATGGAAGAACTCCTCCTGCGAGCGCTCCTTTCCCGCGAAGAACTGAATGTCATCGATCAGAAGCGCATCCAGCGAGCGGTACGCCGTTTTGAAGTCGTTGATGGCGTTGTGCTGCAGGGCTCGCACCATGTCGCTCACAAAGCGCTCAGAGTGCACGTAGGCGACGCGAGCCTCGTTGTCGCGCTCTTTGATCGTGTGCGCGATCGCATGCATCAAGTGCGTTTTTCCCAGCCCTACGCCGCCGTAGAGGAACAGCGGGTTATAAGCGCGTCCGGGATTCTCCGCGACCTGGTGAGCGGCAGCCTTCGCGAGCTGGTTGCTCTTGCCCTCCACGAAACTCGCGAAGTTCGAGTCGGGATTGAGGCGCGTGCCAATGACGAGCCCCTCTGCTCTGCGCGCACGGGCCGGCGCCGCGGCGGGTGCAACAGCGCTGCGCATCGGAGCGCTTCGCGATCCGACTTCTACAGTGACGATCGGTACATCGCCCGTGCTTTCATCGCGCAAGAGCTCACCAATCCGCGGTAGCAGATTTTGATTCACCCAATCGACGACGAACCGATTCGGTGCGAGCAGTTTCAGTGTGCCCGGGCCCTCCACTGCCTGCAGGGGACGCACCCACGTATTGAACTGCTGCTCCGGAAGCTCGGCCTCCAACGCATCTATGCACCGAGCCCAAAGCGACGCTTCCACTCGCGTTGCCTCCGCGACCGCCGGAACGAGACCGAACGGGACCTGAAGAAAGGGCTGCGGAGTCTATACCGATCGTCGCGCATGCTGAAGACTTAAAACTGGCAAATGTATTGACACCTTGGGCCTCAACCACTTAGCCTTGCCGGCCTTTTTCATGGGCAGAAAGTCGTCCGGGCCGCGGAGGCTGGCGGCGCTTTTTGCGGAGTTGAAGCCCTCAGCCAGCTCTTGGGCGCGCAAAAAGCGTGGTTTTTGCGCGCGCGGGTCATTTGGCGGCGGCAGAAGGCTTCGCGCCCGCTAACGATTTGGAATTTGGAGCCGTAGTCATGAAGCGCACTTATCAACCCAGCAAGGTACGCCGTAAGCGCACACATGGGTTTCGTGCGCGCATGGCCACGAAGAACGGCCGCAAAGTACTGGCTCGGCGCCGCGCGAAAGGCCGCCGTAAGCTGATCCCTTAGTCGGTCCAAAATCGCTCGCTCGCCCTGTGTGACGCGCTTTTTCCTGGCTCGTCTGCCGCGGGGGAGCGCTTTCACCCGCCGCAGCAGGAGCTTCGATGCGAGGGCGGCTTACTCTTCCCGCGCAACGTCGGCTGCGGCGCAAGACCGATTTTGAGGCTGCCTACGCAAATGGGCGGCGCCTTGGTAACGGATTCTTCGCGGTGACTGCGAGACCCAATGACATTGGCGGGCCGCGCCTCGGGTTGGCCGTTTCAGTGAAGAACGCCGGCAATTCGGTCGAGCGCAATCGTCTGCGGCGTACTATTCGCGAATCATTCCGTTTGCACCAGCACGAGCTTCCCGCGGTGGATGTCGTAGTGAGTGCACGTGTTCGCGCGCGCGAGGCCGCTGGAGCCGAGCTCCGCGCCAGTCTGGACGCGCTGTGGAAGAAAGTGACCGAGCAATGCGCCACGTCATCGCATTCCTGATCCGTTTTTATCAGCGGTTCGTGAGCCCTCTTCTGGGTCCACGCTGCCGCTTCTATCCCTCTTGCTCCCATTACGCTCTGCAAGCGGTGCAGCGATACGGAACGCTCTACGGTACCTGGTTGTCCCTGAAGCGTTTGTGTCGCTGCCATCCGTGGAATCCCGGCGGCTACGATCCCGTGCCGTCGGGCACCTGCACGCACCACGCACATGAATAACAACCCACGCATTTACCTTTGGATCGCGCTCGCGCTAGTGGTGTGGCTGAACTATCAGGCCTGGATGACCGATTACGGTCCCAAGCCTGGAGCCAACACCCCTTCAACCCAAGTGACTGGGACGACACGCAACCCCGGCGCACCGGCCAGCGATCTAGGCAACAAGATTCCGCAAGCCTCCAATCCTGAGGCGTCCAAAGCTGCGCCATCGAACGCGCCTGACAACAAAGAAGCTCCAACACCGCCTGACGCGGAAACGTCAAAGGCGCCGTCAGCCCAAACCGTGCACGTGCGTACCGACGTGCTCGACCTGGACATCAGTACGTCGGGCGGCACGATCAAACGAGCGGATCTTCTCAAGTACACGAAGGTAAAGGGCGAAGCGGAGCTCGTCCGACTCGAGAACGAGGACAGCCCGCAGACCGAGTACATTCTGCAGTCCGGACTCATCGGGCCTGGCAGCGGGCCGTATCCAACACACCTCGCACAGTGGTCAGCTGCCCAGACGAGCTACGACCTCGATGGCAAAGAGGAGCTGCGGGTACCTCTCACCTGGACGAACAACCAGGGCGTAACGGTCACGAAGCTCTTCGTCTTCCGACGTGGACAGTACAGTGTCGAGCTCGATTACACCGTGCAGAATCAGAGCGGTGCTTCGTGGCAGGCGGCTCCGTACGCACAGATCCTGCGCAACGATCCGCGCACCAAGAGCTCGATGTTCAATGTCGAGAGCCGCGCGTTCCATGGTCCCGCGATGGACGACGGGAGCAAGTATCGGAAGCTCGACTTCGCACCTGATTCCGAAGACAGCCATTTCTCGAAACAGGTTACCAACGGTTGGGTTGCCGCCGTCCAGCACCAGTTCGTCAGCGCGATAGTCCCGCCGAAGAACACACCGTACAAGGTCACATTGAGCGCCTCTGGCGATCAATACTTGTTGACCGCAACGGGTCCAACGCACACCGTCGCTCCGGCCGCGACGAGCACGTTCGACGACACCTTTTACATCGGTCCGAAGCTGCAATCGCAACTGGAGAAAACCAACGCGCGATTGGATCTCGTGGCCGACTACGGCTTGCTGACCGCCCTGGCGCGGCCGCTGTTCATCGCCTTGGACTGGGTCCATGGCGTGACGGGCAACTGGGGTATCGCGATCATCCTGGTCACTTTTCTCCTGAAGCTCCTGTTCTATCCGCTCTCCGAAACCAGCGGACGCTCGATGGCGAAAATGAAGCTGCTTTCGCCGCGCATCAAGAATCTGCAGGAGACGTACAAGGACGATCGCGAGAAGCTCGGGCGCGCGATGATGGATCTCTACAAGCGCGAGAAGGTCAACCCGGCCACGGGCTGTTTGCCGATGATCATCCAGATCCCGGTGTTCTTCGCGTTCTATCAGGTGTTGCTGGAGAGCGTCGAGATGCGCCAGGCACCGTTCGCGCTCTGGATCCATGACCTCTCCTCGCGCGACCCCTATTTCATTCTGCCCGCCATCATGGCCGGCGCGATGTTCTTCCAGTACAGGCTCAATCCCCCGGCGGGCGATCCAGTGCAGCAGAAGGTGTTCATGGTAATGCCGCTGGTCATGTCCGTGACGTTTGCGTTCTTCCCGGCGGGACTGGTGCTCTACTGGGTCACGAATACGATTCTGTCCATCGCGCAGCAGTGGAACATCAACCGCCGCATTGCAGCAGCCGCCGCCGCGAAGAAGAATTGAGCGCGGCAACGGGGGTCTGACCCAGGCGTTCCCGCGCAGTGCTGCGCAAACGGGTGCGAGGCATGCCTCGCACGGGTGGCTCGCGAGAGACACGCTGGAGCGACGATGAGCAGCAGTGCTGCGCAAACGGAGCATGTCGAGGGGGCTGGAGTCAGTCCGCGCTTTGCTCAGTCGCACGTTTCGCCCAGCGGAGTAACATGCGCTAAGGAAGGCGCAGGCAGGCGTCCGGGGATTGTCATGACACGCACCGAAACCATCGTGGCTGCGGCCACACCGCCTGGACGGGGCGGGGTTGGAATCGTGCGGATCTCCGGCCCGAAAGTGCCGGAGTTTGCCGCGATCGTCCTGGGCGAGCTGCCCCTCCCCCGCCGCGCCACCTTCGCTCGGTTTTTGGACAAGCAACAAGATACGATCGACGCCGGACTGGCCGTGTTCTTTCCGGCGCCCCATTCCTACACCGGTGAGCATGTCCTCGAGCTGCACGGCCACGGTGGTCCGTTGGTCGTGGAGGCCGTCATCGCCCGTATGGTGGAACTGGGTGCCCGCCGCGCGCAACCAGGCGAATTTACCCAACGCGCTTTCCTCAACGACAAGCTCGATCTCGCGCAAGCCGAAGCCATCGCGGATCTCATCGATGCGGGCTCGAAAGAGGCGGTGCGGGCGGCCATGCGCTCGCTGCAAGGCGAGTTCTCCAACATGGTGCGCGGCCTCACCGAGGCCATCATTGACCTGCGCACCTACGTCGAGGCCGCCATCGACTTCCCCGAGGAGGAAATCGATTTTCTCGCTGATCGCGAGCTGCGGGAGCGCTTTCAGAACGTACGTGCGCACTTCACAGGCGTGGAGCAGAGTGCGCGGCAGGGCCGATTGGTGCGGGAGGGCATGACCGTCGTCATTGCCGGACGGCCGAACGCGGGGAAGTCCAGCCTCCTGAACAGACTCGCCGGATACGACGTTGCCATTGTCACGCCTATCCCTGGAACAACTCGCGATATCGTCCGGGAGCGCATCCATATTGATGGTATGCCGCTGCATGTCCTCGATACGGCGGGTCTACGCCACGCCGCTCACGACGAAGTCGAAGCGGAGGGCATCCGCCGCGCGCAAGTTGAAATGCACAGGGCCGATCGCGTGCTCTTCGTTATCGACGCCCTCGATGACCCGTTGGCGAGAGCGTATTACGACGAGCGTGATCGGCTACCCCGCGACGTCCCCGTCACACTCGTGCTCAACAAGTGCGACCAGGCTGTTGGCCTACCAATCGCCGATACCACCGCTGGTCCGCCCCGGGTGCACGTGTCGGCGCTGACCGGGATGGGGCTCGATACGCTGCGCGAGCATCTCAAGTCATGCATGGGCTATCAAAGCCTCGACGGGGGGACTGTGTCTGCCCGCCAACGGCATCTGGAGGCGCTCGCCCGCGCGCGGCGCCATGTCGAGGAGGCCGCTCGTCAGCTTCAGGAACGGCGCGCCGGCGAGCTCGTGGCGGAGGAGCTCAGAGTTGCCCAGCAAGCGCTGAGCGAGATCACGGGCGAGTTCACCAGCGATGATCTACTCGGCCGGATCTTTGCCAGCTTCTGTATCGGGAAGTAGAGGTCAGGGGAGATCAAACACCAGCACCTCCGCGGCGCGCCCGCTCTGCAGAGCGAAGCGGCCAGGCTTGGTGATTTTCACGCCGTCGCCGGCATTCAGCCGCGTCTCGTTCACGGCAATGGAGCCGCTGGCAACGTGCGCATAAGCGCGCCTCCCCTTGCCTACTTCAAACTCGGCGCGCTCTGCCCCGTTCAGACAACCGATGTAGACGCGGGCATCCTGCTGGATGCGCACCGCTCCGTCCTCACCGGTGGGCGAAACAGCGAGCTGTAATCTGCCGCGCCGCTCATCCGCCGAGAAATGCCTGTGTTCGTAACCGCTCGTGAGGCCCGGTGCGGCGGGCCTGATCCAGATCTGCAACAGGTGGGCTTCCTGCGAGCTGGACGGGTTGAGCTCACTTTGAGTGGCGCCGGTACCTGCGCTCCAGCGCTGCATGCTACCGGGCCGGATGACACAGGTGTTGCCGAAAGAATCGCGGTGCTCGAGCTCACCGGCCAGCATATACGTCAGGATCTCCATATCCGGCGGGGCAGCTGTTTCGTAGCCCTTACCGGGCTTGAGCCGATCCTCGTTGATCACCCGTAACGGGCCATATTCCTCGTAAACAGGATCGTAGTACTCGCCGAAGGAAAAGGTGTGATAGGACTTCAACCCGCCGTGGTTTGCGTAGCCTCGATCGAGACTGCGGCGTAATTCCAGCATTCGTGCTCCTGCAATTTTCGCTACGCACTAAAGGCGGCGCAGCGTGACCTGCCATGATGACAGGCTACGATCCTCCAGAAACAAAACTCCGGCACTGCGATAGGTGTTGGCATCGAGCTGCTCGAAGTGCTCCGCTCCGTGATAACCGGAATCCTGACATGTATACACACAGAAAATACAGGTTCCGATGACGGAAAAGGTACCGTGGAGTTTACCCAGCGTTGCGTTCTCCGAGGTCCATTTCATGGCGTGATGCCGTCCTCCGGGCGGCTCGATGCAGTACGCGTTCACGAACTCCACCGGAGGCGATCCCAGCACCTTCAATGTGCCGGCAAGCAGCCAGCAATCCTCGCGATGGGTGATCTCCGTGCGCCCCTGCGCCTCCATGGGCTCACCGTCACCGCCGCGCCAGAACGTGCCTGCAACGGCCCAGACAGCCGGCTCGAACAAAAACGTATGCGTCATAGAACCTCGCGGCCCAGAGGATCTCATTATGGCGCGGGAGCGGCATTCAGGGTACGTTGCGTCATTGCCACAGCCCTTAGGATGGGCGCCGGGGGCCTTTATGTTGATTGAGCGGATCTGGTCAGCAAACCCGTACCGGAATTTCCATTACCTCATTGCCTGCCCGGAGACTGGCGAGGCCTTGGCCGTGGATCCGTTGGAATGGCAGCTTTGCCTGGATGCTGCGCGCCAGAGGGGATGGGAAATAACCCAAATCCTGAACACCCACGAGCACCTGGATCATACGGGCGGCAACCAGGGGCTCGTCGCGGCGACAGGGGCCAAGGTGCTTGCGCACGCGAGCGCGGCGAGCCGGATCGGTGGCGTCGACCGCGGACTGGGGAAGGGCGACGTCATTCGGGTCGGGCGCACGGTCGTACTCGAGTGTATGGATACTCCCGGCCACACTCTCTCCCATATCTGTGTTCTGGGGCATGACGAGCAACCCGCCTTGTTCAGCGGCGACACGCTTTTCAACGCTGGCGCGGGCAATTGCCACAACGGCGGCGATCCGGAGCGGCTGTACGACACATTTGTCTCTCAGCTGTACAGACTTCCCGACAGTACACGCGTCTTTCCCGGACACGAGTACCTGTCGCGAAATCTCGAGTTCACTCTCGATCGCGAGCCCGACAACGAGAGCGCCAAGGCGCTACTCGACAAGGCGCGCACGGAACAGCCGGCCGCGAGCACCATTACAACCTTGAAGCAGGAACAGGCGATCAACACGTTCTTCCGGCTCAGGAGTCCAACAGTGATAGCCAGGTTGTGCGAGGCCTTCCCGGATATCGGCGCGAATCCCGACGCGCGCACGGTGTTTCTCAAATTGCGCGAATTGCGCAACCGGTGGTGATGGATGGCGCCCGACAATGGCAAACCTGATGAGGACGCGTTGGCTCTGACCCACGATCAGCAGCCACCGCCGACGCGGGGGATCTACTCGTCGTTCTATCAACGCAGCTTCGTGATCGGCACGATGCTGGTTCTGGGCTACCTGCTTCTGCGGGTACTCGAGCCTTTGGCCGCGGCACTCGGGTGGGCGGCCGTGTTGGCATTTTTGCTGCTTCCGGTGCAGATACGCCTCGCGCGCAAGCTGAAAGGCCGCCGGGCGCTGGCGGCGGGGATTCTCACGGGCCTGACACCCCTGTTCGTCTTGGCCCCCGTGGGCATGCTGGGCGTCGCCTTCGCGAAGCAAGTCGCCGTGCTGTTGGGCCACATGCGCAATAGCTCGATATTGTCCTACGCGGAGGTGCTCCAGCGCTTGGAGAGCTACTCCATCATTGGCGGCGCGGTGCACTGGGCCCGCGAGAATGCGCCGGTCACCGCAGAGCAGGTGCAGGGCTGGATCACGGACGGTGCGCAGTCGGTGTTGAAATCCGCTGCGACCATGGGCGGTAGTGTGGCCCTCGGCGTATTCGGGGGGCTGATCAGCTTCGTCATGATGTTGTTCCTGCTGTTTTTCTTTCTGCAGGACGGCCGCGCGATGTTGTCCTCCCTCACGCGGCTCATTCCCATCGAGCCCACGCGCCGGACGGAGCTATTGCAGTACCTGGCGGACGTGACTCGGGCGGTGGTGTTCGGCTCGACAGCAACCGCGATCGTTCAAGGCATTTTCGTGGGTGTGGGATTCGCCATCGTCGGTCTGCCCTCACCCATTGTTTTTGGCGTGATCGGCACCATTGCTGCATTTCTCCCGGCAGGTGCCGGTGCGGTGCTCGTTCCCGCGGTGATCTACCTGATGGTCGCGGGTCGCTGGGGCGCCGCGATCTTCATGGCCATATGGACCGCGGCGATGTGGGTCGTAGAGAACGTCCTACGCCCCGTGCTCACCGCGCACCGCGCGGAAGTCTCGACACTCGCTATTTTCGTGGGAGCCATTGGGGGCGCTGCGGCCTTCGGTGTGCTCGGGCTGGTCATTGGACCGGTATTGCTCAGCTTCGCTGTGGCCCTCCTCCGGTTCGCGGGGGAGAACCTGCCGGACGCGGGCCCCAAACGGCGCTCCTGATCCAGGCCGGGTAGTGACCGGCCGGAAGGGGGCGCCTCGTCCCCCTTTACCGTAGAATGCGCCCCCCCATGGATTTGAGCCCGATCCTCAACCCTCTGAACGACGCCCAACGTGCGGCGGTAACGGCCCCCCTGGGGCCGGTGCTGGTGCTCGCGGGCGCGGGTAGCGGCAAGACGCGTGTGCTCACGCACCGCATAGCCTGGCTCATCCAAGCGGAGGGCGCCTCCCCACATGGCATTCTCGCCGTGACGTTCACGAACAAGGCGGCGGCGGAAATGCGGGGCCGCGTCGAGCAGTTGCTCGGGTTGCCTGGCGGCGCTTTGTGGATCGGCACCTTCCACGGTATCGCGCACCGCCTGCTGCGCCTGCATTGGCGGGAGGCCAGACTGGTGCAGGGCTTTCAGATCCTCGATTCCGAGGACCAGCAGCGGCTCATCAAGAAGCTCCTGAAAGCGCAGAATCTCGATGAGACGCGCTGGGTCCCGCGCGAGGTCCAAGGGTTCATCAACTCGCACAAGGACGAGGGCCGCCGTCCGCAAGACCTCAAAGACCGAAGCGATCCCACCACCGCGCAGCTCATCAAGCTCTACGGGGAATACGAGGACGCCTGCGCGAAAGCCGGCGTCGTGGATTTCGCGGAGCTGTTGTTGCGTGCCTTCGAGCTCTGGCGTGACAACCCGGAACTGCTTGCCCACTACCGCCGGCGCTTCCGCCACGTGCTGGTCGATGAGTTCCAGGACACCAACGCCATCCAGTATGCGTGGATGAAGCTGTTGGTCGGAGCCGAAGGGTATGCCTTCGTTGTCGGCGATGACGATCAATCGATTTACCGCTGGAGAGGCGCGCGGGTCGAGAACCTCCATCGGTTCCGGAGCGACTACGGCACGGCCCTGCTGTGCCGCCTGGAACAGAACTATCGCTCGACGGGAAACATTCTCGCCGCCGCGAACGGCCTGATCTCCCACAACTCCGGCCGCCTCGGCAAGAATCTCTGGACGAGCGGCGCAGAGGGTGACCTCGTCCGACTCTATGCCGCCTTCAATGAGCGCGACGAGGCCGAGTTCGTCACCCATCGCATTCGCGACTGGGTGGCGCACGGAGGCACCCGGCGTGAGATCGCGATTCTGTATCGCTCGAACGCCCAGTCACGTGTCTTTGAAGAAGCGTTCATCTCTGGCCGTATTCCCTACCGGGTCTATGGTGGCCTGCGCTTCTTCGAGCGTGCCGAAATCAAGGACGCGCTCGCCTATCTGCGCCTGATTTCCAACCGCGGCGACGATGCATCGTTCGAGCGGGTGGTGAACCTGCCAACCCGCGGTATCGGCGCAAAGAGTCTGGATGCCATTCGCGACTATGCCAAAGGAGCCGGCTCCACGCTGTGGGAAGCCGCGGGCGCTTGTATTGGCGACGCCTTGGGACCGAAAGCATCGCAAGCCTTGCACGGCTTCATGACGCTCATCGAGCGCCTCGCCCATGAGATCCGGGAGCTGCCGTTGCATGAACAGGTCGATCATGTATTGCAAGGCAGCGGCCTCATCGATTTCTACAAGCGCGACAAGGCCGGCTCGTCGCGCGCCGATCGTGGCGAAGCGCGGGTCGAGAACCTCGATGAGCTCGTGAGCGCGGCGCGCGGG
>Ga0068855_100008297_pt1 | contig 12556 bp, 13 predicted proteins | sample KBSCornC52_FD_66592 | JGI IMG/M metagenome (GOLD analysis project Ga0068855, IMG submission 66592) | Corn rhizosphere microbial communities from Kellogg Biological Station, Michigan, USA - KBS Corn C5-2 | ecosystem: Host-associated > Plants > Roots > Rhizosphere > Soil ...
CCCGGACATGATCCTGATTGGCGAGTCCGAAGAGCGGGGAGGCGCGCTGCTGGAACAGCTCTATACCGGCGTCTGCGACAGTAATCCGCATATCCAGCGGATGAGCTACGTCAACGCCGAGCTGACGAAGATTTCGGTGAATACGTTCGTCACGACGAAGATCTCGTACGCGAACATGCTGGCCCAGGTGTGCGAGACGCTGCCCGGCGCGGACGTCGACGTGGTCACGGCGGCGCTCGGCTGCGACACCCGGATCGGCCCCAAATATCTGAAGGGCGGGCTCGGTTATGGGGGTCCCTGTTTTCCGCGGGACAACGTGGCGTTCTCGGCGATGGCGCGGGGCAACGGAGTGCCGGCGCTGCTGGCAGAGGCGACGGACGCGATCAATCGGCGGCAGGCGCCGCGGTTGGCGGCGCTCATCCGCGCCCGGCTGCCGGAGGGCGGCACAGTCGGTGTGCTGGGGTTGTCGTACAAGCCGGAGACCGAGGTGATCGACGAATCGCAGGGTGTGGCGCTCGCGCGGGAGCTATCCGAGGCAGGCGTGAAAGTGGTGGTTTACGACCCGGCGGCAATGGATACTGCGCGGATGGGACTTGGGACGTCGGTGACGTTCGCCGAAAGCGCGGTGGCGTGTGCGGGCGGGGCGGATGTGGTGGCCATCATGACGCCGTGGACGGCCTTCAAGAAGCTCGGCGCTGCGGACGTGAAGGACGGCGCCGTGGTGGTGGACTGCTGGCGCATGTTCGGGCCCGAGCACTTCGGCGACACCGTCGAGCATCTGATGCTGGGGGCCGGCCGTGAGCCCCTGAGAGTTGTCAGCGCATGCTCACACTGATCGGCGGGTGGAGTGGTCAGGACTTAGCTATGCTCGGGAACGTATAGGGGCCTTGGTGCTCGTTCAGGGTGAACCAGAACCAGTGCCCAACCATCGAGAAGAGTTCCGGGCCCAAGAGGCGCAGCATCTCGTCGGCCTTTTCCGGTTTCCCATCTAGCTCTTCATGGATGCTGTGGTCTGCAGAGTCGAGCGTTACGTGGTTGCGTTGCGTGAAATCCTGAACGACGAACGCCTGTGCCACCGCGGAATCGACGTTTCCGACGCGGAAGCGGGATTCTGCAGCGTTCTCGCCTTTCCAGATCCCTTTTCCGGCATATTCCCAATAATTGGCAGCGCCGTACCGGGTATCTGACATGTCGTGCATCAGGACGAGGTGGTCGCGGGAGGAAAGCAGCGGCAGAATGCCCCCCAGGACGCACTCCGCGATCTCGAAGCCGTGTGCGTCCCAAAACAGGAGAACGCGCCGGGCGCCGGAAAGCGCCCGGTCGAAGCGGTAAGTCAGGATGTTCGCTTCCACTGCCTCCAGCGGAGCGAACCAGGCTTTCGGGACGATCTCCTTCACTTTCGGCTTGGTCACCTTTTCCCAGTCCGATGTATTGCAGAGACTCAGGACACGGCAGCCGCCGCCCAGGAGATTCGACGCTTCGGTAAAAGCGCACGTCGAGTTTCCGAGGCCGCGGCCCAGCTCGACGATCGTATCCGGAGCGAAATCGACCGCTGACGCCAACAACTGCGCGAATTGGCAGAGCGAGAGGTCGGACGCCCTGCCGACGGCACGGCTTAGGGCAACGATCCGTTCACGGTTGCTCGCCAACAGCTCACGCTTGTCCCAGTATGCCCGTCCGGGCCGGAACTCGGCCGGCGGCGTTCCTTGAGGTAATGGACTCGGCTTGCCGCCGCGGCGGAGAAATTCCAACATTTACGATCTCATGACCTGGCAATCAATCCCGAAATATCGCGGATGGTAGCGCAACGCGAAAGTTCCTCGCCGGAAACCGTGATGCCGTAGTGCTCATCGATGAACGCGATCGTCGACAACACTGCCACCGAATCCCAGCCGAGTCCTTCCAATACCGTGTCCGGCGAAATCGTAGCGGCGTCGACTTGAAGCACTTGGGCGACTCCGCCGATCAGCGCCGCTGTCGGTTCCATCATTTCGTTAACTCTCCGGGCGCGGTCAACAGGCACGCCCCCCATGAATACCCAACTCCGAAGCCCACCGCCATGATGCGCTGCCCCGGTTTCATCTGCCCAGCCGCGATGGCGGCCTCGATCGCCATTGGAATTGTGGCTGAGACGGTGTTCCCATACGTTTCGAGGTTGATGCAAAATCGCTCGACGGGAATTCCGATTTTATCGCGGAGGCGCTCAAGCATAAAGCGGTTGGCCTGATGAAAGACAAAGAAGTCGACGTCCTCAATGGACAGCGACGCCTCGGCCAGTAAGCGCCGCACCAGCCCGGGGATCGTCTTCAACGTGAAGGTGAAGATCTCCGGGCCATTCATGTAAAGATGTCCGCAAGAGCGGGCGCCACCGGCCTCGCAAGGTTCGGAGCCATGGCTGACCGCGGCCGGCAATCGGAATGCGCCCGCGCGGACCACCAACTGTCTGGCGCCTCTCCCGTCAGTACCGAGGACGAAAGGCCCCAGGAGGTCCCGGTCGCTCTCGACAGCCCTAATAACAGTAGCCGATGCGCCGTCGCCAAAAATCGTTCGCACGGTGCGGTCCGCGCAATGCAGATGCTTGGAATACGTCTCGCCGGTCAGGAGCAGGACGCGACGAGCCATACCGCCTTCGATCAAGCCTTTAGCCAAGCTGAGGCCGTAAACATATCCCGAGCAGCCTTGATTAAAATCCAGCGCGCCACAGCCGGTGCCCAGGCCGAGCCGGTCTTGTATGAGGCATGCGGTTGCGGGCAAGAAATAGTCCGGACTTTGGGTTCAGAACAGAAGAAAATCGATCTCGGCTGGATCGGCGGCGCCGGCCGCAAACAATTTCTGCGCCGCCGCCACCGCAAGATCGGAGGCGCACTCGTCTTCGGCGGCGATGCCGCGCACGGCGATACCGGTTTTTTCCAGGATTTTCGCGGCGTCCCAATCGCCGCATTCCCGAGCGAGTTGCTCGTTGTCCAATTTCTTAGACGGCGTATGTGTCCGAAGCGCCGTGACCGCGGCCCGCAAGCGTGCCATGGCTAGATTCTAGCGGCCACGACGGAGGATTCTCCGTCGATCCGGTTTGAGGCGACATACTCGTCATAATTACGGATGTAGTCTGCCTCCTGGAAAAGCTGCGAAGCCAGGACGAGGCAGACAGAACCGGCGTCGAAATTCACTTCCGCAGCCCAAATCATCCGAGGAATGTAGAAACCCTGCCAAGGCCGGTTGAGGTGGACGTGGCGCCGATTCGTGCCATCGTCAATGAGCACGTCGAAGCTTCCCGAAAGGCAAATCAGAACTTGTTCCAGCGTTCGGTGCGCGTGCGCGCCGCGGGATTCCGCGGTCGGCACGTCGTACAGATAGAAAACACGCTTGATCTCGAACGGAATGTGGCGCTCGTTTTCGATGAAGGTCAGGTTGCCACGGGGGTCGGTGACCTTGGGAAACTCGATGACCTTACAAGCCTCAATTCTCATAAAATGCGCCGGAACGTGGCGAAATCGTGCGCGTCTGCGCGCGATATTTAGGCGGAAAATGGCACCGAACAGCATACCACGGGGGCGCCCGACGCCTTGAATTGACACAGGCATCATGCGGGGACTATCGTTGACGTTCCACCTTTATGATCTGGCAGAAACTCGGGCGGGTGTGGGCCCCGGATGCTTCTGTTCCCTGGGCTAAGACTCACGCCCATCTCCCCACGCCTTTCCGCCTGGACGACCGCCGCATCCGCGTGTATTTTGCCTGCCTTGACGAGAATCGGTTCGGCAGGATCAGTTTCGTGGACGTGGCAGCCGACGATCCTACAAAGGTGCTGTACGTCAGCAAAGACGTCGCGCTCGACATCGGCGCCCTCGGGGCATTCGACGACTGCGGAGCGGTGCCTTCCTGCGCTATCGCTTTTCGAGGACGCCTGTTGTTGTACTATGTCGGATTCCAGCGGGCCTTTCGCGTGCCGTATATGCTCTTCAGCGGTTTGGCTACCGCCGGAGAGAACGCATCCCGGTTCTCGCGCGCCCGGGTCACTCCGATCTTAGACCGCACTCCTGAAGAACCCTATTCCCGGGGCGCTCCCTTTGTGTGGACTGAAGGGTCGCAACTCAGAATGTGGTATTGGACCTGCACCGAATGGACGGAATCGCGCGGTCTCGTTCACTACAACAACGTCATTCGAACCGCGACGTCTCAGGATGGAGTCGACTGGAAGGTGGATCCGGGGGACTGCATCGCGCCAACAAACGATGAATATGCGGTTGGCCGCCCGTGGGTAATCCGCTCGGGAGCTGGATACCGGATGTTTTACTCCGTGCGCTCACACAGCGAGCGATATTTCATCGGCGTGGCCGAATCCGTGGATGGGGTTCGCTGGAGCAGGAAAGATGAAGAGAGCGGCATCAGGAGATCGGAGTCCGGGTGGGACTCCGAAATGGTCTGCTACCCGGCGTTGATTGAGACAAACGGCCGGCGGTTCATGTTTTACAACGGGAACGGACATGGAGCGACCGGGTTTGGTTGCGCGGAGTGCATAGAGGACTGAGCTACGGAGCATTCCGCTTGGGAGCCGCGACCCCCGATGTTTTCAGAAAGGGCATCGCCTCCGTGTCGGGTCTGGGGGCGCGGTTCGCGCGCCGGAATGGGAACGGCACTGGCCAGACGAGAGGCGCGGCCATGATCAACAGCAATACGGCTGCCGCCTGCACCGCATAGCTCGCGTTCGTCATATATGGACCTATGCTTGAGAACAGCAACTGCAGCGGATAGAGCAGGATTTCCGTGGCGGGGACGCCCTTCGTATTCACCACCACCCACACCTTGGATGCGAGCAGGCAGGCGGCTGCCGTCATCGCAACATGCCTCCATCGCACGCGGGCGTCCAGTAGAGCTTGGCCGACAAAAAGACCGAGGAAAGGCAGGGCAATGATAGCTTTGCGCGATTCACTGTCGAGGTGCATCTCGCCAAAGTACAGCACGGCCACCGTCAGGGCTCCGAGGCCATAGCTTCTGACAATTCGGCCGATCTTCTTCCAGAGGTAGAGCGCCAGAACAATCACCGGGCCCAAATAGACCGCATTCGCGAGAAAGGAAACACCCGGCGCGCGCAAATGGTTGAAAGACATCTGAAGGATCTCGTTGCCGATGGGAGGTCCTCCGGGGGCGCTGAAACGCGCCAGAACGGCGCGGAGACCGAGGAGGAGCGCCGCGGCCACGTAGAACCGCCAACCGCGAAATATGCGCAGGCCCTCCGCGAGCACCGGCCCGGCCGATGGAAGGAGACGCAGACTGCCTCCTAGAAGCAGCGCCCCGCTAATCGCCAATGTCAGGGGAAGAAAGGTCGCGTTGATCCAGCCGATCGGAAGCACCTTCGCCCAATACGCCGCATAGAGGGAAAGAGTCATCGTCGCGACCGTAATCAGGGCGGCGCCGAAATACGGAGGGCGCGCCGGATCCTCAACCGGTGACGATGGCAGCACCAACAACAATGCGCCCGCATACATTCCGGGCGGCCACGATAGAGCTCCCAGAACAGCCGCTGCCAGGATGATCCACTGCTGTCGTCTGGCAACGCCGAAAGCCAGGCCAACACCGACAAGGAACCCGGTCGTGTCAGTGGTCACGGGAAAGAACATGTATTGCTTCTGAACCGGGAATGTTACAAATACGAGTATTGTCGTGAGCCAGGTGAGTGGCGGCGAAAACCGCATATGGGCGGTCAGCCGCAGCCACAACCACAGCGCGGCCATCAGTACGCCGAGGTTGTACCAATGGAATCCGGAGATCACATTCTGGGGGCTGGGAACGACGCGAAATAGCCGGAAGGCTGTTCCCACCAAGACACTGGGAAGCACGCGGTGACTCGTGTAATACGAGTATGTGTACAAGATCGTGCGCGGACTTTCAACCCATCGTTGGACGATGTTTGCGTAGGTTCTGCCATCCCAGCCCAGTCCTCGGCCAACCTGCGTCACCTCGCCGAAGGTGGTGTTGAGCAGCAACGCAGCGCCCAAAACCACAAAGATTACGAGCCGTGTGCTGGAGCCGGAAGGTCGCATGAAAGGCGATTGTACCCCGGCAATCAGCGGATACTGGCGGGGTCCTTGCCACGGATGATGAGCCTCGAGAGGAGGAAGGTCACGGGTATGGAACAAGCTGCCACGACGGCGGCGGCGAGGCGTTCGCTCCAATGCGTCTGCTTGATGAAAAAAGCCAGCAGTGCAATGCCAAGCGCATATTGAACGAGATAAACAGCAGGGAAGCGGATCGCTCCGCTCCATGTGGGTTTGCGCCGGAAAACAAAACGGCAGTTCAGCACGTACGAGAGGAATATGCTCGCCACATAGGATGCCGTATACGCCAGCGCATACGGAGCAAACTCGAGCAGCAGACAATACAGAAGGTAGCTGGCAACCGTGTTCACCGCGCCAATACAGACGAAGCGGAAGAACTCCGCCGGCGAGGCGCTGGCGCTAAAGGATTTCATCGATGACCGACTCCGGGCGTTTGTTGAGTTCGTCGAAGACGCGCCAGAGATACTCTCCGATGATCCCTAGCATCAGGATCACCAATCCGAGGAGGAATGCCATCAGAGCTACGACGGTGGGGAATCCGCGCACCGGTGCGACGCCGCGGGCGGCGTTCACCACGATAACGAATCCATAGAACACGCTCAACAGCGACACCACGAGCCCGATCAACGAGATGAAGCGTATCGGAGCAACGGAGAAGCCGAGGAGCGAGTCGATAAAGAACTTCACGCGTTTGGAAAACGTCCATCTGGAGCGACCGTGCACGCGAGGCCGACGCTCATACGGAATAATGACGGGGCGGAAGCCAAGCCAGTACGCGAAGAGCGGAGTGTTCACATTCTTGCTGCTATTCACGAGGTAAGGCAGCAGCGCTCTATCCATCAGCGCAACGTCATACCCACCAGCGGGATAATCCGGAACCACCATCGCCCGCAACAGCTTGTAGTAGATTCGGGACCACAGCTGAGACGCTACCGGATCCCCGCGCTTCGTCCTGGCGCACAGAACGAACTTACTGCCGCTCCGCCATTTTTCGAGCATCTCGAGGACGAGAGAAGGGGGGTCCTGCAAGTCGGCCGGGAACACCGCGAAGCAGTCGCCGGTAACCAGCGCCATGCCGGCCTTCGAGGCGTGCACCGAGCCGAAGTTTCGAGTCAGCCGCACAACCCGTGTCTCGGGGCGTTGCTCCTTGATATGCGCGAGGCGCAGGAAGGAGTCGTCGCCGGAGCCATCGTCGACAAAAATGAGTTCGAGTTCACAATCGCGCGCGATGAGCTCGGCCTCGACGCGTGTCAACTCGGCATAGAGATCCGGCAGCGACTCGGCGTTGTAATAGACGGGGATAATGATGGAGAGCCTGTTCATACGAGGGACCTCGCCAGTAAGCCGGGCGTCCACCCTTGCACATCGATGACATACTGGTCCTGTGCGACGGCCCGCGCGCCAAAGCCTTCCTTCTGCTCAATAAGCCCCTGGTTGATGCAGCCGCCTTCTTCGGAAGTTCCGAAATCGAAGTAAGCCTTGTCTGCGTAGACGGCATTCAGTAGATGATCGAAAAGGCAGTCGAGAGCGCCGACGCTCTTGCCCCGGTCCGTGGCTGCAATATACTGCACATGCGCGACGGCGGCGCTTTCATAAATGATAGCCCCGGCCAGCATCGCGTCCATTTCGAAGCAGCCAAACAGGCGAATATTCTCCGGGAACGTTCGCATCAGGAAGCGGAGTTCTTCGACACTGTGCACGGGACGGGTGGCATACGCGCGCGCGAGCATCGCCGCGAGAATCTCCCAGTAGCGCTCCACGTCATCCGATGGCGCGATCCTTAAGCCGGCGCGTTCGGCCTTCCTGACGCCTCGGCGGCGGCGCTCCTGAAATGGGATCCGATTGCCGCGCGGGACCACCGCGAGCAACCCGCTCCGGATCCTTCGCGCGCCCAGGCGCAGGAGAGCGTAGCGGTCTTCTTCCGCGGGGATGGTGTGATAAATGTGGGGCACGGGCTTGTACAAGAGTTCCCGGACCCCGGCATCGCGGAAGCTCCCCATCACCGCGTCGAACACCCGCAGGAGCCGCGGAGTTTTCATGTCCGCTCCGATTACAAAACCCCCATAGGTCAGGCCGGCATGGCTGGCCAGAACGTCCGTGCCGGTTGCTGTGGCTGGCAGCAAGGCAACGAGCGCGCCATCCTCGTAGATCAGGACGGAATGGTCCGGGAAGCGATCGCGGTGGTGATCCATATAGTCCCGGAAAAACAGGAAGGTGCCATTCTTGCTGCCGGCAACAAACCGGTTCCACTGCTCCTTGTGGCAGTCGCGATAGCGCTCAAGGGTCATGGCGAAGACACCGGCGGCGTTGACGCTGGCTGTTTCCACGTGCCGGTCACCACCTTTCTTCTTGGCACGTCGGCCAGGACCAGCGCGCCCGCGCCGACCACGCAGTGGTCGCCGATGGCGAGATTATTGCCGACGGACGAATTCACGCCGAAAAAGCAGAACGCGCCGACATTCACAAATCCGGAAATGACAACGTGAGACGAGAGAAAACAATTCTCCCCGATTACCGAATGGTGGCCGATATGATTGCCGCTCCACAGGATCACGTTGTTGCCGATTGTGGCGCGGGGCTGGACGACGTTGTTTTCAAAGATGAAGCAATGTTCGCCGACTTTGACATCGCGCCACAGGAAAGCGGAGCTGCTGATGTATGACGCCGGCGCATATCCTTTCGCCTTCGCTGCCTCGTATAACCGTGTGCGAAGCTTGTTTCCCTGGGTGTAAACAAGGGCGGCGAAGAAGTCATGCCCGGCCGGCGGGAAAACATTCTCGACACTCTCGAAGTCCACGACCGGCAGGCCGAGGAACGCGTTCCGCTTCCGGTGCGCCTCTTCGACGGCAAAGCCCACGACTTCGTACGCGGAATCATGGGTGAAATACTCATACGCGATCTCCGCGAAGGCGCTATCCCCGATCAGAACCAGTTTTCGGAGCTTGGACATGGGTTAGGGCCGCCTGATCAGAATATCTTCGCGGCGGTTCGCCATCGGCAACTCGCCGCTCTGCGGCATCCAATATGCGTCAAAGCCGGAAGCGCGGGAGCGGAGAACGATGGACGCCATCACCGCGTCGTCGATTTGTCCAGGTTCGGCCTGATTGAATGAGACGGCAGGCGCTTCCTGTTGTCCGGTGAACTGCTGGTGATACTGAATGCCGGCAGCGGAGCTGAAGAAGCGCTTTCGCTTGGAGATGTTCGGGATGTCGCCGATGAGCATCTCGCCACCTGGCGCAAGGAGGGAGAGAGCCGCGTCGAGAAACTGGAAGACGCTGCCTTGGGGGAAGACGTAATGCAGGACGCTGTACGACAGCAGGACGTCGACCCGGCCAGCGAGATCGCCCAGCAGAGAGGCGCAGCCGGCGGGAAACCGTCCGGCGACTTTCCTGACGAAGGGCTCGTCAGGGAGGAGCGCCAACATCTCAGGCGAATCGACGAGCACGATTTCGTGCTCCATCTCGCGGCAGGAGCCAATCAGCATTCGCGGAAGGTTGCTGCATCCGGGCCCGATATCGACAACGGTCTGCCGCCGGCGCGAGAGGTTGCCGAGTTTCGACCGGATGTCGTGGAAAATCGCGCCTTCTTTTCCTTCGCGGTATGAATTCGGAAAGCCGATCTTCTCATACGGGCTGAGCGATGCGTCTTGCGCGAGTTCCCGGAAGCCTTCGAATGTAAGGTCGCGGAAACGGTTTAGGTCTTCCGTGCTCATTGCTTGGCCGCCTTGCGAAGAAAGGCGCTCGCCGCACCGGCGACCGTTTGTACTTCGCCGTCGGACATTTCCGGAAAACAGGGCAGCGTCAGGATTTCGCGGCAGCAGTTTTCCGTTACCGGCAGGCTGCACGCTGCCCAGGGTGCTCGACGGCAACTGAGCTGCTGATGATCGGGAATCGGGTAGTGGACGTCGGTCGCGATGCCCCTTTCGGCAAGCGCTCCCCGCAAAGCATCGCGGTGGGGTGTGCGGATGACATAAAGGTGGGCGACATCGTCTTCGCCCTTTGGTGCGGGCACACTCGCGACGCTGTCGCGGAGAAACTCGGAATAGAGGCCGGCAATCTCACGTCGGCGGACGTTCCACTGGTCCAGATAGCGGAGCTTTACCCCGAGGACCGCCGCCTGCACCTCGTCAAGCCGGCTGTTCCGTCCCAAGGTGTGGCCGGATTGGTATTTTTTGGTCCACCCATACTGACGCAAACGCCGCACCTCAACATCGAGTGCGCTGTCATTGGTTACAATCGCGCCGGCATCGCCCAGAGCTCCGAGGTTCTTCGTCGGATAAAAACTGAAACATCCAAGCCTGCCCCACGATCCCGCGGTTCGACCCTGTATACGCGCGCCGTGCGCCTGTGCGCAATCCTCGATGACTGGGACGCCCGCGGTCTCCGAGACCGAGAGCAACTCTGGCATGTCCACCATTCGGCCGTAAAGGTGCGTGGCAATAATCGCCTTCGTTCGCGGCGTGAGCCGGCTCCTCACGCTGGAAATGTCCATCAGCATCGAACCGGGTGTGATATCGACAAACAAGGGTTCGGCGCCGGCGCAGCGAATCGCTGTGACGCTGTATCCGCCCGCATTCGCAGCGGTGATGATCTGGTCGCCGGGGCCGGCGCCGATCGCGCGTAGCGCTACCTCGAGCGCGTCCGTGCCGTTTGCGACGCCCACGCAATGCGCAGTGCCACAGTAAGCCGCAAACGCCTTCTCAAATGTCTCAACCTGCTTTCCGAGGATGTACCATCCGCTCTCCAGGACGCCGCGGACTTGCGCGCCCAGCTCAGCCAGGAGCGGCCCATTATGGCGGCCGAGATCGTTAATCAGCAACTGGGCAGTGTCAGTGCGCATCGGCTTTCGTCTTAAGTCGGAACGCATCGACGCCTTTGATCAGAAACGTCGAGCGTTCACGCCGATACGGCTGTTGGTTGACGGTCGCCAGCATCATTCGTTCTCCGGCTAGCGCGTCGACAGCGCACTCTTTTACCGGGTCCTTCCCTACCACCGGCGTCCGCGCGTAACACCGCCACTGGCCATTTACGAGGACGCCGAATTCCATGTGACCAGAGAGCAGACGGTAGCGCAGGTCGAAAACATAGGTTCCGGCGGCGGGCGCGATCAGGTCTTTGTAGACCGCGGCGTAGCCGTATTGGTCAAGGTCGGTCTGAACCCATATGCCGTCCGGCCGCCGCTTTATTACGGCATTCCCGTTCTCGAGGCGCCAGCCATCCTCGGCTAGTGGAAGGGGATTATCAGTCGTGGAGGGCCTCAACGCCAGGGAACCGTCCTGCGTAGCCTGAGTTGTCATGAGCGGTTCCAGGAGGGACGGATCGCGGAGAATCCGCAGGAACGTGAGGTGGTAGGCTGTGTTCCCTGCTTGAATCGGCACTACGGCAACTGGCGACACCATGAACTTCAGCCGCTCAAGCGCAGCGCGGGCTTCCGGCACGACGTCCTCCCGGCTCGTCGGCACTACGATCAGACTCCCCGGCCCGATCCGAGGGTCCGCTGGAATTGCGGGAAACTGGCGGCTGATATATGTGTAAGCCCAGAGATAGATGCCATTAATCGCATCGAAGTCTCGCGAATACTGGTCCGCCTCCTGAAACCAAAAACGCGCGGGAGCGTCACCGCGAAGGCGGTCGATCGCGCGAACGGAGTCGAAGACGCGCACGAAAAGGTCGTGGCCCTCGCGCGGATCCAGGTGGGCTGGTCCGCTACGAGAATACCAGGTCAGAAGCGCGAAAGCGGCCAGCGTGGCAGGTAGGAATACCTTCCAATAGCGCCGTAGTGCCGCGACCGTAACCACAACGGCCGATGTTCCTAGGAGCAATCCCCCAGGGATATAGTCGACATATCGTTGCAGCGCATTTCCGCGATCCAGCCAGACAACTGCCCAAAGGAGCGTCGCACCGGTTGCCATCGCCCAGAAGATGCGCCCGCTGAGCTCCTCAGCGTAAAGGCATTGCGAAGCCAGGCACAGGAAGACTGCCGGCATGAGATACCCGGCGTAATCGGGGCCCTGAATAGCTGGGACTCCCTTTATTTCCCAGGCAATCCAGATCGCCACCGTCGCAAAGAGATGCGTGGCGAATAAGAGGCCAATCCGCTTTTGCCGGGACGCCGGTTGCAGGGCCGCGGCGATAGAGCCGCCAAGAGCCGCCAACACACTAAGACAGGGGAAAAGCAGGAAGTTCGCCTTGAAGAGCCATGCATACCCGGCCTTCTGCCATTGCCCGTTCACAAACTGTGTGGCTCCGAAATGAAGAGAGGGCCCGTAAAAATAGACATTCCCATCGATGAAATAATTAACGCCACCGAGCGCCGCCGACAGGGCTAGTATTCCCGCCGTGAACCAAACCGCGAACCGACCAAGAGCGGCGTGGAACGCCGTTCGCTGGAACTCCCGTTCAAAAAACAAGCAGACGCCGAGGAGGCATACCCCGAGCGGGGTCCACGCCAGATTGCAATACACGGCCGCCGCAAAGGACGATCCCGCGGCCGCGATTCGC
>Ga0068855_100008299_pt1 | contig 12554 bp, 7 predicted proteins | sample KBSCornC52_FD_66592 | JGI IMG/M metagenome (GOLD analysis project Ga0068855, IMG submission 66592) | Corn rhizosphere microbial communities from Kellogg Biological Station, Michigan, USA - KBS Corn C5-2 | ecosystem: Host-associated > Plants > Roots > Rhizosphere > Soil ...
CGACGTAGAAACCATGGTCCTCGCCGCCAAGCAGCGCAGTCTCTACGAGCTCACCGACGCCATCTCCGCCAAGGACCGCCCCCGCGCCCTCCAGCTCCTCCACGGCCTCCTCAACGCCTCCGACGGAGGAGAAGACGCGGCCATCGGCCATCTCTACATGCTCGCCCGCACCTTCCGCCAGATGCTCATCATCTCGGAGAAAAATGTCCGCGACAGCCGAGCCATCTGGCAAGCCCTATGGCAAGGCTTCCGCATGCCTCCCTTCGCCGCCGAAGACCTCATCAAGCAAGCCCGTCGCTACAAATCCCGCCGCGAGCTCACCCGCGCCATCCGCCTAGTAGCCCGCGCCGACCTCGAACTACGCAGCAGCCCCGCCAACAAACTCCTGGTCCTCGAACGCCTGATCCTCGATCTCTCCACCGAACCCAAACCCCACCACCACGACCCCACCCACCAATTCGCCATGGAACTCTGAAATAAACTACCCTTGTTCTTCCAAGTCCCAAGGTAGCTTTTAGTAGTTAAGGCCGATCAGATGATGAGGATATCAGCCGTTTTCCGACGTCCGTATCTGCGTAATGCGACGACAACTATTCGAAATCATCCGGTTCCGGACATCCCTTCATTAGCCTCTCTCGACGGGCCGCCCCTCGGCTTGATGAAGTCGTACATGACCGTGCTGTTGGTATAGTGACTCTCCACCAGATTCAAAACTTTGCATAGCCCTTTCAAGGCTTCTCTTACTTTGGCTCTACTTGCAACAGCAAGCGGTTGCGAAGAAGCTCCCGTGCTCAGGTCCAGATCGCTGTGAGAGATGCGTCTGTTCCTCCAATCTTTCGCGAAATCACAACTCTTCAAAACATCCGAGATCGCTTGCTCTACTTCCATTTTTAGCGAACCAGAAACCAACTCGGGAAGTCGAAGGACCGTTAGATTTTCTTTCCCAAGAGTCGAACGGCTATCTACAAGCCGACAAAGATGCATGAGCACATTTTCCCAAAGAGCGTCCTGAATCATTTTCGAAAACGCCGGTGCCGCTTGATTAAGCAAATCAACATTTTCCTCAGATGTCCCGTAGAGAATGACATACTCTCCCCACGTCATATGGAGATGTGTACATTCAGCCCATAAACGCGAGTAGAGCAGACCCAAAGTCGGTCCCATTACTTCAACGTACCTGCGCTCAACCTCTTCGGAACTATGAGCCATATGACCTTACTTTTATCATCTATATGGGTGCCCCATACATCGATTCTGATGTGTGGGCATCGTCCCATCGTCCGAAGGACGACCGCACCCCTACCGCCGCCCCGCCACTCTCCGCTCACCCACCTCGGACGACCGGCTGCAACCCATAAAACCGACCGAGTCATCCTCGCCTTCCGCGCCAGCTTATCAATCGTCTCAATCTGGCGCTCCCGAGCCGTAATATTCCCGAACCGTCCGCCGGAGCCCGCACTCATCAGAGACCCACTCCGCAAATAATTGCGCATTGCACCGCCAGCACCCGGCGGAGTATAGTAGCGAGCCTTCGCACGCCGAGGATCGGGCCTCTTCTTAAAAGAGCTAAGAAAGAGCAACTCGGAGGACACCATGTCTTCAACGGGCCCAGGTTCCTTAAAACCCCATCGGGTGGCGAAAATTTCTCTTCCCCTCGCCAGCCGGACTATCCCTGAACACCGTGCACTCTCCATCCCTCTCTGGCTGCCTGGTTCGCAACCCCGCGACTCCTCCATCCAGCCCTCTACCAGACTTACAACATCTGTACCGAGTTCTGCGAGGCGACAATGAAACACTTCCTGAACATGAACCGCAACAAACGGTCACTCCTTACATTGGGCTGCGTCATCGCCTGTACGGTTGCGACCTTAACCGCCCAAACCAGGCAAATTCCTTCCAGCGGCATCGGTTCTTTGACCGCCACGCCCCTCGGCGTGGACACCGGCAACGGCCCGGAGCTTGATCCCGCGCTAACCAGCGTCGATACGCACGATACCGGCACCGATGCAACCGGAGCAGTTTCCATTAACCGCACCATCAGCCACGGCTCCAAGGGTCCCGGCGCGAGGATGCCCGGCATGCATCACGCCAAATCGAACCCGGTCATGAACCTCAGCATCGACGGGCTGAACTTCTACCAGCAACGCTTCGCCAACGGCGGAAATCAGTTCTCCCTCGAGCCTCCCGATCAGGGCCTCTGCGCCGGCAACGGCTTTGTCCTCGAGACGATCAACGATGTTCTCCGCGTCTTCGACTCTGCGGGAAATACGGTCGCCGGGGTCGTCGCTCTGAACCAGTTCTACGGCTATGCTCCGGCAATCAACCGCGCCACCGGCGCATACGGCCCGGAGATTACTGACCCAAGCTGCTACTTCGATCAGGACACGCAGCGCTGGTTCCACATCGCTCTGACGCTTGACCGAGTCGGAACGACCTCCCACCTCTCCGGCAAGAACCATCTGGACCTCGCCGTCAGCCAGAGCGCAGACCCGCTCGGCACCTGGACCATCTACCGCATCCCCGTACAGGACGACGGAACCAACGGTACGCCCGATCACAAATGCCCAGGCGGACCATGCCTCGGAGACTATCCGCACATCGGCGCGGACGGGAACGGCGTCTACCTGACGACCAACGAATTTCCCTTGTTCAAGCCCGGCTTTATCGGAGCGCAGATCTATGCCATGTCGAAGCAGGCGTTGGCGACCAGCTCCGCGAACATCGATCTGGTGCAGTACAACACAGCCGATGCCTCCACCAATACAGCATCCGGACTGCCTGGCTTCACGGTATGGCCAGCCATCTCCGCTGGACCCTCTCCTGCTGCGTTTGGCGGAACCGAATACTTCCTCAGCTCCCTCGCCGTCTTCCAGGACAGCGGATTTGATAACCGGCTCCAGTTGTGGTCCCTCACCAGGACCAGCGCTCTCGCCACGGGAGGCACGCCCACCCTTACCAGTTCCATCGTCAAGACGGAGGGCTACGCGGTACCGGCTCCAGCTCGACAGCCAGGAGTAGGCACCGATGGAGTCGGTCAGGCTCCAGGCGGCGGAAACATCGACTTTCCCCTGGGGCAATGCTTCAACTCACCCACCTGCTCTCCAATTTTGCTCGGCGGGCTGGATCCCTTTACAGAAGTCATCAGCCCGCTTGCTGCGAACGATTCACGCATGGGACAGGTGTTTTACGCCAATGGAAGACTCTGGGGTGCCCTTGGAACCGGCATCAGCTTTGACGGAGTCACCTACGGAAGCGCCGGCCTGGCATTCTTCGTCCTGCGGCCAACGGCAGGCGGCGGAACTCCGGTCGCAACCGTCGATAACCAGGGATACCTCGCCACGCCGGATCTCGACGTAACCTACGGCACAGTTGCGGTGACACAGAGCGGCAGAGGCGTTCTCTCCTTCACTGCCACAGGGCCGCAAAACTATCCAAGCGTTGGGTTCTCCAGTCTCGACGCCGTCGCTGGTGTCGGCGATATTCAAATCGCCGCTGCCGGAGTCGGCGCAAATGATGGCTTCACCGGCTATCAGGTCGAAGGCGCTGACCCACGTTGGGGCGACTACGGAGCCGCCGCCGTCGATGGCAACTCCATCTGGTTCGCCCAGGAGTACATCGGGCAAACCTGCACCCTCGCGCAATATGTAGCCTCCTCTCCCTTTGGAACCTGCGGAAACACCCGCGCCTCCCTTGGGAACTGGGGAACGCGCATTATCAAAGTCACCCCATGACACAAACGGCATCACAACAGCCACGCATCAAGGGCTTCCTCCACGGGAAGCCCTTGATGCGTGGAGTGATGTTCGTTCGGCACCGCAGGAAACCCTATGTTCCAACTCTGAGATGTGCCTATCGCCCGAAGGACGACCGCACTCCTACCGCCACCCCACCACTCTCCGCTCACCCCGCCACACACCGAAGACCGCATCTATAAGCCGACTGAGTCTTCCCCTCTCCACGCCGCCAGCCGGATGTACTCTATCAGTACAAGCCGTGTCAGCACTGGAGCCGTCCACTGAAAAATCAGGCTATCGCTCTTTTATTCATCGCGTCCTTATATTTCGGACTTGCACATCCCAGCCACGCCTACTCGCAAACAGGCACGCAAAGCGCAGCGACGGCCTGGCGACAGCACGTCTTCAACGTCGACACGGCGAACGTCATCGCCCGATCCAACATCATCCTCGGACAGCCGAACCAGCAAGCCACCCAGGCGATGCCGCTGGGCAACGGCCGCCTCGGCGTAGCCGTCTGGTCGGCCGGCGGCCTTACCGCACAACTCAACCGAGTCGACACTCTGCCTCACCGCGACTCGCCCGGGCAAGTTGTCCTTCCCGGCCTGGCCGCGCTCACCGCCGCCAAAGACTACTACGGCAAGCTGGATCTCTATAACGGCGAATTCAAAGAGCAGGGCGGAGGCATGACCGCAACCGCCTACGTTCAACCCGGCACAGACACGCTTATCATCGACGTCACCGGCGCAAATCCAACCCAGACACAAACCGCTCAACTCAAGCTCTGGGCACCGCGCCATCCACATGCCACCGCCGCGGGAGCCGTCGGCCTGCTCTCCGATTCGTGGCTCGACAACAAGGACCCGGGAGCCTCCGGGCGCGCCTTCGGCTCTCTCTCCGCCATCACCGCCATCGGTCGCAACGTCTCAGCCGCCGTCACTGACTCACTCACCATCACTGTCTCCTTCCTGCCATACCCCGACGGCCACTTCCGCATCCTTGTCGCAGCCCCGCACTACGACGGCAGCGGAAGAGTCAAAGCAATCGCCGCCAAAGCGCTCGAAGCAACAGCATCGGCCCCCCACAAACTCTGGTGGAATGCCCTCTGGCGGCGTGCAGGACTGGTCAAGATCACCTCACCCGATGGCGCCGGTGAGTACATGGAGAACCTTCGCAACATCTATCTCTACTCCGCCGCAGCCGAGAGTCGCGGCCCGTATCCCGGCTCGCAGGCAGGCGTCGCAGACCTCTTCTCTTCCGTCGAAGATCATCATCAATGGGATCCCGCAGCCTTCTGGCATTGGAATCTCCGGATGCAGGTCGCAGCAAATCTCGGCGCCGGCCTCCCGGAGCTGAACGCTCCCTACTTCAACCTCTATCGCGACAACCTCGCGAGCATCGAAGGCTGGACCCGCGACCACATGCAGGCCCGTCCCGGCATCTGCATCCCGGAGACGATGCGCTTCAACGGCCCGGGCATCGAGTATGAAACGTGGAGCGACAAGCCCATCATCGGCCTGAACTGCGACGCCACGTCGAAGCCCTACTACAACGCGCGCACCCTCTCCACCGGCGCGGAAGTGTCCCTCTGGATCTGGCAGCAGTACCTGCAAACCAACGACCGCCTCTTCCTCGCCAGAAACTATCCCGTCATCGCCGCTTCGGCGCGCTTTCTCCTGGCATACTCCAAACCCGGAACGGACGGCCTCGAACACACCTCCCCGTCGAACACGCACGAGACCCAGTGGGATACAACGGACCCCACCACCGATCTTGCCGCCAAAAAAGCGTTCTATCCCGTAGCGATCGAAGCAGCAAAACTGCTCGGCAAAGATCCAGACCTCGTCGCTGCACTTCAGGCTGCGCTGCCGAAGATTCCCGACCTCCCGCGCACGCAGCAGTCAGCGCCGCTCACTCTCCTTCCCGCCTCGGCCGATGCGGAGGGCAGCGACGTCATCGCAAACTCCTACCTTCCCGCAAAACAATCCCACAACGTCGAGAACATCGGGCTTGAACCCGTCTGGCCATACAACCTCATCGGAGACACCTCGCCCCTGTTGGCTCTCGCCCGCCGTACCTATGCCCATCGCCCCTATCCCACCAAAGAGGATTGGAGCTCAGACCCCATCGACGCCGCGCGCCTCGGCCTTGGCAGCGAGGTCGCCGCGACCCTCGTCAAACTCACCCAAACCTACCAGACCTTCCCCAACGGTTTCGCCAACTGGGGTGGCCAGTCCGGCGAGTTCTACGTGGAGCAGACGGGCGTCGTCGCCACCGCTCTTCAAGAAGCACTCGTGCAGGACTACGACGGCCTCATCCGCATAGCCCCTGCGATTCCTCCCGGGTGGGACTTCGACGGCAGCGTCTACGTCCGTGGCAAGACAAAGGTCGACGTCCAGGTCAGGGCCGGAGTCACCACCATGCTGGCGATTGAGTCCGGCACGAAGCAGCAGCTTCGAGTCCGCAACCCATGGCCAGACCAGTCGGTCGAGATCATCGCTTCGACCTCGGGAAGAAAAATCGCACACCAATCGAAGGACGGCGTGATGACATTCCAGACGCTGCCGGGCACCAGCTATCTCATCGAGAGATCGTCTGCGACCGCAAAGCCTCTACGCTTTGAACAGGTCACTGGCGTACCTGCCGCAACTGCGAAAAAACTCGGCACCGTGCAGATCGGCCTGACACCAACAGACAAACCCAACTGGCAAATCGGCCCCTTCACCCGTCCAGCGAACGCCCCGATCATCACTCCCAACAAAGCCTCCCTCTTCAACGACCCCATTCGCAAAGCTCCCATCCACTGGGAGTCCCTCCACACCTTCAACCCCGCCGCCATCGTCCGCGACGGCAAGATCTACGTCCTCTATCGTGCCGAGGACGACACCGGCACCATGCAGATCGGCGAGCACACCTCTCGCCTCGGCCTCGCCACCAGCACCGACGGCATCCACTTCACCCGCCAGCCCGAACCCGTCTTCTACCCCACGGAAGACGCCCAGAAGTCCCGTGAGTGGCCCGGCGGAGTCGAAGATCCCCGCATCGTCGAAGCACCCGACGGCACCTACGTCCTCACCTACACCCAGTGGAATCGCCAGACCTACTCGATCGGCATCGCCACCTCGCCCGACCTCGAGCACTGGACCAAGCACGGCCCCATCTTCCTCGGCGCCGCCCACGGCAAGTACGACACCCTCAAGTACAAGTCCGGAGGCATCGTCACCCGCCTCCAGTCTGTCTCAGGAAAGCCTGACAAACTCATCGCAGCGAAGATCGGCAACAAGTACTGGATGTACTGGGGCGAAGGCTCCATCCACCTCGCCACCTCGCCCGATCTCATCCACTGGACCCCGGTCGAAGACGCCGCTGGCAACCCCATCGAAGTCCTCACCAAACGCCCCGGCCACTTTGACAGCGGTTTCCCCGAAACCGGTCCCCCGCCCGTTCTCACCGAAGCCGGAATCGTCGTCCTCTACAACGGCAAAAATGACCCCGACCACGGCGACCCCGCCCTCGGCGCCAACGCCTACGCCGCTGGCGAAGCACTCTTCAGCGCAACCGACCCAACCCACCTCATAGCCCGCACCGAAGCCCCCGTCCTCAAACCCGAGCAGCCCTACGAAAAAACCGGCCAGTACGTCGCCGGAACCACCTTCGCCGAAGGCCTCGTCCGCTTTCAGAACAAGTGGTTCCTCTACTACGGATGCGCCGATTCCGCAGTAGGAGTCGTCACCGCCCCCGAGTAAATCCGCAGGGCCGCCCGATAAACGAACACATGGGCGAATCGCATTGACACTCGTGCTAGAACAGGCGAACCATGGCTACTCAAGGAAGCTCTCGCCTATGAAGACCACACAAGTCGCCGCACCGCCGACCACCAACAAGCACCTCATCCGCTGGGTCGAGAAGATGGCAGACCTCACCCAGCCCGATCACATCCACTGGATCGACGGCACCCAGGCCGAGTACGACTTCCTCTGCGATCAACTCATCCAGGCTGGCACCTTCACCCGTCTCAACCCAAAGCTCTGGCCCGGCTGCTTCCTCGCCCGCTCTTCGCCCAGCGACGTCGCCCGCGTCGAAGACCGCACCTTCATCTGCTCCCTCTCCAAAGACAACGCCGGCCCCACCAACAACTGGGAAGACCCCTACGTCATGCGCCGCAAGCTCAAGCAGCTCTTCCGCGGCAGCATGAAAGGACGCACCATGTACGTCCTGCCCTACAGCATGGGTCCCGTCGGCTCTCCCATGTCGCGCATCGGCGTCCAGCTCACGGACTCCGCCTACGCCGTCGTGAACATGCGCATCATGGCGCGCATCGGCCTCCCCGTCTTCGCCGAGATCGACAAGGACGAGAAGCGTGTCGTCCCCTGCATGCACACCGTCGGCGCGCCCCTCGCACCTGGAGAGAAAGACGTCCCCTGGCCCTGCAACGACGAAAAGTACATCGTCCACTTCCCCGAAACCCGCGAGATCTGGTCCTACGGCAGCGGCTACGGCGGCAACGCGCTCCTCGGCAAGAAGTGTTTCGCACTCCGCATCGCCTCCAACATCGCCCGCGACGAAGGCTGGATGGCCGAGCACATGTTAATCCTCGGTGTCGAATCTCCTACCCACGAAAAAACCTACGTCGCCGCAGCCTTCCCCTCAGCCTGCGGCAAGACCAACTTCGCCATGATGATCCCCCCCAAGGGCTTCGACGGCTGGAAGGTCTGGACCGTTGGCGACGACATCGCCTGGATCAAACCCGATGCCAACGGTCAGCTCCGTGCCATCAATCCTGAAGCCGGCTTCTTCGGCGTAGCCCCCGGCACCTCAGCGAAGACCAATCCCAACGCCATGGCCACGCTCTCCCGCAACACCATCTTCACCAACGTAGCCCTCACCCCCGAAGGCGGCGTCTGGTGGGAGGGCATGACCGACGCCGCACCCGCCGAACTCATCGACTGGCGCGGCAACCAATGGACTCCGGCCATTGGCAAAGAAACCGGCAAACCCGCCGCCCATCCCAACGGCCGCTTCACCGCTCCCGCCAGCCAGTGCCCCACCATCGACCCCGACTGGGAAGCTCCCGAAGGCGTCCCCATCTCCGCCATCATCTTCGGAGGCCGCCGCGCCACCACCATGCCGCTCGTCTACCAGGCCTTCAACTGGTCAGGCGGCGTCTACGCTGGAGCCACCATGGGCAGCGAGACTACCGCAGCCTCCGTAGGAGTCATCGGTACCGTCCGTCGCGACCCCATGGCCATGCTTCCCTTCTGCGGCTACCACATGGGCGACTACTTCCGTCACTGGCTCCGCATGCAGCGCAACCTCTCTGCCACGCCGCGCGTCTTCCACGTCAACTGGTTCCGCCGCGGTCCGGAAGTCGATGGCAAGCCCGGCCCATTCCTCTGGCCCGGCTACAGCGAAAACATGCGCGTCCTCAAATGGATCGTCGACCGTGTCCGTGGCCGCGCCATCGGCAAGGAGACGCCCATCGGCTGGACGCCCCACTACGAAGACATCAACTGGAAGGGTCTCAACTTCTCCCGCGAGGCCTTTGACGAGCTCCAAAAGGTCGATCGCACCCAGTGGAGACACGAAGTCATGGACCACGAGGGGCTCTTCCTCCTCCTCCACGACCACCTCCCACCGGAGATGATCTACGAGCGCGAACTCCTTATATGCCGCCTTTGAACTACGCACATAACTCGTCTATTTCCGGTAATTTCCGGTGAATCCGGGGCAGCTCCTGCTTTCTCCACAAATGCCTCTTGACTCAGACCCGCTTTGCCGTTACCTTAAGTGAGTGGCAAGACTCCCTTCGGGTTGAGTCAGTCATAACGAAGTCCACCCACTTCGTTGCTTTACCGGAATACCCACGCAACAGCCCCCACCGCGCTGCGTGGGTTTCCTCTTTAACCCACCTTTTTCAGCGTCCAACTTGACGCAACCCCTCAAACCCTCTATCCTCAACGAATGGGATTGATGCGCATCGCAACCTGCACTTGTTGCCCTTGTTGTATGGGTAACTGTTGCTGTTGCGTTGGAGCCTCCCTCACCTAAGCGAATCGATCGAACTCGACCTCGTAAAGCTTAGAGAATCTTAGGACCCACGTATCAGCGCTTACCGCGATACGTGGGTCTTTCTTTTGCTCAAGTCCTCAGCTCAAACCTAAGCTCAACCCAGACGAAGGAGTCATCATGGCCGCTCCCCTCCAGCACCACAGTTTCAGCCGCACCAGAGTCGATCTCATCGCCATCGTCATCGGCCTGACGCTCGCAGCTCTTGTCCGCTTCAACATTCTCCCCTCGATCCCCTTCTAAGAGCCTCCCCCTTCAAAGCATGTCCGCGCACACCATCCCGAGCCCTGCAGAAACACGAGTCCCCGTCCCAACGGAGAGCCTCCGCGCTCTACTCCCCGGCGTGGCCCTCCTCTTCGGCATCGGGATCCTCGGCAAAGCGCTTGAGCGCGCTCCCTCTCTGATTCACACCCGCTATCCACACCTGTTCATCCCTCACATCGAGTACGTCCTCTGGGCCATCCTCCTCGGCCTCGCCGTCAGCAACACTGTCGGTGTCTCCGCCCGCTTCCGTCCCGGCGTAGCCACCTACGAGCTCTGGCTCAAACTCGGCATCGTCCTCGTCGGAGCCAAGTTCCTTCTTCAGGATGTCCTCCACATCGGCGGCCTCTCCCTCGCGCTCGTAGCCGTAGAGCTCATCCTCTCCCTCAGCGTCATGACGCTGCTCGGCCGCATCTTCAAGCTTCCCCCTAAGCTCACCTCGCTGCTCGCCATCGGCAGCAGCATCTGCGGCGTCACCGCGATCATGGCCGCCCAGGGAGCCATCGAGCCGGAAGAGGAAGACACCTCCACCGCCATCGCCGCCATCCTCACCCTCGGAGCCATCGCTCTCGTCACCTTCCCCGCCATCGGCCACTTCCTGCACATGAGCCAGCAAGGCTACGGCGTGTGGGCAGGCCTCGCCGTCGATAACACCGCCGAGTCCCTCGTCACCGGCGCGCTCTACGGTCAGGACGCCGGTCGCTGGGCCATCCTCGTCAAGACCGCACGCTCCTCCTTCATCGGCTTTGTCGTCCTCGGCTACGCGGTCTACTGGTCCTCCCGCGGCCTCGCGCCCAACGTCAAGCACAAGGGCCTCTTCCTCTGGCAGAAGTTCCCCAAGTTCATCCTCGGATTCATGGCGATCTCCATCCTCGCCACGGTCGGCTTCTTCACCGCAAGCCAGCTCACCAGCCTCTCCAATCTCTCCCGCTGGGCCTTCCTCCCCGCCTTCGCTGGAGTCGGCCTCCGCACCAACCTCCGCGACCTGGTAGGTCAAGGTTGGCGCCCTCTCGTCGTAGGCATCCTCGGCGAAATCTTCATCGCTCTCGTCACTCTCGCTCTCGTCTATTGGAGCTACAGCCACGGAGTCACCCGATGAAAAACCTCTCCACTCCGCGCGTCCCTCAAGCACGAATGCAAAGCTGTTGTTGCCGCTCCTAAGCGAGAACCAGCCCAAGCCCCATCAAAACTGATCCACCAACACCCGCGCACCCTCGCAGTAATCATCAGCGAGGAGCGCCCATACGCATATCTTCCGGAGCCTTCTATGAACCGCACGCTCAAGTTCTCTCTCGCGCAGCTCATCTTCATCATCGCGCTCGCCATCATCTTCGCCCTCACCAGCGCCCATGCCCACGCCCAGGTCGTCGGCGGAACCCTCTCCGGCACCGTCACCGACTCCACCGGAGCCGCCCTCACCAACGCCGTCATTCTCGTCCACAACGACGAGACCGGCAACGAGCGCAACCTCACCACCGGCCCCGACGGCCGCTACTCCGCCCCCTCCGTTCCCATCGGCACCTACACCATCACCGCGAAACTCCCCGGCTTCACTCCGCAGCGCCGCACTGGAATCCCCCTCACCATCGGCCAGAGCAAACAGATCGACCTCACCCTCACCGTCGACGCCGTCACCCAGCAGATCAGCGTCGAAGACACCCCCGCCGTCGTCAACACCTCCACCCAGCAAACCTCCGGCCTCGTCGACGAGCGCCAGATCAAGCAGCTTCCGCTCAACGGCCGCAGCTACGACCAGCTCATCACCCTCAACCCCGGCGTCGTCAACTACACCGGCCAACGCTCCGGCTCCATCGGCACGTCAAACTCCTCCGTCGGCAACATGTTCGCCATCTCCGGCCGCCGCCCCCAGGACAATCTCTTCCTCCTCAACGGCATCGAGTACACCGGAGCCTCCCTCATCAACGTCACTCCCGGCGGCACCAGCGGCCAGCTCCTCGGCGTCGACGCCGTCCGCGAGTTCAACGTCGTCTCCGACACCTACTCCGCCAGCTACGGCAAACGCCAGGGCGCGCAAATCTCAATTGTAACCGCATCAGGCACAAATAAGATCTACGGCTCCGCCTACGAGTTCATCCGCAACTCCGCCCTCGACGCCCGCAACTACTTCGACCAGTCCCACATCCCCGAGTTCCAGCGCAACAACTTCGGAGCCTCCCTCGGCGGCCCCATCGCGCCCCGTCTCTTTGGAAAAGACAAGCTCTTCCTCTTCGCCAACTACGAAGCCTACCGCCAGAACCTCGGCCTCTCCGACGTTACCTTCGTCCCCAACACCCAGGCCCGCCTCGGCTATCTCCCCGACCCCGCCAACCCCAGCGGCCCGCTGAAGAACTACGGCGTAGCCCCCGGTGTCGCGCCTCTGCTCAATCTCTGGCCCGCGCAAAATGGCCCCGAGCTCCGCGACGCCAAGGGCAATCTCACCGGCATCGCCCTCGCCTACTCCAACCCCATCCAGCACATCCGCGAAGACTTCGG
>Ga0068855_100008300_pt1 | contig 12553 bp, 7 predicted proteins | sample KBSCornC52_FD_66592 | JGI IMG/M metagenome (GOLD analysis project Ga0068855, IMG submission 66592) | Corn rhizosphere microbial communities from Kellogg Biological Station, Michigan, USA - KBS Corn C5-2 | ecosystem: Host-associated > Plants > Roots > Rhizosphere > Soil ...
TGATAAGCGCCTTGACCCTCGTTTGTTGGTTGATGGGGCAAAATCTGTCATCTCGCTTGGTATAAATTACTATACCGATCAGCAACAGGATGATCCGTTATCGCCCAAAATCTCTAAATACGCTTATGGAATTGACTACCACACGGTGATTAAAGATAAGCTGAGGCTATTACTGCAAATCATTAATGATAAAATTGGTGAAGTAGGCGGCCGTGCGTTTGTTGATTCGGCTCCAGTACTTGATAAGGCATGGGCACGTAAAGCAGGAATGGGCTGGATTGGCAAAAACAGCAACCTGCTCAACAAAAAAGCCGGCTCGTTCTTTTTCCTGGCCGAACTGATCATTGACCTTGAACTGGAATACGATATAGCCCCCACAGCCGATCATTGCGGCACCTGCACCAATTGTATCGACGCCTGCCCTACCGATGCTATAGTTGGCCCATATGTGGTTGATGGCAGCCGCTGCATCTCCTATTTAACCATCGAGCTTAAAAATGAAATTCCGCAGGAGTTTAAAGGCAAGATGGATAACTGGATGTTTGGCTGCGATGTTTGTCAGGATGTTTGCCCCTGGAACCGTTTCTCGGTGCTTAATACCGAGCCGGCCTTTACTCCGCACCCCGATTTGCTACACTTGAAAACTACCGACTGGCAGGACATTACCCAGGATATTTTTCAAAAAGTATTCAAAAACTCGGCTGTTAAACGCACGAAATTTAGCGGGCTAAAAAGGAATATTGATTTTTTAAAGGCTAAAGGCTAAAGGCTAAAGGCTAAAGGCTAAAGGCTAAAGGCTAAAGGCTAAAGGCTAAAGGCTAAAGTTGAACGAATCCATGAAGCTTAGGTTTCAGAATATTATCAACAAAAAGCCCTTGCACAAATACCTGCAAGGGCTTCATAAAAAATCCTGAAAATCCTTTAATCCTAAAAATCAGGGTTCAGACAAATTTACCCCTTTTTAAACTTCAAAGCTAACTGAGCCAGCATATCATCGTTAACAGGCTGGGCAGGCTCATCCTTCTTTTTGAAAGGTTTGTTTTGATAATGTTGATTTTTAGTATGATCGGGCTTTGTGTATTCTTTTTTCTGATACTCAGGTTTGGGGGCAGCAGGTTGTTGATCGGCCGGTTTTGGCTGGGCTGCTTTGTTTGCCTGACGCTCGGCAACTTTTTTGGCGTTCCAGCGGGTATAAATTTCTTCGAGCTTGCGCTTGGTATAAAGCGGAAAATCACCCTGCATCATCCACGAATAATAACTTGGCTCGGCGTTTAATACGTCTTCAACACGTTTGCCTTTATGTTTGCCAAAGTTTATCAACTCCTCGCCCTGTTCATTATAAACCATACGACCGGCAAAATCAACCGGTTTGCTCAGGTTAGTAAATGCGTGCAGCGCTTCAACATCGCCCACAACAGGGATTATTTTATTGCCTTTTTTATCTTCCCACTCTACATTTTCATAACGCTCAATCTGCGCCAGCAAAACCTCCATGGTAGCGCGGGTATCTGCTTCGGCCGAATGGGCGTTTTCAATTACTTTATTGCAATAAAACTGGTAGGCCGCCTTTAACGTGCGTTGCTCCATTTGATGAAATATGTTCTGTACATCAACAAAATGGCGGGCATCCAGGTTGAAATCCACTCCGGAACGTAAAAATTCCTCCATAATCATGGGGATATCAAACTTATTTGAATTGTATCCGGCCAAATCACTATCACCAATAAAATCGGCTATTTCCTGTCCAAGTTCTTTAAATTGCTTTTCGTTTTGTATATGCTCATCATAAATGCCGTGCACCAGCGACGACTCGAGTGGGATAGGAATGCCCGGGTGAACACGCCACGTTTTCACTTCTTCGCTGCCACCAGGGTTAAGCTTGATAACAGATATTTCAACTATACGGTCGGCACCGATATTGGTACCTGTTGTTTCAAGATCAAAGAAAGCCAGGGGCCGTTTTAAATTTAATTTCATTTGTAAGTGTTCAGAGATGCAAAGGTCGCAAATGTCCTAAAATTAATCAGCAGAATAAATTTTTTAATTTATTTAATATACCAATTTATTATTTAATTTGATTATCCCTAATTATCACAATTTGCATGAACAGATTTCTTCTTATTCTTTTGATTTTCATTACCTTATCACACCTCGCGTCGGGCCAGGACTTTGAAACCGGTATAGAAGGACCGGAAATTGATATGGTTAAATATGATAAAGATCCGCAGGCCAACGCCGTTTTTTTAAACGAGTTTGGCAGTGTTCGTATAGATGAATACATGGACCATATCAGGCTCATTCACACCTATCATGCCAAAATTAAAATTTTCACCAAGGAAGGATTAACTCACGGTACTATAGCTATACCTATCCACAATGGCGATAACTCCGCAGAAGAAGTTAACAATGTTAGCGGGTTTACTTATTATAAAGATGATAACGGTATTATTCAAAAGGCCGAACTTGATTCCAAAAAGGTATTTACATCTAAAGATTATAAATATGGCAGCACTGTAAAGTTTGCGTTGCCGGCATTACGGCCCGGCTGCGTTATTGAATTTAAATACGAACTTATCTCACCATATTGGGACAATTTCCGGGAATGGGCATTTCAGGACGATATCCCCAAAATAAATTCGCAGTATGAAGTACACATCCCGGGCTTTTGGACATTCAACGCTTCGTTACGCGGGGCGCTGAAATTAACCAAAAGTAGTTCGGAAGTTGAGCGTGAATGCTTTTCATCGGGAGGTGCAAAAGCCGATTGCTCACATATTACTTACAACATGAAGGACATTCCTGCATTTGTTGATGAAGATTATATGACCGCCCGTAAAAACTTTTTATCAGCTATATTTTTTGAGCTTGTTGAATACACCAACCCTTATAACAACGTCAAAACCGTTATGACAAAAGAATGGGGCGACGTTGACCATCAATTAAAGATATCCGATGAATTTGGCGTTCAAATGAAAAGGACCAGCTTACTTAAAGAACGCATTGGGCCGGTAATTGCAGGTAAGGCAAATGACCTTGACAAGGCAAAAGCTATTTATGCATGGATCAAAAGCCAAATAAAGTGGAATGATTATATAGGTATCTACAGCACCGATGGCGTAAAAAAATCATTGGATACACATGCCGGCAGTATCGCCGATATTAATCTGACACTTATTACCGCGCTAAGCGCCGCTGGCCTTAACGCCGATGCCGTATTGCTTTCAACCCGCGACCATGGAATGGTGAATAACCTTTACCCGGTACTTAGCGACTTTAACTACGTTATAGCCAGGTTAACTATTGGCGATCAAACCTACCTGCTCGATGCTACCGATCCGTTATTGTCCTTCGGTTTACTCCCTCTTAAATGTATAAACGATAAGGGAAGAGTGATTAGCCTTAATAAACCATCATACTGGATAGAGTTAAGCACTCAGCAAAAAGCGGCCACCACACGGATGTTCGATCTTACACTGCTTGATAATGGAAAGCTAAAAGGAACTATAACCAATTACTACAAAGGTTATGATGCCTATGAAAAACGCAAAGCCATTAAAAAGTTTAATACAGTTGATGAATACGTTGAAGATTTTGATGAGAAACAACCTAAATTAAAAGTATTTAAATCAGATATAGCAAATCTCGACAGCCTTGACAACCCGCTACGTGAAACCTTTGAAGTGGAGATAGATGCTTTTGATAATACCAATCATGATAAGCTTGCATTTAACCCTTATTTTTGGGAAAAACGTACTACCAATCCCTTCAAACTTGCCGAACGTGATTATCCGGTAGACTGGGCCTTTGCCTCAGACAAGAGGCTGGTTTTGGTAATGCACCTGCCTGCACAATATATCATTGAAACCCCGCCCCAGATAGTGGCGTTTTCATTACCAAACAAAGGCGGCATGTTTGCTACCACGTTTGAGAGCCAGGACAATAACAGTTTTACCTTTTCAAACATTACCCAGTTTAACAAGTCGGTTTATGATTCGGCCGAATACCCTTATCTTAAGGAGCTGTTTAATAAGATCATTCTAACGGAAAAAGGGGATATGATCTTCAGGAAAAAATAATGAAAGCATTTTTAACTACCCTTTTTATCTTTTTGGCGGTAACCTGTGTAAAAGCACAGGAAAACTACGACGTATCGCTCATTTCAAAAGACCTTTTGCCTTATGCCAGTTCAATAGTGCGTAATGAGGAAGTTACTGTTGAGGTTAAAGACTTAGATAACACACTTTGTCACGTAAAACAAGTAATAACTGTACTCAATAAAAATGGTGACGATGACGTTGATATAGCGATATGGCATGACAAAAGCCGGTATATCAAGGATATAAAAGGCGTTATTTATAACCAATGGGGCAAACCCACAGGCAAATTTTCAGAAAGCGATTTTGAAGATAATACCAACCGTGATGGCTTTTCGCTTTTTACCGACCTGAAGATAAAACATTACCAGCCCAGGGTAGCAGATTATCCTTACACCATCAGTTATGAATATGATGTAAAGTCAAAACAATCACTTGACCTTGAGAGTTGGCACCCGATACCTTCGGATGGTATAGCAGTTGAAAAAAGCTCGTATACATTTATCTGCAAGCACGATTTTAAGATCAAATACAAACAAACCAATTTATCTGTTAAACCAACAATTGGTACAAATAAACAGGGTATGCAAACATACACCTGGCAAACTAATAACCTTAAAGCTTTAAAGCATGAGCCATATAGCCCTGTTTACAGATCAATAATGCCCAGCCTGGAAATAGTGCCCGAAAAATTCATTTACCGTGGTATCAGTGGCTCATTTACCAACTGGAAAGAACTTGGGCAATGGCAATATGACAAGCTTAATGCAGGCCGCCAGCAGCTTTCGCCTCAAACTGTGGCAAACATGAAGGAGCTTACAGCATCAATAACCGATCCTAAAGCCAAAGCGCGTAAGGTTTATGAATACATGCAGGGCAAAACGCATTATATCAGCATCCAAGTAGGGATAGGCGGCTTACAACCCTTCCTGGCTTCGGATGTTGACGCTCAAAATTATGGTGATTGCAAAGCCCTCGTTAACTACACACAGGCGTTATTAAAGGCTGTCGACATCGATTCATATTACTGCGTGGTGTATGCAGGATCATCGAAGGTAAATTTCCAGCCCGACTTTGCAAGCATTGACCAGGGCAATCATGTTATTTTATGCCTGCCTTTTAAAAATGATACCACCTTTTTAGAATGTACCAGTCAGAACATACCTTTTGGCTTTTTAGGTGATTTCACCGACGACAGGATCGTACTGGCCTGTACCCCACAGGGCGGCAAATTAATGCGTACGCCAAAATACACGGCCCAGGTTAATCTCGAACAGCGCAAAGCCAATTTTACATTGAGTGCCAACGGTAACCTGTCGGGTACAATGGTTACCAATTTTAAGGGCACTAATTATGAAGATCGCGACCATGTGATCTATGAATCGAAAACAGAACAGATCAAAGATCTGAAGAAGATTTATCCCATTAATAACCTTGATATTGAAAGTGCAGATCTGAAGCAGTTTAAAGTTGAACAACCATACACCACCGAAACGTTAAAAATTTCGGCTACAGACTATGGCTCGGTATCTGACGGAAAAATAATTTTTCTGGCCAACCCGGCCAACCGCGTAAGTTCGCCGTTACGTGAGGTCCGTAACCGACATAACGATGTTTACATTAACCGTGGATATACCGATGAGGATGAGATCACTTATACCCTACCCGCAGGATACAAGGTTGATATGCGCCCTAAAAAAGTAAGTATCGAAAAACCTTTCGGAAAGTTTGAATCAAGTGCAACTGTAAATGGGGATAAGCTGGTATACAGTCGCAAGCTACAAATCATAGATGGTACATATAGTAAAGACACCTATCAGGACCTTGTTGATTTTTACCAGTCAATTGCGGATGTAGATAATGATAACGTTACCTTAGTTAAAGGTAACTAAATATCACGATACCGAGGATAATACCAAGCACCATGATCACATAAAGCATGATCTCGGTGCCTGCGAACCGCTTGTACTTAGTCCAGAATGAGTAATCTTGTTTTTTGTCGGCCATAACAGCGCAAAATTATTGAAAATAAACACACCAATTGGGTCAAATTTTAACGAATTACACCAATGTGATTTAAGCTTAATATTGGTGTAATTCGCAAAAATCCTTCTAAAATTTGTGTTACTTAATTCATGCTGGTGGGCACATTTTCGATTGAGCCAGCCCTTGAAAAGTATTTGTATAACGACGGATCGCGCAGTTTTACAATGATAACCCCGCGACGTGAGCTGGCATGCACAACATACCCATTTTGCAGGTAAACACCCACATGGCTAAACTGCTTTCCGTCGAAATCAAAAAACACCAGGTCGCCTTCCTTTAGCTCATCTTCATATTTTCGTTTGATGACGGAGATCTGCTTGCTGGTCATGCGGGGAATGGTGACGCCATAGACCTGCTGTTCCAGCAGAAATGCCAGGCCGGAGCAATCAATACCATCTTTATCAAGTCCGCCAAATTTGTAAGGCGTACCCATCCATTGATCAATAAAAGCGTAAAGGCGACCATTTTGAATACTGCCCTTATCAACCTCCATAATTTCGGAATATTTTGAAGCGATATCAGGCGAGGGATTAACCACCTCACCCGGCTGGCCGCGCATAGCGGCCTTGCGCGAGTGACATGAACTTAATATAAATGGGGAAAGGAAAAGTATAAACAAATAAAAACTACGACGCAGGTATATGCTCATAAAGTAAAATTAACTTTAATGTTTATTGAGAGGATGCGGATGTTTTTAACATATTAACATGGGTGGAAGAAGTGTGCAAGTCCGATGTCCGAAAGTCCGGAAGTTAATTTCTTTAAATTAAAACCTTTACAAACTTCGACCTTTCTGACTCGCCGACTTTCGGACATCGGACTTTCGGACTTCGAAAATCAACTCTTCACCACCCTTTGAATTTCATCCAGTTTCATGAGTGCTTCAACCGGAGTAAGGGTATTTACATCAAGATTGTTCAGCGTATCGCGGATCTTAACCAGTACCGGGTCATCTATCGAAAACATCTGCATTTGTACAGCTTGTTTCTGAACCTTGCGGATACTTTCTTTGATATGCTCGCCGCCGGTACGTTCGTTTTCCAATTTCTTTAGGATCTCATTGGCGCGGCTTAACACTTTTGAGGGCATCCCAGCCAGTTTAGCTACGTGGATCCCGAAGCTGTGTTCGCTGCCACCCGGTACCAGTTTGCGTAAAAATATGATCTGCTGGCCCACTTCTTTTACCGATACGTTAAAGTTTTTAACCCGGTTAAATGAGTTGCTTAATTCATTAAGCTCATGATAATGTGTAGCAAATAAGGTTTTAGCCCTCGCTGTTGGATGGTTATGCAGGTATTCGGCAATCGACCACGCAATGGAAATCCCATCATAGGTTGATGTACCACGACCGATCTCATCCAGCAGGATCAGGCTCCTGTCGCTCAGGTTATTGAGGATGCTTGCCGTTTCATTCATCTCTACCATAAAGGTTGATTCGCCGGATGAAAGGTTATCCGACGCTCCTACCCTTGTAAAGATCTTATCAACCAGGCCTATTGACGCAGCTTTAGCCGGCACAAAACAACCCATTTGGGCCATCAGTACTATCAAGCCTGTTTGCCTTAATAAAGCCGACTTTCCTGCCATATTAGGGCCGGTAATAATGATGATCTGCTGGGTTTCCGAATCGAGATAAACGCTGTTGGTGATGTACTCCTCGCCTATCGGCAGGTTCTTTTCAATAACAGGGTGGCGACCGCCCTTAATGTCAAGTACCTTAGTTTCATTAATTTCGGGCTTAACGTAGTAGTTTTTAATGGAGATGGTTGCAAAGTTGAGCAGCACATCCAAACGGGCTATCAGTTGGGCATTCAACTGGATTGGCTTAATATATTCGGCCAGTGAATACAGCAGGTCATTATATAATTGTGTTTCAAGCGCCAGGATCTTTTCTTCGGCACCTAAAATCTGTTCTTCATATTCTTTAAGCTCGGGCGTAATGTATCGCTCGGCATTAACCAGCGTTTGCTTGCGGATCCATTCGGCTGGTACTTTATCCCTGTGGGCATGGGTAACCTCCAGGTAGTAACCAAATACGTTATTGAACGATACTTTAAGCGACGGGATCCCGGTTAACTCAGCCTCACGCTTCTGGATCTCCAACAGGTAACCTTTACCGCCGAAGGCGATCTTACGCAGCCTGTCAAGCTCTTCATTAATCCCCTCGTTCATTACAGAGCCTTTTACCAGCATCACCGGCGGCTCGGGGTTCAGTTCCCGTTCTATCTTTTCACAGATCAACGCGCAGGGGTTAAGCTGCTCGCCAATGGCACGCAGCGGGGCACTTTGTGATGATTCGGCAATCCGCTTAATTTGTGCTATGGCGGTGAGGGCCTTTTTTAACTGGCAAACCTCACGTGGATTGGCTTTTTGTAAACCTATTTTTGAGATGAGCCTTTCCAAATCACCTATCTGGCGCAGGTATTGGAGCAACTCTTCCCTCAGCTCTTCGTTTTCTATCAGGTATTCAACCACGCCAAGGCGGTCGTTAATTGCTTTGATCTGCTTCAACGGCATTACAATCCAGCGGCGCAATAAACGCGCGCCCATGGGCGAACAAGTATGATCAAGTACATCAACCAGCGTCATGGCATTTTCATTGGCCGAACCTACCAGTTCCAGGTTGCGGATGCTGAACCTATCGAGCCATAGGTACCTGTCTTCCTCTATCCTGCTGATGGCTGAAATGTGGCCCAGGTTGCGGTGTTCGGTTTCATTCAAATAATGAATAGCCACGCCGGCAGCGATGATGCCTAAATTCAGTTTATCAATACCAAAGCCTTTGAGCGATTTAACGCCGAAATGCTTGAGCAGCGTTTCGGTAGCGTAATCGCCGCTGTATGGCCATTCGTCAAGCGCATAGGTATAGAAGCGGTCGCCATAAGTATCTTTAAAATCGCGTGTACGGCTTTTGGGGTAGATCACTTCGCTGGGCGAAAAACTTTGCAGCAGCTTATCAATATAATCGCTGTTACCCTGGGCGGTCATGAACTCACCGGTAGAGATATCTATCAGGGCAATGCCTATCGTATTCTTTTCAAAATGCAGCGAGGCCAGGTAGTTATTGCTTTTTTGCTGAAGGATGTTATCGTTAGTGGCTACACCGGGGGTAACCAGTTCGGTTACACCGCGTTTAACGATGGTTTTGGTAGTTTTGGGGTCTTCCAGCTGATCGCAGATGGCTACACGCTGCCCGGCACGTACCAGCTTAGGCAGGTAAGTATCCAGCGAATGGTGCGGAAAACCGGCAAGCTCAATATGTGTAGCGGCGCCGTTTGCCCGGCGGGTAAGTACGATGCCTAAAATACCGGCAGCCTTAACGGCGTCTTCGCCAAATGTTTCATAAAAATCGCCCACTCTAAACAGCAGCAAAGCACCGGGGTACTTTACTTTGATAGCATTATATTGCTGCATTAAGGGGGTTTCTTTGGTAGTATCTTTAGCCAAGCGGTTACTCCTTCTGTTAATCGGGTAAAGTTAATGCATTAGCGGGGGTTTTAGGGTATTGTTGAAAAGTTGGGGTAGTGTGGATATGTAGAAATAAGTGTATCTGCCACACTGATTAGGCGTATCCGTTTCTACCGAAACCCTACTTCGCCACCAACTTCCCGTTCACAATCCTGTCTGCATAATCCTGTATCAGGGCCTTACAATCCTGCATGCCTTTTTGCATTTCGGCGTTGGGTTGCGCCGTCATCAGATTTTTCTCCAGCCCCTTATCAGCCACAGCGAAAATGCCTGTGAAGTTTTTGCCGTCAAACAGGTAGGTATAATTACCCTGCATAAACTGGTATATATTACCTGTTGAGTTGATAACCCTTGGCTGCTCATCGGGTAGGTTACTTACCAAACTCCTGCCCCAGGACCTGAAAGGCTTGTTATAACCTATCAGATCCACCAATGTTGGATAAATATCCATTTGTGATGCCAGATCGGTACGCACACCTTTCAGATTATAAGCGCTGTTGGCACTGTAAAACAGGATAGGCACCGCGAAACGGTTAACCTGCTTACTGTATTCAGGATAATAAGTTTGACTGGTATGATCGGCTGTGATCACAAAAATGGTGTTGTTAAACCAAGGCTGCGTTTTGGCGTAATTGAAAAAGATCCGCAAGGAATTATCTGTATACTGAACGCATTTATCAATAGCCAACGGACCGCCCTTAAACCTCGCTTTATATTTTTCGGGCAGTTGATATGGATCATGCGATGACAGCGTGAACAACGTAGCCATAAACGGCTGTTTCTGGCTGCTTAGTGTGCGCCCCATGAATGGAAAAAAATGCTCGTCCCAAATACCCCAAATGCCGTCAAAATCTTTATCGTCGTTATATTCGGTACGGCCATAATAGTTTTTATACCCCAAAATACTGCCAAAGCCCTGAAATCCCATCGACCCATTGGCTGCCCCATGGAAGAACGAGGTTTGATATCCCATACTGTCACAAACTGATACCACTGACTGGATTTTCTGCTTGGCATAAGGTGATGATGTAAAAGCATTCTGAAAAGACGGGATTCCTGCTATTACCGATGATACAGCATGAATGGATTGTCGTCCGGTAGCGTAAGCATTGGTAAAAATAAGACTGCTATTGGATAGCGAATCCAGAAACGGTGTATATGATTTAAAGCCCGGTATATTAACATCGCGGTTCATGCTGCCCCAATATTCGCGGGCCATACTTTCCAGTATAATGATCACTACATTGGGCTTAGCAGCCGGTTTGGTGCTGTATTGTTTTATGGGTTTAATGTCGGTGTTGATGTAAGCCTCATCCGTCCAATGCTGAAGCTTGTAATTATTGGTTCCCAGTGTGCGGAATACAGCAAAAGGGGTGTTCAGCACGATATCGCCCTGGTTTGGGACAGTGATGTGCTTGTAGGCATCAACCATGTTAATAGGCCTTGTGCTGTGTGCAAAATCGCCACGGATGCCACCTATAACCAGTGTGAAGATTAACAGGAAGGAAACTATCGACGATAGAAAATACACTTTCTTATCCGTTACCGCAGTGGGCTTTAACTTCACCTGTTTGTACAGCCAAACCCAGCAAACAGAACACAATATAAATATGATGATCACATACCAATAAGCTTCAGAAAAATGGGTAAATAACAGCTTCTTGTTATTTTCATCAGCCAGTACATCAAGCGTTGCCTTGGTAGAACGCACCTGGCTAAAGCGATAGTAAATGATATCAACAAAGTTGGTGGCGTAAGCAAGTAAATTGGTAACAAAGTACAGGATAGCCATACCTTTTTGAAAAGCCGGCCGGGTATTTACAGTTAAGGGCAAAACGCTGAGCAGGATAAACAGGCTGTTGATATACAGTAAAGCCGTGGTGTCGAAGGCCATACCGTAATAACACAGCTTAAGCAAGGTCCAAATGCTATCCACGGCAAACAGGTGGGTATTAAAGGTAAAGAATAATACCCTTGCAATAAAATAAAACAAATACCCCAAAAACAGCCTGTATAAAAGTACTTTATATTCGGCCAACCTCAATTTACTTTCCATGAAAAACACGTTGCTTTAGTTTCCCCAAAGGTTTGACCGGCAGGGATTGATCAAATCCTAATTTCCCCGGGAGCTAATAAAAAGCGAAAGTAAAGAAAATTGGATTACAATTATTTAATACTAAATCAACGGTGATTTAATGACATTAGGTTGGCAAACTGGAGCGCTAAATATTTTTAAGAGCGGAAAACGAGTCCTTGGAAAGCTGATCCCCTCTTTTATAAACAATATATTCAAATAGCTTTCAATTGCCTGTATTGCCTTAAAGTGGCCTGGTTATTTCGTTTGATCCGGTAAGGCAGCTTTTTCAATTTTTCTTGTAATTGCATATAGGCCTGAAAATCGGCGTTGCCCTGTAGTTTCTTCACCAGTTTATCCAACTGGTCTTCAAACTTTACAATTTGCTTATAGGCTTCATTGTTATCCCTTAAGTTGGGCAAAAATTCCCGGATGGTGCTATACACCCACACTTCAAACTTAGGGTTAAGCCAGCCGGCAAATTTCAATGCTAAAATTTCGCACATCCACAGCCCATCCAGTTTGTTCACAAATATCATTGCTTCCAGATCAGCAGAATTCTTTGCGCTGTTCCCTTCAAAATTCGATTCATTAAAAGGCAAAGGCATGCTTTTCAATTCGTCAATAAAATCTTTAGTTTGTTTCAGCTTTAAAAATTCTGTTGGGTTTTTCCCAAAGATCTTGCCCATTTCTGTGGCATTGATCATTAAATCCTTATCGCTGATATCAAACTCAACAACCTGATTATTAAATTCAAATTCAAAAACTGCATTTACCATAAGCCTGCTCCAAATATATTCCTTATTAAAATACAAGTATACCAACAGTAATTTTAAAACTATAAAAATTAGCAAAAAAATTTTTAAATAAT
>Ga0068855_100008301_pt1 | contig 12553 bp, 10 predicted proteins | sample KBSCornC52_FD_66592 | JGI IMG/M metagenome (GOLD analysis project Ga0068855, IMG submission 66592) | Corn rhizosphere microbial communities from Kellogg Biological Station, Michigan, USA - KBS Corn C5-2 | ecosystem: Host-associated > Plants > Roots > Rhizosphere > Soil ...
CCGCGCGCCGTAGTCCGGCTGTCACCTATTCAGGTGCAGTCGTCGTGGACCTATGACCGGTTCGAGGACTGACCGATGAATATGACTCTGGAAATCGGGCACGATCGCGCCACCTCGTTCGTTGGGGAGCCGAACGTGGGCATTCGCGAGGAATGGGGAGGCTTGGCGTCATGAGCGTCTGGGGCGTTCTACGGGTCCTGGGGCGGCGGTTCTACATCGTGATCCCGTTACTCGTGCTGGGCTGCGTGTACGCGTACATGCAGGGCCAGAAGATCCAGCCCGTCTACGACGCCCAGGCGTACGTCACGCTTGTCGGGCCGACCGAAGTCACGCAGCCAGTGCCGGGTCAGGTCGGCCAGACCCAGCAAGTTCCGGTGAACCCGTTGCTGAATGCAGGTTCGTCGACTCTCGCGGCGATCGGGGTGCAGTTGGAACTCGTTGAGATGAGTAGCAAGACGCAGTCGGACGCGATTAAAGCCGGTGTCTCACCCGCGTACACCGTGACGGCTCAGTCGAAGTCGCCGACGATGGTGATCGAGTCGAAGACGAAAAGCCGAGCGCTGTCGCTCGCCACCGTTCAGTTCGGCATCAATCACCTGACGGCAACGCTCGAGGCCAGCGAGAAGGGCTTCATCAACAAGCCTACCGAGCGGATCACCATGCAGACGCTGATCGCGCCGGAGATCGTGTCCGCAAAGGCGAGCAAGCTTCGCACCGAACTCATTTACGCTGCAGCGGGAGCGGTTGGCGGTGTCGTGCTTGCGCTTTTGGTCGAAGCATTGGCCATCGGGCGGCGACGGCGAGCCGAAGCGAAGCGTGCTGCGAGCCGACCTTCGAGGAAGGCGGTCTCGACTGCGCCAGACGCTTCCGGGCAAATCGACGACTTCAACGAGGCCGCAATCATCCGCAGCCCGGAATCCACGGTCGTTTCGTCAGGTCATGACTGACACGACGCTCACGCGTTCGCCAGACGACGATCTGCTACTCGATCCTGACGCAGACGGCGTTCTTCCTCCGGTCAAGGGGAGGTGGTACCCGGACGCGTGCGCGGCGCTGACACTCGTTTGTGCGCTCCTGTTCGTGCTCCCTGCCCGCCTCGTTGTGCCTGGCGTCGGGGCCGCCGGCCGCCCGGCCAACCTACTCGGCGTCGCACTGTTCGCGGTCTGGTGTTTTTCGCGGCTGATTCCGGGCTTGACCGTCCGTCGGCGCCAGCCGTTGCATTGGGTGATCGGGTTTTTCCTGGCATTCACGGTTTTGTCGTGGTGGCTCGCCTATGCGCGGGGGGTCGAACCAGTCGAGGGCCGTAGTGCCGAGCGATTTGTGATCGAAATCGTTTCTCTTGTCGGCATGGCGCTGACCGCCGCCGACGGCTTGGAGAGTCGCCGCCGGCTCGACACGCTTCTGGTGCGGCTCTGCTACTGGGCCGGAGTCATGGCCCTATTCGGAACGATCGAATTCGTCACGCGCGTCAATGCGGCGTCCTACATAAAGATTCCCGGCTTGCGCCTGAATGCCGACCTCACCGCCGTCGCCGGTCGGGGGGGCGGTGGCTTCCAAGGGGATCTGTTTGCTCGAGTTGCCGGTACCGCGCTGCATTATATCGAGTTCGGTGCCGTATTAGCCGTCTGCTTGCCGATTGCATTGCACTATGCGATTTACTCTGAGCCGGGCCGCCAACGAAAGTTCCGGTGGTGCTTATTTGCGTTACTTTTCGTGAACCTGCCTTTTGCCATCTCTCGTTCAGCAGTCGTAGGTCTGGCGATTGCGATCGTCACAATGATGACGGTGTGGACTCCATACATGATCAAGCGGGTGGGTCTCGGTTTGGTTCTCGGTATCGCAGGCTTTAAAGTTGTCGTTCCCGGGCTCATGGGCACGATCCGTTCGCTTTTCACCCACCTCGGCACTGATCCGAGTATTTCAGGGCGAACGTCTGACTACGCCGCGGTTACTCCACTGATACACGCTAGGCCGTGGTTCGGCAGGGGGGGCGGTACGTTCATACCGGTGCTGTATCGGATTCTCGACAACCAGTACCTAATGACGCTCATCGAGTGGGGCATCGTCGGCCTCACGATCATGATTATCGTGTTTGTCAGTCCGGTACTGATGGGAAGATCGGTCCGTCGAAATGCTCCTGACGACGAGGCACGTCATCTTGGACAATGCCTGGTCGCGTCCGCCCTCGTGGCAGTGGTTCTTTCGGGCACCTTCGATGCTCTCTCCTTCCCGACGTTTTCGGCCACGTTCTTCATTTTGATTGGCGTCGCCGCTGCGCTTTGGCGGCTTACCGTCGTCGATCAGGAGCGGCGATATTCAACACATGAATTGGCGCACGCCGTGATCAGGCAACGGTTTGACGTGGGTCGACTGCTGCCGGAGACGGCAAGGAAGGCTCGACCGGAGGCGAGGGCCAAACTCTGACCCGCAGGCGGTACTTAATACGCCGGTCGAGTGAAGGTATGACAAAGAGGGTTACACGGCAGATCGTAACGAGGTAGGGTAACGGTTTCCGGTGGCTTCTGATGCGGGGGGGACTCGCGTCAGATCAGCCACCGCCAAAGGGCGCAAGTGTGGGGGGCCACATGACAGAGGCACTAGACAGGCCGCGTTTCGACGAGCCTGCTGAGAGCGACGACCCGGCATTCGGTCTTGGGCTGACTTGGCCCTACGTGGATCGCCGCCAGGCGATGGTTCGAGATCACGACGAATCCTTCCGCGCCTGGCAGCGCGCGTGGCCGGCTTGGGATCGCAAGGGTAAGCATGGCGGAGCTTCGCCGCGCTCGTGGTTGAGGACGTACGTCGCGGTCTTGGTGGCGAGCGACTTGCTGAGCGCCGTCGTGGCCGCGTTGGCGGCTTTCTACACGCGCCCTCATCAGCGCACCGGCGTCGGCGACGCGCTCGCGCACTATGGCCCGCTTATCGTTCCCATTCCTTGGCTCCTCGGCCTCTGGGCTGCGAAGGCCTACGACTCTTGCGCGCTTGGCTCGGGTTCCGACGAGTTCAAGCGGGTCGGTCGCACCGCCCTTTGGCTCGTGGCTGCGTTGGGCCTCGTGTCGTTCTGGGTTCATGCCGACATTGCTCGCGGCTACGTCCTGGTCAGCGTGCCGACCGCCGCGTTCCTGACCGCCGTTGGTCGCCATTTCAGCCGCCGCGTGCTGCACGGTTTGCGCAGCCGCGGGCGATGTATGCAGCGTGTCGTCGGCGTGGGCAGCGAGGCTCAACTTGTGCACCTCGCCAACCAGTTCCAGCGCGAGCCGTGGGACGGGCTGGAGATGGTCGCAGCCTGCCTGCCCGACGGTCAGCCTGCCGGTCTCCTCGCCGAAGCCGGCGTCCCGGTGCTCGGTACGTTGAAAGATGTCGTCAGTGTCGCGAGCTTGGTCGATGCCGACGCCGTCGCCGCGGCCGCATGCCCTGAGATGTATGGCCCCGGCCTTCGTCGGCTGGCGTGGCACCTCGAAGGCACCAACCTTGATCTGATGATCGCGCCCGGTCTTGCCGAGGTCGCGGGGCCGCGCATTCACATGCGACCATCCGCCGGCCTGTCGATGCTCGTCGTCGAGCAGCCGCAGATGTCGGGCATCGGCCGGATCACCAAGGCGTGCGTCGACCGCGTGCTGGCCGCTCTCGCCCTCATCGTCTTGTCGCCGCTGTTCGCGATTGTGGCCGCAGCCGTCCGCGCGACGAGCCAGGGGCCAGCGCTCTTCCGGCAGACGCGTGTCGGCAAGGACGGTCAGGAATTCACGCTCTTCAAGTTCCGGTCCATGACCGTCGGTGCCGAACACCAGGTTGACGCACTCGGCGACCTCAACCAAAACGCCGACGGCTTGCTCTTCAAGGTTCGAGACGATCCGCGAGTCACGAAGGTCGGGGCGCTGCTGCGCAAGTACTCGATCGATGAGCTGCCTCAGTTGATCAACGTGGTGCGCGGGGATATGTCATTGGTCGGCCCAAGACCGCCGCTGCCTCGAGAGGTTGCGCGGTACGAAGACCACGTTCACCGCCGGTTGATGGTGAAGCCGGGCCTGACCGGCCTCTGGCAGGTCAGTGGACGCTCCGACCTGACCTGGGAGGAGAGCGTTCGGCTCGACCTTCGATATGTCGAGAACTGGTCCCTTGCGCTCGACCTGATGATCTTGTGGAAGACGGTATTCGCCGTCCTCAAGGGTGCCGGGGCGTACTAGGGCCGCGTCGTGCTCGGCGCTCGAGTCGTGCAACCAGAACCTAAGATTGTGCGTGAGCGATTTTAAAGGCGGCGTTTTGAGGGCGGCCTAGCGATGCGAGGAGCGATGCAGTGAGCTTGTGGGCCGTGCTTGGCATCGCCATACGTCGGTGGTTCATCACTGTTCCGGTCCTCGGTTTCGCGGCGCTTGCCATCGCCGTCGTTCCGACGAACCCGATCTCCTCGTATCCTGCGACTGCCGAGCTTCTCCTCCAGGGCCCTACCCACGTCGATCAAGCAGTGTTCGCCGGCAATAGGCCCATAGGCACTCAGGTGGTTGCGGTGAACCCGCTCGGTCACAACTACGACGGGCGGCTTCAGCAGCTTGCAACAGACCTTGTGACCGTTGAGACCAGCGACTCTGCTCGGCTCGCCGTCGAAGCGGCCGGTCTCGACAAGAGTTACGAGATCTCGCTTGACCCGTCGCGTCTTACTGTCATGTATCTCAGCGTCGAGACGACGAATCCGTCTACTTCGGTTCGCACGCTCCAATTTGTGACGCAGCAAATTTCGAATATGTTGGCCGCACGCAGTCAACCGGGTGGTTCTCTGCCGACGCAGCACCTCAGCGTCGAAGTGCTCGACGCGCCGCGCACATATGGCCTCGATCGCTCAACGCCCATGCGCAAGGACGCAACTCTCGGCCTACTCGGGCTGGCCGCAGCGCTCACTGCCGCGGTCGTCTTTGACCGGACCGTACTGCGACTGCGTTCGCGTGTAGGCAGGCGTCGCAGCACACATTTGGTCGGCGCCCACGTCGACAAACATGCTCTGACCAGCAGGTGACCGGGGAGGGCGGGGTGGTGAGCTCGATCATCGGGCCGGCCCCCGATCTCGGTCAGGTGTGTACCGCGATGATCGACTTCGTCAGCCCCGCCATCTTCTCTTTGATGATCCGACAACCGGGAAAGTAGTGCCGCATCTCCGTCTGGCCGATCAGTTCGACCTGCAGCGCCGCGCTGATCGCCCCGACTTCTGAAGTCGAGGGCGTGTGCATGAGCGGCCAGTGCTGCGAGACGGCCGCTTGTGCTTTCACCGGCAAGAACTGGAACCCGGGGAACAACCAGTGCGGTTCGACAGGGAAGTAGCGATACGGCGTTTGCACCCAGTAGCGATCTGCCAGCGTTGTCACCGACGTGGCGAACCGTGCCCGCTGCGCATGGCCGCCGACGTGTTCGATGACGGAGTTCGAGAACACAAGGTCGAAGCGGCGCTCGAGAAGGCGTTCAGGCAGTGCGCAGGCGTCGCCTTCTTCGAAGGTGATCCACTCGGGCAGTTCGTCAAGGGTCTCGCGACCGTCGAGGTTGACGACGTGCACCGTCGCCGGCCGAGCGGGCGCCCGTAGCCAGCTCCGCGGCGTGCCGCCAAGATCGATGACGTGCATTTCTCGCAGGTCAGGAAACGTCGCTGCGAGCGTTTCCCAACGCTGAGTGCGCCGCCTCTGTCCCATCGACTTGGGGCTGTCGACGAGGTAGTTACGCAGATCGTGCAGCTTCGGCAAGGCGTTGCCCCTAGAGAAGATGAGTTCGCGGTCGAGCGTCGGACGGTGACGTCAGGTCGTCGACGAACACGGTATCCCGCGGCGCGGGCGGGCGCACGCCGATGTAGATCAGTGTCGACGGCCTGATCGCGTGCCTTCGACACCCGCCCTCCGAGCCGACTAAGGCGCTACGCCGCCATCGAGGGACCGACGTCATGGCGGGCGTCATCCGCATTGGCCAGGCCAGGTAGTCGCGATTCCGACGAAGACTGACCCAACGGGAGCAAACGGTCTGGCATTCGGGTGAAGCAACTTGGGGCAGTTCAGCTCAAACCCTCCGGCGGCCGAATGGATGGCATCGGCTTCGCTGGAGGTAATCCCCTTGAAAACAATCAGGCCACACTCGCGTGGCATCGTCATGATCGCGCTGCTCGGCGCTGCCACCGTTGGCAGCGTTCCGGTGGTGGCGACCCTGGCCTCGGCTAGCACGACGACGACCTTGTCGGCTGACCGGTCCCACCTTGTGGCAGAACACGCCGCTGGCCAGCTTGTCGAGCAGGCGGCGCACCCGACCCGGCCCGTAGCGCACCCAGCGCTGGCCAAATCTCACAAGCCCGCGAAGCCGGCCAAAAAGTCGGCGAAGAAGTCGGAGAAGAAGGCTGCGCCGAAGGCAACGTCGAAGAGCTCGCCGAAGTCATCGGCTAAGAGCTCTCCCGCCACCTCCAAGGTCTCACCGACGCCGTCCCACAAGGTTGAGGCGGTTCACACGTCAACGCCTCCCCAAACCTCCGTACCGTTGCCGCCGGTGTCGGTCGTCGTCGGGCCCACCCCCACCCCGACCGCACCGCTAATCATCTCGTCGCCCCCGGCGTCGACGAACACGCCGACCTCGTCTCCCACCCCGACGCCGTCGAGCAGCCCCGCACCAGCGGGTATCGACTGTGTCAGCCACCCGTCTGCCTGCGGATACCCTGACGCGACCAACACAGGCGCAAAGGGCGCGTTGACGCCGTCCGGCTCGATCACTAAGACCACCGATGGCCAGGTGATTGCCAACCTCGCGATCCACGGGCATATCACCATCACAAGCGCGAACGTCACCATTGAAAACGTGAGCATCGTCGGTGACAGTAGTCTCGCCGCGATCGACACCCACATGGCTAAAGGTCCGGTCATCATCGATCACGTCACGATCACCTACCCGGCGGGCGTGTTCCCGGTGTCGGCAGGTGCGATCTGGAGTGGCGGCGTGCTGACGGTCACCAATTCGAACATCTCTGGCTCGCCGGACGGCATCGACGCCACGGGCAGCGCCGTGCTCATTCGGGACAACTACATTCACGATTTGCAGTACAACGCAGGAACGGTGTCGCACGACGACACTATCCAGACGCTTGGAGGCAACATCACCGTCCAGCACAACACCCTCGACGCAACCGCGCCGGCGAGCAACTCATGCCTGCAGATCGGCAACCTGGGGGGCAACCTCACGCAGCTGACCTTCAACAACAACCTGTGCAACGGCGGCGGGTACTCGATTAACGCCAACTCGGCCAGCGTGCTGGCGGGCACGGTAACCGCAGGGACGATGAGTTTCGCGGGCAACCGCTTCGGCACCGGCTACAAGTGGGGCATCAAGGCGCATCTCAGCTCACCGTTCGTGGTCAACTGGTCAGGCAACGTCTCCGACGCCGACGGCAGCATCATCCCGTAACACGCGGCGACAATATCCGGGGCGGCGCGTTCAACCGAACGCGCCGCCCCGGATTTTCGTTGTCCAGTGGGTTCGGTCTGGGCAGGCAATAAGGTCGTCGTTGATGCGTACAAAAACCCGAGCCGCCGCAGGTGGCGCCACGGCACTGTTAGTGCTCGCTGCCGCCGTTTGGCTCGCTTGGCCAGGCGGTTCGAAGGCACCGCACGGCGGTACTTCTCCGAAGCCAACTGCGCAAACGACTCTCCTCGTGCGGCCGCCTGGCGCCTCCGTGGCATCACCGACGGTGGGCTGCTTTGCCAAGCCGTCAGCCTGTGGGTGGCCCGATGCCTCCACTACCGGTGCGAGCGGCATCTTGCGGGTGGTTGGGCCGATTGCGAAAACAACCGAGGGGGAGGTCATCGAGAACCTCGCGGTGACCGGGCATATCACGGTGACAAGCGCTGAGGTCACCATACGAAACGTGAGTATCGTTGGGGATGCCGGCCTCGCCGCGATCGACGCGCACGCAGCGCCTGGGCCGGTAACGATCGACCACGTGACGGTCACCTACCCAGACGGCGTTTTCCCTGTCTCAGCAGGCGCAATCTGGGGGCGAAGCGGCTTGACCGTCAGGAGTTCAAATATCTCGGGCTCGCCCGACGGTATCGACGCCAGCGGCGACCCCGTCTTAATCGAAGATAATTGGGTGCACGACCTGCGATACAACATCCGCACGAAGTCGCACGACGACGCGATACAAACGCTTGCGGGCAATATCGTGATCCGGCACAACACACTCGATGCGACGTCCCCGGGCAGCAACTCGTGCCTGCAAATCGGAAATCTTCTTGGCAACCTGGAACAGCTAACATTCGAGAACAACTTGTGCGACGGTGGGGGCTACTCGATAAATGCCAACCCCGCCAACCTTCTTGAAGGTAAGGTAACCGCCGGCCCGTTGAACTTTGTCGGCAACCGTTTCGGCCGTGACTTCAAATACGGTCTCAGAGCCCACCTCTCGGCGCCATTCACCGTGAACTGGTCAAACAACGTGTCCGACGCTGATGGCAGGCCGGTGCCTGGAGTAAGGGAATAATACGTCCCTACCGTGAGCGATCGAGACGTCCCGGTTAGCGGCGTCGCACGATTCTGCGGGCAACCTCGCGAACGCCACCGCTGGCCAACGCGACCCGCATTGCCGCGTATCGCGCGTGAAAAAGGAGGCGGCGAATCACGAGAGGGTGCTCGACAACGGGTTTTTCACACACTTGGTTAATCATGCGTACCAGAGGCTGTGCCACTTCTGACCACGCATAGGACTCGCGCACCCGCTGGACGTTCGCGCGTACGCTTTCGCGAAGCTCGCGGTCATCAGCCAAGGCGCTGATCGCATCAACGATGTCATCGACCGTGTTCGCACGTACAGTTCGGCCTAGATGTTCACGTTCGACGACATCAGCGGTCGCATCGCCGGAGGTGCAGATGATTGGCAATCCGCACCACAAGTAGTCTAGGACTCGGGTGCGAAAGGCGTAACGCGATTCGAGATGAATGTGATTGGCAGAAACGCCGACATCGGCGTCGAGCAAGTAGTTCGCTCTTTGCTCGTACGGCACCCAATCGGGATTGATGAAGACAGACTTGTTCAGGATGCCGAGTTCTTGCGAGACCTCGATTGTCTCGTCGACTCGCCGGTGTCTGGGGAAGTCAGGTCGCGGATGCGCGACGCCAAGAAAGACGAGTTTGATGTCTGATCGACGCTCGGCGAGAACGGCAATCGCCCGTACCAGCGTGATCGGGTCGAACCAATCCCAGATGCCGCCGCCCCAGACGAGCACGAAATCGTCGTCAGACAGACCGAACATCTCGCGCATACCCGGACCGGTGCGCTGCGGATCGTGCGAGGGAAGACCAAAAGGCACGATATCGATGAGCGACAGCAGTGTCGGGTCGTCGTCGTAAGCGGCGGCTCCGATCCGGCCCATTGCCGCGAGCGCGCCCATCAGCAGGTCGCGTTGGCGATCGCTCGCGCAGACGAATCCGTCACCGACCCGGGCCGCGAGCCGCAACTGCCAAAGCTGGACGGCGATTCGGTGCGCACGGCATGAGTCGCTCATGCCCTGGTCCGCCTCGAGTGCCTCGAATAGCACCGGATCGTAGGCGTCGACGATTATGCGGGCGCCCGCACTACGTGCGCTCGTGACGAGCCTAGCCGAGATCGTGTTCGCGATGACGACATCGCTGGCTGCAACGGCCGGTCGCAAGCGGCCGTCGCCGATCTCTTCGTAGCCGTCAGGTGAAATCTTGAGGAGCCGCGTCGGCGTGCGGACGCAGGTGTCATGGTGCTTAGCGAGCTCGCGCGAAATCTCGTACGCCCGGATGGCCGGACCAGCCATCGACTCGCCAACTTCATCGTTGCTGACAACGAGAACATGACGGCGCGACCGCGTGGGCGTCATGCGTAGGTCCCCTCGACTTTCCCCGACTACCTGGGTGGGATTCGCGGCGATGGCCGACTTTGGCCGATAACGTAACGCTGTCGTTGCCCAGCACGATGTCGGTATACATACGCCCTTGAGCTGTACAGCCCCACAGCTTAACACCAGGCTCTCGGCAGGCCGCTGTGGCGACAGCTCATCGAGTCAGGGCGAGATCGATCATTCCCATGGCGATCAAGGTTCGTACCGCCACCGACCGTCGCACCGATGCACCAACGGGCGGGTTGGGGCAATCTTCGGCATGACCCTCGGCACGCGTTTGCGAAACTGAACAGGGTGCGCGACCGGCGGCCCATAAGATAAGTGCAATTGCGGGATGGGAGACGGGCCATGGCCGAGGGCGTGGTCGAGGTAACGAGGCCTTGAGCATCGACGCGTGGTTCACCCTCGCGGTCGTGGTGTTGACGATCACGGTCCTTGCCACTGAGAGGGTTTCTGCTCCAATTACGATCGTCGGTGCAGTGACGCTGCTGCTGGTGACACGGATTATTGACGCACACGAGGCGTTAGCGGGATTCTCAAACGAGGCGCCGGTGACAATAGCCGCGCTCTACGTGGTCGCTCGTGCTGCCGAGGTTACGGGTGCATTCGACGCGGTCTTGTCGTTAGTGACTACGAAGCGACCGCACGACCCAGTCCGTCGGCGTCCACCCAGAACGGAATTGGCGCAGATGTGCGGCACTGCGGCCGTCGTTTCGTCGGTTCTCTACAACACGCCGACCGTCGGAATGCTCGGACCGGAGGTTAATCGGTGGGCCCGAAACACGGGCCGGCCAGCATCGTGGTACCTGCTTCCGCTGAACTACGCGGTGGTTATGGGTGGCCTCGTGACGACGATCGGCACGACGACCAACGTTGTTGTCTCAGGCTTGCTCCGAGACAGCGGACGTCGGCCGCTCGGACTCTTCGAGATCACGCCCATCGGGCTGCCCATAGCCATCGTGGGGATTTCCGTACTCGTGCTGGCGGCTCCACGGCTGGTGCCCGTTCGACGCGATTCCACGCGCGAGCTCGCCGGCGATGCGCGGTCTTTCACGGTCGAGATGGTGGTGCCGGCCAGCAGCTCTCTCGTGGGCCGCACGGTCGCCGAAGCACACTTGCGCAATCTGCAGGGCGTGTATCTCGTCGAGATCTCGGAGGGATCGAGGCAGATATCGCCTGTGGCACCCGACCATGTACTGGTGAGCGGCTCTCGCCTCACCTTCGCTGGCAACGTGGCCCAGGTCGTCGACTTGCACCGGATCCCCGGATTGGAATCTGCACAACGAGATCATCTTCCCGAGGAATCTCGATCACTGAATCGGTACTTCGAGGCCGTGATCTCTCCGGCATCGTCGCTTGTTGGTACGACACTTAAGGAGGCAGATTTTCGACGCCGCTATGGGGCTGCCGTGGTGGCCATTCACCGCTCGGGCGAGCGAGTGGCAGGCAAACTTGGTGCTGTCAGACTGCACGCAGGCGATGTGCTGCTCCTTCTCGCGGGACCGGGCTTTGGTCGCCAATCCCGGAGCGACGACTTCCTGCTCGCCACCGCCATGCAGGGAGCCCTGCCACCGAGGCGCGACCGCGCCTGGATCGTCGCGCTGGTGATGGCTGCGTTCGTTGCGGTCGCCGCGTCGGGTCTGCTCAGCGTGCTCGAGGCATCACTTCTCGCCGCCCTCGCAGTCGTAGCGTCCGGAATCCTTACGCCGCGCCAGGCAAGAGACGCCGTCGATGTGAACGTGGTCGTGCTGCTCGCTGCAAGCTTCGGCCTCGGTAACGCCGTCGCGAGCAGTGGTCTTGCCGCGGCAATCGCCACCCACCTAGCCTCGTACGGACATAGCCTGGGCGACGTCGGCCTGCTCGCAGCGATTCTCGTCTCGACCGTGATCGTTACCCAGGTGGTGACGAATAACGCGGCCGCGATCGTCATGTTCCCAATCGCCGTGGCAACCGCGACCGCCGCGGGACTACAGGCTCGACCGTTCGCGCTTGCGGTCGCGATCGGCGCTTCGTGCAGTTTTTTGACGCCAATTGCCTATCAGACCAACCTCATGGTTCAAGGTTTGGCCGGGTACCACTTTCGCGACTTCCCGCGGCTCGGCTGGGTGCTGTTACCGACGTCCATTGCCTTGTCACTGGTGCTCATCCCGCTCGTGTCGCCACTTCGCTGAGAGCGGTCGCTACGCGCGGGTCGTCACGGCCAGGACGGAGGGCGCAAGCGTGGTCGGGCAGACCAGCAAGTCGGGTAGGAGTGCGCCGTCCTGGTTGTAACGCAACTCGCTGCCGTCGATTCGCGAACAATGAAGTCCGGCCGCCCTGGCCACGGCAACGGGTGCAGCCGAATCCCACTCGTATTGGCCACCGGCATGCACGTAGATGTCAGCTTCGCCGAGGATTACGGCTGCGACCTTTGCTCCGGCCGAGCCCATAGGGATCAGCGTGCCGTCGAGTTCTGCACGTACCTTGTCGCTTACGGCAGGGGGACGGGTGCGGCTAACCGCGACGCGAATTGGTCCGTCGTTAGGGGAGTACGTGGCGCGGGCCGGAAGAGGACGTCCGGTAGCAAGCACCATTCCGCGACCGGGCAGTGCGACAGCGCCCGCGACGAGGTCCCCGCTCTCCCAAAGCGCAACATGCACGGCCCAATCGTCGCGATCGAGTTCGCTGAATTCCCGAGT
>Ga0068855_100008303_pt1 | contig 12552 bp, 13 predicted proteins | sample KBSCornC52_FD_66592 | JGI IMG/M metagenome (GOLD analysis project Ga0068855, IMG submission 66592) | Corn rhizosphere microbial communities from Kellogg Biological Station, Michigan, USA - KBS Corn C5-2 | ecosystem: Host-associated > Plants > Roots > Rhizosphere > Soil ...
CAGCCAATATCTCGGAAAGCTTTTTGCCGGAGCGCTCAATAGCTTGCAATAGGCGCAGCGATGAGTACAGGCCATCGTCATGGTTGTAAAAGTCGGCCGAGAAAAAGAAGTGGCCCGAGAGTTCACCAATGAAGACTGCTTTGACCTCTTGATTCTTCTTTTTCAGGAATGAATGTCCAGTGCGCCACATGACTGGCTCTCCGCCGGAGCGCTGAATCGTTTCCGGCACCACCTTGGAGCAGAGCGTATTAAACATGACTTTGCTACCCGGGTGATCTCTGAGCACATCGACTGCAAAAAGCGCCAGCAGGACATCATTCCAGATAATATTGCCGGCATCATCGACTATCCCGATACGGTCGCCGTCGGCATCGTACGTGAAACCAATGTCAGCTTGGCTTTCCAGCACTTCTTTGCGCAAGCGTTCAACGACTTGTGTCTCGGTTGGGTCAGCAACGCCAAGTGGAAACGAGGAGTCTACATTTGTGTTATATTCGATAACCTCGCATCCTGCCTCGCGCAGTAAATTGGGTGCAATGTCACCAGCGGTAGTGTGGCTCGGATCGACCACAACTTTAAACTTTTTGGTGACTGGTAAACGCTTAATGAGATCAGCGAAATACGCCGGACGAATATCTACTTGCTCCAAGCTGCCCTCTTTCTCGCCCTGGTCATAATCTTCATTTTGTACCAAGCGAAGTAGCTCCTGCATGCCTTCGCTCACCAGTGTCTCAGAATAGCCATTGGCGAACTTAAAGCCGTTATACTGCGGCGGGTTGTGCGAGGCGCTCACGTAGACGCCGGCTGGGACTTCCAGATGGTACTGCGACCAATAAAATGTGCCGACGAGCTGCATGCCAATGTCTGTGACATCAACGCCCGCCCAACGTAAGCCTTTAATGAGTGCCTGGCTGTAGGCTGGTCCGGTGGCTCGAGAATCACGCCCAACAACTGCTGAATGCATATTGCGATGAGTAAGGTAGGTGCCATAGGCTTTGCCGAGATGTTCCGCTATCTCGGGGCTCAAATCAATATCAACCAGTCCGCGTAAATCGTATCCACGAAAGATCTGGGGATTTACTTGCATGCGGGCAAAACTCTCCTGATTACTACTCGCATTAATTATATCGTAATGCCAGCCCTTACTCTGTTGTGGTATAGTAACAGGGATGAAAGTTGTGATTGTGAGCGGGTACTTTAACCCGTTACATGGCGGCCATTTGGACATGATTGAAGCGGCCCGAGCAATGGGCGATAAGTTGATCGTAGTCGTCAACAATGACAAACAGCAATTGCTCAAAAAGGGCAAAATTATCCTGGACGAGGAGAATCGCATGCGTCTCATTCGTGCGTTGCGTGATGTTGATGACGCCGTATTGTCTGTTGATGAAGATCCGACTGTTATTCGTACTCTTGAGCTGATTGCCAAGCAACACCCAGACGTTGAGCTTACTTTCGCACAGGGTGGTGATCGTGATTCGGATAAAGTTAACCCAGAAGCAGATATCTGCAATCAGTATGGCATTAAGATCGTCTACGGTGTAGGCACGCACATTCGTGGCTTCGTAAAACCAGATTCATCTACACGTATTAACCAAGCCACAGGTCACGAGTTAGCTTAAAATTATTCGACGGTAACGGATTTGGCGAGGTTGCGGGGGCGGTCGACGTTGTAACCTTTATCGACAGCGATGTAGTAGGAGAAGAGCTGCATGACTACCACCGCTAGGAGTGGTGACGTTTGCTCGAGAGTATTTGGTACGTACATGACATCGTCGGCTAAGCGCGTAACATCTTTGTTGCCTTCGGTGACCACGGCGACGACCGGTCCTTTGCGGGCACGGATTTCTTCAATATTACTGATAGTCTTCTCAGTGAGTTCGCCGTCGGGCGCGATAGCAAAGGTTGGGAAGTTTTCATCGATCATCGCCAATGGACCGTGTTTCATTTCGCCAGCAGCGTAGCCTTCGGCGTGAATATAGCTGATTTCTTTGAGCTTGAGGGCGCCTTCTAACGCACAGGGAAATCCGTACTTGCGACCAATGTACAAGAAGTCTCGATAGTCTTTGTATTTGTTAGCAACTTTGTGAATGGCATCAGCGTCTGCTAGGATTTTTTCAACCTTTTGTGGCAGCGCATCAAGTTCTTCGAGAATTGGTCGGTACTGATCGGTGCCGCCATTGCTAAGGTGCAGTGCGATAAGCGTTAGGACGGTCACTTGGGCGATGAAGGCTTTGGTACTGGCCACCGCTTGTTCCGGCCCAGCATGACAGTAAACACCGGCATCAGTCATACGGGCAATAGTGCTGCCGACGGCGTTTACAACTCCGAGGCGAAGCACACCATAGTTTTCGACTTTTTTAAGAGCTGCAATAGTGTCGGCGGTCTCACCAGACTGGCTAACTGCAATCAGTGCGGTGCTCCGCGAAAATGGTTCGTTGCGATACTTAAATTCACTAGCCAGCTGGACCTCAACGGGGATACCGGCCAATTCTTCGATGAGGTACTCACCTACCAACCCAGCGTAATAGGAGGTGCCACAAGCCACAATGACGATACGATCAATGTATTTCAGCTGATCGGCAACATTCTCGAGGCCCCCCAATTTGATAGTTCCTGTTTCTGGCTTGATACGCCCCAGAATAGCCGAACGGATAGTTTGTGGGGCTTCGTAGATTTCCTTGAGCATGAAGTGCGGATAGTCGCCGAGTTGTGCTGCAGAAGCATCGTAATCGAGCAGCTCTACTTCGTGCTGCACTGGCTTCTCGCGCTTGTAGTCGATAACTTCGTACTTGCCGTTTTGGTGAGCGACTACGAATTCGTAATCGTCAACGTAAATGACTTTCTTGGTGTGCTCCAAAATCGCCGATGGATCTGAGGCGATAATAAAGCCATCATCAGCAATGCCCATCACCATTGGGCTACTGACACGGGCAGCGTACAGCGTATGTGGATCACTTGTGGACATGGCGAGGATGGCATAGGCACCACGCAGCTGGTCGAGGGCTTCTTTGAAGGCGGTTTGGAAGTCTGGCTTGTCTTTGAGATAGAGGTCGATGAGGTGCGGGATGACTTCGGTGTCGGTTTCGGACACGAAGGTGTAGCCGTGGTCTTGGAGGTGTTTACGCAGCTCGGCATAGTTTTCGATGATACCGTTATGCACCACCATGATGGTTTTGTCTGTATTGAAATGGGGGTGGGCGTTGATAATCGTTGGTTTGCCGTGCGTAGCCCATCGGGTGTGACCGATGGCCACTTGGCTTTTGGGCAGGCTGTTTTCTGCTTTCACACTGTCGATGAGTGTCTGGACCCGGCCAACTTGCTTATCGAGGATAATGTTGTCGCCATTTAAGTACGCCACGCCAGCTGAATCGTACCCGCGATACTCAAGTGATTCCAGTCCTTTGGTGACTACCGAAACAGCCACGTCTTGCTTGCCAATGTAACCTACAATTCCGCACATCTATACATTACTTCCTTTTCGTTAGAACCCACTTAGTATATGCAGCCAATACCGCTATGTAAATATGAAATTTAAGATTGAACCTACTATTGCTAATAACGTTCATAAAAAATATCAAGTATGGTATATTTGTACGACTTTTCTACGGTCGGCTTTGTGGCCGCAGTCTCATACCTTGTCTTTGCTATACTGGTGAAGCTATGCCCAAACGTCCTAGGATTGCCTTACTCGGGCCAGTGCTGCCATACCGAAGTGGCATTGCCCAGTATACGACTCAGTTGCACCAAGCACTGCAACAGTGTGCAGATGTGGTAACTGTTTCGTTTAAGCGCCAATACCCGAAATTCCTCTACCCCGGCGAGACCGACATTACGCCCGGCATGGAGAACTATCAGGAGCCTGGTGTGACGTATTCGCTGGACATTTATAATCCATTCAGTTGGCGAAAAGCGGCGAACGAAATTATCAAAAGCGATTGCGACCTAGCCGTGCTAACCTGGTGGACGCTCATCTGGCAGCCAGGTTTTGCCTACATGGCTCGCCGCTTGCGCAAACACGGCGTGAAGACGGTGTTTCTGTGCCACAATCTGTTCAATCATAAAACCGGCGGCCTCATGGGCCTTGTCGACAAAATCATGTACCCGATGGCGCGCTGGATGCTTCGCCAGGCCGATGCCTACATCGTACAAGCCAGCGAGAAGCAAGCTGAATTGCGCGAGATTAAGCCAGGTGCCGAAATACTGTTCCGGTTGCACCCCATTTATGACCGCTTTCCACCAGCCACAGAACATTGGGCACCGCGTGGTCGGTTAGATCTATTATTCTTCGGCTTAATTCGCCCCTATAAAGGCCTGGACATACTCTTAGAATCGTTGGCAAAACTTAAAGACAATGAGATCTGTTTGACTATCGCCGGCGAAGCTTGGGGGGATGTTGACGCGTTGCGCCAGCAATTAACTGAATCAGGTGTGCCCAATCTGGAAAGTAACCTCAGGTTTATTAGTGACGTGGAAGCGGCTAACTACATTAGTCGGGCTGATGCTCTAGTGCTCCCATATCGTTCGGCGACTGGCAGCGGGGTAGCGGCCGTAGCCTACAACTATGGTAAACCAGTGATCGCCACTAAAGTTGGCAGCTTGGCCGACATTGTGGTTGACGGAAAGACTGGGTTCTTGGTGCCGCCGAACGATCCGGATGCGCTGGCCAGCGCAATTCAGAAAGCTTCACGCCAAGAGTTGCAAGCCATGCGGCCGGCCATTGAAAAGTTCAGCCACGAAAATAGCTGGGGAGCCATGGCCCAGGCAATCTGCGGCCTTGCCAACAAAGCTGAATAACTACAGCCGGCTGGCCTGGGAAATAAATAAGCGGTAGCGCGTAACTTCGTAACTATCTGCCAGCAATCGCAGCTCGTGGCCAAGGATGATGATCGCTGGTACATACACACCAAGCACCAAGCTGGCTCGGCTGCGGACAGCATCGAGCGCATAGCCTATACCCTTGAGACGATACTTCACCTGGCCTACAAGCAGTGCCGTTGAGAGTGGGCCGTGCGATCCACCCGCCGTAAATGTGTTTGCTTGGACGTCCACAGTTTGCAACCGTTGCGTGAGGATCCGCGAGACATTTTGTGGATCATAATATGACACTGGGTCGCCGGCTTGGAGTTGTTTTGGCTGCACCGGTTTGGTGATAACGGCATCGCCTGGCTTGAGATACTTGGCCACCGGGCTGTGCACGCTCACAAAACTGACTCTATGCACGCGCCACAAACCCACACCCAACACACTAAACGCTACCAACACCACAAAGGCCAGCGTGGCGAGCCGGCTTTCTACTGTGGATTGCTGTTGGGTAGCCATGGTTATGGTGTGACTGCGGTGCCGCTGAAGACAAAGTCAAATGGGCCAACCGTTGCACCCGTGCCAGAGCCACTGTAGGCGTCAGCGCTCATTGAGACTGCGAGCGTGTACTGCACGCCGGTTGAGCCAGGAGCGAGGTTGTCGGTTAAGGCCAAACCGCCGCTAGCCGAATTGTCCATAAGTGTTTGCAAGCTAACCGTTTGGACCGTGCTGGTGTCGGTGCGAGTTACCTGCACGTTAACTTTACTAAGGTCAATGTTGCCAGCGTTGGTTGGCGTACCACTCACCACCAGCTTTAATGAAAGGGTGGTGGTGCCGGTGTTTTTGAGATAAAACACATTACCACTCGTGGGAATGGCTGGACCACCAGGTACGATGTTCGAGAATGTAAAACCACTGTGGGTTGCGCCGTAGGCAGTTGAAGTTGCCGATGCTGTACCGACTAGCAGGTTAGCAGTGGCACTTTGGATGCTGTTGCCGGTCAGTGCAGCGGTTGGGCTTTGCAGCGTTGCGTACGTAACACTAGTTACTAATGTACCCACTACACCTACGACTGTAATAGCACGTAAAATTGGCGCATGTTTTTTAATGGTTTTGAACATTCTCGGTCGCTCCTTGCATTAACTATTCCGCCGATGATGACAGAAGCGCAGCGGCAAGTCAATAGTTAAATACTATTTTGTAACTATAAGCAATTTGATTTCATTGCTGTAGTGCTTATTTATTCTTCATACTTGAAGGTTAAGCGCAGAAATGTACGCATACCACCCTCCGGCATAGGTGGTGACCGGTGGTATGTCAGGGCTGACGCGTGCACGAGATCGTATGCATCGAACGCAACATAGGGCCTATCGGTAACTTCTGCTTGCCCTCCCGAGGGGGTCGCAGCAGGCAGCGGTGGAATTTCTGGATAATAGTGTGTGCTTTGATTATCACTGATCGTATAAAACCGCTCTGGGCGCTTACCATCGCTATCTTGATGCGCATATCTAGTGCCGACTTGCTGCTGCGAACGGCCCCTAGAGACTTGGTTTTGCCTAATTGTAAGCAGAGTTTCGTCTAGTGCCAGATCTCCCCGAACCGCCCGTTCATGTCTGATGGCTAACGCGATAGCAGGAAAGAATTGTACATAGGACTCTGGTAGCCAGAATTCGATGGGGCGTATGGCGATTTCTTCAATGCCCAGAAACAAATTAGCTGCCTTGAGTATTTCCCAGTCGTGGTGAAACGGCTTAGAAAACTCCTGCTGTTCATGATCATCTAATGTACAAACGAGTTCTGGATACGTTGCAATGCTCATGATGGAGAATAAGAATACAAGACTACTTGATGATTGGCAAGCATGTGCGGATTGTATTCGTTTTATTCGGCGGCGGGTTTGAGGATGATGTGGCGATCGCGACCTTCGCCGACTGATTCGGTGGTGAGGCCGGCGTCGCTGGCGACTTGGTGGACGATGCGGCGGTCGGCCGCGTTCATGGGCTTGAGCTCCATTGGTTCGCCGCTATCTTTGACTTTCTTAATCCACTCTTCGGCTGTGGTGGCCAAACGATCGGCCCGATGCCGCTTATAATCGGCCACATCAACGTTGACGCGTGTATACTCATAGCCATTATTCTTGAGGGCAGTACTCACCAAATATTGCAACGAGCGCATGTTCTCGCCGCGCTGACCGATTAAGAAACCATTAAGTTGCGTCGATGGTACGCTGAGCTGGATAACTTCATCATCACGCGTGGCGTAGACGTCCAGATTAACTCCAAAGAACGATAACAGGTCTTCTAAAAACTTCTTGGCGTACAGAATAGCCGCTTCTAGGGCTTCGTTGGATTCATTCACCTTCTCTTCCTCCTATTACTCTTGGAGGATTTCTTTTTGGTTTTTGCTTTTGGTAGAGGAGAGGCGATAACTTCGGCTTCGGGGATTGCATCGACATTCTTTCTAGGCTGGTTACCCATGGCTTCCATTTCAGTCTCGTCTTCGCGCAATACAATCGACTGTTGGATGTAGGCCACCAAACCGCTCACAAACCAGTACAGCCCAAGAGCGGCGGCAAAACGTACGGTGATAATAAAGATCATGGCCGGGAGTAAGAAGCGGGTGCTGCGACTAACGGCTGCGTTTACTTCACTCTGGTCTGGCTGCTCGCCAGTACCGGACTCACGCAGGATCTGACGCAAACTCCGGGCTTTTTTGTCGCTCGGCAGGAGCTGCTTGCTCTGATAATACTGGGTAACGGCGCTGGCAATCACAATCAACATGGCCGGCCAGTAGATGCCCCAACTATTGAGTGCCGCCTTGCTCAGATCAACTACGCCAAATAACGTATAGTCGAACATGTGGATGTTGTGTGCTAGCTCCTTGATATACGGCAAGTGTTGTAAGGCAGGGTAGGCAAAGCTCACGATGTTATGGGGATTATGAATAACCTTTGTCAGGCCGCTGTACAGTCCAATCAGGATAATGAACTGGATAATGAGCGTCGGAAAGGAGGCGTAAGGATTGAAGCCACGCTCCTTGTACAGCTCCATTGTCAGCTGCATTTCTTTCTGACGGTCGCCCTTGGTCTGCTGTTTAATGCGCTTGATTTCCGGCTGCAACTTGCGCATCTGTTTGGTGGAGTGCAGCTGCTTTTTGACCAGTGGCCACATGAGCAATCGAATCACGATGGTAAAGATAACCAAGGCAAGGCCGAAGTTATGACCAGGCAAGAGGCCATAAATCAGCACTAACAGATTGAAAATCGGCTTAACAATGAGCGTCGTAAACATAGCTACCTACACATCCTTGGGCTTAACTATATCATGATTTTGGCGCTTGGCCGAAGTAAGGACACCGGCTTTACGCAAGTGGTCAAGCACACCCTGCTCGAGATCATCCGCCGGCACGGTTGCTACTTGCGGGCTGAAGACGGTAAACACTAGGTCGTAGGCTTCGGTAATGTGGGGTGTCTGCATCCGAACGATCTCGTAGATGCGGCGGCGAATGCGGTTGCGCACCACTGCCGATTTGTCCACTTTGCGACTCACCACCACGGCCACGCGGAAGTGTTGGCGGCGGGTGTTGCGCACGTACTTCAGTGCAAATAACGGGCCGCGAATCACCTGGCCCCGCTTATAGACAAAGCCGAGGCTAGTGTGGCCCTGGAATCGGTACAGACGGGCGATCATCGCGGCATAACCTCCGATCGCTTACCGTTAGGCAGATAGCTTTTGACGACCCTTAAGACGGCGTCGTGCCAGCACCTTGCGGCCAGCCTTGGTGGCCATGCGTTTTAGGAAACCGTGTTCCTTGGAACGCTGACGCTTTTTGGGTTGTAGTGTACGCTTAGGCATAATAACTCCATTTTACATGATCTTGGGTACAACTGAGAGCAAAATACTTGAGTGCAGTTCAGGATGATAGTCGAGGATCGCAGCGCAGCGTACTAAAGGTACGTGAGCAGCGAACCGGAGGGTAGCGCCTGAAGTGTGCCAAGTATTTTGTTCGCCGCCAAGTAGTTTTGACAATATTTAGCCACCTAATCTTATCAATTTGTCCACTTTTCGCCAAGCCTTTTCCACAGATTACCAGATGAACTTGCAGCTTGTGGAAAAAGCTACCTCAGTTTTGGTGAGCTACATCACGTTTGCTATAGTAGTGTGACAAATCTGTGGAAAAGTCAGTCCGTTTAGGCGTATAGTAAATGGCACAAAGGGAGGTATAACGGTGCAGCCAGACAATGTGTGGCAAGCAGTTTTAGGCGAAATTGAACTGTCGGTGTCACGCGGCAACTTTATGACCTGGTTCAAAAACACCAGTCTGGTTAGCTACGAAGGCGGTACGGTAGTGGTCGGGGTACCAAATATTTTTATCAAGCAGCAGCTCGAGCGCAAATATAATGACCTCATTACCGAAACCCTACAAAAAAATGGCATTGAGGTGGGGGAAATGAATTATAAAATTGTCACAGCCACTACAAAACCAGCACCCAGCAGTGACGAACCCGTGTTGGTGTCGACACCGCGTCAAGAAAGCTTGGGTAGCTCCCAGGCTCCGGCAGCAACCATTTCCCACTCCTACCGCCAAGGTTTGAATGATCGTTACACTTTTGAAAACTTTATTGTTGGTTCTGGCAACGAGCTGGCGTTCGCCGCCTGTCAATCCATTGCCAGCAACCCTGGCACCAAATACAACCCCCTCTTTCTATATGGCGGCGTTGGTATCGGCAAGACTCATCTTATCCAAGCAGTAGGGAATGCAATATTAGCCCAAAACCCTTCCGCTCGAGTTTTGTACATCACAAGCGAACAATTCGTGCAGGAGCTAGTTGATGCCATACGGTTTAAAAAGACCGCTGACTTCGCAAGCCACTACCGTACCACTGACGTTTTGATAGTGGACGACGTGCAGTTTATAGCCGGTAAAGAGAAGATGCAGGAAGAGTTCTTCCACACTTTCAATGCGCTACACCAGGCCAATAAGCAGATTATTCTCACCAGTGATAAGCCCCCAAAGGATATCCCGACGCTCGAGGAACGCCTGCGTTCGCGTTTTGCCTGGGGCATGAGTATCGATATGCAGATTCCTGACTTTGAGACCCGCTGCGCAATCGTGCAAACCAAGGCTCAGAATCACGACATCGAACTGACACAGGATGTCGTTGAGTATCTGGCCAACAACATCCAGACCAACATCCGGGAACTCGAAGGGGCGTTGAACCAACTGCTGGCATTTTGTGAGATGCGCGGCCTGGAGCCAAACCTGTCTATTGCTACTAGCTTACTGGGGATTAACAGGGGCCGGCCGAAACATTTGAGTGCCAAGCAGATTATCGAACGCACCGCCCGACATTTCCAGGTACCAATTGAAGATATATTGGGCCCCAAGCGTGACAAAGATATTGTGGTGCCCCGGCAAATCGCCATGTATATGCTGCGCAGCGAGCTTCACCTGAGCTTTCCAAAGATTGCCCGTGAATTGGGGCGCAAAGATCACACCACAGCTATTCATTCCATTGAGAAGATCGAAAAAGAGGTTCGGACTGACGTGGACATGAGAAGTGCCATTAATGAAATTAAGGACAAGCTCTATGCGTAGTGGTCGCGTAAGCATATTTGGCGGCTATTGTGGGCAAATTGCTGCGTTCCGCGCTTACCGTAAGCAAATTACGGCGCGGCCGGAGCTTGTCCTGAACTTGATTCAAGAGTTCTCACAATTTACTCCAAACTATCTCACCAAATATGCTTACTCAGCCTGTGGAAGAGGTGTGCAAACGGTGCGGCAAAGTTCGGCAAAAAATGTGTGCAACTCCCCTGCTTTGTGTTCGCAAAATGTTCACATGGGTACAAAAGGGGTTGTTTATCCGCAGTTCATGAGCACCTTGTCCGCTGCGTTACCCACATACCTAGAACGAATTTTATCTCCGTTAACAGACTACTTATCCCCTACTTCCACAGGGCCAATAAAGACAACTACAAAGTATATTAATAATTTAGGAGTAATAGCATGAGGCTGCAGGTCACCCAGGAAAATCTAAACAAAGCACTTGGTACGGTGGCCCGAGTCGCTAATACACGCGGTACACTCCCCATTCTGTCAAACGTGCTACTCAAAACCTCAAACAACCGACTGAGCTTAGCGGCCACCAATCTAGACATCGCCATTACCCAGTATATCGGCAGCAAAATCACAGATGAGGGAGCTATCACCGTCCCTGCCCGGCTGATGCAGGACTTTATTGCCAGCTTGCCGAGCGGCGTGATCAACCTTGAACTAACTGACACCAAACTACATATCACCACCGAGCAGTACGAATCAACCATTAATGGCATCGTGGCTGACGACTTCCCTGTTATGCCGGCCATTGCCAAGGGTGAAACCTGGAAAGTTGATGGCGCACACCTTAAAAAAGGCCTGCAGCAAGTGGTATTTGCAGCCAGTGCTGACGAATCAAGACCGGTACTCACCGGTGTGTTGATTCATAGTGTTGACGGCAAACTGCTACTGGCGGCTACAGATAGCTATCGACTGGCAGAGAAACAGATTGGTACTACCAAATCAGAGGTCAACATGCTTGTTCCCGCCACTGCCCTACACGACTTGTTGCGCATCCTGGGCGACCAGGAGGGTGACGTACAGGTGACGCATGATGATCAGCAAGTGTTGTTTACGGTTGGTGAGGTGGAGTTAGTAGCTCGCCTCCTTGAGGGTAAATACCCGGACTATACCAAGCTCATTCCCCAGTCCTTTGCCGTGGAGGTAACGCTCAAGCGTGCCGACTTCATCAACATCACCAAGGTTTCTAGCCTGTTCGCTCGCGAAAGTGCCGGTAGTGTAACGCTTAAAGTAGATGCTAGCAGTCAAGCGCTAAGCATTCGCTCAATTGCTTCGCAACTCGGTGAAAACACCGCCACCGCCAACGGTACGGTGACTGGCGACGGCGAGATTACGCTCAATTCCCGCTACCTGCTCGACGCCTTGCAGGCAATGCCCGGCGACGAAGTGATATTTGGCTTTAATGGCAAGCTGGAAGCTACCCTACTCCGTGATGCCAATGATAGTGACTACTCACACATCATCATGCCGCTCAAAAGCTAAGCTACAATAGTAAGATGATCAGCGAGGTTCGGCTGCAGCATTTTCGCTCCTATAACGATGCGCAGTTTAGTTTTAGTCCGGCGGTAAATATTATTGTTGGCCCGAATGCTAGTGGCAAAACGAATCTACTGGAGGCTATCTTGGTTGTGGCCCACGGTAGCTCTTACCGAGCCAAAGATCCAGAGTTGGTTGCCTTTGACGCTCCCTGGGCTCGCCTGGACGCCCAAACAGAGGACGGACACCGCACGATTAAGCTGGTAATCGATCCGCAACCAGAAAAGCAATACGAACTGAACAGCAAGCCGTACAAGCGTCTAACACTGCAGCACATGTTGCCCGTGGTAATCTTTGAACCCAACCACCTGCAGCTCCTGCATGGCCCTCCCGAACAGCGCCGTGCCTATCTGGATGACCTGCTTGAGCAACTACAGCCGGGCTATGCTGGCTACAGTCGCAACTACCGTCGAGTGCTGAGCCACCGCAATGCGCTGCTTAAGCGCAGCAAGTTGCCGACGAATGACGAACTATTCCCGTGGAATTTGCGCCTGAGTGAATTGGGGGCGGTAATTGCTCGCCAGCGGGCCCAACTTAGCGCCAAGATTAACGAAGAGCTGAATGGCCTGTATAAAAGCATGTCAGACTCCGATACGC
>Ga0068855_100008307_pt1 | contig 12548 bp, 11 predicted proteins | sample KBSCornC52_FD_66592 | JGI IMG/M metagenome (GOLD analysis project Ga0068855, IMG submission 66592) | Corn rhizosphere microbial communities from Kellogg Biological Station, Michigan, USA - KBS Corn C5-2 | ecosystem: Host-associated > Plants > Roots > Rhizosphere > Soil ...
GTGGCGTTGATGTCGCCCGTGGTGCGCCAAAGGTTCCCGCCCACACTCGGAGCCCAGGTCCAGGGCGCATCCACGCCGTACTGGCATAGGCTGTAGACCATTGGGCGGCCGGTCTTCAGCAGCGCCTGGTGCATCTTCTCGTAGGCGTCGCGCATGAGCTTGTTCTGCGCAACCGGGTCGTTGGCCGCCTGCTCGCGCATGATCTGCCGATAGCCGCACAGGTCGTACTTCAGATAGTCGATACCCCACTCCGCATACGTCTGCGCGTCCTGCTCCTCGTGCCCCAGGCTGCCCTCGAAGCCGGCGCAGGTCTTCGCTCCCGGCGACGAATAAATCCCCAGCTTCAGGCCCTTCCCATGCACGTAGTCGGCGAGCGCCTTTATGTCAGGAAATTTCTGGTTGCTCTGGATGCGTCCCTGGGCGTCGCGGCTCCCCTCCCAGGTGTCGTCGATGTTGACGTAAACGTACCCCGCGTCCCGCATGCCGGTCGACACCAGAAGATCCGCGGTGTCGCGGATGTCTTTATCCGTCACCTTGCCGGCGAAATAGTTCCAGCTGTTCCATCCCATCGGCGGAGTCGCCGCAACCTTGACCGCCGCGGTCCCCGTCTGAGCCCCGGCAGTTGGCGTCGCAAAACCGCCCGCCAGCACCGCGCACGCACACCACAGCAGAACCTGTTTCAGCCTGAACCGTCCTGAATCAGCCAGCATCAATCCACTCCTCTTGAAATCAACCCGCATGCTACCAGAACCGTGCAGCGCCTCCCCGCGGCCCACTTGAACGTTCGTCGCGCCCAACCGCATCTGCCCGTATGGCGCTGCGCGGGAGCGCATACTTCCGGCGTGTAAAATCATGGTTAAATGGCTCATGACAAACTGCGGATGATCCCTCTGGGAGGGTTAGGCGAGTTCGGGATGAACTGCCTCGCCCTGCGTTGGCACGATGACATCATCGTGATCGATGCCGGCCTGATGTTTCCTGAAGAGGAGCTCCTCGGTGTCGATATCGTTGTACCCGACATCTCCTACCTCACCGAGAACCGCGACAAGGTTCGCGCCATCGTGCTCACCCACGGCCACGAGGACCACGTCGGCGGCCTGCCCTGGATCCTTTCCGAGCTCAACGTCCCTGTCTACGGAACCGAGTTCACCCTCGCCCTCGTCGAAGGCAAGCTCGAAGAGCACCGCCTGCTCGAAGACGCCGAGCTCATCGAGATCCTCCCCGGCCGCCGCTTCAGCATCGGCCCGTTCACTATCCTGCCCATTCGCGTCACTCACTCGCTGGTGGACTGCGTCGCCCTCGCGATCTACACGCCGGTCGGCCTGGTGGTTCACACCGGCGACTTCAAAATCGACCTCTCCTCACCCGATTCCAAGCCCTTCGACCTCCACGCCTTCGCCGAGCTCGGCAAGCAAGGTGTCCTCTGCCTGCTGCAGGACTCCACCAATGTCGACCGGCCCGGCTACACTCCTTCCGAGCGTGCCGTCCGCCCGCGCCTGGACGAAATCTTCGCGCAGGCGCCGAAGAAGCTCTTCTTCTCCTGTTTCTCTTCTTCCATCCACCGCATTCGCATCGCGACCGAACTTGCGCTCGCCCACGGTCGCAAGGTCGCCGTGGTCGGCCGCTCCATCGACAACGCCGTAGAGATCGCGCAGGACCTCGGCTACCTCGATCTTCCCAACGGCCTGGTCATCAATCCCGGCCAGATGCGCGACTTTCCGGCGAACAAGCTGCTTGTGCTGATCTCCGGCACCCAGGGTGAGCCCATGTCGGCCCTTTCGCGCGCCGCGGTCAATAACCACAAGCACGCCCGCATCGACTCCGGCGACACCGTCGTGCTCAGCTCCCGTGTCATCCCCGGCAACGAAAAATCCATCTACCGCGTCATCGACCACCTGGAACGCCGCGAAGCCAAAGTGATCTACGACGACGGCACCGCTGGCCTGATCCACGTCAGCGGACACGGCTCGCAGGAAGAGCTTCGCCTCATGATCAACCTGCTGCGGCCGAAGTTCTTCATCCCGGTCCACGGCGACTATCGCCACCTCAAGCGCCACGCGGAGCTGGCGGGCAACATGAATTTGGTCGAGAAAGTGGTTCTGCTCGAAGACGGCGACTGCCTCGACCTCGACGCGAACTCCGCCGAAAAGGCCGGCAAGACCAACGTCGGCCGCGTCTGCATCGACGCGGGCGGCTCCATCGACGTGGTCGAAGACGTGGTCATCCGCGATCGCCAGCACCTCTCAGAAGGCGGCATCGTGCTGCCCATCATCACCATCAACAAGCGCACCGGCAAGGTAGAGAACTTCCCCGAGATCGTCATGCGCGGCTTCGCGGTCGACGACCCGCAGATGATCTCCGAGTCGCGCCAGGTGGTCCAGCGCACGCTCGAGTCCTCCAGCGACGAAGAAAAGGCCGACTACGGCGTCATCAAGGAAAAGATTCGTACCGAACTGAAGCGCTACATCCAGAAGAGCACCAGCCGTCGCCCGCTCATCATGCCTGTCATCCTCGAAATCTGATTCCGTTCCGGGGCAGAGTGCTATCCTTCCGCGAGGTTCTGATATGCACCGCATGCGCTACATCGACCGCAACCTGACCGCCGGCGAAACCGTAGTCTATGAGACCCGGCTGCACTGGATCGTGATGCTTCGCTCCATCATTCAGGCATTCATTGCGGTCCTGCTGGCCGGCGGCATCCTCTATTACGCCTTTAGCTCGACCGGCGCTCCCGACGACCAGATGCACCTCATGGAAGGCGGAGCCGCCGTGCTGATCATCATCGCCGTCATCCTTCTCGTCGCAGGCGCGACCCGCCGCAATGCCACTGAGATGGCCGTCACCAACCACCGCGTCATCGTCAAGGTTGGGCTCGTCGGCCGCCGCACCGTGGAATTACTCCTCAGCAAGATCGAAAGCATCGAGGTGCAGGAGACCGGCCTGGGCCGCATGCTTGGCTATGGAACCATAGTCCTTGTCGGCACCGGCGGCACGCCTGAGCCCTTCAACCGCGTGGCCCACCCACTCGAGTTCCGCAGCAAGGTGCAGCAGCAGATCGAGGCCTTCTCCCAGAACCCGCCGCGCCCGGTCTGATCTGGGTCTGGAAACAGGCGAACAAATTCGCCTCGGACGGCAGAACCAAACCTGCTGCTTTGCATCCAAGCACTTAGGAGAGCCTCTGCATGTTTACGTCCGGCATCATCGGCATCATCATTACGCTCGTTGTCATCGGCCTGGTGCTGTACCTGATTGACCTCATCCCCATGGATGGCGCAATCAAGCAGATTATCCGCCTCATCGTCATCATCGCTGTGGTGGTGTGGCTACTCCGCGCCTTCGGCCTGATGCCGTGGCTCAACAACCTGTTCCACACGACGACCGCACCGCCCCCGCGACCGCGCTGAGATCGAAGTGTGCGGAGAGTCCAGGCCGAATGTCTAGCTGCGCAGCGTTGACGAGCGTCCCACCACAAACTTCCTCACGTACCTCCGCCCCACCAGCTCATACTCGCCGCTGAGCACCCGCGCAATGCCCTCCGCGTAGGCCATGTGTTCCTGCTCCAGGACGCGCGCCGCCAGCGACTCCGCCGTATCCTCATCCTCCACCGAAACCACGCGCTGCAGAATGATCGGCCCGTGGTCCACCGCCTCATCCACAAAGTGCACCGTACAGCCCGCCACCTTCGCGCCATATTCGAACGCCTGCGTCTGCGCGTCCAGTCCCGGAAAGGCCGGGAGCAGCGCCGGATGGATGTTTACAATCGCGTTCGGGAACGCATTCACAAACACTCCGGAAATAATGCGCATGTATCCCGCCAGGCATACCAGGTCCACCTTGTGCTCGCGCAGGGCGGTGACCATCTCGGCATCGTGTTCAGCGCGTTTCCTTCCGGCAGAGGGAATCGCAAGCGCCGTCAAACCCAGCTCCCGCGCCGCCTGCAGCCCGCCGGCATCAGGCAGGTTGGAGAGCACCACGGCAATCTCGCAGTTCTGCAATCGCCCATCCCCAATTGCCTTCGCAATGGCGACGAAGTTCGAGCCACGGCCGGACAGCAGAATCCCCAGTCTCTTCAAATCAACCCAACCCTTCTTCTCTGAAGTTCGATTCTAGATTGCTGTCAAGCCCCCAAACTAGTGGAAAATTCGGTAAGTAGTTGCTGGTCAGCGACATACAAACTCAATTTCGATCTGACACGAGTTATGCTCCAACCGCTACAATTAACTTAAGAGAGCAAATACAGCAGAAGGCCCGGCCGCCAGTCGCCGGGCCGTCTTGCTTTAACCCACACGTTTTCCACAACCCCCGGGGGAGGGGGTACCCATGTACGACACCACACTGTATCAACAGCGCCCGCTCGATCTTCACCAATGCTTCGAGTACATCAACCCGCACACCCGCTGCGAAAACACCGCCATTCAGGGCGAGTACTTTTGCGTCACCCACCGCATTGATCCCATGCCCATTGTGATCTTCCCCGATGGCGGCTTCTCCATCCCCGACCTCACAGATCGCGACTCAATCCTCCGTGTCGCCTCCATCATTGCCCAGCGGGTCGCCAACCATGGAATCGACGCGAAACGCGCCGGCAAGATCCTCTACGCTTGCCAACTCGCCAACTCCGCCCTCGACGGTAAGATCCGCGAGCAGAAAGCCGCACTGCAGCTCGCAAAGGCAGGCGCCGCCACGGCCTCCGAAGGAGACGCCGCGCCCTCGCCCCCTGACTCCGAACTCGCCCAACCGACGCCTCAGAGCCCCGAGATCTCGCCCGCAGCGGATCCCGAACCACAGCATCACCCCATCGACCTCAACGCCGCTAGGTCAGACGAAAGTCCTCTCCCCGCAGCGCCTGCATCTGCTCGATGTACAGCTTCGAATCGAACTTGCGTCCGGTGCTCGCACGGCTCATGTAGCGGATTTTGCCGAACACCGGCCGCTCGAACCACGCCCGGTCGAACTTACCCACCATCGCCCATGCAATGCCCGCGTACCCGTTCGGATCGCGCCCATCGAGGAAGTACTTGTCATTCAGGTGCACAGCCCGTTGCACCCCAGTCGGCACATCCGGCGTCCACTCCAGAATCTTCTTCGCCCAGTACATGCGCATCACGTTGTGCATCCACCCGTACTGCACCATCTGTGTCTGCGCCGCATTCCACAGGTCATCGTGGGTCGTCGCGGATTCCAGCTGCTCCAGCGAGTAGAGGTATTCGCGCTGATCGCGCGCATGCTCGGCAATCGTCTTCTTCGCCCAGTTCTCCGCGCATGCAGCAGTGTCGTAGCCGGGCGTGTGCTTCACAAAGTTGACGGCGAGCTCGCGCCACACGATCAGCTCATTGAAGTAGGCATCGCGCGCCGCTTGCAAACGCTTATCCTGTTTCGCAGCAGCGTCCACCGCAAGTGCGATGGTCAATGGTCCAACGTGCCCAAAGTGCAGGTACGGCGACATCTTCGAGGTGCCATCGATCTCAGGCCGGGTTCGGTCCCGCTCATAGTTCTCGAGCAGTTTGCCGGTAAAGCGGCGGAGCCGCTTCATCGCCGCATGCCGTCCTCCGACCCAGTCCTCGACCGGCGCGACGCTGCGGTCCAGGTCGTTCCAGTTGCGGGTCATATCCTCGTGCGGCGATTCCGTATAAAGAGCCTTGGGCGGCTTCCACTCTTTCGCCGGCCGTGCGTTGGCGAATGGCTCCAGAAAATCCGGCAGCATACGAGACAGCCTTGGCCGGATCGTATAAGCGCCATATTGCGGCCCTTCGATCAGCTTGGAAGGCACAAGGACATCGGCATCCACCGTCCAGTAGGGAATCGCGAGCTGCGTCGCCAAGCTCTGCCGCCACAGCTCCGTCTGCCGGATCGGATTCTCATCACCAACCAGCATGGCCGCATCCACGTCCTCGAGGAAAGCTTCGAGCTGCTGCCTCGGCTCCAGCCGCAGCACAAAGCCAATTCCTCGCTCGGCGAGGTCCTCTTCCACGTCGATTAGGCCGCGGTTGAGGAAGGCGTAGTGGCGCAGATTCGCGCTCGGATACCGCGCGATACCGGCAAAGTACGCCACCACCGGCAGGGAGAGCGCGTCGCCGATCTCCACCGCAACGTCCAGCGCGTGATTGTCCCATCCGCGCTGCGCTCGTTGCATCCAGTAGACAACGCATTTGCCGCCCCGCTTCGGTGCTCCGTCCCGCCGCACCGCCACCCGCGGATGTGTCGCAAGCGCCTGCAGGATTTCGGGGGTGGTCTCGCTCATGGGCCAAGTGTAACGGCGACGGTTTCACCGGCTCGAAAACTGGTCGGCGGCTATTCCACCTGATGGGGAATGACGCCCAGATCGGCCAGTCCGTTCACGAAGTACTGGGCTGCCAGCGCCATCAGTAGCAATCCCATGATCCGGACCAGGATGCGGATTCCGGTGTCGCCCAGAATCCGGACCACCCGGTCGGAGTGACCCAGTACGAAGTAGCAGATGATGGCGGTCACAACGATGGACGCCAGAATCGCAGCCATCTGCCAGTGTGTCTGCGACTGCCCCACCAGCACCATCACCGAGGTAATGGCGCCCGGTCCGGCGAGCATCGGCACGCCCAGCGGAACAATGCCGGCGTCTTCCTTTTGCGCTGCGGCGACGGTATCGCCGATTGCTTCCTGCGTGGGCGACCGCTTAGCCTCCAGCATGTCCAGCCCGATCAGCAGAAGAATGATGCCGCCCGCGATCTCAAACGCCGGCAGGGTGATTCCGAACAGCCGGAAGATGGCTTCACCCGCCAGCGCAAATGCTGTCAGCACGATGAACGCGGTGATCGCGCCTTTGCGCGCAGTGCGCCGCCGGCGCGCGGTGTCGGCATCGTGCGTAATGGCCAGAAACGTCGGCAGCGCGGCGAAAGGGTCGACCAGGAAGAAGATCGAGCTCAGCGCGAGCAGCGAAAAGCGCACGTAGACCGAGTGCTGCAGTCCGTACAAGGTAACCGACTGTGCGGCAAGGCTCACGCGAACATTGTTGCACCTTCCCGCGGAACATACTTTGCAATCCGTGGCTGTGAAGTAAGTCACATCGCATACCGCCATGCAAGGGGTAAGCTGGGTTCTGAAAGGACCGCTGCTTGAATCCCGCTGACTGGCTGCCAAAATCCGTCCTTGCTTTGCGCGATTACAGCGCCCGCAAGCTCACTGCCGACCTGATTTCCGGCGTTACGGTCGGCTTGGTTGCGCTGCCGCTTGCAATGGCGTTCGCGATTGCGGCGGGAGCTTCGCCGCAGTCTGGAATCTACACCGCCGTGATAGCCGGCTTTCTGATCTCGGCACTGGGCGGTTCGCGATGCCAGATCGGCGGCCCGACCGGTGCGTTCGTCGTCATCATCTTTGGCGTTTTGGCCCGGTACGGGGAAAGCGGTCTTATCCTCTGCACCATCATGGCTGGTGTCATGCTGGTGCTGCTCGGCATCACCGGGCTCGGCACCGCGGTGAAATTCATTCCGCGGCCGGTAATCGTCGGATTCACCAACGGCATCGCGATTCTGATCGCCAGCACCCAGATTCACGATTTCTTCGGGTTGCGCACGGGGAAGACCCCGGGCGACTTCGCCGGGCGGATGCGCGTCCTGATTCAGGCGGCCCCGACGATCTCCTTGCCGGCCACTCTGCTTGCAGCCGGTACGCTGGCTTTGATTCTGCTCGTACGCCGTTTTCTGCCGCGCATTCCGGCGTACATCCTCGCACTGGTAGCGGCGACACTTGGAGCGATTTTTCTCCACCTGAATATCGAGACCATTGGCTCGCGCTTCGGCGGCATTCCTTCCGGATTCCCGCACTTTCATGCGCCCCAATTCGACTACTCCACAATGCGCACCCTGCTCTCTCCGGCGATCACCATTGCGCTGCTGGGCGCGGTCGAGTCGCTGATGAGCGCCGTTGTAGCCGACAGAATGAGCGGTGATCGGCACGTCCCCAATGTCGAACTCGTAGCGCAGGGTATTGCCAACATCGTTTCGCCGCTTTTTGGCGGGCTTCCCGCGACGGGAGCAATCGCACGCACCGCGACTAACATCCGCGCCGGCGCGCAGAGCCCTGTCTCTGGGATCGTGCACGCACTGACTTTGCTGGCCATCCTGCTGTTCGCCGCGCCTTTGGCACGATTCATTCCACTCGCTGCGCTGGCCGCCATTCTTTTTGTGGTGTGCCAGAACATGGGCGAGTGGCACGAGATTCCGGAGATCCTCCGGCTGCCCCGGCTGGAGATCGGCGTTTGGCTGATCACGCTGCTGCTGACCGTCTTCGCCGACCTCACGGTGGCGGTGGAAGGCGGCATGATTCTGGCGATATTGATTTACCTGCGCAAGGTGACGGCGACCACGACCATCACTCGCGTCACCGACGAAGATGTGGCGGAAGGCCAGTTGCATGTCCTGCAGGGCCGCCACATCCCGGATTCCATCGCGATCTTCCGCATTCATGGGCCATTCCTGTTCGGCAGCACGGAAAAGCTGGACGCTATCCTCGATCAGCTTCCGGAGCTGCCGCCGGTGGTGATTGTGCGGCTGCGCAACATGACCGCGCTCGACTCGACCGGAATCCAGGCGCTGCATCGCCTCGCGGATGCGGTGCACCAGTCGGGCCGGCACCTGATCCTGTGCGGTGCGCGCGAGCAGCCTTCGCGGCTGATCTCCCACGCTGAGTTTGAGCGTCACATTGGCGCGGAGAACATCTGTCCGCACGTGACCGCCGCGATTCAGCGCGCGGAAGAATTACAAGGAAAACCAGCGACCCAGCTGGTGTAGACGCGCCGAATCCGCTTCGGCTCCCAGCGGCGAGAACGGGCGAAAATCGCACCCACTTGCATGCGCCCGTTATAATCGAGTTTCCGGCACTCATCGGCTCTTCGGGAGCAGCCGGAAAGGAGTTCGCGATGCCCATTCAGCCGACGAAGAACATCTGGCACAACGGCCAGATGGTTCCGTGGGATCAGGCACAAATTCATGTAATGTCCCACGTGGTTCACTACGGCAGCTCGGTATTCGAAGGGCTGCGTTGCTACGTGCCGGGAATCTTCCGGCTGCAGGATCACATGCAGCGGCTTTTGGACTCGGCCAAGATTTACCGGATGGTGCTTCCGTACTCCCTTGAGGAGCTCTGCTCCGCAGTGGTCGACCTCGTCGAAGCAAACGGCGTTGCGCCCTGCTACATCCGCCCCATCGCTTTCCGCGGCTACGGCGAGATTGGCGTGAATCCGCTGCGCTCTCCAATGGAGATCTACATCGCGAACTTTCCCTGGGGCAAGTATGTCGCCGGCAATGATGGTGCGGACGTCTGCGTATCGAGCTGGGCGCGGCTTGCGCCCAATACGATGCCGTCGCTCGCGAAGGCTGGCGCGAATTACATGAACTCACAGCTCATCCGCATGGAAGCCGAGATCAATGGCTACTCGGAAGGCATTGCGCTCGACGTGAACGGATACCTTTCCGAGGGTTCCGGCGAAAACCTTTTCATCGTTCGCGGCGGTACTGTGTATACCACGCCGCTTGCGAACTCGGTGCTGAACGGGATCACGCGTTCCTCGGTGCTGGCGATCGCGAAGTCGCTCGGCATTACCATCGTGGAGCAGCCGCTTCCGCGCGAGATGCTGTACATCGCAGACGAAGCGTTCTTTACTGGAACTGCCGCGGAGGTGACGCACCTGCGCTCGGTCGATCGCATCCTGGTGGGCGACGGCAGCATGGGCCCGATCACAAAGGCGATCTACGATGAGTTCTTCAGCATTGTGAACGGAAAGAAGCCCGACACCTATGGCTGGCTGACTCCGGTCAAAGTAGCTGCGGCTGAGCCGGTCGGCGTCTAGCAAGCGGTTCATTCAAAAACAGCGGCCCTCCTGAAATGGAGGGCCTTTTTCTTTTCAGAGGAAACGATTTAGTGGATCACGCTCATGGCGCGATCCCAGCGAGCAAAGGCGATTACGGAGCCCAGCCGGGTGTGCGGCTCAGCCGGCAATTGCGGCAGTTGCGCATCGGCGCGCGTCTCTCCCGGGGTGCGGACCGAAAAGTAGATCATAAAGGGCTTGCCGACGATGGCAGCGCGCGGAACAAAGCCCCAGTAGCGACTGTCCTCGCTGTCGTTTCGGTTGTCGCCGAGTACGAAGAAGCTGTCTGGCGGGACGGTAATCTCTCCGCCGTTCACCAGCGAGCGAAGCTGGATCCACCAGCGTGAGTCGACGTTCGGGTCGATGCTGCCAAGCTGCGGAAACTCATCGCGATAGCTGTCCGGCTCCGCGCTGCGGAATATCGCGTAGGGCTCATTCAGCGGTTGTCCGTTAATCCAGGCCTTGCCGTTGTGCAGCCGGACGTGGTCGCCGGGCAATCCGATGGCGCGCTTGACCAGGTGCATCGACGGATCCACGGGATAGTGGAACACGATGAGGTCGCCGCGATGAATCTCGTAGGTGGGCGCAATCAGCTTCGAGAAGGCGCCGCTCGACACGTCCTTGGACACTTCTTTGTTGACCAGCAGAAAATCGCCCACCAGCAGCGTCGGAATCATGGACTCCGACGGGATGCGGAAGGGTTGAAAGGTGAAGGTGATGATGAAGAGTGCGATGACGATGAGAGTCGCCATAGATTGGACCGATTCGAGCACTCCGTGCCAGTGGCCCGGCTTCGGCGGGGTCGGTGCGGGCACGGTCTCTTGGGGTGCCTCTGCGCCGGGAAGACCGGATTGTGTGGCGGCGCTCATGGCACTTCCGGCTGCGTCTCCTTTGGGGTGGCGTCTGCAGCAACCATGAGCGCTCCGGAGAGAAGACTTTCCAGGGCGCGGCGGGCGGCCTCCTGCTGGGCCTGCTTCTTGGTGGACCCTTCGGCCTCGCCCAGCGTGACTGCGCCGACGCGGACTTCGATGCGGAAGCTCTTGCGGTGATCCGGTCCGCTCTGATCGGCGAGGATGTACTTGGGCTGGCCGGCGCCGGACGCCTGCAGCCGCTCCTGCAGCGCCGATTTGTAATCGCCCACTGCGCCGGAGAATGGTCCGGGAGCGTGCAGCACGTGCATCAATTCGGGCTCGGCCGGCTGAATGATGTGGGTCTGAATGAAGTCGCGGGCGGCATTCAGTCCGCCGTCTAGGTAGATGGCCGCAATGGCGGCTTCGAGCGCGTTGGCGAGCAGCGCAGGCTTGCGGCGGCCACCGCTGTGCTCCTCACCCCGGCCGAGACGCAGCATGGGGCCGAGCTCCAGCCGTGTCGCCACCTGGGCCAGATTGCGGCTGCTCACCAGGGAGGCTCGCAACCGGGTCAGGTCACCTTCGCGCGAAGCAGGGAAGCGGCGGAAGAGCGACTCGGCGACCACCAGGCCGAGGACGGCATCGCCGATAAACTCAAGCTGCTCATTGTCCTCGCCGGGCCGGTGCGGCTGGTCGCCATTGCTCTCATAGGCCAGGGAACTGTGGGTCAGCGCCAGTCGCAACAGGTCCGGGTTCTTGAATCGGTAGCCAAGGAAGCGGCTCTGGCCGGCGGCAGCCTGGCGGCCACCGCGCGCCTGTCCTGGCTCCCGGGCTTTGCCGGGATTTTCTGGCCGGGATGACGCCTGGCGGGATGACACGTGTGGAGGCCTCCGAAGCCGGCTCCCTGACGGAGCGGGCCCCTTCGCTTAAGTCTACTGGACGCCCGGCCCGCGCAAGGGAGAGCTCACTTGGCCGGGGTTGGCCGGTAAGCTTCCTTTTCCGCCTTGCCGGTCGGGTCCAGCGGCTCTTTTTGGTCCCGGGCGTCGCTGTCGGGGACAGTTCTTTTGGGAAGCGCGAACGGCTCCTTCAAGCCCTTTTCTGCAGCGGCTTTGGTGTCCGGCTGACTGTCGCGGCTGGCGAGAGCGGCCTTGTATTCGGCAATGGCACGGTCGCGCTGCGGCTCCTGCGCGATGTCGTACATGCGACCCAGATAGATGTGCGCCCAGGCCGTCGTGCGCGGGTCTTTGGAAAGCCGTACCGTCTCGGTCAGCTCGTGCAGTGCCTCCTCGGGATTGCCCTGCATCAGATCCAGGCGGCCGAGCAGGTAATGGGCGCGGGGATCGTTGGGGTTGCTCTTCAGGGCGGAGTCGGCGATCTCGCCGGCTCCATTCAGGTCGCCCTTCGCCAGCTTGATTTCGGCGAGATCCAGGGGAGAGGCCTGGACCGTGCGCCTCTGGCCGGATTTGAAAGCCGGATCGCCGCCCGATCCGGTGGGCAAAAAGACGATCTGCTCGGCACGATGGCGCTGGCGTTCGATCTCCATGCCGAAGACCATCGGCCCGATCTCGTCCTTGAGGCTGGTACCTGACTTTTCCATTCTGCTCAAGTCGTCATAGAAGTACTCGACCAGCACCCAGCCCTGACGCATATCCGTATCGACTGCTTTTCTGCGTACCGCTTCCGCCTTCCGGTCATAGGCGGTGAGCGCCGTCTGGTACCGGTCGTCGTCCGAGCGGTCGCGGTAGACGGCCGGCTTTTGCGGGGGCGGAATGCCGACGTCCATCAATTGCACCTCGACTGCCTTGATCAGGCACTCGGTGATCAGCGCAACGATGTCAGCCTTGTAGGTGAACTCAAGC
>Ga0068855_100008309_pt1 | contig 12546 bp, 18 predicted proteins | sample KBSCornC52_FD_66592 | JGI IMG/M metagenome (GOLD analysis project Ga0068855, IMG submission 66592) | Corn rhizosphere microbial communities from Kellogg Biological Station, Michigan, USA - KBS Corn C5-2 | ecosystem: Host-associated > Plants > Roots > Rhizosphere > Soil ...
CTGCCGGGGCTGCGCGCAAACGCTAATAGTAAGGAGAGCCGATGGGCGCCGCGCCCATCGGGCGCTCGCACGGCCGCAGGACTATTGAAAAGCGGCTGTCGGCTTCGTTTGTGGGAAGGCCGCTCTTCGAAGTGGCGGAGACGGAGGGATTCGAACCCCAGCTTTTTGGCGTCCGCAGGCGTCCCTAGGCGTCTCTCGTTAATCGAGATAAACGGCTGATATCCGGCAATTTACCGGGTATGAGGTTTTGCAGCGCGGAATTCTGCCGTTGCCGTGATGCGCAGTCACCCGTATGACGGAGAGTATGACGGGAATTTCCGTCATACTGGAATCGGGACGCTCGTGGCGGTTTTGAACAGACTGACAAGCCGGAAGTTGGCGGTCGAATTGGCGGCTAAGGCCGAGGCGGCCAAGGCAAGCGGCAAGCCGAAAATCATTTCGGACGGAGGCGGCCTTTATGTTCGCGTAAGGGCGGACGGCTCCGCGAGCTTCTTCTTTGCCGCCACGGTGAAAGGCCAGCGCCGTGAAATGGGGCTGGGAAGCGTAGCCGCCGTCGACTTGGACCTCGCCCGGGACAAGGCGAGTGAGGCTCGCAAAGCGATTGCGTCGGGACGCGATCCATTCGCGGAGAAGGCGACGGCCAAGCTGGCGGCGAAGGAGTTGGCGAAGGTGCCCACCTTCGGAGAATTTGCCGACGATTATGTTGCCAGCATTGAGGCCGGATTCAGGAACAGCAAACACCGCGCCCAATGGAAATCGACCTTGCGAACCTACGCCGCGCCGCTTTGGAAAGTTCGCATTGACGAAGTGACTACCGACCACGTGCTCAAGGCGTTGAAGCCTATATGGACAGCGAAGCCTGAAACCGCCAGCCGGGTGCGGGGCCGCATCGAACGGGTGCTCGATGCGGCGAAGGCTCGCGGATTGCGCCCGCGGGACAGCATCAACCCCGCACAATTCAAAGGTCATCTCCAAATCCTGCTTCCGAAGCGCCGCGTGTTGTCGCGTGGGCACCATGTCGCACTCCCCATAGCGGAGGCTCCGGAGTTCATGGCCAAGCTTCGGGCTCGTCCCGCTCTCGCAGCGCGGGCCTTGGAGTTCGCAATTCTGACGGCGGCACGCACCGGCGAGGTTCTTGGGGCACGCTGGGGCGAAATTGAATGGGCCGCCTCTACTTGGGTCGTTCCCGCGATTCGCATGAAGGCGGGAGTGGAGCACCGGGTGCCTTTATCCGCGGCGGCGCTCGCACTGCTCAAGGCGCTCGCGCCGGAAGAGCCGGACGCCGACGCACTCATTTTCGCGGATCGCGGAAAGCCGCTCAGCAACATGGCAATGCTTGCCTTGCTGAAGCGCATGAAGATTGAAGTGACGACGCACGGATTCCGAAGCACCTTCAGAGACTTTTGTGGAGACAAGGCGGGTTTTCCACGCGAACTCGCGGAGGCAGCGCTGGCGCACACTTTGCAATCCAAATCCGAACGAGCCTACAGGCGCGGAACGGCCGTGGAGTTGCGCCGCCCCATGATGGCAGCTTGGGCGGCATACCTCGGCGAAGCTGCGGAGCGGCTGGCGGCTTAGGCCGCTATCCACAAAAAAATGATTCCCTTGAGTTTCAGAGCATTGCGCAATCAACACCCGGCATTTTGCCGGGTCTAAGTTGTTGATACTATTGTGTTTTTATTTGTCAGCCATCACCATTGTTGTTGACCCAATTCGGGCGGCAACAAGAAAGATGGCAACATGCTCGACTTTTCAAAGAACCTCACACGGAGCGAACTCGCGGACTCGCTGGGCGTCAACCGCGTCACGATTTGGCGCCTTGAGCGCGCCGGACGCATTCCGGCCGGTGTTCGCGTCAACCCCACACGGACCGAGTTCACCCCGGCTGCTCAGATGGCCATCGCGGACCTCCTCCGCCAGCCGGTGGAGGCATAGCAATGGTGATCCTCTCCACCCTCGGCGAGAAGGCGGAGCGCCGTCTCGCTAACATCCGTGCCGACATTGAATCCGCCCGCACGCGGCTGGGCGCCGGTCTTGAATTCGACGCGGGCTTCGCACTCCGCGAAGAGATTGCACTCTTGGAGCGCAAAGAGGCGGCCGCGGTTGAGGCGTTGGGCACGGCCAAGGTCTTGGAGGCGAAAGCGGCCAAGGACGCCGAGCGCGCAAAGGACGTTGCGGAAATCGAAGCTTATCGCCGGGAAGCTGAGCGCGAGATGCCGTCGCGGCTCCGCAAACTGGACAAGCATGTTGAAGCCGCAGCCGCGGAAGTGACCGCTATCGACGTGCATGTGAAGCGGGCGAGCCACATCAACGCACTGGCACGCAAGCACGGGTTGCCCCCGGTCGTGGACGGAGAGACGCTTTTCCGGGCCACGCCGGTGAAGTCCATCCCCGCTCAGTTTGAGGAGCGGGACCGTTGGGTCGATGGCGCTGGCAATAGTCCCTCGGTTTTCCGCAAGAACGGTGACGGCGAATTGGTGCCCGAGGAGGGCGGCTACGCGAAGGTGCGTGAGCGCGTGCAAGTGGCTCCCGAACGCACGGAAGGCGGCACTTTGCCCGGCGGTCGCTTGGCCGCGGCCATCCGGCTCGTGAGCCTCAACGGCCGCCAAATCTGGCCGCTCGCCCGCTGATCCAAAGAAAAGCCCCGGCGGAAAGGCTCCGCCGGGGCCGAGAAGGTCTAAGCAAATGGATAATGTTGATATTTCGCCCGACGCGGAAGCCGCGTCGGATGGCTTCTTTTCGATTCTTCGCACGTTCGCTCAGAGCGGGGCACCAAGGCGCCTCTCTGGGCTTGCGAGCCTTAGTTTTGCTGGCGGTCGCGCGGGCGATGACTCGGCCGATTGGAAACGTGACGTGGAGGCGGCGCTTGGCGAAATCCGGGGCGCAATCGGCCGACGCCGGGAGGCCGTCTTTGAGCGACTTTACGACCATTACATCCACGGCAAGGAAGCCCATTGGGTCGACAGCGCCAGCCCGCCGAAAATGGCGTGTGACTTTGCCAACGGCTTGGCACTTGCGGCCGCGCCTCGCCTGAGCCGCGCCCCCGAACACCGGATTGATCTCGCCATTGCAGACGTCGCTCGGCGGGTCGCGCGCGAATTGCCGGTAGCTCCAGCGGCCGCCGCACGTGCGGCCGTCGACGCGTTCGGGCGCGAAGGACTTTGCGGGTCCACCGACGTGGCCAGCCAAGCCATGATTGCCGCCCGTGACGGCTGGCGCGAACGTGGGGGCTTCGCCGCCGAGAGGCGCGAAACCGAAGAGGAAATCCTCGGCGCGTCTGCCGAGTCGGGTGATGCGGTGGCAGCACTCGCTATCGCGTTCGTGGAGCGGCATCATGACAGCCCGGCTCAGGCCGTCGAGTCGGCCCTCGCCGCGGCCGAGGATTATGGCTTTGCAGTTGAAGAGCACCACGCGGAGCAAGCCGCGGATGCCGCTCGCGCTGCGCAGGCCGCGTGGCGGAAGCGATGGGCAGATGAAGAGGAACAACGGGCCCACTATCCCACCAATGCCGCTCCACCTCTATGGTGGGTTGAGTATCTGAACGGCGGCATTCCCGACCGCTTCCAACTGGATCGTGAGCCCGGACTGCTTGGCGATGTGGCGCGTTGGAGCGTCAACTATGCGTTCCGGCCGGTGGTGGAATTTGCGGCGCTCGTGGCGCTCGCCACACTGGCCCCGGTGTTCTCGCGGCGTTTCGCCACACCAACTGCCGCGGGCCTGAATCTCTATCTGGCGGCGCTGGCGGAAACCGGCGGTGGTAAGGAGGCAGCCATTGGCGCCCCGCCCGCACTGCTCGCGGCGGCCAAATTGGAGTTCCTGATTGGGGCTTGCGACTTCACCAGCGACTCCGCCATTGAGTTGGCCCTCCGCTCCCGGCCCAACTTCATTGCGCCGATTGATGAGGTTTCGGAATTCATCGGCGCCACCCAACACCGCAATGCGGCCGCGCACGCACGCACGCTTCGAAAGGCAATGCTGGACCTCTACAGCAAGGCGCGGCCGGATGCCCGTTGGTCTGGTAAGCAGAAGGTGGACGCGGATCACGCGGACAAGGGCGCCGAGCCGATCTATTCCCCGCACCTCTCCCTCTTGGGCTGCTCAACGGTAACGGGCTTTTTTGAAACCCTCACAGACGCGAACCTCACCGGCGGTTTTGTGAATCGTTGGATCGTGGTGCGCGGTGGGAAACCGGGCGGTGTCAATGTGGACCCAGCCCGCGTGAACGTGCCGGAAAGCCTCAGCGCGGCGTTGCACGCCGCCTACGCCGACACCGGAGACGGCAACCTTAGCGACAGCGCCGCGCGCGACCCCTTCCGTAAGCCCAACATGCGGATTGTGCCGTGGGGCGACGGAGGCGAAGAGGCTTGGAGGTCGGTGCTGTTGAGCCAATGCGAGGCAGTCGATGCGGGGCGGGGTGAAGTCGTTGGTCGCGCTGCTGAGAATTGTCTCAAGGTGGCCACCATCCGGGCGCTCGCCCGCGACGGCTTGAATGCGGCGGTCACTGATCGCGACATTCTTTGGGCTTGGGACATCATCCGCACATCCATTGAAACGGTGGAGACGGGCGCCCGCGAAAACATGGCAGGCTCGGAATTTGAGTCAGCCGTCAAGACTATGGAGCGGCTTGTGATTGAGGCCGGACCGGACGGCGTTGCATGGTCGAAGCTGATTGAGAAGCGAGGGCTTGCGAAGCACAAGGATGAGTTCTTGGATGCGGCCCTGAAGCGGCTGGTCGACCGCGGTATCGTCTACAAGCCGACCATGAGCACGGGTCCGAAGGGTGGGCGGCCGGGACTGAGGGTCACGGCCACACAATTTGCGGCTGAATAGGGGGTAATTCTCCGAATAACCCCTAACTGTCAGAAAAACCTTCCGTGGCAGAAAACCGCCAGAAACGGGCCCAAAAATAGGGGTTATTCTAAAAGAGAGATAGATCACACTTTTTAGTGTTGAGCAGATTGTGGGGCCCGGCGATCTATTGAACGGGAGGGGGTCGCTCGAAAATCGAACAACCCCCCTGAAGAAGGCCGTAAATGGCGGATTTCTCAGCCGGAAGGTTTTTCAGGAGGTTAGGGGTTTTTCCAAGAAAAACCTCTAATCCAATCGCTCCCAATCACCCTCAAGTTCGATCATGCCGAACCGTGTTGGGGAGCCCTCCACGGGCAGGAATGTCACGACTCCAACATTGAACACGAGCGGATGCCCGGGCTGGCGGAGAACTTGCCGGTGTGAGCCCATGAAGCAGCCGAAGCCAAGCGGCTCAAGTTGCCGGATGAGGTCCACAATCTCGCCCGCCCATTCCACGCGCTGCGAAAGGTAGCACTCATCCCACACGTCCGTCATGTCGCGGAGCCAATCACCGACCGCCCCGGCGATGCTCAGCGCTTCCGGGTTGTCCACGCTGGACACGTCAATGCGGTAGGCTTCGCGCTGATCAAAGGCGCCCAAGAATTGGTTGGCGGTGGTGATGCGCGTGAGCGGCACGAGCACCGCCTTACGGAGCGCCCGCTCCATCGCCGCGCGCTGGCGCTCAACCTCTTCGGGCGAAGGCTTCTCAAAGAAGTGCACGTCCACTTGGACGGCTCGTGCAATGCTCCGGAGGGTTTGTTCGTCCGGCCGGTGGCGGCCGCTCGCCACCTTCTCAATCGTTCGCGTCGTCAGGCCCGCCATGTCGGCCAAGTTCTCTTGGGTAAGGCCGTGCACCTTGAGCAAAAGCCGCACTTGCTCGGCAATGAAGGCGGGGTCGCGTTCCATCGTTTCCACTGTGATCCTCCTATCGTTGATCGCAAGCGGCATCTCACGCGAATCAGCGGCAGTCTCCGAACGGGTTCCGAACGCCTTCCGAACGCCGGAGGGCGCGCCCGCGGGAGGGTGCCCATCCACCGACCCCCAGCAAAAAGGTAGGTTCTGGGAAGGCCGCCACCCGTGCGGGTAACGCGCAAACCCCGACGCATCTCTAGGCTAAGAATTTTTTTTCGAGGTTGTTACTACCGGTAAATTGCCGGGCGCTCCGTTGCGAAGCGCCCGCACCTCTCACGAGGCTACCCGACCGATCCCGTAAGAGGTCGCGTTCGCTGCCATCGTCATGGGCATGGCGGTAGCAAAAACAACGGTGCGCAAATCCAAAATCACGATTCCGGAGCGTTGCGACCCACGCGCCAAGGTGGTGTTTGCGGAGATGCGGCGGCAAGCGGTCACCTATGAAGAGCTTGAGTGGAGGTCCGGCGTCCTCCGGTCCACGTTCAAGGCTTGGAGAACGAACAATAAGCCGGGACTTGACACCCTTGAGGCGGCCCTCGGCGCGCTGAATTGGGATGTGCTCCCCGTCCCCAAGCCGGAGATGCTGGACCCGGCGCTGAGAGCCGACCTGGAGTCCGTTGCCGCGAGGCATGGGCTGGACGTTATCCCTCACGCCCAACTCGTGGCAGCCTGCGTAGGCTATCGGCATCACCCCAGCGCTCACATCGACGCACGCACGCGTCGGAAAGCCGCCTAGCGGCGCGCTCCCCCAAAGAAGGCAAGCACAATGACCCTACACGAAAACACCGCCGCGCTGGCCCGCGAAAAAGCAGCCCGCAAGGCCGCGTATTTTGCCGCCATTGCCGAGCGGGATGTGCTCCCCGGCGATACGGACCACCACACGCGCCACCGCGCCGAGGGCCGCGTGGCGCTCGCGCTTGATGCCATGAGGTTTTGGGGCGATCCAATTCCGGCCGCGCCAGCGGCCGTCCAAGTCACCCCGGCCGTGGACGCTTTCGTCGGCCCCTCGGCCGGGGTGAAACCCGCCCCAGCCCGACACCCGGCGAGCCAATCTGAAGCTGACCGGCTGGCAGATGAAATCATTGCCGCGGCCAACGCCGCCGAGCGGGAAATGAGCGAGGCGTTCGCACCGCCTCCGCAGTCAGAAGCAGACCGTCTCGCGGCTGAGATTGTGACCGCCGCCCGATTGGTTGAGCCATGACCGGCGCAGTTCAGACGCTCCGGTTGGAAAAGACGGTTTTCCACCGCAGCAAATTCATCCGTGAGGTGCGGATGCGCCAGCCGACGCAGGCCGACATTGATGAGGCGGCCGTCCTTTCCGACAGCCCCGCCGGTCGCGGTATCGCCCTCCTCTCCATCATCTGCAATTTGGAGCCCTCAGCGGTCATCAAGATCAGCGACGATGACTTGGAGCGACTCCAAGCACTTTATGACGGGGTGCCGGTGGCATGAATTCGCGCGGGCTTTCCGTGTGGGTGAACATCGGGGGCAAAATCCTCCCGTCACTCAAGGAGTCCGTGAAGGGCGCGGAGGCGCAATTCACCTCCATGACCCGGACCTTCAAACGGCAAGCCGCCGAGATGAAGGCCACGTGGCGCTCCACCATGAATGCCGCATCCCCATTGCTAGGGCTTGCGGCCGCCGGTGGGCTCACAATGGGCATCAAAGGCGCGTTGGGGGCCGGTGCCGAATACCAGCACCAACTCGTGACCATGCGCCTGATGGGCCGTTCCGTGGGCGAAGTGGCGGCGTCCATTGCCGCGGCCAACCGCACCATCCGTGACGTGCCCACCGCTACTCTCAATGACAGCATCCGCACGCTGAATGAAACGACGCTGGCGTTCGGCGGCCTCAGCCACGCGATGGCGAACCTTACGTTCAATGAGAAGATGGGCTCGCTGCTCAAGGCGCAGCTTGGCGATGAGTTCGGGGGCCCGGATACATTCAACAAGCTCGTGCGGCTCATCGAGCTTCGCGGCGGCAAGGTCGACTCCGCCACCTACCAGCGGCTTTCGGACAACTTCTTTCGGGCCATCACCGTTTCCGGCGGCCGGGTGAACGCCGACGAATTGCTGGGCTTCGGCCAGCAGGCACTTCCGCAATGCGCGCCTATTCCGAAGATTATCTCTCCAAGGTGGTGCCGAGCCTCATCCAAGAGTTCGGCGGCGAGCGCGCGGGCACGGTGTCGTCGGCGCTGGCCATGCAATTCATGGGGCGAACGGGCATTGGCGGAAAGTCACTAGTCGCGAACTGGAAAAAGTATGGATTGCTCAAACCCGGCGCCGGGAACGGCAACAACGGCTCACGTGCGGGTTGGAATCCAAAGGACGTTGTTGGGCTGGACATCGGCCTGAGCAACCCGCTGCAATACTTTGAGCAAATTATGGTCCCGCACCTTCAAAAGGCGGGCGTGAATCTCAGCGACCCCAAGCAAGTCATGATTGCGGCGCAAGGGCTGTTTGGTCGGCAGACGGGTCAACGCATCGCGAGCACCTTCTTCGATCCGAAGCAGCGGGCCCGCATCCACGCCGATATGGCGCTCTATGACAAGGCTTCGGGTGTGGACAAGGCCTACAGCCAAGCACTCTACAGCGACCCGCGGATGGCTCAAATGGCGGCCGCGTCCAGCCTCAAAAACATGGAAACGATGCTGGGCAAGTCGGTTTTCATGAGCCCGGCTTTCACCAAGGCCATCGTGACCATGGCCACCGGCTTCAACCGGCTGGCGGGGGCATTCGACCAGCATCCCGGCTTCGCCAAGGGTGTTCTCGCGCTCATGGGGCTCGGGGCGCTTGCGGCAACGCTCAAAGTGGTCGGCATTGGGCTCCGCTTCATTCTCTCGCCACTCAAGGGCCTCTTCGCGCTCCTCTTTACCGTCGGACCCCGGAACATCGGAATCGTGGGTTGGCTCCTCCGTGGCATCGCCAAAGGCGCACCGCTGTTGCTTCGTGGGGTTATGGCGCTGGGCGGCGTGCTCATGGAAGGGCTTGTGGCGCTTGCGCCGATGGTAATGGAGGGAATTGCCGGAGCGTTTGCGCTCCTCTCCAACCCGGTCGGTTGGGCCATCATGGCCGTCATTGCCGTGGCCGCCATTTGGCGCTTCCGCCACGAAATTGCGAACATCTGGACCACGAAGGTGGTGCCTTGGTTCAAGAGCGCGTGGACCGGCCTGAAAAGCTGGCTCATGGGCATCAACTGGAAAGCGGTCGGCCTCTTCATCGCGGACGCGCTCACCTTCGGGCTCGCGTCCAAGTTCGTGGGCGCCATGAGCAAGATTAAGGCGGCGATTGCGAGCACTCCGCCGTCCGCCGCAGCGCGGGCGGGCAATGTGGGCATGAACTCCCATGTCGGCGGCCTCGTGGGCATGCGCGCAAACGGCGGTCCGGTGCTTCGTGGCGGGCGCTACCTCGTGGGCGAGCGTGGACCGGAGGTTGTCGAGTTCGGAGCCAACGGGCGCGTCATCCCCAACCACCACATTGCGGCCATGGCCGGGGGCCCGCGGCATTACCGGCCGGGGCGGAGCGGTGGAATTGGCGACGTCACCATCAACATCAACGGCGCCCGCGACCCGCACGAGACGGCGCGGGAGGTGCGCCGGGAACTCTCACGGCTGGCGAACGGGCAAGCGGCACTGTTGAGCGATTAAAAGGCGCGATCTCCGGCGTGCTTTTTCACCGTGAGCGCCACTCCACCAAGGAAACCGCCCACATCCGGTATGCCGCACGCGTAGAAGATGCCTAACAGCAGAGCGGCCGAAAGGTATGGCGCGGGGTCGTCACGCAACGCCCGAGCAGCGCGCTTGGCATAGCCTGCAGCCTCAACCTGAAGCCGTTTCCCGAGTCCGTCATCCAAATGGCCGCTATCAACGACGTTGAGCAGTTCGCCCAGCGTCCGATGGAGGTTCCGAAGGTGCTCAATGGCCTCCTCACGCCCATCAAGGAGTGGGCCGCCGTTGGCATTTGGCTCGGAGAGCGTAGCAATCAGGCTGTCGACGGCGGTTCGCGCCAGCGGCAAAAGAGTCCGGACAGTCTGAAGCCTCGCCCCGGGGCTCGTCTCACCGGTCCAAGTTGATGAATCGATTAGGGGGACTTCGTCTTTAAGGGCTCGCATGAGAGCAGAGAAATCGTTCCGGACCTTCTCCTCCCGCTCAGGCTTGTTCGGCACGCCTTTGATGCTTGCAGTGAACGAGTCCACGGATGGGTGCGTCCGAAGGAATGACGGAACTTGGGAGTGCCGCCGCATCAACTCCCGACGCAACGTATTGTATTGTGAATCGTCGCTCACGTTCCGGCGCCCGGCCGCAGCGTTAATGAGAATCGATTGAAGCCGTTCCGCCAGTTGCGAGTCGTCTAGCTGTCTTACTGAGCCGCCGCGATTGGCCATGGGAACGTTGTTACGTGCATCGCACGCCGCCGCAACGTCTGATTCGCGCCGGATGAAACGGAGCGCGCAACGGACCTCCGGCGTCCGCCGCACCGTCCGGCGCCAACGGACATCCGTTGATTTGACAGTTACCGCGGAACGACGCGAAGAAAGTGCCGCGCGGAGGGCCAGCGGCACACCGCATCCACTCTAGCCCATCGGGGGGTTGATCAATGATTGAAGTTGCGGGGCGCGCTTCGGCGTGCACGGGGAACGTGTGTCCAGATTGTGAGAGTGAGTTCGGCCGGGTCGCGGCCGCGATTGATGAGGCGGAGGCAATTGGCTGGGACCGAGTAGGCGGCCCGTTGGCAACCGACGCGGCGCATGTGGTGGGCTTGGGGCGGCGCCTCCACCGCCTCCGGCCGTCAACGCCTGCGGATTGGCAATGGCTGGCCCGGCGGCTGGCCCGCGCCATCGAGAATGGCTGGCATGGAGGTGCCGTTAAACCTCTGTTGCGACTTGCCGATTAATTCCGATAAGCATTGGCACGGCAGTGTGCCGAACGGGGCGGGTGCGAAGCTCGGACGCATCCGCTCCACGTAAGGGGGTATTCCGTGGCTACAGTTTCAGAATCCATCGCACCCAAGCCGGACCGCAATTCACTCGGGAAGGCCGCTTTCATCATTGGCCTCATCGGCCTTATCATGTCCTTCATTCCGTTCATCGGTTTCGTTTCGTGGCTCTTGGCACCGCTGGCGATTGTGTTCGGGCTCATCGCCCTGCGGCGGCCGTCGCGGTCGCTGGCCATCGTCGGCATTATCATGGGGGTCATCGCCCTCTTCGTGTGCGTCCAGTGGGTCCGTGGCACTCAAAAAGTGGCCCAAGCGATGAGTTCGGATACATTCAACAATGACGGCAAGCCCGTCGACAATGCCTCTGCGCCAATCGTCAACGCGTCCGTGAGGGGGCTGTGGAAGGAGCTTGAGGACAACAAGATTGCCGCCGGGAAGAAGTATGGCGGCCACCGGCTGGCGTTCACAGATGAGCGGATTCACGACTTCGGCGGAACTGCCAGCGAGCCGACTATGGACTTCGTTGGCAAGGAAGATGAGTTCATGATCTACACCGTGACCGCGAGTTTCGACGCGGCGGACGGACAGAAGATCAGCGCGCTCAAGAAAGGGCAAAAGGTGTCCTTCGTTTGCGAGCAAATTGGGGAAACGCTCACGGAGGGTTATTCGCTCTCAAATTGTCGGCTGGGGTGATCGTGGATGCGGGCGCTCGCTCGGGCGCTCATACTTGCGGGACATATTCGGAGAAGGAGCAGACCACAAATGTCACGAAAGACGATTCTTCGGTCGGAGTGCGGCGTTAAGCTGTGGAAGGTGGAACTCCTGCACGACGGTGGAGTCGCCTCCACCGCCTACACGCTTGAGACGTTGCGCACCCCGGAGAAGCCGGGATTCGGCAATTTGGCCGAAGCGGACGCGGCCTTCGACGAGGAGGTGAAAGCCTCTGAGGCAAGCCCACTGGTAGCTCAACGGCCCGGCAGATAGTTCGGAACACGTCTCACTTGTGTTTGCCGAGCGCGCGACACCGGTACGGCCCGGGCGCCGTGCCACAACTACCGGCTCGCCCCACCACTAGGTCGGTTGTGACACTTCCGACCGCAAGCGCACGATAGCGCTCAAGCCACTCCCGGTCCTCGGCGCTCGGTTCCACGCCGGAGAACATGCTGCGGCGAAACTCTTGCCATTCCCGCTCGCATTTGGGCTCAACCGACACCACAACCGTCCGAGCCGGGACCTCGTTGAAAATGCCTGCCACGGTCGCCTTGTTTCTGAGACAGTCTTGGTAGCTGAGGAAATCAGTGATGCTCGCCCCGCGCATCACCACGTCCGGGCTCAATCCCACGGGAGCGGCCGCGAGCGCAAGCGCCATGGCAATCATCGGCTAAACCAAACGGATGCGCCCGGCATTGTCATAGACTCCTGCCCGCCCCGAGCATTTGAAATGAAGCCGTGGGAGGGCTGGGGAGTCAACCCATCGTGCTTGTCTCTACCGGTTGTGCTATCGTCCCCCCATGAGCAACGTAGCCACCCGCAAGGACATTCGGGACGCAGTGCGTGTCATGACCATTCGGGTGGGCGTGGCGCTCGCGTTCGTAACGGCCACCGCCGGAGCGCTGATCGCGGTCCGATGAAGTGACCCGTTCACAGGCGTGAACGGAGGTCACACGCCGGTATGACGAACTATATGACGATTTCGCCAGAGCGCCAGAAAATATAACGATTTCAATGCTATGTGGCGGAGACGGAGGGATTCGAACCCTCGGTACGGGAATCCCCCGTACGGCGGTTTAGCAAACCGCTGGTTTCAGCCACTCACCCACGTCTCCGGATGCGAAGCGCGCAGGCCTTCCGG
>Ga0068855_100008310_pt1 | contig 12546 bp, 8 predicted proteins | sample KBSCornC52_FD_66592 | JGI IMG/M metagenome (GOLD analysis project Ga0068855, IMG submission 66592) | Corn rhizosphere microbial communities from Kellogg Biological Station, Michigan, USA - KBS Corn C5-2 | ecosystem: Host-associated > Plants > Roots > Rhizosphere > Soil ...
TTTCCGGCAAAGCTGCGGAGATGCTTTTGCCGCCGCGGCTCCGCGGTGTGGACGCTTTCAAGAAATCGCCGGGCGAAATTGAGCTGGGTGGGCTGCGAAAGGATCACTCGGAGTTCCCCGTCGAATTTGCTCATCAATCGTTGCGCAGCGAGGAAGGCGTGTTGGAGTTGACGGTGATCCGGGACCTCACGGAGCGCAAGCGGCTCGAACAGGAATTGAAGGAAAAAGATGCCGCAATCGAAACGGCGCGGCGGGAATTTGAGTCGTTCTCTTATTCCATCTCGCACGATCTCCGCGCTCCCTTGCGCGCGGTGAGCGGCTTCACCGGCATGCTGAAGAAGTCGCTGGGCGAAAATATTTCCCAAGATTCAGCGCACGCGTTGGCGCGGGTTCAGGAAAATGTGACCAAGATGAGCAAGTTGATCGATGGCCTGCTCGACTTCTCGACGCTTTCGTGGGTGGCGATGACGAAGAAAACGTTGAATCCGGCGGACGTCGCGCGGAAATCCTTCACGGGCCCGGCGCCCATCGATGGTGGACGTAAAATCAATTTTTCGGTCGGCAAACTGCCGGCCTGCGATGCGGATCCCATGCTGCTGCGGCGGTTATTTGACAGCCTGCTTTCGAATGCGTTGAAGTTCACAGGCAAATGCGAGTCGGCGGTGATTCGCGTGGGATGCGGTGAGGAAAAAGGCGCGCCGGTCTATTTCGTCGAGGACAACGGTGTTGGTTTTGACATGGAATATGCGGGCCGGCTGTTTCAATTATTCCAGCGGCTGCACAGCCCGAGCGAGTTTGAAGGCACGGGCATTGGACTGGCCATTGCGCAGCGCATTGTGCAGCGGCACGGCGGACGAATTTGGGCGCAGGCCGAGGTTGGGCGCGGGGCGACGTTTTATTTCACGTTGGGAGAGCCGGGTTATGGGCATTCCGCTTAACGTATTGATTGTAGAAGATTCGGCGGATGACGCGGAGTTATTGCTGGCGGAGCTGCAGGAAGCCGGCTTCGCGCCGGCGTGGAAACGCGTGGAGACCGAGGCCTCCTATCAGGCGAGCCTCAGTGACCGCATTGATTTGATTTTTTCCGATTTCAGCCTGCCGCAATTCTCCACGGTTCGCGCGCTGGAAATGCTCCAGAAAAGCAATTTCGACGTGCCGTTTGTAGTCGTCTCGGGCACGATGGGCGAGGAGCGCGCGGTGGAAATTCTCAAAGCGGGCGCGACGGATTATGTGCTGAAAAATCATCTCGCGCGTCTCGGGCCGGTGGTGAGGCGCGCATTGCGCGAGAGCGCGGAGCGGGCGGAGCGCAGGAAATTGCAGGAGCAATTTCTCCAGGCGCAAAAAATGGAATCCATCGGGCAATTGGCTGGCGGTGTGGCGCACGATTTCAATAATATTCTTACCGTTATCCAGGGCCACGCGTCGATGTTGCGGTTGAAGGAGTCGTTGCCGGATGAGATACGAGGTTCGATCAATCAAATCCTGCTCGCCGCCGAACGCGCCACGACGCTCACGCGGCAGCTCCTGACGTTTAGCCGCAAACAAGCCACGCAGGCGCGAGTGCTCGATTTGAATGACGTGGTGGCCAACATGACCAAGATGCTGAAGCACATTCTGCGCGCGGATGTCACGTTGAGCGTGGATTACAGCTCGCAGTCTTTCCTGGTTCGCGCCGATGCCGGGATGATGGAACAGGTGCTGATGAATCTGGCCATCAACGCGCGGGACGCGATGCCGAGCGGCGGCAAATTGATCATCAGCACTTCCGACGAATGCATCGGGCCGGAGTACGTGCAATTGAATCCGCAGGGTGCGGTGGGCGATTTCGTGTGCCTGGCGGTGACGGACACGGGCGAGGGCATTCCGCCGGAAAATCTCGCGCGCATTTTTGAACCGTTCTTCACTACCAAACCGGTCGGGCAGGGCACGGGGCTTGGCTTGGCGACGGTTTATGGAATTATCCGCCAGCATAACGGTTGGATTACGGTTTACAGCGAACTGGGGAAAGGCACGGTTTTTCGGATTTATCTTCCCGCCGCAAAAGAGCGCGAAGATAAAAAAATGGAGCGGCCAGTAGTGCAGGACGTGCGCGGGGGGAATGAAACGATTCTGCTGATTGAAGATGAAGCGCCATTGCGCGCGCTGGACCGGAGCATACTCGAAGGCTACGGCTATGAAGTCATCGAGGCCGATTCCGCAGGTTCCGCCATGGAACAGTGGCGCGAGAATCAGAACCGCATTTCACTGGTGTTGACGGATATTGTGATTCCCGGCGGCGCGGCGGGGCCGGATCTCGCGAAAAAATTTCATGCCGAGAAGCCGACGCTGAGAATTATTTTTTCGAGCGGCTATAGTGTGGACGTGGTGCAGAAGGATTTCGAACTGCGCGAAGGGGTAAACTTTTTGCAGAAGCCATATTCGCCGCATCGGCTGGCACAGGCGGTGAGGGAAGTGTTGGAGCAATAAAATCCGAAACCCGAAGGCCGAAATCCGAAAGTAATCCGAATACCGAAGCCGAGTTGGTTTCGGCACGGAGATTCGGATTTCGAAATTCGGGCTTCCTTCGGATTCGGTCTCCGGAACTCGGGTTCAATCTTTGTTTCAAACATTCCTCGCATCAACTTCTTCCGGTTGCCATAGCCAGCGGCCTTCCATGCCGCCGGCGGCGAGAATTGTCTGGCCGGTGATGTGACGGGCGAGCCGGTCTGAACTTAAAAACACCGCGAGGTTGGCAATATCATCGGGGCGCGCGATCTGCGGCAGAGCCATTGTGGCGGTGACTTTGCGGACGGTGCGGGGGTCCTGCAATTTGCCGGCATTGCGCGGAACAATCGTCCAACCGGGGCAAATGCAATTCACCCGGCCGCCGCAATACGTTTTCGTGTGCGGTGCAATCCGCGAGATTTCGTTTTTTAACGTGCGCGTCATTCCGTAAGCCATGGCTGCTTTGGCCGAAGCGTAATCGGCGTGGCCGGCTTCTCCGAAAACGCCAGCAGTGGAGGCGATGAGTACGGCGCTGCCTCGCTTTTGTATGGCGACGCATCGGAAGAATTCGCGCATGCACAGGAATGTTGAAGTTAGAACCGCGTCCATCGTGGCGCGCCATTGTTTGAGCGACATTTCCTGCAGCGGGACATCGCGCGTTTCCCAGGAACCGGCATTCGCGATCAACGTGTCCACGTGGCCAAAGCGTTTTACGGCGGATGCGAACAGGCGCCGCACGGCGGATTCCTTCGTGAGCTCGGCGCTGACGAGCAACGATCGTTCAGAAGGCAATTCGAGCGCTTCTACCTGCGCGCGCTGGCGGCGATAGTGCAAGACAACGTTCGCGCCTTCTTCGGCGAACTTGCGCGCGATGGCCGAGCCGATGCCGCCGGACGCGCCGGTTACGATGACGACTTTGTTTGCCAGGTCGGTCTGCATGTTGAATGCCTTGTTGCGTTTGATTGCTCGCCGCACCTTAAAGGCAGGCGGCGCGTAAATCGTAAATCGTAAATCGTAAATGGGGAGAAGAATTTCTCGTTCAGTCGTCGCGAAATTAAATGTTGGCATCCGCTCGAACCTGCGTATTGTAACCAAACAAATTTTTTATTTTATGGCCAGAACTGAAAGACACGCAATTAAGAATCGCGAAGCCATTGCCGACATGCCGGAATGGATGAAGGAAAAGAATTGTCCGCACAAGAAGAAGTACATGGCGGGCAAACGCATCATGCCGAAAAATTTGAACGGCAAGGAGAAGCTCACATACATCATCGATGAGTGCTTTCTCGCCTACAACTCGGCGCGGCTCAAGGAAGCCTGCCAGCTTTTTGCGGATAAGATGTTGGATCCAGATGTCACGATCGGCATGAGCATTTCCGGCGCGCTCACGCCCGCGGGTCTCGGTTGCTCGAGCATCATTCCGCTCATCAAGGCTGGGTTTGTGGATTGGATCGTATCGACCGGCGCAAATTTGTATCACGACATGCATTTCGCGCTGAATTATCCGGTGCACAGCGGCAGTTTCAAATTCGACGACACCGATCTGCGCGACAACGATCTCGTGCGTATTTATGACGTGGTGATTCCTTATTCGGACGGCCTGATGGCGACGGATGAATTGCTGCGCGAGCTGCTTATCCAGCCGGAATTCCAGAAGGAAATGGGCACGGCGGAGTTGCATTATCTCATCGGCAAGTTTTGCGCGGAATACGAACGCAAGCACAAGCTGAAGGATGTGTCGGTGCTGGCCGCGGCGTATCGCGCGGGCGTGCCGTGTTACACGAGTTCGCCGGGGGATTCGACGATCGGGATGAATTTCGCGGGCGTGGAATTGCGCGGCAACAAACTGCGCGTGAACCCGTCGATTGATGTGAATGAAACCACGGCGTTCGTGCTCGGCGCCAAGCGCGGCGGCGGCCGCAGCGGTGTGGTGCTGTGGGGCGGCGGCAGTCCTAAAAATTTCATGCTGCAGACCGAGCCGCAAATCCAGGAAGTGCTCCGCATCAAGGAAGTTGGTCAGGACTTTTTCATCCAGGTGACCGACGCGCGTCCGGACACCGGCGGTCTCTCCGGCGCCACGCCGAGCGAGGCCGTGAGCTGGGGCAAGGTGGATCCGACCAAGCTGCCGGATGCGGTCGTTTGCTACACGGACACGACCATCGCGATGCCGCTGCTCACGCATTACGCGCTCGCGAAGCGCAAACCGCGCAAGCTGAAGCGCCTTTACGATCAACGCGGCAAATTGATGAAGGCGTTGACCAAGGAATATTTCACGCACAATAAGGTGAAGATGATTGACGGGAGCGAGCCGGTGTTGGATTAAGCTATCGCTGAGAAATTGGAAAGGGCGGGTGAAAGCTCGGTCTTTTTTTTATCATTGCAGCAGCATGCGTTTTATAAAAAGCGCCAGAGGGCTCGCGCACTCCGGGAGGCTGACGCGAGTCTGAGAACGCCAGAGTTTTCGTGAGGCCTTGGATTGCGGCGGCGTCACAGAATTTGCCAGACGGTCTGCATTGGGCTAAAACTCTTTCATGTCCATCACCCTCAAAGACCTTTCGGAGCGGTATCGCGTTTGTGACGGGAAAAAATTTCAACTGAAGGAATTCGAGGCGGATGATACCTGGAAATTCAAATCCAAGGAGCACGCCGAAACATTGCTCGAGCATAGTCTGGACAAGCTCGCCGAATTGCAGGGCCGGCTTTATGCGCAGAATGAGTGGGCACTGCTGCTGGTTTTTCAGGCCATGGATGCCGCGGGGAAGGACGGCACCATCAAGCACGTCATGTCGGGCGTGAATCCGCAGGGGTGCGAGGTGTTTTCCTTCAAGGCGCCTTCCGCCGAGGAACTGGATCACGATTTTCTTTGGCGCAGCTCGAAGAATCTTCCGGAACGCGGGCGCATCGGGATTTTCAACCGGTCTTATTACGAAGAAACGCTGATCGTGCGCGTGCACAAGGAATTTCTTGAGAAACAAAAACTGCCCGAGAAGCTCGTCACGAAAAATATCTGGAAGGAACGGTTTGAGGATATCAGCGCCTTCGAAAAATATCTGGATCATAATGGCATTATCGTGCGGAAGTTTTTTCTAAACGTGTCCAAGGCTGAACAAAAAGACCGCTTCTTGAAACGGCTGGATGAGCCGAAGAAGAATTGGAAATTTTCCTCGGCGGACATCCGCGAACGCCAATGCTGGCCGCAATACATGGAGGCTTACGAGGACACCATTTGCCACACGGCGAGCAAGCACGCGCCGTGGCACATCGTGCCCGCGGATCACAAATGGTTCGCGCGGTTGGTCGTGGCGTCGGTGATTGTGGACACGCTGGAGTCCCTGAAACTCACGTTCCCGGAAGTTGCGCCCGGGGTTCGCAAGGAGTTTGCCGCGGCGCGGGCGGCGTTGAATAATGAGAAGTGATTATTAGGGCGCTGCCGGAGAAGAGGGGAATACGTTGTAGCTCGGGCCGTATTGCGCGAGGTAGTGGAGCGAGTAGGCGCGTTTGAACATGATGATGGGCAGCAGCAACACGGTGCCTACATACGGAATCATAAGGAAGCAACACACCGGGCAGCAGACAACCATGATGACCAGGACCATGACGGTGGTGACCAGGGCGATGACGAGTTGAAACAGGAGGTACAGCACGAAATTCCCAAGGTTTGAGCGGAGCAGTCGACGAAATTCTCTCCACGCTTCCAGGCAGCGGTTGCCGCGTAGATACATAATCGGCACCACAAAATCGATCGTGAATTTCCGGATCAGAAAAAAGAAGAAGCCGATGACGCAAGAAGCCATGAACAAAGCGCCCAGCAACAGGATGCCCGCGAAATTCCATGCGTCATTGCGGAACATTGAAAGTGCGATGATGATCATGAACACAACGAGCGGCAGCGTGAACACCAGGCTGATTGCCCAGAGAGCAAGCCGGAACCAAAACAGGCTGTTGGCCTGGGCTTCAAAGCGGTTCCATGGCTCGGCAATTTCCGCGCGGTTCAGCGCCACGCAATACAAAAACATGAATTTGCCCCGGCTGTTCAGCCAGGTGAAAAAAATAACCAGAACGAGGACCAATACCACGATGAAAAGAGTTAGTGGTACGATCCAGGCGAGGTTTTCCAACACATACGACCTCGCGTGTTCAAACTGCTGATGGATATCGCTGCCGTGATTGGAATTGGTGTTGAAGTGGCCGCCGCTGCCGCCGCCGCGTTGCTCGCCCAACCCGGCGAGCCAAGCGCAAAAACCAATCACGAACCATTTGCCCAGGTCGAACGGATTGAACAAGACCTGGCGGACGCGTTCGATCGCCTGGGTGACCGGAGTGGTAACGCTGATCTGCTCCATGGCCCGGACGGTAGGCCCACGCCCCGCGGCTGGAAAGAATAATTTCGCACGGATTTTATAGCCGGTTGCGCAGGCGATGCATTCGCATTGCGAGGCCAACTTTTGTTCGATTCCCAACCGCCTCCACTTGTGCATACTAGGCGCGTGAAAACGATCCACCGCTATGCGGGATTGATGGGGCTTCTGCTCACCTTCGCGGCCCATGCCGAGACTTCCGGCCTGTGGGGCGCCAACGGCGAGCGATGGAATCCGCAAAGCCGATTGCCGGATTTTTCGTATGCGGGATATCATTCGGGCGAAGCGGCACTGCCAAATGTGCCGCCGGGGGTGAATGTAAAAACGTTTGGCGCGAAGGGTGATGGCGTCGCCGATGACACGGCGGCGTTTCAGAAGGCCATTCAGGAGGCGACGGCGGCGATTGAGATTCCGGCGGGCCGCTATCTCATCACCGATATTTTGGAAATTAAGCGTAGTGGCGTTGTGCTGCGCGGGGCCGGGACGGATAAAACAATTTTATATTTTCCAAAACCGCTGCAGTCCATTCGCCCGCTGATGAGCGCGACGACAGATGGAAAGCCGACCTCGGAATATTCATGGGCCGGCGGCATGATTTGGCTGAAAGGCAACTTCGGCGAGCGCACGTTGGCGAACATTTCTGCAAACGCATTGCGCGGCGATAAATCGGTGACGGTGAATTCCGCAGCCAGTTTGCGCGTGGGCCAGCGCGTGGAAATTCTGCTGACTGACAATGACAAAAACACGCTGGCGGATGAGCTGTATTCCGGTGATTCGGGCAACACGAGCAAGCTGGAGGGTTCGACGCGCGAGTCGCTGACGTGCCGCATCACAAAAATCTCCGGCAACAGAATCGAGTTCGACCGGCCGCTTCGCTTCAACATCAAACCGGAATGGAACCCGCGCGTGGTGAGTTTTGAGCCGACGGTGAGCGAATGCGCGATTGAGAATTTGTGCTTTGAATTTCCGAACACGCCCTATCCGGGCCATTTCAACGAGCAGGGTTTCAACGCGGCGGCATTCACCGAGGTGGCAAATTGCTGGGCGCGCAATTTGCGGATCACCAATGCCGACAGCGGGATTTTTTCGAAGGGACAATTTTGCACGTTCCAGGGAATCGTTTTTGAAACCGCGCGCAAGCCGGACGCGACCGGCAGCACGGGCCATCACGGGTTTGATTTCGAAGGCCAGGATAATTTTTTCACGGATTTCGATTTTCGCTGCCAGTTTATTCATGACATCACCGTGGATCATTGCGCCGCCGGAAATGTGAGCGCGCATGGCCGTGGCGTGGATATGTGTTTCGATCACCACAAACGCACGTGCTACGAAAACCTGTTCACGGACATCGACGCGGGGGCGGGCACGCATTTGTGGCGGTGCGGCGGCGGGAACGACCTGGGAAAAAATTGCGGCGCGCGCGGCACGTTCTGGAACATCCGCTCGGCGAAATCGCAGAGCTATCCGCCGGCGAGTTTCGGGCCGCCGTCCATGAATTTGGTCGCGGTGCAGTCCGGCAAGCCGTCCGAGAAAAATCCGAACGGGAAGTGGTTTGAGGTGATTGCTCCGGAGAAAATCGAGCCGCAAGATATTCATGCGGCGCAGTTGGCGCGCCGGTTGAACAAATAGTCCGTAGCCGCCGACGTCAGTCGGCGCAAATATTCCAGCGCAGACTAACGTCTGCGGCTACGGTTTTTAATTCAACGGCGGATTGATCGTTACTGAATCCGTGGTCCAATCCACTGTGACCGTTGTTCCATCGGCGTAAGTCGTTCGCTCCTGATTGTGATCTTTATCGAGAAATTGGTGGTCGGTCATCTCGAGCAGGCCGACGCGTTTGTTCAGCGCGGCCATCGTTTTCAACCAGCCAAGTTTTTTCTCGTCCAAGCCACCGACGGTCGGTGGCATTTCCGGCACGCCGCCGTAAAGAATTCCTTGCAGCAAATTTTTGTCCGCGCCGCTGCGCTGGCTGCCGAACGAAACGAGCACGGCGTCATGATACACCAAAAAGTAGAGCGGCAGGGAGTTGGTTTTCCCGGCGCTGCCGGATTGATTCACGCTGTCGACGTACGGAATGACCCAATCGGAGCCGGCCTCCGTGGAGGTGAAACCGAGATTTTGCCGCGACCAATTCAACAATGCGATTTGTCCCCGCATCGCGTCGGTGCGGGTGGTCGGATGCTCGGGATTGTAATCCTCATCCGGCGGCACGTAGCCGATGACATCGATGTAAATGCCGTCGGGGTGAATTCCGTGTTCGAAAAACAGTTCGTAGTTTTTCCGCAAATGGCCCACCTGAAAACGCGAATTGAGATAAGATTGCTTGCCGCCATCCCAATGCCGCATGAACGGAATCGGGCCTTCCTTCCAATCGCCGAAACGCGAGCCGAACGCAGCCTTCGCCGGCAATGAATCGTCCTCCTCGTGAATCGCGAATTGCGGATTGTAGGAAGGCGCGTCGACGTAGTAATCGCGATATTGATCGTGGAAAATGAACGGATAGCCGAGTTCATGGCAGGTGTCGGCGAGGCGTTTCATGCCGGCCCATCCGCCCGCGGCTTCGGCTGGCGGCAGTGAATCCGGATGCTGGCGATCGTAGCCGAGATGCGGCCAGCCGGAGACGAATACGAGTGTGCGATCGATGCCGTGCGCTTTCATCTCGCGCAATTGCTTCGCGCGCTCGTCGAAGGTTACGAGGCTGTAGTGATTGGTTTTGTCGTAGCGATCGCTGTCCTCTTTTTGATTGTGCAAAATGCCGACGCGCGTTTGCGGCGTGCCGATCATCTCGGCGAGAATGGGCGTGCGCGCGATTTTTTCCTTCAGTGAAACGAAGAGGCCGGTGTCCATCGCATAACGGCGATAACGTTTCGCCAGAGTCACGTAATTGCCTTGCTCGAAAAAACACATTCGCGCCGTGCGCAGGTAACTGAATTTGCCGAGCGAGTTCAGCCAGCGCGGACCGATGACAGTCGGGCCACCGGCGGGATGCGAGAATTGATACGCCGCGTCGTCCGGCGTTTCGATGATGACCATCATGGCTGATTTCCCCTTTTGAAATCCCCACCACGACATGGACCACGATTCGATGACGTGGCTTTGCAAGACGGTGTGGTCGGATGGATCGATCTTGCCGTCTTTGATGTGGCGAATGGGGAAATATTCCTGCGGCCAATCGCGCGGCAGCATCATGCCGCGGCCGCTGGGGAGCAGGGTATAATCGACTTCGTGAGCATCAAGCGCGGTGGGCCAGTTCAATTCGCGAACGACTGCGCTGCCTTCCTTGGCTGCGATGTCGAACACGAGTTCGTCGTCTTTTCCTTCCAGGCACACGGTCAGATACAGAGTGACGTCTGATGCGCTTTGGGCAGTTGCGGCCGAGCGCCATCCGCTCAACGTGATTTTCACGCCGGTTTTGAAACCGGTGTCGTAGGGCTCAATCGCGATTTTTTCAGCGTCCGCGAGTCGCACGGGGAATTCGGCACCGGCGGCTTTTAGCGTCATGTCTTTGGCGCCGGAGGGAACCATGGTCCAGGTCGCGGAACCGTTTTGAATGGTGATGCCCAGATCTTTTTGATCCAGAGAAACTTTGTTTTTCTGGCCGGCGATGAGCCATTTACCATTGGCATGGGAGACGGCGACTTGCGGTGCGCCCCATTCGGCGCGCGGCAGCGTTTGCGCGAGGAGGGGTGTGGAAATGAATAAGACTGCAATGCGTAGGGGTAGGGATTGCATAGTGGGATGGACGCTGGATGTGTCGTGTTGGTTTCAGAGTTTAGTGGAGCGCCGAGCACCGGCTCGGCTTTGGCGCAGATACGTCCAACTTGCCGAGCAGGTACTCGGCGCTCCGATTTGACTCATTTAACCGATTTAACTATTTAACAATTTCCGAACCTGTGTATCTTGTGCCGCCGCGTGAACTTGCCCAATCGAGTTCGCGCGATTTATGACCGCAAAAGAGTTGCAACGTCTCGCAAAGGAACACGGCACGCCCGTGGTGATCATCGATCACGACGTGATTCGGAAGAATTATGCCGAGTTCAAAAAGCATCTGCCGAAGGTGCAGGCGTATTATGCCGTAAAGGCGAATCCGGCACCGGAAATCGTGCGCACGCTGTACAAGGCCGGCGCCAGTTTCGATGTCGCGTCGCTGCCCGAGTTCATGACGGTTTACGAAAACATTGAGGGCCTCGCGCCCAGGGCGCAGCAGGATTTTATTTGGGACAAGATCATTTACGCGAATCCGACCAAACCGAAGGAGACGCTGCTGGTGCTGGATAAATACAAGCCGCTCGTCACGTTTGATAATGTGACCGAGCTGGAAAAAATTCGCAAATACGCGCCGCACGCGGGTGTGGTGTTGCGGTTGGCGGTGGCGAACACGGGTTCGCAATGCGAGCTTTCTAACAAGTTCGGCTGCAATCCGGGTGAAGCGGTGGATTTGATCCTTGCAGCGTTCAAGTTGGGGCTGGTTGTGGAAGGGCTCAGCTTCCATGTCGGCAGCCAGTGCACGAATTTCGAAAATTTTGTGCAGGCGTTGAATATCGCGGCGGCGGTGATGAAGGAATCGAAGTCGCGCGGGCACGAAATCAAGATTCTCGATATCGGCGGCGGTTTCCCGGCGCATTATGACGAACATGTGAAGCCGTTCAGCCAGCTCGCGCGGAAGGTTAACGCGGAGATTACCCGGCTGTTTCCGGAAGACATCCAGATTCTTGCGGAGCCGGGGCGTTTTCTCGTGGCGACGGCGGCGACTTCGGTGGCGCGCGTCATAGGCAAGGCCGTTCGCGAGGGTAAACGCTGCTATTATATTGATGACAGTGTGTATCACACGTTCAGTGGGATTATTTTCGACCATTGCCAATATCGATTGAAATCGTTCAAGAAGGGGAAAACGGAAATTTGCGCCGTGTTCGGCCAGACGTGCGATGGCCTGGATGTGATTTCGCAATCGGAGGAATTGCCGCCGTTGGAAATCGACGATTTGGTTTACTCGGAAAACATTGGGGCATATAGCAACGCGTCGGCGACGTATTTCAACGGATTTCCGCCGGCGAAGGTGATTCATATTAATCTTTGACCCGGAAAGCCGAAACGAACCCTCATTTGCCCTCAAGCCACGCTTGCTTTCCCTTTGGAGCCAATCCATGCTGAAGATGTCAACTATTCGAGTCCCGCCGAGTTGGGGCTGACGTGACGGAATGAGTACATTACCTGATAACGAACTGGACCTGGAAAAGCTTTTCCTGCCTGCCTGGGCGCAAGAGCCCTCTACTGCAAAATACGCCAATTACCAAGGCGGCGGTGAAGACCGCGGAGACCGGCGCGATCGCCGCGGACCGCGTCCACCGCGCCGTGATGGCGGCCCTGGTGGTCCGCGCGGAAACCGTCCACCGGGCGAGCGCCGTGGACCGCGTCCTGAAGGCGGCCGTGGCGGCAAACCCTTCGGCCCGCGCCGCGATTTTGATCGAGGCGAAAGGCGGGAACCGCGCCGCGAAACTCCGCCCCCGTTGCCGGAGGTGAATGTCGCGCTCGCGCCCGACGGAAAGGGCGTGGAATCACTTGCGCGCCAGATCAAAGTCACCGCGCGCGCGTATCCCCTGTTCGATATTGCCCGATTGATTTTGCAGAAGCCGGAGCGTTACTCGGTTGTGTTCAGCGTGAAGAAAAACGCGGAAGGCAAGCCGGTTCAGCCGTTGTTCCTCTG
>Ga0068855_100008311_pt1 | contig 12545 bp, 11 predicted proteins | sample KBSCornC52_FD_66592 | JGI IMG/M metagenome (GOLD analysis project Ga0068855, IMG submission 66592) | Corn rhizosphere microbial communities from Kellogg Biological Station, Michigan, USA - KBS Corn C5-2 | ecosystem: Host-associated > Plants > Roots > Rhizosphere > Soil ...
GCGATGCTCGTAGCTGGCGCGGATTGTCGAGGATCGAGGCGTCGCTGGTGCCGACGTGCTCGATCCCGATCGCGGTCCAGTTGAGGCCGACGGTGTGGCGGCAGATCGTCGAGAGCGGAACAAGCTGGTAGATCGTCCCGTCCCGATCGACCACGAAGTGGGCGCAGGTGCCGGGCTTCTCGCCGAGCTCCCCGTCGGGCGTGTCGGCGGCGAACGTGTTCCACGCCGACGAGAACGTCGTCGAGGCGGTGTAGTGCTCGACGATCACGTGCGGCCCCTGAAGGCGCCACGTGTCGAGGCCGTAGTGCCGTTGCGCGTACTGGGCGGTCTCGGCACGGCGCTCGGCGCCGAATGGGATCGGCTTGGCGACGATCGCCGGCCGCGCGGCGACGGGCGCGAGCAGGAGGTGCAGCGCGAGCAGGAACCGCACGCGCGCAGGCTACCCCCAGATCTCCTCGGCGGTCTCGACGATCAGCCGCAGCTTCGCCCGCTCCTCGTCCACCGTGAGCGCATTCCCCTCGACGGTCGACGAGAAGCCGCATTGGGGCGAGAGGCAGAGCTGTTCCAGCGGGACGAACTTGCTCGCCTCGTCGATCCGCCGCTTCAGATCGTCCTTCTGCTCGAGCTCCCCGCGCTTCGTCGTGACGAGGCCGAGCACGACGAACTTGCCCGGCGGGACGAGGCGGAGCGGCTCGAACCCACCCGAGCGCTCGTCGTCCCATTCCATGAAGAAGCCGTCGACCTCGAGCTCGTTGAACAGCGCGTCGGCCACGAACTCGTAGCCGCCCTCGGCAACCCAGGACGAGCGAAAGTTGCCGCGACACATGTGCGTGGTGACCGCCATGCCTTCGGGGCGGCCGGCGAGCGCCTCGTTGATGTGGCGGATGTACTCGACGTGCTGGCGATCGGGATCGCCGCCGATCGATTCGACGTAGGCGCGCTGGTGCGGGTCGTTCAGGTACGCCAGGCTCGTGTCGTCGAACTGCAGGTAGGTGCAGCCGAGCTCGCCGATGCGGCGCACCTGTTCACGGTACGCGGCGGTCAGGTCGACCCAGAAGGCATCGAGCTCCGGATAGACGTCGCGGTCGATTGCCGCGCGGCCGCCACGGTAATGGACCATGCTCGGCGAGGGGATCGTGAGCTTGGGTGTCGCGCCGTCCACCTGCCGCTGCAGGAACGAGAAGTCGTCGCCGAAGATCGTCTTCGACACTCCGATCTTGCCGTCGATGTGCAACGCAGCCGGAGTGAAGTCGATCGTGCCGCCGGCGTTGTGGAACTCGACCTTCATGTCGCCCGGCGCCTTGCTCATCCCGTCCAGCTGGTAGATGAAGTCCATGTGCCACGACGCCCGGCGGAACTCGCCGTCCGTGGCCGTCTGCAGCCCGGCGTCACGCTGCAGCTGCACCACGTCGCGGATGGCGTCGTCCTCGATCGCGCGCAGCTCGGCGGCGTCGATCGTGCCGGCGGCGAAATCGGCACGTGCCTGCAAGAGGTTTGGCGGGCGCAAGAGGCTTCCGACGTGATCTGCTCGGAACGGAGGAGTGGCGCGACGCGACAAATCAGGCTCCTTTCGATTGGTCGAGGGCGGCTCGCAGCGCCGTGCGATCGATCGCACGGCGCAGCACCTTGCCGCTAGGACCGTGCGGCAGTTCGTCCACGACGACGATGCTACGGGGGTACTTATACGCCGCGATCCGTTCGCGCACGAAGGACTGCAGCTCGGAACGATCGGCTGACCGGCCGTCGCGCGGCACGATCAGCGCGACGACCTCCTCGCCGAGAACGGGGTCGGGGACGCCGACGACGACCACCTCGCGCACTGCCGGATGTGCGTAGAGGATCTCCTCGACCTCACGCGGATACACGTTGTAGCCGCCACGGATGATCACGTCCTTCTTCCGGTCGACAAGGAACAGGTAGCCGTCCTCGTCGACGCGTCCGATGTCACCCGTCGCGAGCCAGCCCTCCGGGGATACCGCTGCGCGCGTCTCGGGCTCGTTGCGCCAGTAGCCGCGCATGATCCCGGGGCCGCGTACGAGCACCTCGCCGTGGCCGTCGGCGACCTCGTCGATCCTGATCTCGGTGCCGTCGATCGCCTCGCCGACCGACCCGGGCTTGACCGGCCGCCCGCGGCGATGGCTCGTCACGGTGCCGGCCGCCTCGGTCAACCCGTAGCCCTCGAGCACCTCGCAGTCGAACCGCTTTGCGAACGCATGCAGTGTCTCGGCCGCGAGTGGCGAACCGCCGCAGTGCGCGACACGCAGCTGCGGTACCTCCACCGCGGACTCGGCTGCTGCGAGGAGGGCGATGCACATCGTCGGCACCCCGAGAAAGACCTGGACGTTCTCGCGCGCGAACAGGTCGAGAGCGGCTTTCGCCTCGAACCGCTCGACGAGAGCCACCGATGCGCCCGCTGCCAGCGTCATGTTCAGCGCAGCCGACATGCCGAAGACGTGTGCGAGCGGGGCGCCGCCGAACACGACGTCCTCGTGCGTGACAGCGAGCAGCCTGCCGAGCGTCGTGGCGACCATGCGCAGCCCGGTGTGGGTCAGCTCGGCGCCCTTCGGGCCGCCGGTCGTGCCCGACGTATAGAGGATGACGGCGGTCTCACTCGCCTCCACCGGCGCGAGCTCGTCGATGCTCGGTGCGTCCACCGCCTCGGCGGGGTCGACCCGCTCGATGCTGACGTCGTCGCGTGCGGGCAGCGTCACGACCATGCGTGCGCCGCAGTCCGCCAGGCGATGAGCGACCTCGTCGCGCTTGAGCAGGTAGTTGAGCGGGACGACGATCGCGCCCAGGCGGAGTGCGCCGTAGTAGGCCGCCGCGAACGCGGGGATGTTCGGCAGGAGCAGCGCCACCCGGTCGCCACGCTCGACGCCGCGGGCGCGCAACAGGCCGGCAAACCGGGCAGCGAGCGCATCGAGCTCGCCGTAGCTCAGCGCTTGCCCGTTCGACGTCAGCGCAGAGCGTGTCGCATGCGTGCGCGTCGCGTCGCGGAGCAGCGCCGCGAGGTTTGCGTCAGCTCGGGCGCTCATAGGGCTGCAGGCCCGGGCGGATCCGTTTCTCGTCGAGGAACTGCGCAAGGCCTTCTTCGCGGCCGCGCTCCGAGTCGAGGAACTGCGACTGCTCGAGCTTCGCGTAGAGGTAGTCCTCGGCGTCATCCCAGCTCATGGCCTGGCAGTGCTTGAAGCCGAGCTTCGCCGACCGCAGCACCACGGGGTTCTTGGCGAGCAGCTCGCGGGCGAGCGTCTCGACCTCGCCGCGCAGCCGCGCGAGCGGCACGCTCGCGTTGACCAGGCCGAGCTCGGCGGCCCGGCGTCCGTCGAACGTGCGCCCGGTCATGATGTAGAGCAGTGCCGCACGCGAGCCGACCGTTTCGGCGAGCGCCCGGCTGACCACGCTGCCGGGCGGGATGCCCCAGTTGATCTCCGAAAGCCCGAAGGTCGCCTCGTCGGCCGCGATTGCGAGGTCGCACGCGACGAGGGGCGTGAAGGCGCCGCCGAAGCACCAGCCGTTCACCATCGCGATCGTCGGCTTCGCGAAGTTCCGAAGCAGGCGCCACTGCCACAGCGCGGCGTCGCGCCGCACGCGGCGCTGCACGTGCTCCGGTGCGCGATCGACCTCGCGGAAGTACTCCTTCAGATCCATTCCTGCCGAAAACGACTCGCCCGCACCCGTGAGCACGACGGCGCCGCAGCTGTCGTCGGCATCGAGCGTCTGCAGCACGTCGATCATCTCGGCGTTCAGCTGCGGGCTCATCGCGTTGCGTTTCTCGGGGCGGTTCAGCTCGACCCAGGCGATTCCCTCGTCGTGGGTCACGCGAACGGTCTCCCAGCCGGCGGCGTTCATCGCACGAGTATAAGGGAACCTGACATTCAAGTGTCGAGCTGCTCGATGCAGCTCGCGAGCGCCGCCGCGAACTTCGCGGCCTGCGCCTCGGTCAGGCCCGAGAGCATCTCCCGCTCGATCGCGGCCACCGTTCGATTTGCAGCGGCAAGCGTGCGTTTGCCGGCCGCCGTCAACTCCGTGCGGAGCACACGCGCGTGGTCGGGGTCGGGACGGCGCGAGACCAGGCCGAGGCCGACCAGGTGGGCGAGCACCTCGTTCATCGACTGCGGCGTGATCAGCGTCCGGCGCGCGAGTTGCGCGTTCGACAGGCCGGGTCTGCTCCGCAGCACGGAGAGCGCCGTGTACTCGGCGAGCGTCAGGCCGTGCGGCGCAAGCGCGTCGCCCAGGCGGCGGCGCAGCAGCCGGTCGAGGCGTCCGACGAGATAGGTGGCACGGGGCATTACCCGCTAGTCTCGCCGCCCATGATCGATGTCGGCAAGGTTGTCGCGATCGACGTGCACGTTCATGCCGAGGTTTCGCGGCGTTCGGGCGAGGACGGTCTGAAGCCCGAGTGGCGCGCTGCGGCGGGCGAATACTTCCACGAGGGCGGCCTGCCCACCGCCGACGACGTCGCCGTGTACTACCGCGAACGGAACATGGCGGCGGTGATCTTCACGGTCGACGCCGAGACGCAGACCGGGCGCGCCGCGGTGCCGAACGAGGAGATCTTCGAGGTCGCTGCCGCGAACCCCGACGTGCTGATCCCGTTCGCGTCGATCGACCCCGGCAAGGGCGCGCGAGCGGTCGAGGAGGCGCGGCGGCTGATTCGCGACTACGACGTCCGCGGGTTCAAGTTCCACCCGAACATCCAGGCGTTCTTCCCGAACGACCGCGCGGTCTATCCGCTCTACGAGGCGATCGCAGAGGCCGGCTTGCCGGCGCTCTTCCACACCGGGCATTCGGGCATCGGCTCGGGCCTGCCCGGCGGCGGCGGCATCCGGCTGAAGTACTCGAACCCGATCTACGTCGACGACGTCGCCGTCGACTTCCCCGAGCTGCCGATCGTGCTCGCCCACCCCTCGTTTCCCTGGCAGGACGAGGCGATCTCGGTCGCGCTGCACAAGCAGCAGGTCTATATCGACCTCTCGGGCTGGTCGCCGAAGTACTTCCCGCCGGTGCTCGTGCAGTACGCGAACACGCTGCTCCGAGAGCGCGTCCTCTTCGGCTCCGACTATCCGATGATCACGCCCGACCGCTGGCTTGCGGACTTCGAGCAGGCGGGCTTTCGCGACGAGGTGCGGCCGCTGATCTTGAAGGAGAACGCGGCGCGGTTGCTCGGGCTCGAACGTTCCGCTGTCTAGGACAGTGTGTTGACAACCGGACAACAACGGGCGTAGCGTCGGTCCGCGACCATCCATCGGCGATCCAGGAGGCGTTGTGGCTGACGAGAGCGAGGGCAAGCAGGCGACCACGGGCATCTCGAGGCGTGAGCTGCTCAAACGGGCCGGCGTCGGCGCCGGAGGAATGGCGCTCTCGGGCGCGATCCCGACTGCTGCGTGGGCACGTCCGAAGGGCACGACGACTGCCGCGGCCAACACGATCAAGCTTGGCTTCATCAGCCCCATCACCGGCCCGGCGGCCGGCTTCGGCGAGGGGGACGCCTACATCATCGGCCTGGCGAAGAAGGCGTTCGCGAAGGGCCTGACGATCGGCGGCCAGCACTACGGCGTCGAGATCGTCTCGAAGGACAGCCAGTCCAACCCGGCCCGCTGCGCACAGGTTGCGAACGACCTGATCCACAGCGAGAACGTCGACCTCTTGCTGGCGACGTCGACCCCGGAGTCCGTCAACCCGGCGTCCGACGCGGCGGAGGCTGCGCAGGTGCCGTCGATCGCGACGATCGTGCCGTGGCAGTCGTGGTACTTCGGGCGCGGAGCGAAGCCCGGCAAGCCGTCCCCGTTCAAGTACTCGTACCTCTTCTGCTTCGGCGGCGAGGACTTCGGCATCGCCTACACGCACCTGTGGCCGCAGGTGAAGACCAACAAGCGGATCGGCGTGATGTGGCCGAACGACGCCGACGGCAACGCGTTCCGCGAGAGCCTCGGGCCGTTCCTCGAGAAGGCCGGCTACAAGATCATCGACCCGGGTGCCTACCAGGACGGAACGACCGACTACACGAAGCTGATCTCGGTCTACAAGAAGAACAACTGCCAGATCTTCCACTGCGGGCCGATCCCGCCCGACTTCACGACGCTCTGGCGGCAGGCGGCGCAGCAGGGCTACACCGACATGGTCAAGATCGCGCAGCTCGCGAAGACGGGTCTGTTCCCGTCGCAGGTCTCGATCCTCGGCAAGCTCGGGCCGAAGCTCGCCAGCGGCGCCTACTGGACGCCGCACTTCCCGTACGTGTCACCGCTCACCGGCCTCTCGTCGAAGAAGATCGGCGACGGGTACACGCAGAAGACGGGCCGCCAGTGGAACCAGCAGCTGGGCGCGTCGCTCGCCCTGTTCGACGTCGCCGCCGCCGCGCTCAAGGCGAGCGGCGATCCGAAGAACAAGGACAAGGTGGCGGCTGCGATGAAGCACCTGAAGGTGACCACGTCGCTCGGCCATCTCCACTGGGGGACCGGCGGAGCCAAGAACCCGGTCGCCAATGTCGTCCGGACGCCGATCATCGGCGGGCAGTGGGTGAAGACGAAGGGCAAGTTCCCGCTCGACTTCCTCCTCTGCGAGCACTCGGACGACCCGAACGTGCCGATCCAGACCCACCTCAAGCCGTACAACTAGGCCCGGTCCTCTGGGGGTCGCCAGGATGTTCGGTGAGGGTGCGTCTCGCGCCCTCACCGGGCGTCCTCTATTCCATGCATCGATGCAACCAACCCGCCAGCCGCCTCAGGATCCGGTGAGCGCCGGCGGCTCGATCCTCGCCGCCGAGGGGCTCGGGAAGCGCTTCGGTGCGCTCGTCGTCCTCGACGGTGTCGACTTCTCGGTCGGGGTGGGCGAGGCGGTCGGGATCGTGGGCCCGAACGGTGCCGGCAAGACGACGCTGCTCAGCGTCCTCGCCGGGTCGCAGCGGCCGAACGCCGGCCGCGTGCTCTTCCGCGGCTCGGATGTGACCTCGACGAGCGCAGCGACGCGGAGCCAGCTTGGCGTGGCGCGCGCCCATCAGGTGCCGAAGCCGTTCGGCGCGATGACGGTGTTCGAGAACGTGTACGTGGGAGCATCGAGCGGCGGCCGCAGGCGTGGGCGGCAGGCGCACGAGCGCTGCATCGAAGTGCTCGGCCTGTGCGAGATGCTCGAGGTCGCGAACCGCCGTGCCGAGAGCCTGGGCCTGCTCGACCGCAAGCGGCTCGAGCTGGCGCGTGCGCTCGCAACCGATCCCGCGGTGCTGCTGCTCGACGAGATCGGTGCGGGCCTGACCGACGAGGAGGCCTCGCGTCTCGTCGTCACGATCCGCGAGCTGCGCCGGCAGGGGATCGCGCTTGTCTGGATCGAGCACATCGTCCACGTGCTCGTGCAGGTGATCGACCGGCTGGTCTGCATGGATGCCGGACACGTGATCGCCGACGGCGAACCCGCTGCGGTGATGGCTGACGCCGCGGTGATCGACGCGTACCTCGGGAGCGCGGTCGCGTGAGCCTCCTGCAGGTCGAGTCCTTGAGCGCCGGGCACGGGTTGTTGCAGGCCGTGCGCGACGTGTCCCTGTCGCTCGACGAAGGCGAGACGCTCGCCCTGGTCGGGGCAAACGGAGCGGGGAAGACGACGCTGCTGCGGACGATCGCCGGCGCGCACCGGCCGACCTCGGGGCGCATCGTTCTCGACGGTCGGGACATCACCCGCGTGCCTGCGCACAAGCGGGTTGGCCTGGGGATTGCGCTGGTCCCCGAGGGGCGGCGCCTCTTCGCCGATCTGACGGTCGAGGAGAACCTCTCGGTCGCGGCCGCCAAGCGCCGCTCCGGCCCCTGGAACGTCGCCTCGGTGATCGAGGCATTTCCGATCCTCGAGCCGCTGCGCCGAAAGCGCGCCGCGACGCTGTCGGGCGGCGAGCAGCAGGCGACCGCGATCGGGCGCGCGCTGATGACCAATCCGCGCGTGCTGTTGCTCGACGAGGTTTCGCTTGGCCTGGCGCCCGTCGCCGTCGACGGGGTCTACCGGTCGTTGCAGGCACTGCTCGACGCCGGCGCCACCGTCGTGCTCGTGGAGCAGGATCTCTCGCGCGCGCTCAAGGTCGCCGACCGCGTCGCCTGCCTGCTCGAAGGGCGGATCGTGCTCGAAGGGACGCCGTCCGCGCTGAGTCGCGAGCAGGTGACCGAGGCGTACTTCGGGCTGCGGCAGCCCGCCGCCGCCGGCGAGGGACGCGCATGAGCTGGGTCAATGCGGTGGTTCAGGGAGTCCTGCTGGGCGGGGTGTACGCGTTGCTCGCGACCGGGCTATCGCTGATGTTCGGCGTGATGCGCATCATCAACCTGGCACACGGATCGCTGGCGCTGATCGGCGCGTACATGGCGGTGCTGCTCGTCGACCACACGGGCCTGACGCCGTATCTCGCGATCATCCCGATCCTGCCGGGCGCGTTGATCGTCGGGTACGTGCTGCAGCGCACGCTGCTCGAGCGCAGCCTGCGCTCGAGCCAGCTGGTGCCGCTGCTCACGACGTTCGGGCTGCTGATCATCATCGGCAATCTCCTGCAGCGGTTCTTCTCGCCGAACTCGCAGTCGCTCGACCCAGGACGCCTCGGTGTCTGGAGCTGGAAGGTGACGAGCAGCATCACCATCTCCGCGTTTGCGGCGCTGATCCTCGGTGTCGCGATCATCGTGCTCGGCGGGCTGCAGCTCTTCCTCTCACGCACGCGCACCGGCCGTGAGCTGCGCGCGACCGCGGACGATCCCGACACCGCCGAGCTCGTCGGCATCGACGCCCGCTCGGTGTACGCGCGCGCGACGGCGATCGCGGTGGCGACGGCGGCGCTCGCGGGCATCTTCCTCGGCCTGCGTTCGGCCTTCGGCCCGTCCGACGGCGCGTCGATGCTGATCTTCGCGTTCGAGGCCGTTGTGATCGGCGGGCTCGGCTCGCTCTGGGGCACGTTGCTCGGCGGCATCGCGCTCGGCATCGCCCAGAACATCGGCGAGCAGGTCGACCCGCAGTACTTCGCGCTCTTCGGCCACATCGTCTTTCTCGTCGTGCTCGTCGTGCGTGCGCTGATCGAGTCGGGCCGGCTCAGCACGATTCGGAGGGTGTCGGCATGAGCCGTAGGCTCGACGGAGGCTCCAGAAGATGCTGCAAGCGCGCGGAGGCGGCGGCTTGCCCGCCGGCGGAGCGCGCATGAGCGAGCAGGCGGTGACTGTGCCACCAGTGCTCGAGGTGCGGCGCTGGACGGCGATGTCGATCTCGTTCACGTCGGCGTTTGCCGCGCTGATCGTGCTGCTCGTCTTCGTGCCGGTGGTGATGAGCGAGAACGCGGTGCAGAAGCTGATCTCGCTCTTCATCCTCGTGATCCTCGCGGTGATGTGGAATGCCCTGGCTGGTTTCGGCGGCCTCGTCTCGGTGGGGCAGCAGGCGTTCATCGGGATCGGGGCCTACAGCACGCTCTACCTGACGTACCTGCACAACGTGAACCCGTTCCTCGCGATGCTCCTCGCCTCGCTGTTCACCGGGCTGGTCGCGATCCCGATCTCGTTCATCGTGCTGCAGCTGCGCGGCGGGGCGTTCGCGATCGGGACGTGGGTGATCGCGGAGGTGGCGATGATCCTCTTCACGATCTACAGCAAGCTCGGGGGAGGGACGGGGCTGTCGTTCAACTCGATGACGCTGACGTACCCCGACCCTCACCGCCGGCTCGAGTACATCTACTGGGCCGCGCTGGGCACGACCGCCGTGCTGCTCCTGATCGTCTTCGCGCTCTTGCGCACACGCGTCGGGGCGTCGTTGCAGGCGATCCGCGACGACGAGGACGCGGCCGCGTCGGTCGGCGTGCGTGTGATGCGGAGGAAGGGGATGGTCTTCGTGCTCGCCGCTCTCGGCTGCGGCGCCGCCGGCTGTCTGATCCTGACGAACCAGTTCTTCGTGTCGCCGCCGTCGATCTTCAGCGTCGATTATTCGGCGCTGATGATCTTCATGGTGCTCGTGGGCGGCCTGGGCACGTTCGAAGGGCCGATCATCGGCGCGATCATCCTCTTCGTGATCCAGAACGAGCTGGGCGACAACGGCGTCTGGTACTTCGTCCTGCTCGGCGCGATCGCGATCGGCTTCGCCCTGCTGCTGCCGCGCGGGCTCTGGGGCACGATCGTCGACCGCTTCGGCGTACAGCTGCTGCCCGTGGGCCACCGCCTGGAGCGAAAGCGCTCGAACGAAAGCGCCTCGAACGGAAGCGGCAGGCGGCGGGCGAGGAGTAAGACATGAGGGACGAACCGATTTCCAGCCGTCAGACCGAGTGAAGGGAGCAAGGGTGGCCACCGTTCAGTCAGAGACACGCGATGTTCAGCAGTTCATCGGCGGCGAATGGGTCGGCGCCTCGTCGGGCGCGACGTTCGACGACCTCGACCCGTTCACCGGCGACGTCGTCGCGCGCGTGCCGGCGGGTACGCGCGAGGACGCACACCTGGCCGTCGAGGCAGCGGCGGCCGCCTTCCCCGCGTGGTCGCAGACGCCGCCGGCCGAGCGCCAGCGCATCTTCCTGAAGGCTGCGGACCTGCTCGAGGAGCGCGCCGAAGACGTTGCTTCGTGGCTGATCCGCGAGACCGGGTCGGCGTTCGGCTTCTCGATGTTCCAGCTGCATTTCGTGCCGGGGCTCTTCCGGCAGGCGGCCGCGCTGGCCTACGCGCCGCTCGGTGAGGTGATCCCGTCGGATACCGGCGCGTTCTCGATGGGGCTGCGCCGCCCCGTCGGCGTCGTGGGGGCGATCGCGCCGTGGAACGCGGCGTTGATCCTCTCGGCTCGGTCGATCGCTGCGCCGCTCGCGCTGGGGAACACCGTCGTGCTCAAGCCGTCCGAGCTGTCGCCGTACGCGGGCGGCCTCCTGTGGGGAGAGATCTTCGCCGAGGCCGGGCTGCCTGCCGGTGTGCTCAACGTCGTCACGCACGCGCCGGGAGAGGCGGCGGGGATCGGCGACGAGCTCGTCGAGAATCCGCACGTTCGCCGGCTCAACTTCACCGGCTCGACGGCGACCGGGCGCAAGCTCGCGGAGGCCGCCGGGCGCAACCTGAAGCGGATCGTCCTCGAGCTCGGGGGCTACAACCCGCTGATCGTCCTCGCCGACGCCGACGTCGAGTACGCGGTCAACGCAAGCGCCTTCGGCGCATTCATGCACCAGGGACAGATCTGCATGTCGGCCCGCAGGATCATCGTCGAGCGCCCGGTGGCGGACGAGTTCATCGCAAAGCTCGTTGCCAAGACCAAGGGCTTGAAGACGGGCAACCCCAGCGAGCACGACACCGTGATCGGGCCGCTGATCAACTCGAGCGCGCTCGACATGGTGCGCGGCCGCGTCGAGGAGGCTGTCGCCAAGGGCGCGACGCTCCTTGCGGGCGGCGGCAGTGTCGGCTCCTGCTTCCAGGCCACGCTGCTCGCCGACGTGCCCGAGGACTCGGACTTCGCACGGTACGAGACGTTCGGGCCCGTTGCGGCGATCGAGGTGGTCGACGGCGCCGACGAAGCGGTCGCACGCGCGAACGCGACGAGCTACGGCCTGGCATCCGGGATCATCACGACGAACCCGGAGCAGGGGCTCGCGCTCGCCCAGCGGATCGAAGCGGGCATCGTCCATGTCAACGACCAGCCCGTCGGCGACGAGCCGCAGATGCCGTTCGGCGGAGTCAAGGACAGCGGCTTCGGGCGCTTCGGCGGGCAGGCGGTGGTCGGCGAGTTCACCGAGGTGCACTGGATCACGGTGCAGAGCGGATCGCATCCGTTCCCGTTCTGAGGGTTAGATGACTAGTGGCTGAGATCGTCACCCTCGGGGAGGCCGTTCGAGAGCTCGTCAGCGACGGGCAGGTCGTCGCGCTCGAGGGCTTCACGCATCTGATTCCGCACGCGGCGGGTCACGAGCTCGTGCGGCAGGGCCGGCGCGAGCTGACCCTCGTGCGGATGACTCCCGACGTGGTCTATGACCAGCTGATCGGAGCCGGCTGCGCGCGCAAGCTCGTCTTCTCGTGGGGCGGTAACCCGGGCGTCGGCTCGCTGCACCGGCTCCGCGACGCGATCGAGCACCAGTGGCCTGCGCCGCTCGAGCTGGAGGAGCACTCGCACGCCGGAATGGCCGCCGCCTACGCCGCAGGCGCTTCGGGCCTGCCGTTCGGCGTCCTGCGCGGCTACGCGGGGACCGATCTCGTCGAGCAGACGACCGTCGCTCCGATCGACTGCCCTTTCACCGGCGAGCGGCTCGCTGCCGTTCGCGCGCTGCGTCCCGACGTGGGCATCGTGCACGCACAGCGCGCCGACCGGCACGGCAACGTGCAGCTGTGGGGAATCGCGGGTGTCCAGAAGGAGGTCGTGCTCGCCTCGACCCGCTCGGTCGTCACCGTCGAGGAGATCGTGACGGAGCTCGAGCCGAAGCCCGGTGCGGTCGTGATCCCCGGCTGGGCTGTGTCGGCAGTCGCGCTGGCGCCGCACGGGGCGCATCCCTCGTACGCGCATGGCTACTACGACCGCGACAACGCGTTCTACCTCGCCTGGGACGAGATCAGTCGAGACCGCGAGCGCTTCCGGGTCTGGATGAAGCA
>Ga0068855_100008314_pt1 | contig 12542 bp, 9 predicted proteins | sample KBSCornC52_FD_66592 | JGI IMG/M metagenome (GOLD analysis project Ga0068855, IMG submission 66592) | Corn rhizosphere microbial communities from Kellogg Biological Station, Michigan, USA - KBS Corn C5-2 | ecosystem: Host-associated > Plants > Roots > Rhizosphere > Soil ...
AGATCTTTGCCCCTCTTTACTGCTGTCCTGTCGCGTTCGTGTTGCCTGACAAGTCCTGCCATTCGACGTTTTCGGCCGTCATGCCGGTGGAACTGCCCCACACGATCGCCGACCCGTAGTCATAGCCGACGGTGTTGCTGCCCCAGACGATGGCCGACGCCCAGGAATCGGGATTGGTCCACACGACATTGCTGCCCCACACGATCGCGCTGCCCCAGCTGACGTTGCTGCCCCAAACGATCGCCTGTGCCCAGGCCGGTTGGTTGACCCCGACCGTGCTGCCCCACACGATCGCATTGCCCCAGACAATCGCCTGATTCCATTCGAGGCTAACGCCGTCGATCGTCGTCCACGGAAACGGCGTCGTCGTCAGCCAATAGCCCCCGGTTGACGTTCCGGTTTTGACGGTGCGGCCCAGATCGATCGCACCTTTCGTGTTGAGCGAGCCGCTCCCTTTTCTGAGCGGGTCGTACTCCACTCCCGCGTCGTCGTGGATCCCGAGCGCGGTGTATTCGAGGATGGCCTTGACCGCGTTCGGCGTCAGCGACGGGTGATACGGATACGAGTTCGCCGATCGGTTCGCCTCCACGAGGAGCGCGATCGACCCGGTGGTGACCGCCGTCGCCATGCTCGTGCCGCTGAGGAGCATGTAGTCCGGATCCGCGGCCTTCAGCTGCGGATACGTCTGATAGAGATATCCCTTTTTCGCGGCGACCGCGACGATGTTGTGCCCGGGACTGACGATGTCCGGCTTCATATAGCCGTCGTACCACGTCGGACCGGCCGAGCTGTAATTGGGAATCCGGTCGTCGCCGCGCGCCACCGTGCCTTCGATATTGACCGCGCCGACGGTGATGGCGGACGGCGCATTGCCAGGCGATGTGATGCCGGCGTAGCCCGTGGTGCCCGTCGTCGGATTCACGCCGTAGTTCCCCGCAGCGGCGACGACAATTACACCGGCCTGGGTCGCGCGCTCGACCGCCTGGTCCAGGGGATCGGTCGCGGCAGGCTCGTAGATCGGATGCCCGAGCGACAGGTTGATGATGTCGATGCCGAGCGCCGCTTTGTTCGCGACGGCGAAATCAACCGCGCGGATGACGTCACTCGTATAGCCGGCGCCATTCTTGTCGAGCACCTTGAGGATGACGAACTTCACCTTCGGCGCCAGACCGTGATAGGCCGCGTTGGTCGACAGGGCGCCGGATCCGCCGATGATTCCGGCGACGTGGGTGCCGTGTCCGTAATCGTCGAACGGCGACTTCGCCGCGAACCCTCCGTTGGTGAAGTCGTAGAACGCCGTCACGCGGTTCTGAAACTCGCTCGACATCTCGAGGCCGGAGTCGATGACCGCGATGCCGACGTTCTTCCCCGTCCACGTCGAGTTGTCCACGCCCAATGTCTGGCGCAGCATCTCTGGCGCAACGATCGGACCCGATGTGTCGGCGCCGTTTGGCAGCAGCACGTTCGTCGCGAGATCCAGGACGCCGCCAACCACGTTGAGCAGCCCGCCGACGACGCCGCCCAGCAGGCTGTGAGGACGGACGATCGCGTCGAGAGAGACGGACAGAATCGCGTCGTTGTCGGCGAGGTCCGTGAGGTCCTCGCGATGAACGATCGCGGTGAATGCGTCGAGCGAATCATGGTCGAAAAGAATCTGACCGCCACGCGCCGTGAGCTTGTCGCGCACCGCCGCACGCTGGTCAGCGCGCACGCGCACGATCACGCGCTGCGGTCCCAGGCTGCCGTCGTCGACGACGGCGCGAAGCGCGGCGTCGAGTCGGCCGATGCGATGGGCGCCGGCCTGGTGGCGCGCGGGTCCGCCGGTCGCGCGAATCGGGGCGCCGCTGCCGGCAAACAGCGCGATTATCAGTGCCAGGCCGAATGGGAGGTGTCGATGCATTCGCTTCATCAAGGGGAGCCGCCTCACAAGAGATCCGCCGGTTCCGTAATCAGGTGTCCCAGAAATAGACGACCTGAATGGCTGACCGAAGCCGAGCAATTCGTGCGCCACAGGCAGCACACGCTGCTAAGCACTTGAATCAACGGATGTTGTGTGGAAGATCCGCGCGGGCCAGAGAGTGGAGCGGGCGGCCTGGTAATGCTTTTAACGGACACGCGGTCCGAGTGACTCTATGGAACTCGATGTAGCGAAACGGCTTAGACCGGGCAGCTGAATTCGGGACACGATGTGCTATTGCGGCACACCCTGGCGGCGAGGAGTCTCGCTCCCGGACAACGCGGCCATCATCTCCCAAATCAGCCGGCTGACCCGTTCGACAAAACGGCGGTGGATCTCGTTGAACGCCTCCGGGCGCTCCGCATAGAAGCTGAGGACACCGGCACATCGTCCGTCGACGGTGATGGGGACCACGAGCGCCGTGCGCAGCGTGGAGCGCTCGCGCGCCGATTCTTCGCAGTCCAGGCGCGCATCCGAGTTCAATGCGGTCTGTCCGGTCGCCGCCACCCATCCACTCAAGCGCTCTCCGAGAGGGATCCGCGTTTCATGGCGGGCTTCCATGTCGCCGCCTTGGTAGGCCGCCACGATCGCATCGCTGACTTCGTCGTAGGTGTACAGCACGAATGCGCTCGCGGGAATGTGTCGGCGCGACTGATTCCACAACATCTCGCCGAACGCGGAGAGGGCCGACGCGCTGGCGAGGCCGCGACCGAGCTCGAACGCCGCTTGAAATTCGAGATCCTCGCGGTCGTCCGCCGCAGGCTGCGGCGTCGGCGCAGCCGAGATCGGCGCGGCGGCAGCAAGCGGCGCCGCGGCGACGGGCGCCGCAGCCGGCTGCGCGTGCATCAGGAAAAAGGCATCCACCACGCCCGGGTCGTACATGTTCCCACGACGCTCGCCGATGATTCGGAGCGCTTCATCGGTCTCCATACGCGGGCGGTACGGCCGATCCGAGGTCAGCGCGTCGAAGCAGTCGACCACGGCGAGAATCCGCGATCCCACGGGAATGGCTTCGCCGGCGATCCCGTCCGGATACCCTGTTCCATCCCAGCTTTCGTGGTGATGGCGCACGATCGGCGCAACCGCGAACGGCAAGCCGATCACGGAAAGAATATCGGCCCCGATGGCCGCATGGCGCTTCATGATTTCGAATTCGGCCGGCGTCAGCCGCCCGGGCTTGTTGAGGATGTGCTCGGGGATGGCCAGCTTCCCCACGTCGTGCAAGAGCGCCGCGGCATTGATCGCCTGCAGATCGCTCTCGCCGACGTGCAGGGCGCGCGCGAGCCGGAGCGTCTGGTCCTGCACACGCCGCGTGTGATCGTGCGTGACCTGATCTTTCGCATCAACCGCGTGCGCGAGCGCCTCGATGGCGGCGACGTAGACGCGATTGACCTTCGCGAGGTGATCGAGCTGATCTTCGGCTCTCCCGATCGCGTGGCGGAAGGTCACATACAGGATGACCGGGAGCGGGACGAGCAGCACGAGAATGTCGAGGGTGTGAAATCGAGACAGCACCATCAGCAGCATCGCGCCGAAGATGCCGCCGAAGTACGTGATCCACATGTCGGCAAAGTGCTCGCGCCAGATGGCGAAGGCCGGCAGTCGACGCTCGAAGCTGACCGCGGTCGCGACCAGCCCGCTGTTCAGACCAAAATCGATCGCGCCGAAGACGATCAGAAAACCGAGCAACTTCACCAGCGCGAGCGGTCCTTCGACTGGGGAGCGCCCGCCGCCGAGCGCGAAGAACACCTGGGCCGCCGCCCAGGTCGCAATCGTCGGCGCCGCCATGTTGAAGAGAACCCGGTCCAAGGTCCGCTGGCTGTGCGCGAAGCGGGAGGTCACGACGAGACCATCCAGCGCAGCGGAGATGGCGCCGGCCGACGGTCCGAACAGGAGCGCCGCCACGATGTTGAAAATATCGGAGATCGAAAAGCTGATCGGCATCGACGGGATGCGGAGCATCGCCCAGCCGCTGACGACGGTCAGCAGAACGAGGATGAGCCACCCGATCCCTACCGGGTGCCGGACGAGATCGACCGCCGAGTACAACACGACGGCCGCCCCGACGACCGTGATGCCGAGGACGTAGACGCCGGAGCGTTCTGATGGAAGGCGAAGCAACCTTCGTAACCCGTTCCTCTTATCGGTCGAAACGGGCGGAAGGGGCGGGAGGGACGGGATCGGCAGGACACGGCGGGATCGGCAGGAGGCGGCGGGATCGGCACGATGCGGCGGGACGGGCGGGATCGGCCCTTCCCGGCCCTTCCCGCCCGAAGCGTCAGTTCCTCTGCAACGTCCCCTGATACGGGATGACCTGACCAGGGGTCACATCGGCCTCGAACGTCATCGTGCGATAGCCCGACGCGCGAATCTCGATGTGATGCCGCCCCGGAATCAGGCCGAGCGGCTGCGATTTGGGTCCAAACTGCCCAGCCGTCCCGACATACGTGCCGTCGACGAACACCGCGGCGGTGTCGGGCGTGATCTCGAAGCTGACTCCGCCGGGCGCCGACTGCTCATTTCCCTGTTCGACGCCGACAGACGGCGACTGCTGCGCCGGATAGTTCGGATCGCTCGACGACGGATACGCCGCCCCCGAATTCGGCGCCGGATACGGTTGTGCCGGATAGCCGTACGACGGAGCGGCATAGCCGTAGGGATACGGATTCGCCGGATACGGATAGGCGTACCCGTAATAGTAGGGGTTGTAATAGTAGGGATACGGCACCGGATACCCCACCCACAGGCCGAAGCCGAGGCTCAGCCGTGGATGGAACGTGTAATACGGATAATACGGATGGTAGAACCCGCTTCGCGCGTAATACCCGCGATGGGCGTAGAAAATGCCCCGCGTACCCACCACCGTCGGACCGCCGTGAACGAAACCGCCGCGAACGCCGACGGCGCCGCGATAAACGGTGGCGCTTCGCACGCCGCCCCGCGAAACGGCGACCCCACCGTGTACGGCCCCACCCCCGCCGTGCACGGTCCCCCCGCCACCGCGCGCCACCGCATGTCCGCCACCACCGTGCCCGCCGCCGTGCCCGCCGCCGTGCTGTCCGGCATACGCGGGCGCCGCCGCCAAGGCCAGCGCCGCCACAAACGCAGCAGGTGTGAGAATTTTGCTCATGGTCATAACGGCGCTCATTACGGCAACTGTCCTGCCAAATCGTGCAACGTGTTTCAGGCCGGAAGTCGCAACTTTTTCCTTATGACCAGGAAAACATCGTCACCGGCGATGGACACTGTCGCCGGTTGTGCGCTACTTCGCTGCCTGAGGCTGGAGCGCGAACTTCTGTACGCGGCGCCCCGTTGACGCCTCGCCGACGTAGAGATTCCCGTGTGAGTCGATGCTCATCCCATGCGGACGCAGCATCTGACCGACCTGCCGACCTCCACGGCCGAACTCGCCCACGATCTCGAGATCCGACCGGCGCAGAATCCACACTTTGTGGTTGGTGCCGTCAGCGAGGTAGAGCCACTGCTCCTGCGGATCGGGCGACAGCACCGGCACAAACGCCGACCCGGACGCCAGCGTCGCCGGCGCCACCACCTTTTCGGCGAGGAACTTGCCCTGGTGATCGAACACCTGGATGCGGTTGCCGCGCCGATCGGCGACGTAGATCTTTCCATCCTTCGATCCGGTGATGCCGTGCACCGTCGAGAACTGCTTCGGCAGCGCGCCAGTGACCATCGTCTTCGGATCGAACTTCTCCGAGTCGTCCGGCCGCTCGCCGTACGCGCCCCAATGGCGCAGGTACTTGCCGGTCGCTCCATCGAAGACGATGACGCGGCGATTCTTGTAGCCGTCGGCGACGTAGACCTCGTTCGTCTTCGGATCGACCCAGATGCCGGCCGGGCCGCCAAGCAGCGTCGTGTCGTTGCTGCCGCCGTTCTTGTCGTACTGACCGATCGTCAGCACGAGCTTGCCGTCGCGCGTGAACTTCATCACGCGATGGTGCATGTAGGTGCCGACCCAGACGAAGTCGTTGTGATCGACGAAGATGCCGTGCGGGTTGCGCGGCCACGTGGACGTGTCGTCCATCGACCCCTGGCCCCAGCCCTGAACGAGCTTGCCTTGCGCGTCGAACTCCAGCACCGGCGGCGCCGCGACGCAGCAGGTGCCGATCGGCGGCTTCTGCTGCACGGCCGTCTCCTCCTCGGTGAGCGTTTCCGGCAGATGGGTGACCCACACGTGCTGCTTCGCGTCGACGAACACGCCCGTGACCGCGCCCAGGATCCACTTGTTGGGCATCTCCAGCGGCCACGACGGGTCGACCTTGAACGAAGGGACGGCGTGCGACGCGGCCGACTGCGCGGCGCTCGTTGAAGAGACGACGATGAGCGCGGTCGCGCACAGGGTCAAGATCGTCAGAACAGGACGTACTCGAACGTTCCGCATTCGGGGGCTCCTCGTTTGATCTGCGCTCGGGGCGCAGGATTCAGGCCGCGTCGACGTGTGATTCGGGATGTGCAGTATAGCCCAGCGTCCGGCGCGACTCATGCGCCCCTCCGCAATTCGAGAGGCCGGTAGAATGGCCTGTCGACATTTCCGTTACGACGAAAGGACTCGTGCATGTCAGTCAGTCGTTTTCTTGTTACTGGAGGCAGCCAGGGGATCGGCGCCGCGATCGTCGCGCGCGCACGCAAGGCGGGACACCAGGTCGTGTTCACCGGCCGCAACGACCAACTCCTCGAGGCTGTGGCGCGGAAGACCGGCGCCCACGCGCTGCGCGCGGACGTGTCGAGCGCCGCCGACAACGCGCGGACGATCGACGTCTGCGGCGAGCGCATGGGCGGCATCGACGTCCTCGTCAACAACGCCGGCTACGCCTATCGCGCCGAGATCGGCGCGCTCGACGTCGACGCGATGAAGACCATGTTCGACACCAATGTGTTCGGCCTCGTCGACTTGACCAATCGCGTCGTGCCGCTGATGAAGGCGGCTGCCTCGGGCGACATCGTGAATCTGGCGTCCACCTCCGGCATGAAGGGCGCGGCCACCGCCACCGCCTACGCCGCGAGCAAATGGGCGGTGCGCGGGATCAGTCAGTGCTGGCAGGCGGAGCTGAGGCCGCACGGAATCCGCGTCGTCTGCGTCTGTCCGTCGGAGGTGCAGACCGACTTCGGCGGCCGCACCGGCCGGAACAACCCCAACAAGCTGTACGCGGACGACATCGCCGACACGATTATGGCGGCGCTCGACATGCCTCGCCGGGCGCTCTGGCCCGAGCTGGCGGTGTTCGCCACAAACCCGTGGAAGGAGGACTAAGCGCGTTCGTCAGATCGTCGCGGCGCGAATGCTTCAGCCGAGCGCCGGGGGCGCGATGCCCACATACTTCGCGCGCGGACGGATGATCTGACCGGTCTTGTACTGCTCGATCGCATGGCCGATCCACCCGATCGTCCGCCCGAGCGCGAAGATCGTGAGCGGCGCGCCAGCGGGCAGCCGAAGCGCGCGCGAGACCGCCGCGAGCGCGAAGTCCACGTTCGGCTGTTCGCGGATGAGCGAGGCGGCCGCGTCGGCGACGCCGAGCGCGAACGCGACCTCTGACGACCGCGGATATCGATCGCGCAGCCGCGCGAGCAGTGCCGCGGCGCGGGGATCGCCATGCGGATACAGCGGATGACCGAAGCCGTCGATCGCTTCGCCGCGACGCAGCCGTTCCCGCAGGGCGTCGCGCAGCCGTCCTGCGCGATGCAGCGCCTGCAGCATCGACTCGACCCGAATGCTGGAGCCGCCATGCCGCGTCCCTTCCAGCGATGCGAGCCCGGCAATCACCACGGCATACGGATTTGATCCAGACGAGGCGACACACCGCGCGGTGAACGCCGAGACGTTGAGCTCGTGATCGGCGCAGAGGATGACAGCGGCGCGGATCACGTCCGCTCCGCGCGGGCCGACGCGCCACGCGCGAGCCAGGTTCTGATGGAGGCCTCCCCGCGCTGTCCGCTCCCTGGAACGCGTCGGCGCGGCGATGTCGCTCAACACCCGGAGAATCCGGCCGCCGGTGAACGCGACACCTTCCGGCCGGAGATCGAATGCCTGGAGGTCGCGCGTCGACGCCACGGCGAGCGTCGCCTGCGCCCGCGCGATGAACGGCAGCGCATCGTCAACGGGCCCGGATGAGGCGTGAGGGGGTGCCGGCAGCACCCGCGGCGCGTCATCGAACCGCCCGGTCCAGATGAGCGCGGCCACCTCTTCGATCGAACGCGAGCGCGATAGCGCCACCACGTCGTGCCCACGGTAGTACAGCGCATTGCCGGCGATCAGCGTGATCGACGACTCGAGAATCGGCATGCCCCAGTCGAGCGCGCGGACCGCGGCGGCGTCGGGGTCGCGCCGACGCTCGGTCCGCTGCCGCAGACGCTCGACGTCCCGGCGGGCGTAGCGCCGCGTGCGCGGGCCGCCCGGCGCCGGCTCCGAGCGCACATATCCACGGCTCACGTACGCATAGAGTGTCGCCCGCTCGACGCCGAGCGTCCGCGAGGCTTCCGCGGCGTCGATCCACGCGTCGTCCGAGGCGTCCGGCCGTTTGTCTTTCATGTTGATTGCTCAATCAATGTTGACACGATGATACACCGGCGCTACGGTTGACGCATGACTCCAACAGGACTGGATGGCGTCGTCGCGGCGGAGACGATGTTGAGCCAGGTGGATGGCGAGCGCGGCGAGCTGATCGTGGCGGGATTTCCCGTCGGCGAGCTGGCGGCGCACGCGTCATTCGAAGAGACGACGTGGCTGCTCTGGCACGGCGACCTGCCGTCCGCCGGCGAGCTGCAGACGTTCCGCGGCGAGCTCGCGGCACGGCGGACGCTGCCGCCGGCCAGCACGACGCTCCTGCGCGAGTGCGCCGGCGCGGACGTCGATCCGATGGACGCGCTCCGGATGGCCGCGGGCGCGATCTCGATAACGTCGAGCGACGCGGCGACGATCGTCGCGCAGTTTCCGGCCATTGTGGCGACGTTCTGGCGGCTGCGGCGCGGCGATCCGCCTGTCGCGGCGCGTGAGGATCTCGGCCACGCGGCCAATTACCTCTACATGCTGACTGGTCAGGTGCCCGCCGCGGAGCAGGTCCGCGCGCTGGAAACGTACCTCAACACGGTCGTCGATCACGGGCTCAACGCGTCCACGTTCACGTGTCGCGTGATCGCGTCCACGGGATCCGATCTCGTGTCCGCCGTGGTCGGCGCCGTCGGCGCGTTGAAAGGGCCGCTGCACGGCGGCGCCCCCGGCCCGGCGCTCGACATGGTGTTCGAGATCGGGCAGGCCGATCGCGCGGAGGGTATCCTCCGTAAGAAGATCGAAGCCGGCGAGAAGCTGATGGGGTTCGGCCATCGCGTGTACCGCGTGCGCGATCCGCGGGCGGATGTGCTCGCCGCCGCGGCCGAACGGCTCTACACGCGGGCGGGCGATATGTCGCTCTACACGTTGGCGCGCTCGGTCGAGTCGACCGCGATCCGCCTGCTCAAGGAGTACAAGCCCGGACGGCGCCTGCAGACCAACGTCGAGTTCTACACGGCGCTGCTGCTGCACGGCCTGGGCTTCGAGACGCCGCTCTTCACGCCGACGTTTGCGATCAGCCGCGTGAGCGGATGGATCGCGCACGCGTTCGAGCAGCAGCGCGCCAACCGCATCATCAGGCCGCAGTCGTCGTACATCGGGCCCCGCGGCCGCACGTGGACGCCGGTCGAGCAGCGGCCATCGCGCGACCCGGCACAGCGCGCTAGAAGTTCTTTCTGAGGTCCATCCCGGCGTACAACGACGCGACCTGATCGGCGTAGCCGTTGAACGGAAGCGTCTTGCGCATGAAGAATTCGCCGAGTCGCCGCTCGCTGGACTGATCGCGGAAGGTCGAGTTCGTCACCGCGGGATTCACGTTGGCGTAGAAACCGTAGTAATCGCGCGCCTCTTTCATCCACGTCGTCACCGGCGCCTTGTCGACGAAGCGGATCTTCACGATCGATTTGATGCTCTTGAACCCGTACTTCCACGGCACGACGAGGCGGAGCGGAGCGCCGTTCTGGTTCGGCAGCTCCTCCCCGTAGAGACCGACCGCGACGAGCGTCAGCGGATGCATCGCCTCGTCGAGGCGGAGCCCTTCGTTGTAGGGCCAGGGCAGCAGCGACGAAAAGCGGCCGCGCTGGCCCGGCATCTCCTCGGGGCGGACGATCGTGAGGAATTCGACGAACGAGGCGCTGGCGGATGGGTCGAAGCGTTTCAGCAGATCGGCGAGCGGAAATCCGATCCACGGGATCACCATCGACCATCCTTCGACGCAGCGGTGCCGATACACGCGTTCTTCGAGCGGATGCCGCTCGAGAATATCCTCGAGCGCGTACACACCCGGCTTGCCGCACGCACCTTCGACGGCCACCGACCACGGCTTGGCGTGAAAGCGTTTGCCGTTTCGTGCGGGGTCCTCTTTGTTGCTGCCGAACTCGTAGTAGTTGTTGTAGCTCGTGATCGTCTTGTAAGGAGTCAGCGGATCGGTCGTCGTGACAACGCGCTTCGCCACAGCCAGCGGGTCGGCCGCGGCGAGAACCGCGCCCGATCCGCTTGTGGCCCACCCAGCCAGCGCCGCGCCGGCAGACGCGAGAAACTCGCGGCGCCGCAGATAGATGCGTCGCGGCGTGATCTCCGACGAAGCCACCGCGTCTGTCTTCTTCACCAGCCACGACCTCAATCCGCAGGAACGATCTTCTATCGCTTCGTCACGCTGTCGCTCGGCAGCGGCGGCGCGCTGGCTGGCGGCGTTCGCAAATGCGTCGCCTGCTCGAACGCGTACGCGAGGCCGATCAACCGCGGCTCACTGAACGCCCGACCCGAGAAGGTGACGCCTGCCGGGCCGTCTTTCGCGTCGAATCCATCGGGGAACGGCGGCGTCGGCACATTCTTGAACGTACCGCCCGGCACGACGATGCTCGGATAGCCCGCCTTGGCGGGCGTCCCCGCGCCGCTGTTGCCCGAGAACAACAGCGCATCGAAGTCGTCGGCCGTTCCTGGTACGCCGTCCGGCCCATTCAGAAACGCGGCGATCGCCCCCTGCGAGCGTACGAGATCCTCCGCCCGATCCCGATTGTAGCGAAGCGTGTCGGCGCTGGTCGGAGACAGATCGAAGAACTGCGAGAAGATCGCCAGATCCTGGTCGTACTTCGTCGCCGCCGGCGCGTGCGCCGCGTTGAAGTTCACCACGTCCTCGAGCGACTGGATCGGAAACGACGGCCGTACGTGATCGTGGATGTACTTGTTGAGGTCGCGCTTGAACGCGTAGTTCAACACCGTCGAGCAGCGCAGCGCGGGCGGAGCCGGATCGCCGGCGGGCGGATAATTCGCCGCGGGCGGCCGCGACGGACAGCCGCCAAGCTGCGGGTCGAGGCCGACCGTGCGGACGTCGACGAACGCGCCCTTTGCTCGGAGCACCGCGATCGCGTTGTTCATCACATCCGCCCGGTTGCTCGGAAACGGCGGCACCACGATGCGCGCGCCATTCAGCGCGTTCGCATCGAGGAACTGGGTGTAGTCGCTGTAGCAGTTACCCGGTTTCAGACACGCCGCCGTGGCCGGATCGTGCGGATCGAACCCGGCGATGACGCCAAGCACGATCGCGGCGTCCGTCACGTTTCGCGCGAGCGGACCCGCCGTGTCCTGATCCGCGGCGATCGGCACGATGCCGTCCCGGCTGATCAGCCCGACGGTCGGCTTGATCCCGACGAGGCCGTTCGCCGTACCCGGACTGAGAATCGATCCGGACGTCTCGGTGCCGATGCCGACTTCTGCCAGATTCGCGGCCACCGCGATTCCCGGCCCAGAGCTGGATCCCCCGGGCGTGAGCGCGGGACGGCCGTCGTCGAAGGGACGCCCCAGCGAGTCGAGCGCGGTGCGCGGATCGGGGCGCGGATCGTACGGGTTGAATCCGTAGCCGCCGAGCGAGCTGTAGCCGGCCGGCATGCCGTTGGTCAGGAAGTTCGCGAACTCGGTCATCGTCGCCTTGCCGAGAATGATCGCGCCCGCCTGACGCAGCCGCTTCGCGACAAAGGCGTCGGTGCGCGGAATCGATCCCTCGAACGCCAGCGAGCCGGCGGTCGTCGGCATGTCGTGCGTATCGATGTTGTCCTTGAGGATCATCGGAATGCCGGCGAGGACTCCATGCCGGCGTCCTTCGGCGCGCTCGCGATCGCCGTCGTGATCGCTGTTGTCCGCCTCGTCGAGGGCGTGTTGATTCAGGTGGATGTACGCATTGAGATGCGCCGCGGTCGTCGGACCATCGTAGGCGGCAATGCGGCGCTGATACATGTGCACGAGTTGAGCGGCCGTGATCACATGATCGTCGAGCGCCTGCTGAACCGCAGGAATCGTGGTCTCGATCAGATCGAAATGACGCGACGGCTGTTTCGCGCCCACCGGCGGCGATAGCGCGAGGATGACGAGCGCAATGAGGAGGAGCGGGAGGGCGATGCAGACGCGCTTCATCGAAATCTCCTTCTAGGCAGGCGGTGGACCGTGGAGCGACCGAGCGGATTTTCCAGCGATGGCGCGGGCGAGTCAATTGCGATCGTGAGGAAACGCGAACTTTTTTCGCGC